>Ga0208685_1000187_pt1 | contig 23394 bp, 27 predicted proteins | sample EasRivMeERMLT890_FD_187533 | JGI IMG/M metagenome (GOLD analysis project Ga0208685, IMG submission 187533) | Soil microbial communities from meander-bound floodplain in the East River, Colorado, USA - East River MetaG ERMLT890 (SPAdes) (version 2) | ecosystem: Environmental > Terrestrial > Soil...
TGCAGGACGTGGACCGCGACGCACAGGGCAACATTCGGGTCACGGAAATCGACCTCGGACGGAAGGTCAAGAACGAGGTCCAGATGCGGCTCGAGCAACGCGGCATCAAGGTGACGGTCGTGGACAAGACGATTGGCTACGAGCTGCGGTGCGCCCCGCCGATCCCGTTCGACGCCGAGTACGCTCGCGATCTCGGTTACGCCGCCGTGAACTACCTCCTCAACGGCGGCTCGGGCGCGCTCGTGACCATCCAGGGAGGTGAGTTCACGCCGATCCCTTTTGCGAACGTCCTCGATCCGAGCGGCAAGGGCCGGCGGCGTGCCGTGGACGTCACGACCGAAAGCTATCAGGTGGCGCGGGAGTACATGGTGCGGCTCGGCCCCCGCGACTTTACGAACGCGGCGTGGGTCGCCGCGCTCTCGCAGGCCGCGGGCCTTGGCGAAGATGCGTTCCGGGCCCGTTTCGGACGATTCGCCCACGCCTGACACGCTGGCGTCGAGCATGCGTGGAGCTTTGAGGATCTAGGTAGAACGACTCCCGCCGCCTCCACACCACTAACTATCTATGTATCTTAGGTGTCCGCCTCAGGCGACTTCTACTGGGGCACCTCCAAGAATCAAGGTGAGGCTTACGCGCAGGTACGCCCAATGGATCGATGGGGGTCGACCTCAGCGGGTAGTTCAATTGGCGCCCATCTCAGTGACGGGACGACGGGCAACACGAACGCGAGATCCTGTGCCGATCGTGAGTCCCCATTCGACGTCTCGGCAGGTCTCAATCAGGTGATTCAACACCGCCCGTTCCGTCCTTTGGGACATGACAACCTCCACTTCAAGTCTTGTGATTCCTACGAGTGCTCAGTTCCACTTCGTCGGTTCAGGCAGTGCCTCCCAATGGGGGCAGTTCTCGCATTCTTCTTCGGTGACGCCACTCCGTTCGCCACGCCTGATGCAGACCCACAGCTTCTCGGGCTGCAGGTGGTCCGCAACGCCGAGCACGCGATAGCCAGGCCTGCTCCATCGGCAGTCCCAAATTGTTTGCAGTGTTGCTGTCGCTATCATTGGCGTCAACTCCTTTTCACGGCACTCCGCTGCTACAGATACACGACACCAGGGCGAGCCCCTTCAGGCAGCGCCTCTGACAGAATATCGATGACCAGATTTGCATCCAGGTCCACGAGCACGAGATCGCGGCCCCAGAATGCGTAGTCGAGTTCGCGAGGGACGGCCGGCAGTGCCCTCACCAGGGCCGGCCACTGGACTGACCCGAGCACCGATGGAAACGGCTGATTGACGGCAGGAGCGGGTTCGCCGGGCAGTGGTTCGTACAGCGGCATCGCGCTGGACCCTACGCCGTAGAGCAGTGCGTCGTCGATACGTCTTTTGAGGAGCTCCGCAACGGCGGGCGTAAAGAAAACTCCCGGCCGCGCGAGTGGACGCGCGGCAACGAGCGACTCACGTAACTCGTCGCTCGCCAACCCGCCTTCGTCGTCGAGAAACACGTGGACCGGCGGTAGCGACCGGGCCACCTCACGGTGCAGCGTCACGAACGCCGTCACCCGCCGGTCGAACTCTCCGAGCGTGCGTTCCTCGAGGGCCTGAGGCGTTAGCAGTTCCAATTGACAGTCGCGCGGCGGTTCAGGAACCCCCAGCAGCGGAAACAGCACCAACGGGGCGCGAATGAGAATCGTGGCAAGCATGGCCGAATCCTCCTAAATGGGAGGTCACCGAGTGTTCAACAGCCGAGAGGGCACGCGCCGTGCCACCAATTTCTTTCCGAGAATGGGCGAAAGACGCCGCGCGCGGTACCACAGACGTGACTGGGTCCCCAGCGGCGCGAGTTTTTTCGCATAACAGCGGCGGCGGTGACCGCAGAGGTTGCTCCGCGCGTCCGGCAAAGGTAGGCGAGTGGTGAGTCAGTTTCTGTCGGGAACGCAGACGCGCGGATCGGTCCGCTCGTCAAACAGTCCCCCGAGCCGCACGTCGAGATGCATCCGCGGCTCGCGGCGAAGCTGGGTATCCAGGACGGCGATTGGACGACGGCCGAAACACGCCGGGGCACCCTGACGCTGCGAGGCCATCCAGCCGATCAGCGATCCAACGATTCCAGCAACGAGAGACTGAAGGGTCTGCGCCCCCAGACCGAGTAACCCGATCCCGCCCGCGACGCTGGCCAGCACGACGACGCCTACGGCTTGGCCGGTTGCGCGGGCATCCGCTTCGACTTCTTCATACGTGCGCCTGTCCAGAACCGCAGCTCCAAGCACGCGCCGCGCGAATGTGTTCATGACTCCCGGCTAGCGGCGCGGAAAGGCGGCGTTTCGAAGGAAACCACGCGGGATCTGCGCACGTGCGCGTGACACCGAGTGCAGCTGGAGACGAGCTCCGTGTACTCCGCCAGCACAGCGTCGATGTCTCGCTTGGCGGCGGCTTCGCGGAGTCCCTGGACAGCAAGGACGAATGACATCGCCTGTTTTTTGTACTCAGGCTGTGGGTTGACTTGCCATGACACGAGCTCGGTCTCACTGATTCGATTCAGTGCATCCGCCAATCGGCCAATCGCAGCGAAGTCCGCGGTGACCACGGCTTCGAGCAGTGGCTGCGCGTTGAGAAGCTTGGTGCGCATGGCAGTCTTGAGGGTCGGGTTCTGCGCCGACGAGTACCCGGCCGCAAACGCGAACACAAGAACCGCCGCGAGCGACAGCAGCTTGACTCGCCAAGACATCTGATACCTCCAGTTCTACGCCCCCCGCCCCGGATGAGCCGACGCAGACCACGATAGTGTTCGGCAGATTGAGAGGCACAGAAGATGCCGAGCGGCCGCGTCATGTCTGTCCGTACTGAACTCACCGTACGACAACAGGTTCACGGCTAGTGTCTCTTGTCGAAACGGGTACCATGCGACGCCACGGCTTGCCACCGGCCGTCTTTCTTGGCCCAGACGTCGGTGAAGTGGTAATGACCGCTGGTATCTCTTCCTTCGTACCGGCTCTTTTCCTCCTGGCTCGTGAAGGCCACCGCCATGTCGCCACCGTACGAATTGACGGAGATCTCGTCAAGATCCATGGAGTCCGCGACGTACGCGCCGGGCTTGAGATCTTCAATGGCCATCGCCTTGTTGTACGTGTGCGCCGTCGGGCTGGTTCCATTGAACTCGCCGGCAAGGAGTCGATCAAGAGCGGCAGCGTCCTTCTTCACGATCGCTCCGACCCAGTCGCGTTCTAACTGGGTGATCACGGCTTCGACGTCTTCGGCCGCGGGTGGGTTAACCGCTGGAGTAGTGGCTGCGGGCTCCGGCGAAGAAGACTCCGGCGGTGCGCCTTGTGTGCAAGATGCCACGCCGAATGCTGCAGCGACCATAACGAGAACGATCAACTGACGTTTCATTTGATGATCTCCCATCACAACATTCGCATCATCTGGGTCACCGTCGCTCATTGTGCGCCGGGCTGTGCACGAAGACCTCGCCTCCTGCCGAAGTGTCTGGTCGGCCATACCGAATGCGCGCGGACCACTCGTGGCCGCAGCGCCGGCAGCTATACCACGCAATAACCCAGGTGCTGTCGGGCGTCGGCTCGACCGGCCGCCCACAGACTGGACATGACGTCGCAGCGATCACCGGGAACGTCGTGGACATATTGATTTGAAGGGCAACGATTGTGCCGCTGCAACAGGGCGTCGAGCGCGCCTGCAGCTGCCAGCTTGCGACGGTGAAACGCGAAATTTCATCCAGTCGCGCGGGAAACTTCGCAATGTACGGGTTGTGCGGCGTCCGATTCGGTTGTGCAGGCGGCGGAACCAAGCGGCACTAATCAGATTTGCGGGGACAGTTTCTTGGCATCAATCGTGATCGGGTGAGCTACAGGATCAGAAGTTCGGTCTCCAGGCGACCTAACAAATGAGAACAAGCCCCGCAGTCACTTGTTTGTTGATCGTCGCCGTGACATGGGCAAGCGCCGAACAACGTCCCGAAGACCGTGCTCCGTCGGAGACCATTGAGTCAGGTCGGGACACCTACGTTTTCTATTGTGCGGCGTGTCACGGCCGCACCGGTAAGGGCGACGGTCCGGTCGCGTCCTCGCTGAAGGCAGTTCCTCCAGACCTCACGACGCTATCGAAACGAAAAAGAGGACGGTTCCCCGAAGCCGACGTCACCGCCTTCATCATCGGCCGGAGGCCGGCGGCACACGGGTCGGGCGAAATGCCGGTCTGGGGCCCATTGTTCCAAGAGCTCAACCCCTACGACTCGAGAATCGACGTACGTCTCTCGAGACTCGTCGAGTACCTCGAATCGATTCAGGTGAAGTAATCAGAATCGGGCGCCCCGACGCGCGGGCAAGGTGCGCCCCCCCCGGGCGCCCTCCAATCATTCTCGGCTTACGTTCTCAGCAGCTTGAATGCCTGGTCCGAGTTGTTCGTCCGCGTCGCGGCGATTACCCACACCATGCACATCGCTTCGAAGTAACGACACGACTCGATGCCGCGGACATCGACGATACCCCAGCCGAAGTCCCTCAAGATGACGCCGACGACGAGAGCGTCTGGTAGGAGGCGCTGCACACGCTCGCCAGCCGAGTCCTTCCCGCTCACGGCCAACGTCGGTGGCATCCCGCCACTGAAGTCGAGGGAGTTGGTCGCGTCGAACACGACCTTTCCGGCGCAACCTCTCCGGTCCTGCCATCCTGAGGGCGCTCTCGTTCGCCACGCCGAGCACCGCGAGGACGACAACCTCGCCGAATGAGGCCGCGTCCGCGAAAGTCCCACAGAAGCCTTCGCGCCCAGCTCCTTCGCCCAGGCGAGCGCTTGCTCGCTCTTCGCCTCACGAGAGCCCACTCACGAGAGCCCATCTTGACGTCGTCGCCAATCGTGATTAAGCCTTTGCCCAGGGCTTTCCCGACATAACCTGTCCCAAGAATCCCAAACTCGCATTGTGTGTGCGCCTTTGTGCTCACGCGGGCGTCCCTAACGCTCGCTGTCGAGGATGCGCATCTGATGTTCGTCGTAACGAGTACCGGCCACCGCAGATGCGGGAATCGCCTCTTCCATGCGGGCTATCTCCCCAGGCGTGAGTGCCACCTGGAGCGCGCCCAGCGATTCTGACAGCTGTAGTCTCGTGCGCGCACCAATCAGCGGCACGATCGTCGTGCCCTTCGCGAGCACCCACGCGATGGCGAGCTGTGAGGCGCTCACACCCTTCTCTGTCGCCATCTTCTGCTGCGTCTCGAGGAGACGCTGATTGCGCTCGCGGTTGTCACCGGTGAAGCGCGGCAGGTACGCACGGAGGTCGCCTTGTGAGGCGGGCCTGGAGCCGCTAAGCAGTCCGCGTGACAGCACGCCGTACGCCGTGACGCCGATGCCAAGCTCCGCGAGCAACGGGAAGATCTTGGCCTCCGGGCCACGGCTGATCAGCGAATACTCAATCTGCAGATCGCTGATCGGATGCACCGCCTGCCCACGCCGAATCGTGTCCGGTCCCACTTCCGATAAGCCAATCGCGCGCACGTATCCGACCTTGACGAGATGTGCGATCGTGCCGACGGTTTCTTCGATCGGAACGGACGGATCGAGGCGGCCTGGCCGATAGATGTCGATGTGATCCACCCCGAGTCGCGTCAGTGTGTACGCAAAGAAGTTCTTCACCGCCGCCGGCCGCGCATCCATGCCAAGCCAGCTTCCGTCCGGCCCGCGCAGGGCGCCGAACTTCACTGAGAGGAGCGCCTTGTCCCGGCGATCACGCAGCGCCCGGCCGATCAGCAGCTCGTTGTGTCCCGCACCGTAGTAGTCGCCGGTGTCGAGCAGTGTGATGCCCGCGTCAAGGGCGGCATGGATGGTGGCAATGCTCTCGCGCTCATCTGCCGGACCGTACATTCCCGACATGCCCATACACCCGAGCGCCAAGGGAAAGACTGTCGGTCCGGCCGAGCCCAGTCGACGGTTCTGTGTTGCCGATGTCATCCCTCGACGCTAGATCGTCCGGTTCCTCGTGGCAAGAAGGCACCCGCGAGTTCTATACTTCCCGACCGGATACCATGCCGGCTCACAGTATAAGTCGTCTATCCCAGCGGCGAAGAAGGAGGCGCTCGTCCGCGAGATCCTGGAGCGCGTGGCCGACAAATGGACGCTGCTGGTGATCGATGCTCTTGACTGCCAGCAAGAAGTGCGGTTTTCCCGTCTCCTGGAACGCATTGGCGGCGTCAGCCAGAAGATGCTGACCAAGACGCTGCGGCAGCTTGAACGAGACGGCTTGGTCACTCGCCGCATCCACGCCGAAGTTCCACCGCGCGTGGACTACCGGCTCACCGCGCTCGGTGAGAGCCTGGGCGAATCCGTCTGCGGCGTGTGGACCTGGGTGGAAGCGCACATGCAAGACGTAGAACGGTCGAGGCGCATCTACGACGCGTCAACGCTGAGAGCGGCCTCAGCAAGCCGGACGCCGACGGGCCGATCGTGAGCGGCGCGTTGTCACGATGGGACGAAGTACTCGGTGAACAGGCTTCCTTCAAGCCACTCCAAGGGAACGCCTTCGACGCCAGAGAGCCCGTCGTAACCGCCGGCGAAGGCATTCAGTGCACCGAACGGCAGCAAGCCGCCAACCGAATAGCGTACGACTGCGCGAGTGGCCAGTGCTCGGTGAGCCACTATCCCCCCGTCTCCACAATGTCTCCACGACCCAGGACGAAGTCAGAGCACGCGCGAGGACCCGAGAGGAGTTAGTTGATGGCTCTAAGCGACGACAACTGAACAGGTTGCGACCACAACTCGCGCGCCGTCAATAGTTACTCAGACCAACCCATTCGGGTTCGACTCCCGCCGCCTCCACCATCCCTCTCTCGCTGCGCTCGTTCGGTCTGGTGTCGGCGCCGATGTCAGGCAGGTCGGCTTCGGCCTTCGGCCTCGCCTTACCGGCTCGACTCCCGCCGCCTCCAAACCAGTAAGTTGGCCGGCGTCATCAGTCGCGGTCCCGACTTAGTTCAAACGGGATCGACGGGACCGTACTGGTCGTGCGATTCGAGAACGCCGTCGGGGGTTCGCGTGGGCGTGGGACTGGTTCTCGAGTTGCCGCCGCACGCCGACGCCACAATTAGAAGCACAACGACACAGCCACGTTTCAACATTGATCGCCTCACTGTCGTGCCATCGACGTGTTCGGGCCGTCGCACTCTCAACCTCACCCTCGAACGAACGGGCTGAGAACGGCGTCTGCATCGTGTCTCCGGGTGGACTACGGGTTCTAAAACGGTGCGAGTAAGGTCTTCACTATGAACGACACACTTGTGTCAAAGCCCGGCCTCTCCTGACCGACCTCCACCCACACTTCGGCCCCGGCGGTCACCGGAAGGGTGAGCGGATTACCGTAACGCTCGTTGCCCGAGAGGCAGCAGGCTTCAATCTGGGGGAGCCCCGCAGGTACCTGGGTTGGAATGGCTTCAATCGTCAGGTTGCCGTCGGCCGGCGCCGCAACCCGTAGTCTCCCACAGGGCCCGGCCAGCCAGCCGGTACACAGCCCGTTGTCGGGTGTAACAGCCAGTAGGATCGAGTCTCCTGCCGTAACGCGCGTGATGCGGTGCAGACGAAAGTTCTCGGTGACCTGTGGAATCGTGGCGAGGACAGTGCGCCAATACCACTCGTACCCCTCGGCGACGACTTCGGCTCTCGCCGCACCTCTACTCCCGTTCGTGCCATTCATGTACGGATTGGAGGTGAACGCGATCGTGTAGCCTCCCGATGCATCCGTTCGCACCGACGGCCTGCGGACCATCCCTCCCAGCCAATGCGACATCGTCACCTCGGCCCCCACCACCGGCACGCCCTGGTCATCGGTGACCACGCCGGTGACGTTAAATGCCTCCCCATTCGACGTCAGAGGCGTGGGACTTGTTGTCGTGCTCCCGCCGCACGCGGACGCCAGTATCAGAAGCAGAACGACACAGTCACGTTTGAACATCACACGCGTCACTGTCGCCCGATTGACGTGTTCAACACGAATGATTGGCTGGCAGCCGAACCGTAAACCATCTCGACGTTCGCGACCACCTCTGTTCCGGCGGTCACCGGAATCGAGACGGGATTGCCCATGCGTTCAGAGCAGCACGGAGAGACGCCGACGGTTTCAACTTCGAGACCAGGGCGCGCCCCAGCCTGAGTGGAGAGTGCTTCCAGTGTCATGATGCCATCGGCAGGTGCCACGACGCGCACGCTTCGGCACACATAGTCCTGGCCCAAGCCAAGCGTGTCTTGAACGTTGTTCACGCAGAGCGTGTCATCCGGCGCAACAGTCACGACCATCGAGTCGCCTGCGGTAATTCGCGTGATGCGATAGAGCCGAACACTTTGAGACGCGCCTCGGATGTAGCGGTAGTCGCTTGCGTAGTTGTTGGCCGAGACATAGGTAAAGTCGCCGTTGCGCCCCGCGTCGAGCAAGCCGGTGAGGCTGTAGTTTCCTGAACCGTCTGTCGTTGTCCTATACCTGCCGTTGATTGAGACCGTTGCACCGGAAATGGGTGATGCGGTGGTGCTGTCCGTGACCTGGCCGGTCAGCACGATGGTCGGCGGCAGCGATGGCGACGTCAGCGCAGGAACGGACGTTGGCGAGACCACACTCGGCGCTGCCAGTGGCGCGGGGGCATCACTGCACGCACCGGCGAACAACGCGAATACGAGGCCGAACATCACAGAGGTTGAACGCTGGACTATCGTCATTTATCTCGCCGAGCAGTTGCGAGTTCCGTCAGCGGGAACGTGGTCTGATTTGACGCCGCGCCGGCGCCGCACGCAGTAATGGCGGTGACGCGAACCGCGTACACGCCTGGCGTGAGGCTTGCCGTCAGGCTGGTGCCAGACTCACCCACCATCTGCGGTTCTGGGTGCCACGCGCTATGCTGGAACATTCGTTATCAAGATCAGGTGAGGCTTCCATTCTAGGTTCTTGCTGGGGGCAATTTGGGGGTCGATGCGGGATTTCGAGCGATTCTGTCGATTTGAGAGCGTGAGTTTATCGAGCGATTTCAAGAAATGGGCGGTTTTCTGAACCTCTGCCAAGTTCGACTCCCGCCGCCTCCACCATCCCTCGCTCGCTGCGCTCGTTCGGTCTGGTGTCGGCGCCGATGTCAGGCGCTCGGCCATCGGCGCTTCGCGCCTCGGCCTTCGGGCACGACTCCCGCCGCCTCCAAAACCTTTGTTTTCAGATCTTTAATCGGACGCTCTTTGTGTTCCCGCCGCCTCCACCAATTCTGTTAGGAAGTCGGCGAATTCAGGCCAGATTTCCCGCCACCTCCACTATTTTTCCATAATCGTTGTGTCCGCCTGTGATGGCCGCGGGCGGCGCGGCGAGTCCGACCGGCTCCTCCTCCGAAAGATCCTGTCGGGCCTCGCGCGGGCCCCGCGGCGGTACGGCCGGCGGAAGATCGCGGCGATGCTCGTCGGGCACACGGAAGGACGTCATGGCGGACCGTGTCGAGGATGTGCGAATGCTCGTTCCGGCGCCGCGCGCAGCGTTTCGCGCATTTCAATTGAAAAACTCGCCCCACCTGCCTAGAGCAGCGTCACGAACCGGCTCGTGCGCACCGTGCAACACTGAAAATTGGTGAGATTCGAGCCCGTTCGCGTGGGGGTTGTCATCAGGTTGTCGGCCTCGTCCCTGTGAAGGAGATCGCCTGCGTGCCCCATTTCGTGCGCGAGCGTGTCTTGCGCCGCGCTCGAGGCGACGAGGATGAACGACTCCGGAAGCAGGTAGCAGCCACGCTCGCCCGAACTGATGGTGTCCACCCAGATCGCCTTCAGAATCTGTCTCGGCCAGATCAACCCTGACGGAAATCGAAGGCACCGCAAACTCTCGATGAAGCCCCGGCAGCACGACAGCGATTCGTACTCGACCCTGTCGCCGCCGAAATAGCCAGACGCGTTGCACCCCGACGCATTCGCCAGGTAGGGGCGGCCGGTGACGGTTGTGATGGGCAATGCGATGACCTCTATTCCGCATTGGGCCCAGACCCTGACGGCGGTTTCGATCTGGCTTTGAATGGTCGCGAGCGGGACGACCGGGACGCCGTCGTCGTTGGCGATCACGATGGGACAAATGCGGAATCGTTTCGATCCCAATCGTATGCCCACGAGGCATCCCAACCACTCGGGAAATGTGAGGATCCGGTTGCCAAGCCACTCGAGGAAGCCCACGACGTGGCTGACGATCCACACCGCGACGAAGACGACCTCGCACACGATCCTGGTGACCCAGCTCACGACGGTGATCACGACCCACACGATCCCGCATACGACCTCGGTGATCACCGTCGTGACGACATCGCAGATGTCGTCGAGCGGCCAGGGCAGCCAACTACACACCGTCTCCGAGATCGTGCGCGACACATTGCGGCACTCTTCGCGGGCCTCGGTGCGCGTTTCTTCGATACGCTCCTGAATCTGCCTGCAGCGTTCAGCCATGGGCCACCTTTATCGTGTCGAGCGAAGAATCGAGCTCGTCGGCGAGTTGATGGAGAGATCGCCGGGCACGGCGCAGCCCGACGATCTTGGCGATGAACATCGTGACGAACGAGATGGCGAAGTAAACCAGTACGAGACGCCCGATGCTGAGCGCATGAATCGAAACGACACCCGTCACGACCAGCAGCACGAAGATCGCCAAGGTCCAGAACCCGGCGACGCGGCCCTGATGGCAGCCGCACGCCCCGTAATGCACGGAGATGCGCCGGCGCACGGCGGCGTTGGCCTCATCGTCGAGTGCCGGAAATCGTACGTCGAGCGCTCGACGCTCGATCCGCCACACGCTGATTCGTTGTGCGATGGCGCGGATTCCGCCAGGGTCGGACACGACAAGACTTGGGCTACGGCTCGTGATGGGCCTCTACAGGTCTAACGCTGGCTGAGATGGAATCGAACAACCTGCCGCGAGGTGGATAGTAGGACAGACCGGCCCGGGTAGCGACGGTCCTATTTCTTGGTCGTTTTCCGCGCTCGAATCTTCACGCGCGGTTTGGTCTCGCGCACCCGATCCGAATCGCGGCCGATGAAAGAACGCGATGGTCGGCATCGTATCGTGCGCGCTCAGGTTGGCCTCGAGCCAGATCAACTGCGGCGAGCCTCGCTGATAGCCCTTCTCTGCGTTAAGCGGGTGTCGGCGCGGCGAACCAGCTCAGCCGCACGCTTGGGTGCGTCGCTCGGGGCGAGCGTTGTTCGATCGTGCGTCGACGCGACGTTTAACTAGATCGACAGGGCTCAGTTCGCAAGTCCGCGAGAAGTGGCTCTGCGGCCGCGTGAACGTCTGCACCTCGTATTGACGCACACGGCGGCGGATTCCGGCGCGCAGCGTGGCATTTCAACGCTGCCAACGAGCTAGGAGAAGCACCGATGTCCAAGCAAGATCATCACAAAGAGCAACTCGCCACTCGCGCGCTGGCAACGGGCGCCGTTGCCTCGGTGGCCGATGTCCCCAAGGAGCGCACGCAATTCCGTGCGCTCATCGTCGGCAACCCCAATTATTTCGGCAACCTGAAAGCGAGCGCGTTCGCACCAGTTCTGAGCGTCACCGGGAACACCACGTACGAAGAGATCAAGTGCGTGGGCTTCCATCCCCAGGCCAATCGCCTCGACGCGGTGGTCTTCGTCAAGCAGTCGTTCGGCTACGGCGGCGACATCTGTTCGAGCGGCACGCAGGAGTACGTGCGCTTCTACATCTCGCTCGACAACGGCGCCACCTGGATCGACCAGGGCTACACGAGCTTCACTGCCAACGACATCCCGGCGGGCAGCACGGGCGGCAAGCGGCTCGAGTACGCGGTGAGCATCCCCTCCACCCCGCCCAGGAAGTTCTGCACGGTTCCCAATGTCATCCTCTCCCGCGCCATCCTCTCTTGGCAGAGCGTGCCGCCGCAGGACACGCCGGATTTCGTCCCGGTTTGGGGCAACGTGCACAACACGCACATCCAGGTGGACCCGAAGTGGTTCCTGACGTGGGTGGACGTGTTCAAGGCCGGCGACCTCAAGATCAGCCCCGAGATCGCCAACGCGATCGATCTGCAGCAGGAGGTGACCGTCGCGCCTAAGAAGGCGCTGAACCTGTTCGAGCTGGCGGCGCTCTACAAGGGCCACGGCGTGGAGCCGCATCGCTACGCGCTCGCCGAGATCAAGCAGCTCGTCAAGAGCCCTGAAGCCACGCTCGGCGTGGCGCACCCACTCTACGCCGCGCAGGACAAGCTCGGCTTCAAGCTCGCCGACGTGGTGGACAAGATCTTCCTGCCCATCACCGACGGCAGCACGGTGTACGAGGAGCTGGACTGTGTCGGGCTGCGGTCCGTGGGCTTGAGCGACGAGCTGGTCGGCGTGTTGCGCATCAAGCGCTCCAGCGGCTTCTCCGGCGGCCCGTGTACCGACGGCAGCCGCGAGTACGTGACCTTCTGGGCCGACTTCAACAACAACGGCACGTTCGAAACCTGCCTCGGCACGGCCTCCGTGCAGGTCTTCGACTTGCCGGTGCCGCCCGAAGGCCTCGAGTACTCGGTGCACTTGCCGGTGGATCTGAATCCTTACCGCCGCGCCTGCACCGAGGGCCCGCGAGTGGTACCCATCCGCGCGATTCTCTCGTGGAACGACGTGGCCGAATGCGCGAATCCCAACTGGGTGCCCACCTGGGGCAACCGGGAGGAAACGCTCATCCTCGTGCAGCCAGGGAACGTCCCCACCGGGTACAACCCGTTCCTCTACGACATCAGCGGCGCGGCCGTGTGCGCGATCAATCAGGGCACCGGTCTGGCAGCTGGCGGACGGCCGTTCGGCGGCACCCTCTGCATCACCGGTGAGATCCCGGGCGCGTTGTCATTGGCCTTGCCGGATACCCTCGAGTACCGGCTGTGGGCCACGCAAGGGTTCACCGTGCTCCCCATCGCGGCTCCTTTCTCGGTCACCGTCGAGGAAGGGACGGGCCCTGGCACCGCGGTGAGCTACTCCATCGCGCAAACCGCGAGTGGAGACGGCTACTTCACCTATCGCGAGCACGGCACGCCTGCGCTGGGCTCCTGGCGGCGCGTCTCCAGCCCGAACCGGCTGCTCGGGTACTGGAACACGCTGGGTCTCACGGGCACGTGGACAATCCACGTGCAGGCGCGCGTGGCTGGCACGGTGGCGCCGATCTACGCCGCCGGCATCACCACCTGCCTTGCGGACGGTACGCTGCGGCAGAGCGTGAAGGTCACCTTCGACCAGGATCCGCCGGTGGCGGATGTCACCATCACGGGCTACTCGGATGCGGGCGGCTTCCATCCGGCGATCCCGTGCGGCGACTTCCTGAAGGGCGTCACTGTCCATGGCACGTTCGACATCACGGACAACATGGGTGTGGGCCCCTACAGCCTGGCCGCCGAGCCAAACGGAACCGTCGTGGTAACGGAGGATCCTGGCTCGACGCTCACGCACAGGTTCGGCACCTGGACCGTGGCCACGGCAAGCCTGCCGCCGTGCGGCTACGTGGTGCACCTCACGGCGTGGGACCGCACCATCGTCCACTGCGGCACGTCGTGGAGGGACGACGATACGGTTGGGTTCTGTCTCAGGCTTCCCGCGTAAGATTGCGGGAGCCTGATGCCCTACGGCGAGTGGTTCTGGATCGTGCTCGGAGTGCTGGCGGTGTGGCGCATGACCCACCTCCTGCACCTCGAGCACGGGCCGTGGGGAGTGTTCGACGGCGGCCGGGCCCTGGCGCGGAAGGCAGGGCTCGGCGAACTCGTCGATTGCTTCTTCTGCCTCAGCCTGTGGACGGCCTTGCCGGTGGCCTGGTGGATTGGTGCAACATGGCCCGAGCGCCTCATCGCCTGGCTGGCGTGTTCCGCGGGCGCGATTCTGATCGAAGTCAGGGTTCTCCATGGGCCGTCGTCCACGGGGACTTCCGGCAAGCATTAGCGAGGTGAGCGGTCATGGCGTGCTGTGGTCAATCGGTGAGACAAGCGTCGGCGCACCCGTTTTCGGAGAATCGCGGAACGGAGAAGGTTCCCGTTCTGTTCGAGTACCGCGGCACCGGGCCACTGACAGTGTTCGGCCGTACGACGGGGCGTCGCTATCATTTCCCGAGCGGCGGCGCGAGGCTGTACGTTGACGGACGTGACGCGCCCGTGCTCGAGATCACGCGCGGCCTCGAGGTGATACATCCTTAGCCGAACACGTGTGGGCTGACCTGGAGCACCAGCTTGGACACTGTCAAGTTAATCGGAGCGGTGAACGCTTCCGCCGCGAGATGCGCTCGTGTCGCACGAGTCACGCCGCAGTCACGGCATCCCATCTCGCGAACGCCCGCGCACGCAGGAGTCGCTGATGCGGCGAGCGGAACGTCGACGGCGCGGGGCATTGTCGTGGAGAGCAGTCGGCGGGCCGCTTCCTCCTACAGCCTAAGGTTTGCGGCGCGGCGCTCAACTGCTTTGGACGGGTGACACTGCTCGTTGAAGCCCCCTGCTTTGGGGGTCATCGGTGGGCGTCTGGGAATTGGCGGGCTCACTTGTTCGCCTCGTGTGGGTTTGTTGGAAAATGCCGTCGTTGACGTTAATACGGATGTGACGTTCCTGAGCTGATTCCTCGCGAGGTCCAGCGTATGGCGCTCCTACCACAATTCGACACACCCGCGTCGCTGCGCGATGCGCCCGCCGGGTCACCCTTCTACGCCGCATGGAGCAACTTCATCGCCACGGGGCTGGCGGCGGTCAGGCCAGGCGACAACGGCGGAGCCTTTTACGATCCGACAGAGACGGACGTCAACGTCGCGGCGATTAAGACTCTCACCTGGATCGGCTTCCCGCGTGACGTGCTGCTGCCGGGCAATCGCGATAACAAGCTGGCCGCCTATTTAGCCGCCGATGCTGACGTCGCCTTCCGCGACCCGCAGAACGAGTACTTCGAGTGGTACGTCAAGCGCAACAACGCCGGCAAGATCATCAAGCTCACATTCGTAGCCGAAACCCCGGAGTATTACCAGAGGCTGTGGAACGCCGACCCCAGTTTGGTCCTGAGCCTGTATCAAACTCTCGTTAGCCCTGCTGTAACCCTCGCGGATCTTCAGACCGGCACGGGCGTGTACAACCAGCTCAACCGCTGGAACACAACGGACGGCATCGTCCACTACATCCAGAACATCAACACTCTAACTGCGGCGCTTGGCCTCGCGCAGGGCTCCGTCACGGCCCTACCACCGTTCCCCGACAATTTCGAGGCACGGCCTGGCTCCGCCACCGCGCGCACGGCGGTGGATCCCAGGGTGGGGTTCGACGTGCACATGTTGATCCGGAAGGGCCTCCACGTGACCTTCAGGGATCCCGTCGGCCTGTACATCGTTGACTGGAACGACAGCGGCTTCACAAAACCGAACGGCCCGCCTGTCGGCAACTATTGGACCATCGTGCGCGGCTCGCCGGGCATGGTGTTGCGACTTGAGTACGAGGTGCCAGCTGGAGAGGGTTTCGTAGTTGGAGACATCAGGATTGGCGGCCATCTCATCGAATACGGCGGCCAGGTCGCCGAGCACATCACGGTTTCAACGAGCGGCACTGCCGGAAGCCCGGCTTAGAGGCACAGAGGAGAACGACCGATGAGAACAAAGAAGTTCACTCCTCTCAAGAACGCCGGCCAGATCATCGAAGAGATCGATCTCCCAGAGAGGGCGACGGCAGCAGAAGCAGGCGCGTTCGCCAATTTTTCGTTCATTCCGCAGCTCGCCCTCAAGAACATCCATCTTCCCGTTCTGACGCCACTCGTCGGCATGGACGTGCCGGGATCTCCTCCTGAGCCCGTGTTCGATTCTGCCGCGCAGGACGACATTCAAGGCAACATCATCCCGGGCTTCAACAAGGATCATCAGCACTTCCTGTTTCTCAGGATTCGCAAGCCGAAGGACGCCAAGGTTTTCCTGCGCGAGATTCTGCCCAGAATCTCGACGATGGAAGAAGTGATCGCGTTCCGGCGCCTCTATCGATCCAAGCGGTTTCTGGTCGGCAGGCACAACACCTACCTGTGCTCGACCTGGCTCAATATCGGGTTCTCTCGTCGTGCCATAGAGCTGCTCGCCAGCAAGGCGGACGCCGACGCGTTCGGCGATCGCAGCTTTCAGCTCGGGCTGGCGCAGCGCTCGTCGTACCTCGGCGATCCGACGTCGCCATCGCACCACGGCTCCCCGCGCAGGTGGAAGGTCGGTGGACCCAAGAACGAAGCCGACATCGTGCTCATTCTGGCGTCGGATCACGTCAGCGTGCTCGACGACCTCGTGGACCTGGTGAAGCTGCGCGCCAGCGCTGCGGCGCTGCGGCTGATCTTCGAACAGCGCGGCAACACGTTGTCCGGCGATCTGCGCGGGCACGAGCACTTCGGGTTCAAGGACGGCATTTCGCAGCCGGGTGTGCGCGGCAAGCTGTCGGCCGCACCGGGCGACTACATCACGCCACGTTACATTTCCGCGGCTGATTCGCGTCGCTTGTACTTGGCCAAACCCGGTCAACAGCTTGTCTGGTCAGGTCAGTTCCTCCTGGGCGACCCGCGTCAATCGACGGAAGACCAGCTCAATTCCGCTGCAGCAGCGTCGAACTTCCCCAAATGGGCCCACCGCGGCTCGTATCTCGTGGTCCGACGGCTGCAGCAGGACGTTCCGGCCTTCTACCGTTTCGCCGCCCAGGGCGCTGCTCGAGTCGGGCTGCCGCAGGCGAAGTTTGCGGCCATGCTGGTAGGGCGATGGCCGAGTGGCGCGCCCATCCTCCGCGTCCCCGCCGCCGACAATCCGGCGCTCGGCGATGACGACTTCGCCAACAATCATTTCATCTTCGACGACGACGCGCGGCCGTCGTCGCTCAATCCGATTCCCGGCTATCCGGGGGACGCATTCCCGCAAGCAGCGGCCGATTTTCTGGCCCAGGTGTGCCCGCACTTCGCGCACATTCGCAAGGTGCATCCACGGGATACCGCAACGGAAATGGGTAAACCGGCCGACAGTTTCGCGCGTCTGATCCTTCGGCGCGGGATCCCGTACGGACCGCAGCTTGTCGGCGTCAAGTATCCAAAGCCGAAGCTGGTCGCGCAGGATCGAGGGCTCATGTTCCTGAGCTACGGCGCCAGCATCGAGGACCAATTCGAGTTTCTGCAGCGGCGGTGGTCGAACTCCGGCTCGCAACCCAATCGCGGCGGGTTCGACCCCATCATTGGGCAGAACGGCCGTCAAGGATCGCGGCTGCGGTTTATCGACTTCCCCACGCCGTCCGGCGTGGTCCGGATCAAGATCAAGAGCGAGTGGGTCACGCCGACCGGCGGCGGGTACTTCTTCGCCCCGACCATCTCGGCGATCCGCGACGTGCTCGCGTCATGAACTGCGCTTGCTGGCGTCACGAAACTCTCAGACCGCGGTTTGCGTAGACTTGTCGAAAGCGAGCCGTTCCCACGATCCACCCACTGCTTTAGGAGCGCGAGAACGTCGTCGGCTAGCTAGATGTTGTTGTCGGTGCCCATCGGTATCTCAAGTGTAATTCTAGCGCCTGGAGCAAACCTTAGATTACGAGAATCTTAAAGGTGACTTCGAAATCAAGCCGATCGCGTTAAAGCGAGAGGGCGGCACAGCGTCTTCCACGATGAAGAACGGTGAGATATTTGGAGATGTGGGGTCGTGTCATGCGTGGCCTCCAGCGGTAGCCATCGCCCAGGTCTATCAAATCATCGACGATTCGGCATCGCGCGCGAAGCGGGCTCCTCGATCAGAACGGCGGCGAGCGCGCCGCGCAGCGCCTGAACCTGTTCGGTGGTGCGCCAGCACCATCCGAGCAACGCGTTTTCATCGACCCGTGTTATTGGCATTGCTGCTCTTCACCTCCAGGTGAGTGCCCGCGTTCAATCCTACGATCGAGTGGCCGCGCGCGGCCGCGCAATACCAATCCCGGTGAGCGCGACGGCGAGCGCCTCGCGCGCCCGTGCGGGGCTTCCGAAGGCGAAACCCAAAGGCGATCGAGCGCAGTGGACCCTCGGGGCTGTCAGACTTGTTGATTTCACAAGTCGCTCCATGGCGGTCCCGAATACGTGAAACAGTCCACGAGGAGAGCGGCAGGTGTCTCACCACCCGTCCGCCCTTCGTCGCCGTGACGTGCCCCTTCCAGTCTGAACGCGCCACGGAAACCTGACGCTTGGTCAAGTTCACGTCCGCCCATTCGAGCGCCATCATCTCGCCGCAACGGAGACCCGCTTCACCACCGAGTAGCGTGATGAGATAGGCCGTGTGTCCGTCTGCTCGTGCCGCTTCTCTGCGCTATACTCGCGGCTTTCGCAGGAGCCAAGTGGGTTAGCGCAAGTTCACTTCATTACAGAGGTCGGTTTGTGCCACTTGAAGTAGCGCCATTCCCTGATTTCTACCAGCTTCTCCTCTGGGTTGGGGAGGAGATGAGGAAGGCCAGAAAGGAGCGCCACCTCATCGCATTGGTCGTTGCCAATCCTGCCCACGGCTTTGCAGCCGAGCACGTTTTTCCAAACATGCCCTACTGGCATTTCCGTTCAGGCAACGCCGTCACACTCGCCTTTCCTGGATTTCCCTTGTCTCCCCTTGATGAGAAGCGTTTCGACGCTGAACGCGCCTTCTCCTCATATAAGTTCGCGGCATTATAGAGGAGCTAGAGGTTCGGACCTCTATCCAATATACCGGTCGAACGATGCTGATTTTATTGGTCGCCGTGCGGCCGCTCGATGGTTCGCCTGAACGGTTGGCGTTCACCGACCTAGACACGGAATGGGTGGTCGATTTTGACCTAGAGGGCTTGATTGAAGACAAGGTTGTCCCCGATGTGCGCGTCTTCTTCGAGCAGCTTATTAGGTGGGCGAAGAACGAAGAGGCGAGCGATGTGCTGTGGCTGGCCCGCGATTCGGCCGAGGGCAACGGTTGGACAGATGCTATCAATGTTCTGGCTGACAAGTACATTCCTGGCGCGGAGGCGGCAAGAATTCTCTTCAAAGCCCACACGACTATCCGACGACGAGATAGGCGCCCCAAGGACGTCAGTGGCTGATTGAACGCGAGCAGGTTGATGATCGGCTTCGCTCCCGTCGCCCTCTAGGGTATTGCTCTTTGCGCTGTCCAGGTTTTGATACGGCCTCTTAATGAGTTCGGCGTGGCGAAACCAATGTCCAACCGTCGCCGCGGCGCAACGCCACAGAATCCTTCAAATCGAGCATCGCGAGTTCCTGGCCGTACCGTCGTGGATCGATATCGCTTTGGCGAAAGACGCGCCAACGCCGCGACGCGTCGAAGGCGTCGCCGAGGGTGACGTGATCGCATTTCGGGAAGTCGGCGGCTTGCACCACCGTTACGAACGACGCGCCGCCTGACGTGATTTATCGGCTGCCCCAGGCACGTGAAAACGCAGCTGACGCGCGCGATCGCGCGTGCACCCGTCCAACGCCGCGTCTACCGTCGTCGCGATCATCGCGGCGATCACCGTTCGAGACGTTCGCGATCGTGACCGACCACAGCGCCGCGCCGATTTTGGCGAACCACAGGTAGCGTGGATAGTGCGCGACATCGTCGGGCATCCAGCTACTGTGCTCCGCGGTCGCATCAAGGTGACAATGCCTGCAGCTGTACGGCTGGGCATCGGGTTCATGGCCGTCTCGACACGGTGCGACACGCAATTCGCGAGAACTATCGACTTCGATCGCCTGCACAGCCACAGGCGACACCGCTCGTCGCTCCACAGGCCGCGAATCGTAGCTGACGATACGTCGTGAGTTCGAAACATTGCTGTGAATTGCTCTGCTGGTGTTTGCCGCTCGAGATCCAGCCGTCGAAGTCGCCGATAGCTAGGCACACGCACAACGCCAACGGGAAGCGGCGAGAGCCATCAGTTGAACTGCTGATGGCCAATAGATTGCGGCACTCCTCAGCATGGAGGCTCGCGTCGGGACGCTGTTCCACAACACCTTCGTCCGCTATCTCTTCGCCATCGCTACGGTGGCAATCACGTTCGCCCTCGGGTCATCGCTGATCCCTTTCACCGGAACAGATGCTCCATTCGTGCTGTTCTTTGCGGCGGTTCTGGCGACCAGCCTAGCTGTGGGCATCGGGCCGGGGATTGGGGTGATCGTGCTCAGTGTGCCGCTTGAAACGTACACGTTCGTGACGCGCGAAGGTCATTCTCTGTTTCAAGCGATCGTTCAGGGGCTGGTGTTTGCGGTCGACGGGATAATCGTCGTCTATCTGGCGTTTCTCATGAAGAAGGGACGTCAGGCGGCCCAGGCTGCTAATCAGCGACTGCGCTGGGCGAACGAAGGGATCATTAGATCGATGGCGCGGACACGCGAGGTCATTGAGCTCGCGCCCGACGCATTTTTCCAAGCGGATCTCGACGGTCGCTTCACGGACGTTAACCAAGCCGCGTGCCTGCTCCTCGGCTATGAACGGGACGAACTGATTGGCAAGACAGCCTTCGACATCATTCCGGCAGAGGACGCGGACCGGCTGAGGGCGGTGAGGGCCGATCTTCTTGTGCCCGGCCGGGTGAACACAGCGGAGTGGACGCAAACGCGGAAGGACGGAACGTTCGTCCCGGTCGAGGTGAGTTCGAACATTCTGCCGGACGGCCGTTGGCAGGCGTTCGTGCGCGACGTCAGTGAGCGCAAGCGCGTCGAACAGGCGCTGCATGAATCGGAGGAGCGATTCCGACTCACGATTGATGAAGCACCCATCGGTCTGGCACTGGTCGCGCTCGATGGTCGTTTCGTTCGTGTGAATCGCGCGCTCTGCGAAATTGTCGGCTATACCTCCGCCGAGTTGGCGGGGCTCACGTTCCAGGCGATCACCCATCCCGATGATCTTGACGCGGACCTCGCGCTTGCAGGTCAACTCGCTCGTGGGGAGATTCCCCGATATGAGCTCGGCAAGCGTTACATCCGCAAGGACGGCACGATCGTCGATGTCCAACTCAGAGTGTCGATTCTTCGTACTCGAGAGGGCGCACCGCTCTATTACATCGTTCAAATCGAAGACATCACAGAACGGAAACGAGCAGAAGCAGCTCTGAAAGACAGCGAAGGGCGCCTTACCCTCGCGCTCGATTCCGCTCAGATGGGCATGTGGGATCTGGATCTCCTTACCGATACATCCGTGCGCTCACTCAGGCATGACCAGATATTCGGATATTCGGCGGCCGTTCCTACATGGGGAACGGCGGTCTTCATGACTCACGTTGTCCCCGAAGATCGAGACGTTGCAAAACGAGCTTTCGAAAAAGCCTTCGTGTCCGACAACTTCGATATGGAATGTCGAATACGCTGGGCGGACGAGTCCATTCACTGGATCTCGGCCAAGGGTCGCGTCTATCGGGATCCAAAGGGCGACCCTGTCAGAATGATGGGCACAGTCCTGGACATCACTGAGAACAAGCGCGCACAGGAGGCGCTGCAGAGAAGTGAACGCGAGTTTCGGGAGTTGGCCGAGTCCATGCCGCAGATCGTCTGGGCCGCCAGTGCCGATGGACGGAACATCTACTTCAATCAGCACTGGGTGGACTACACCGGTCTCACCCTGGAAGAGAGCCGCGGAGAAGGCTGGATCAAACCTTTCCACCCCGACGATCGGCAGCGCGCGTGGAATGCCTGGCAGCACGCGGTACAACATCGTGACACCTATTCGCTCGAAGGCCGCTTGCGGCGCGCCGATGGCGCGTATCAGTGGTGGTTGATCAGAGGACTGCCGTTCCTCAGCGCGAACGGAGAGATTCGCAAATGGTTGGGCACGTGCACCGACATTGAACAGATCAAACGCATCGAGCAAGAACTCAAGGATGCCAACGCATCCCTTGACGCAATCATCGAGAACATTCCCCTGATGTTGTTTCTCAAGGAGAGCCAGTCGTTGCGGTTCGTGCGGTTCAATCGCGCGGGCGAAGACTTGCTCGGCTGGCCGAGGCAGACGTTCATAGGCAAGACCGATGACGATTTTTGGCCGCGGGCGCAAGCCGAGTTCTTCACCAAGAAAGATCGCGAGACCCTGGACAGCGGCAAGGTCGTAGATATTGCGGAGGAACCGGTAGAAACGCGCCATCAAGGCGTTCGTTTCCTGCATACCAGGAAAGTTCCGATCCACGACGCGGAGGGTCATGCGATATATCTACTCGGTATCTCGGAAGATATTACCGAGCGAAGGCGCATTGAACAGGAACGGCAGTTTCTGGCCGAGGCAAACGTAGCGCTGTCCGGTTCGCTCGACTACGAACAAACGATCGGGACCGTGGCCCAGTTGGTCGTTCGTGACTTCGCCGATTGGTGCATCGTCGACATCATGGAGGAGCGCGAGAACCTCCGACGACTCAAGGTGGCCAGCGCAGACCCGGCGAACGCGGCGCTCTGTGCGCGCTTCGAGCAGGTGCGTATCGATCGAAATCGACCGTACCTCCTCCGACCGGTGATTGAGGCGAGGCAGCCTCTTCTCGTCGAACACGTCAGCGCTGAGTTCCTCGAATCTGTCGCGCAAAGTCCAGAGCATCTGCAGGCACTCCGCTCCGTCAGTCCCACGTCCATCATGGCAGTGCCGCTTCTGATGCGCGGACAATCGCTTGGGGTTGTCGCGTTCATCTCATCCACGCCATCTCGCGTTTACCGGGCGGGTGATCTTCGTTTAGCCGAAGCGCTGGCGGACCGCGCAGCGGTGGCCATCGAGAATGCACGTCTCTACCGCGCCTCGGTCAATGCCAGCCAGCTCCGTGATCAAGTGCTCGGCGTCGTGGCTCATGACCTCCGCAATCCACTTTCCACGATTTTGTTGAACGCCGCGACCCTCAAGCGTCACGGCCCCGATCCCGAGCGGCGTTCTCAGAAGCGGAGTGACGCGATCCACCTCGCAGCCACGCGGATGAACCGCTTGATTCAAGATCTCCTGGATGTCGCGGTCATGGAGTCAGGGCAGCTGACCATCGAACGAGCGCGACTGTCTGCACGTGAGGTAATCGTTGGGGCGGTGGATACGCAGAGACCACTTGCCTCTTCCTCGTCTCTCGAGCTTCGAGTCGAGTTGGACCGTGATGTTCCCGACATCTGGGGTGACCGGGACCGGCTCCTTCAAGTGTTCGAGAACCTGATCGGCAACGCCATCAAATTCACGAAGGCTGGCGGGTGTATCACGGTAAGCGCGACCTCGAGGGATCACGAGGTCATCTTCCGCGTTGCGGATACGGGCTCTGGCATCGCGCCCGAGAACCTGCCCCGTGTCTTTGACCGATTTTGGCAAGCGACCAGTACTGACCGTCAGGGCGCCGGGCTCGGCCTTCCCATCACCAAGGGCATCGTCGAGGCTCACGGCGGTCGAATCTGGGTCGAGAGCACGCCGAATCGCGGCACGACCTTCTCCTTTACGATTCCCGAGGCAACCCCAGAGCAGGGTCGACCGTCG
>Ga0208685_1000188_pt1 | contig 23388 bp, 33 predicted proteins | sample EasRivMeERMLT890_FD_187533 | JGI IMG/M metagenome (GOLD analysis project Ga0208685, IMG submission 187533) | Soil microbial communities from meander-bound floodplain in the East River, Colorado, USA - East River MetaG ERMLT890 (SPAdes) (version 2) | ecosystem: Environmental > Terrestrial > Soil...
CGAGGGCGAGTGCCAGCTCGAGCGACAACGCCGGTTGAAACCCCAGGTGGCGAAGAACCTGTCCGAAGGAAAACGAACGGTCCGGGTGAAATACGGCGTCGATGAAGACACCTGCACCGGCGATCACTCGTGCATCCGGCTCTCGGGCTGCCCGACGCTCACAGTGAAGGACAACCCCGACCCGCTGCGCCGCGACCCGGTCGCCACCGTGATCGACGGCTGCGTCGGCTGCGGCCTGTGCGGCGAGAACGCCCACGCCGCCGTGCTGTGTCCGTCCTTCTATAGGGCGGAGGTGATTCAAAACCCCAGTGCCTGGGACAGGTTGATTCACAGGATCGTATGAACCACCCCGAACGGCCGATCACGATTCTCATTGCCGCGCTCGGCGGCGAGGGGGGCGGCGTGATGGCCGACTGGCTGATGGAAACGGCGACGGGCAGCGGCTTCCCGGCGCAGGCGACTTCGATCCCGGGCGTCGCGCAGCGCACCGGGGCCACGACCTACTATCTTGAAATCTACCCCGCGCAGCGCGCCGCTCTGAACGGGAAGGAACCGGTTCTCTCGCTCACCCCGAGCCCGGGCAACGTCGACGTCATGGTGGCCTCCGAGCTGGTCGAGGCAGGGCGCGCGATGCTGAACGGCTTTGTCAGCCCCGAGCGCACCACGCTGATCGCGTCGACGCATCGCATCTACGCCACGGTCGAGAAGATGCAGATGGCCGACGGCCGCTTCGACTCGGATCGCGTGCGAGACGCTGCGGAGAAACTGGCGAAGAGCGCCGTCCTGTTCGACATGCGCAAGCTCGCCCAGGAGAGCGGCACGGTCATCAACGCGGTGCTGTTCGGTGCGATGGCGGGAAGCGGCGTGCTGCCGCTGTCGCGCGAGGCCTGCGAGCAGGCCATCCGCCGCGGCGGGCGTGGCGCCGAGGCGAGCCTGCGCGGCTTCGCCGCCGGCTACGACATCGCCGCGCGGCAGCGCCCGGCGCCCGCCGAGCCGCCGCCGACGAAGCGGGCAACTGAATTGCAGGAAGTTCTTCGGCTGGGAGGGGAAAGGCTGAAGGATTACCAGGACGAGCGCTACGCGGCGCTCTATGAGAGCCGCATGGAGCCCTTCCTCAAGGGAGATCAGAAGCTGGCCGCCGAGGTCGCCCGGCACCTCGCGCTGTGGATGGCTTACGAGGACATCATCCGCGTGGCCGATCTAAAGACGCGCGCCTCGCGCTTCGAGCGGGTGCGAAAGGAGGTCGGCGCCAAGAGCGGCGAGCCGGTGGTGGTGATCGACTACCTGAAGCCGGGCATCGAGGAGTTCTCGTCGGTTCTTCCCCATTTCCTGGGGAAGCGCCTTGTTGCCTGGGCTACGGCGCGCGGGAAGCTCGACGCCTACAACGTCGGCATGCACATCCGCACTTCGGGCATCTTCGGCTACCTGCTGGTGCGCAGCCTCGCCTGGATGCGCCCGTGGCGGCCGATGAGCTATCGCTACCAGGAAGAGCAGCAGCTCATCGAGCGCTGGCTCGGCCACGTCGCAGAAGCGGCGCGGCGCGACGCGATGCTGGCGCTCGAGATCGCCGAGTGCGCGAGGCTCATCAAGGGCTACGGCGAGACGCACCGCCGCGGCAAGGGCAACTTCCTCGCCATCATGGATGCACTCGTGGAGAACCCGGCGACGGCCGATGCGCGAGAGCAGGCGGCAGCGATCCGCAAGGCCCGCGAGGCGGCGCTGGCGGATCCCGAGGGCCAGGCGCTCGGCAAGACCCTGGGCAAGCCCGTCGTCTGGCTGAAGCCCGTAAAATCTGTCGTTTCAGGAAAGACCACTCATGGCTAGCGTCCCCAAACCGAACATCAGCGCGGAGCGGCAGGTGCTGTACGGCCGCATGGACAAGCACAACCTGGCGCCGCTCTGGGAGGTGCTGCACAACCTGATTCCCAACGAGCCGGTCACTCCCTCCAAGCCGGCGCTCTGGAAGTACCGCGACGCACGGCCCTACCTGATGGAAGCGGGGAAGCTCATCACCGCCAAGGAGGCGATCCGCCGCGTGCTGATCCTCGAGAACCCGGGGATGCGCGGGGAGTCGTGCATCACGCAAAGCCTGTACGCCGGGCTGCAGCTCATCCTGCCCGGCGAAATCGCACCGAGCCACCGCCACTCGCAGTCCGCGCTGCGCTTCATCGTCGAGGGTTCGGGCGCCTATACCGCGGTCGACGGCGAGCGCACGACCATGCGTCCGGGCGACTTCATCATCACGCCGTCGTGGACCTGGCACGACCACGGCAACCCGGGCGACGACCCGGTGGTGTGGATGGACGGCCTCGACATCCGCATCGTGCAGACGTTCGCGGCGCAGTTCCACGAAGTGTTTCCCGAGGAAGTGCAGCCGGTCTCGCGCAGCGAAGGCGCCTCGGCGGCGCGCTTCGGCCAGGGCCTGGTCCCGCTCGGGGCCTCGGCGCCCTTCGGCAAGACCTCGCCGATCTTCAACTATCCCTACGAGCGCAGCCGCGAGTCGCTCGCCAAGCTCGCGCAGGACCAGGATCCCGATCCGTGCCATGGCTGGAAGATGGAGTTCATCAATCCGCTTTCCGGCGGGCACGCCATGCCGACGATCGCGGCGTTCATTCAGCTGCTGCCGAAGGGATTCCGGACCCAGCCGTACCGCTGCACCGACGGCATGGTGTTCTCGGTGGTCGAAGGCACCGGGACGGCGGTGATCGGAGCCGAGCGGTTCGACTTCGAGCCGCGCGACAGCTTTGTCGTGCCCTCGTGGTATCCGCTGGTACTCGAAACGAAGGGCGAGGCGGTGCTGTTCTCGTTCTCCGATCGACCCGGGCAGGAAGCGATGGGGCTGTGGAGAGAAAAAAGAGGATGAACGCGCCGGACAAGCTGTCCCTCAGCCAGCTGTACAACAACCGCGAGCTCGTTCCCGAGCATCCGCAGTTCCTCACGCGCTGGGCCGAGGCGTCGGCGCGCGCGCGCAGCACCATGACCTGCTATCTGGATCGCGCCTACGGCGAGCAACCGGGCGAGACGGTGGACATCTTCCCCGCGCGCAAGGGCGACGGCAGCTGCATGATGTTCATCCACGGCGGGTACTGGCGCGCGCTCGACAAGAAGGACTTCTCCTTCCTCGCTCCCGCCTGGGTCGACGCCGGCGTCTCCCTCGCCGTGGTCAACTACGACCTGTGCCCGCGCGTGACGATGGACGAGATCGTGCGCCAGATGCTGCGCGCGAGCCGCTGGCTGTGGCTCAACGCCGAGGAGTACGGCATGGACCAGGACCGGCTCTACGTCGCCGGGCATTCCGCCGGCGGGCACCTGACGGCGATGCTGATGTGCGCGCTGTGGCCGGTATTCGACCGCTCGCTGCCGAAGGACCTGTGGAAAGGCGGGCTCGCCATCAGCGGGGTGTACGACCTGCGGCCGCTCGTCGAAGTCGACTGGCTGAACGGCGACCTGCGGCTCGACACGGCGAGCGCGCTCAGGCTCTCGCCCGCGTTCATGCCCCCGGCGACGCGCGCACCGGTCATGACCTGCGCCGGCGGCGACGAATCGAGCGAGTTCCTGCGGCAGAACGCCCTCCTCGGCAGCCGCTGGCGTGCCGCCTTCGCCGGCGACGTCGCGATGCCCGGCCGGCATCACTTCTCGGTGGTCGACGGCCTCGCCGAGCAGAAGAGCGCGCTGTTCGCCGGCGCGCGCCGCCTGATGAAGCTCGACCAATGACCGAGTACCTGGCGCCGGGACGCTTCATCGACAGCGCGCACCCCGCGGTTTCCGCGTTTGCGAAAAAGCATGCCCGAGGGAACGGCGAACGAGAGCGTGCCGTGTCCCTCTACTATGGAGTACGCGACGAGATTCGCTACAACCCGTTTCTCGACTTTCGCGATCGCGAGGTGTTCCGCGCCTCCGCGGTCCTCGAGGCGGGCCAGGGCTTCTGCGTCGGCAAGGCGTCGCTGCTCGCCGCCTGCGCGCGCGCGGCGGGGATCGAGGCGCGCGTCGGGTTCGCCGACGTCAAGAACCACCTCACCACCCCGCGCCTTGCCGAGACCATGGGGAGCGATCTCTTCGTCTACCACGGCTATACCGAGATGCGCATCGACGGCAAATGGGTGAAGGCGACGCCGGCGTTCAACCTCGCGCTGTGCACCCGCTTCCGCGTAAAGCCGCTCGAGTTCGACGGCCGCGAGGACTCGATCTTCCACCCGTTCGACCAGGACGACCGGCGGCACATGGAGTACCTGCGCGACCGCGGCGTGTACGCCGATGTGCCGGTGGACGAGATCCAGCGGGCGTTCCGCGACGCCTATCCCAAGTTCTACAGCCTCGGCAAGGACGCCGCCAAGGAAACGTTCGCGCCCTGATGCGCGAGCTCCTCGAGGAGAGCTTCCGCGCCGCGGTCGCCGCGGCCGATCCCCTCAAGATCCTCGGCCCGCATCTGCCGCCGCCGCCCAAGGGCCGCACCTTCGTCGCCGCCGCCGGCAAGGCCGCGGCCTCGATGGCGCTCGCGGTGGAGCAGCACTGGAAGTCTCCGCTCGACGGAATCGCGGTCACGCGCTACAAGCACGGCCTGGCGACCAAGCACATCCGCGTGGTCGAGGCCGGCCATCCGGTACCCGATCAGGCCGGCGAGAGCGCCGCGGCGGAGATTCTCAGGAACGCACAGCAGCTCGGCCCCGACGATCTGCTGCTCGCGCTGATTTCAGGTGGAGGCTCGAGCCTGCTGTCGCTTCCCGCGCCGGGGATCTCGATGTCCGAGCTCAAGGCGCTCACCGGGCGTCTCCTGAAGAGCGGCGCGGACATCCGCGAGATGAATACCGTGCGCAAGCACCTGTCGGCGATCCAGGGCGGGCGCCTGGCGGCCGCCAGCCGGGCGCCGGTGGTGGCGCTCATCATCTCGGATGTTGTGGGAGACGATCCGACGCACATCGCGTCAGGCCCCTGCGCCCCCGATCCGACGACGATCGAGGATGCGAAAGCGGTTCTGGCCAAGTACGGCATCGAGTTCCGCGGCCCGTTTTCCGAGACCCCCAAGACCGCAAGCGCAACCAACAAGGTCATCGCGACCGCCTACCGGTCGCTCGAGGCGGCTGCGGAAGTGTTCCGCCGGCAGGGAATCCGCCCGGAGATCCTGGGCGACACCATTACCGGCGAAGCGCGCGAGGTCGGCCGCGAGATGGCCAGCCTTGCGCGGCGGACCAAGGGCCCGGCGGCGCTGATCTCCGGCGGCGAATGCACGGTGACGGTCAAAGGCGAAGGCGGGCGCGGCGGGCGCTGCTGCGAGTTTCTGCTGTCGCTGGGAATCGAAACCAGCGGCATCTGGGCGATTGCCGCCGACACCGACGGCATCGACGGCACGGAGGACAACGCCGGGGCGATTCTGACGCCGGAAAGCATGAAGAGAGGTCAGGATGGAGAAGCCTTCCTCGCCAGGCACGACAGCTACGGATTCTTCAGCGCGCTGGGCGACCTGGTGGTCACCGGACCGACTCGGACCAACGTCAACGACTACCGGGCGATTCTGGTCGGCTAAAGCAGAGTGTGATTTCCTTCTCAAATTTTGACCTGCACTTCTTCAAAAACCATAAGAAGCGGGTACTAGGCCGTGTCGATGCCTGTATATAGATGTTTCCATAGTGACCTTGGATCCCATCGTGGACGACACAGTGCTCGAGGTAGCCGAAGACCTGCTGGACAACACCCCGATCACGGAGGGGCGCTACATCGCCCATGTGGCGGTGCCTTGCCGCGACCTGGAGGAGGCTGCCCGCTGGTACTCGGAGGTGCTGGGGGCACGGCCGGTGCGGATCCTCAAGGACCGCGTCACCTTCAGCTTCGGCGGCGTCCTGCAGCTCGTCTGTCACCTCGAGCGGCGCTCGGGCGCGGCCAATCCGCGCGCCTACCCGCGGCACCATGGCCTTACGTTCCTGCGCATGGAAGATTTCTCCAGGCTGAAGGACCATCTCGAGAAGCTCGGCACCAAGTTCCTGGTGCGCCCGGCGGTTCGCTTTGCGAACACCGCGCACGAGCACCAGACCTTCATGGTGGCCGACCCCTCCGGCAACGTAGTGGAGTTCAAGTGCTACGTGCGGCCGGAGTGCAGCTACTAGAAGCGCTTCCAGAAAACCTGCACCAGATCCGGTCGATCGCGACCGGCCTCTCTTCGCTTTCCTGCTACGCCTTGCTGGTCAGCGCCTCGACCTCTGCCGCCAGCGCGCTCTGGACCGAGCCGTGCTCGGTTTCGATCTTCGCCAGGATCTTGCGGGCTTCCTCGGTGTCGGCGCGGCGCGCCGACGCCTCTATGTCGGCGCAATACCCGCTCAGCACTTTCGCGCCCACGTTGGCGCTGCTCGACTTGAGCGAATGCGCCGAGCGCGCGATCGCGCGCGCATCGCTGGCGCCCGCCGCCTGCTTCAGCTTCTGGACGAGCTTCGGCGATTCGGCCAGGTAGAGGTTGATCACGCGGGCAAGCAGCTCGGGCTTGCCGTTGGTCCGCACCTTGCTGAGCTGCTCCAGCACCTGCCGGTCGAGCACCTCGCCGGCCTTGGCATGCGAGCGCGGCGCAGGCTGTGCGGCCGTGGCCGGGACGGACGCGGCCGCCGGCATCCAGCGATCCAGCATGTCCTGCAGCGTCTGCATGCTGAAGGGCTTGCTCAAATGGTCGTCCATGCCGGCGTTCAGGCATTCCTCGCGGTCCTGCGCCATCGCATTTGCCGTCAGCGCGACGATGGGTACGCGCTTGCCGGTGAATGTGCGTTCCCGCCCGCGGATTTCCCGGGTCGCCTCGAATCCGTCCATCTCGGGCATGTGGCAGTCCATCAGGATGAGATCGAAGTCGCCCTGGCTGTGCGAATCCAGCGCTTCGCGGCCATTGTTGACGACCGTGACGTTGTAGCCCTGGATCTGCAGGATGCCGAGCGCAACCTGCTGGTTGATGAGGTTGTCCTCCACCAGCAGGATATTGCCGCGAATCTTGGCCGGCGCCGCGCTTGCGGGCTCGCGCGCGACCGGCGGCGCCGCCGGCTCTTGCGACTGGCCGGCCATGACGTTGACCAGGCACTCGTACAGCACCGTCTGCCGCACCGGCTTGGCGAGGCAGGCGTCGATACCGGCTTCGCGCGCGTTGCGGATATCCACCTGGCGGCGGGTCAGCATCACCAGCCGCACCTTGGAGATCTCGCCACGGACCCTGATCGTGCGCGCGAGCTCGAGCGCATCCATGCCGGGCAGCCCCAGGTCGATGATCGCGATGTCGTAGGGCGCGCCCCGGGCCGCGGCCTGCGAAAGCAGATCGACCGCCTGCTCGGGGGTCGCGGCGACCCGATTGGTCATTCCCCAGTTGCTCATCTGCGAGTGCAGGATGCCGCGATTGATGGCGGTCGACTCGACGATCAGCGCCCGCACGCCCGTGAGCATTCCCATCGGGGCGCTACGCGAGTCTTCCTGCGCCTGCGTTTCCTGCTTCTCGAAGCGGCTGGTGAACGAGAACGTGGAGCCCGCGCCGAGCGCGGATTCGACGTGAATGCTGCCGCCCATCATCCCCACGAGCTGCTTGCTGATCGCGAGGCCCAGGCCGGAGCCGCCGTGCTTGCGGGTGGTCGAGCCGTCAGCCTGGGAGAATTCGTCGAAGATCCGGGTTTGCGCTTCCAGGCTGATGCCGGCGCCGGTGTCGCTGACCTCGAAGCGCATGGAGACATGCTTCGCGGTCTCCTCCACGCTGGATACGCGGATCACGACCGAGCCCTGCTCGGTAAACTTGATCGCATTCCCCACCAGATTGGTCAGCACCTGGCCCAGGCGCAGCGGGTCGCCCCGGACATGGGTCACCAGATTCGCGGGAATGCTGCACGCGAGCTCCAGCCCCTTGCTGTGGGCGCGCTCGGCGAGGAGGTCGACGACGTCCTCGATCGTGCGGCGCAGATCCATCTCGACGTTCTCGAGCTCGAGCTTTCCGGCCTCGATCTTGGAGAAGTCGAGAAGGTCGTTGATGATGCCGAGCAGGTTCTGGCCCGAACGCTGCACGGTCTCGGCGTACTTGCGCTGGGTGCTGGTGAGCCCGGTTTCGAGCAGCAGCTCGGTCATGCCCAGAACGCCGTTCATCGGCGTGCGGATCTCGTGGCTCATGCGGGCGAGGAACGAGCTCTTCGCCTGGCTTGCCGCTTCGGCGGCTTCCCGCGCCAGCCGCAGCGCTTCTTCGCTGCGCTTGTGCTGCGTGACGTCGCGCGCCACGGCGATGCTGCCGATGCAGCGGTTGGCGTCGTCGAGCAGAGGCGCGACCGCGACCTGAATGTCGATCGAAGTGCTCGACCGGGTCATGGCCCGCGCGTCATAGGAGAATTTCTCTCCGGCCACCAGCCGCCGCCGGCGCGATTCTTCCTCCTCGGGCGTCGACTCGGCCACGTTCAGCGCGCGGCCCATGGCCTCGGACGGCGGGTAGCCGAACATCGCGGCGGCGCCGGAGTTCCAGCTCGTGATGACGCCGGCCAGGTCCTTGGTCCAGATCGCTTCGCTCGATTGCTCGACGATGGTCGCGAGCAGCTTGTTTTTCGATTCGCTCTTGCCGAGTGAGGCGAGCAGGCTCTCGGTGTTGTTCGCCATGTTGTTGAACGCTTCGGCGGCGAGGACGACTTCGGGTGCGCCTTCGGGCTCGATGCGCACCGCATGGTCGCCCTGGCTGAAGCGGTTCGCGCCTTCCGCCAGCATGCGCAGGGTGCCGAGGTTGCCGCGGAAGATCAGCCAGATGAACTGCAGCATGAGGAATAGCGTCACCACTACGATCTGCAACTGCTTGACGAACTGCTGCCAGAGCCGGTTGTGGGCCTTGTTGGTGGTGGTCGTGGCATGGAGCCGGCCGTATCCCACGCCGCCGGAAGTGACGTCCATGCTTTCTTCCGCCCGTTCGATGGAGGCAACGCCCGTGAACCACGATGGCGCGTCGAGCGTATCCGGCTTGTCCCGGGCGACCAGCTTGCGGCCGTCCTTGTCGGTCCACTGGAAGCTCTCGATCTCGCCTTTCTGGACCTGCTTCTTCAGCAGCTGGTCGATCACCGCATATTCGCCGAGCAGCGCCTGGTCGGCGATCAGGGGCGCCATGAAGGTCAGCGTTTCATTCAGCTCGCGCTTCAGGCGGGCGGAATGCTCGGCCGCGCCTTCGGCCATCAGCAGATAGGTCTGGACGCCGCCTCCGGTGATGATCGCGGTCCCCACCGCCAGCATCAGGCGCGACACCAGCCCCCAGTTCCTCCAGAACCGAATCCCGCGCATCGTGTTCATCGGCGCTTCCCTGTGCCTGACGGTGGACGTGGACACCTACTTGACCTGCGTCGCCCGGTAGAACTTGCGGTAGTTGTCGTAGTCGCGGTCTTCGGCCGCGACGAAACCCAGCTCGCCGGTGCTCTTCAGCAGCTCGGCGCCGGCCTGAAGGATCGCTTTGCCTTCCGGATCGTTGACCATGTCGATCAGGGCGGCCCTCACCGCCGCCACTTTTTCCTTCGGCACCTTGGGATTGGCCATGATGCACAGGTCCTGGTAGATCTCGGAAGTCCAAAGTGCACGGTAGGCAAACGATTCGCGGCGCCCGTAACGCGCCATGACCGAGCTGTTGACGCCGGCGGCCGCCACCTTGTAGACCCTCAGCTGGGTAAACGAGGCTTCCTGGTTGCCGGTGAACACGACGTTGACCTTGACCTTCGCCCTCAGGATTGCGTCGTACGGCAGCCAGTAGCCGGTGAATCCGTCCGGCGTCACGAAGGCGACGTCCTTGCCGTTGAGGTCCTGCAGCGTCTGGATCGGCGAGTCTTCCGGCACCACGACTTGCGAGCGGATTCCGGGACCGGCGGGGCGCGCGAAGACCTTCCAGCCGAGGCGGTCGCGCTCCGGCGTGAAGAAGTGATTGGTGTACTGAAAGTCGTAGTCGCCCCGCTCCGCGATGGCGTTGCCTTCCTGGGCCGTCTTGGTCATTTTCAGCTCGAGCGGCACGCCGCTTTTCTTCCCCACGTAGGTGAAGATCGGGTTCCAGTACTGCGCGGTCAACGCGACGCTGCGCTGATTCAGGACGTAGAAGGCGTACGCTTTCTGTGCGGCCGCGCCCGGCGAATGCATGGCGAGCGCCATGGCGAGGACCGTTGCGGCGTACTTGATTGCTCTGGGTAGCATGACTATGCCTCCTTCGAAGCGTTAACGAACGTGCGGCTCCTCAAGCCGCGACCTTCAAGAACAACATTGCGCCGCTCAAGACGAGCAGCGCCCCCACCACTCTCAACATGCCCTCGCTGGTGATGTCCAGATGCACCTTGTTGCCGGTGTAGAGGCCGACCGCCATGGGAATCAGGCCCAGCCCGTACGCGATCTGCAGCTTCGAATCGAACAGCAGGCCGGCGAACAGGAACAATCCAAGCCGGAAACCGCCGTCGATGGCGATCAGCCACGAGAACGTGGCGCGCACCGCCCCCTTGTCGAGCAGGCGGCGCGTCAGGTACATGATGTAGGGCGGCGAGCCCGCGCCGAACAGAGCGCCGCTGACGCCGCCGGCGAGCCCCGCCGGGACGGCCCATGCACGCGGCAGCTGGCCCACGGGCTGCAGGCCGAAGATGTTGCGAAATCCGAAGAACATCGTGAACGCGCCCAGCGTCAGCAGTACTGGCGTGGTGGGCAGCGTCACCAGGGCGTAGGCGCCGACGCAAGCGCCGATCATGCCGAACGGCAGCAGGATCTTGATCTCCTGCCAATGCGCCTTTTTCGTGTTGGTGCCGCCCAGCACCAGCGAGGCGGTGAAGTCCAGCGCAAGCACGAGCGGAACCGCAAACTGGAGCGGCTGAGACAGCGCCAGCAGCGGTACCGAGATGAGCGCCGAGCCGAAGCCCGTGATCCCGCGTATGAAATACGCGCTCATCAATATGCAAAGGACGAGAACCATGTCAGCCACTACTGAATCCCTTGGATCAGTAAGTCGTTAGTATTGCCCCCGGGCGGCCGGCAAATACCAAGTTTACGTTGTTTTGCAATTTAGCCCGGTATGTGTCTGTATCTTATCGCAAATTTCAGTCGTCGTCCGAGCCAAAACCGGTGCGCGCGTGTGAGAAGTTGTACTTCTGCTTGCGCAGACCGAAAGCTCGGGAGTGCCCAAACGGGCGAAGTGATTACGGGCGACCGATTAGTACTGCGGTATTCCCTAGGCGTGCTTGAGCGCTTCGATGGACTGCGCGATCAGACCGGCACCGCCATCGAACGTACGCTTCGCTTCGGCGTAGTCGCCGGCCTTGGCGCTGCGCTCGATGTCGGCGAACAGATTGCCGAGCGCCTGGGCGCCAAGCTGCATGCAGGTGCCCTTCAGCGTGTGAGCCGCGCGTACCGCGCCGGCCGTATCGCCGCGGGCAAGGTGGTCCGCAAACGCCGCGCCGAAACCTGCCAGCTTGCTTTCCAGCGTGCGAACGAACCCGGAGAGCACGTCCTTGCGCCCGGTCGCGTGCTCGATGCGCCGGATTTCCTCGATGAGCCCGTGATCGAGCAATGCGTTGGCGTTTATCGCCATGGCAGTCGACGCGTTGTTGCCGGTGACAGCATTTTGCAGTGCCATTGCCATTTTCCCCTACTCCCAAGGTGTTGCGCAGGTCCGACCACGATGCGGTCATCGTAGTCGAGGCACCCTTGTCGGGGGCGTGCATTATGCACGGCAGCGGTCCCGTGATGACAGGGGATGACAGTAATAACTAGTTCTTACGGTAGTCATCGGGTGGTGGCCGTGAGCCCGGCGTCGATCACGAGAATGTGGCCGGTTACCCAGCGCGCCTCGTCGCTCGCGAGGTAGACCGCGCCCCAGCCGACGTCCCAGCCGGTGCCCTCGGTACCGAGCGGCGCCGCACGGCGGCGACGCTCGCGGGCATCGGGGCCGAGGCGCTCGACCATCGGGGTCCATACCTGGCCGGGCGCGATGCCGTTGACGCGGATCCCCTTGGGGCCGAGCTGCACCGCAACGCTCGTGACGAAGCCGATCACGCCCGCCTTCGCCGCAGCGTAGGCGGTGCGCCCATGACCGACCATTGCAGCGATCGAAGAGACGCAGGTGATCGCGCCGCCGCCGCGCCTCTCCATCGCCGGCACCGCGGCCTGCGTAGCCAGCAGCATCGACTTGAGGTCGATCGCCATCACGCGATCCCATTCCTGCTCGGTCGTCTCCATGAGGTCGAGCCTCGACTCGACCCCGACGTTGTTGTGCAGGATGTCGAGCCCGCCCCAGCGGTTGACGGCTTGCCCGACCATCGCCTTGCAATCTGCGGCGCGCGTAACGTCGGCGGCAAAAGCCATCGCGGTTGCGTTTTCTTTCTGGATTTCCGCTACGGTCTGCTGCGCCCGCTCGACCTCGGAGTCGACGCAGAGCACCTTTGCACCCTCGCGGGCGAACAGGATCGCCGTCGCCTTGCCATTGCCGATTCCCGGCCCGCGCGAGCCGGCACCGGTGACGATCGCGACCTTGTCTTTCAGGCGTTCCGCCACTGCTCATCCTGCCATGCGGCGCGGAACCAAGACATTAGCGAATACAGATGGCAAAAGCCGTGCTGACCCACCCCACCCGGATGAGAACGATCAGGCCGCTTTGGCCTGCTTCTTCTCTTCGGTCTTGGGCTCGGCTTTCTTCTTCTTCTTTTCGTCCGGCTTCGGCTCGGGGGACTCTTCAGGCCGGTCCATCAGCATGACCAGCGCGAGCGGCGCGTTGTCGCCCTTGCGGAATCCGGTCTTCAGGATGCGCAGATAACCGCCGTTGCGCTTGGCATAGCGCGGCCCGAGGTCGTCGAACAGTTTCGCGACGATGCCGCGATCGCGCAGGCGATCGAAGGCGAGGCGGCGGTTGGCGAGCGAAGGCTTCTTGCCCAGAGTGATCATCGGCTCGACCACGCGCCGCAACTCCTTCGCCTTGGGCAACGTGGTGCTGATCTCCTCGTGCCGCAGCAGCGATACCGTCATGTTGCGCAGCATCGCGAGCCGGTGGCTCGAGGTGCGGTTGAGCTTGCGAAGGCCGTGACCGTGGCGCATGACTTTCCTAGGAGCGGTGTTCCAGGCCGGCAGGGGGCCAGTTCTCCAGCTTCATTCCAAGGGTGAGGCCCCGCGACGCCAGCACTTCCTTGATCTCGTTGAGCGACTTGCGCCCGAGGTTGGGGGTCTTGAGGAGCTCGGTCTCGGTGCGCTGGATCAGGTCGCCGATGTAGTAGATGTTTTCGGCCTTCAGGCAGTTGGCCGAGCGCACGGTGAGCTCGAGGTCGTCCACCGGGCGCAGCAGGATCGGATCCACCGCGGGCGACTTCGGCTGCTCGGCGGGGAGCGCGGTGCCCTCGAGCTGGGCGAACACCGAGAGCTGGTCGACCAGCACGCGCGCGGCGTAGCGGATCGCTTCCTCGGGCTCGATCGCGCCGTTGGTCTCGATGTCCATGATCAGCTTGTCGAGGTCGGTGCGCTGCTCTACGCGGGCGGATTCGACCGAGTACGAGACCCGGCGCACCGGGCTGAACGAGGCGTCGAGAATGATGCGGCCGATTCCCTTGGTCTCCTCGGGCAGGTAGCGCATGTTGCCCGGCACGTAGCCGCGCCCCGACTCGACCTTGATCTGCATCTCGAGCTTGCCGCTGCCTGCGAGATGGGCGATGACGTGATCGGGGTTCACGATCTCGACGTCGTGCGCCGGCTCGATGTCGGCCGCGGTGACTGCGCCGTTGCCTTCCCCGCCCTTCTTCTTCAGCGACAGGATCGCCTCGGCGCGGTTGTGCAGGCGAAACACCACGCCCTTCAGGTTGAGCAGGATGTCGACGACATCCTCGCGCACGCCGTCGAGGGTCGAATACTCGTGCACCACGCCGGCGATTTGCACCTCGGTGGGCGCATGACCCGGCATCGACGACAGGAGCACCCGGCGCAGCGCGTTTCCGAGCGTGTGGCCGTAGCCGCGCTCGAACGGCTCCATGGTGACGCGCGCGTGGTTCGGCGACAGGTTCTGAACGTCGACAATACGGGGCTTGAGAAATCCAGATTGCGGCATGTAAGGGTCCTTGAGTACTTCGCTTAACGCTAAGCGTTACTTCGAATACAGCTCGATGATCAGGCTTTCGTTTATCGTCTGCGGCAGGTCGGCGCGTACCGGCAGCGCCTTGAACGTGCCCTTGAGGCCTTTGGTATCCACTTCCATCCACTCCGGAATGTGGCGCGAGGCGGCGGCTTCGGCCGCGGCCTTGATGCGCAACTGCTCCTTCGCCTTGCCCGCGACCTCGATCACGTCGCCCGGGCGCACCTGGTAGGACGGTATGTTGACCCGCTTGCCGTTCACCAGGATGGCGTTGTGGCGCACGGCCTGGCGCGCTTCGGTGCGCGAAGCGCCGAAACCCATGCGGTAGGCGACGCTGTCGAGGCGCGACTCGAGCAACTGCAGCAGCCGCTCGCCGGTGACGCCCTTGGAGCGCGCCGCCTCGGCGTAGGTCTTGCGGAATTGCCGCTCCAGCAGGCCGTAAATGTGGCGCACCTTCTGCTTTTCGCGCAGTTGCTTTCCGTAGTCGGAAAGCCGCGCGCCGCTCTTCTGGCCGTGCTGGCCAGGGGCATAGGCGCGGCGCTCCACCGGGCATTTGTCGGTGAAGCATTTCTCGCCCTTGAGGAACAGCTTTTCGCCTTCTCGCCGGCAGTGCCGGCACTTGTCGAGATTTCGAGCCATTGGACCTGGGGGATTAGACCCGGCGCCGCTTCGGCGGCCGGCAACCGTTGTGGGGGATAGGGGTTACATCGGCGATGCTGCCGATCTTCAGGCCGACCGCATTCAGCGCGCGCACCGCGGACTCGCGACCGGGTCCCGGGCCCTTGATGCGCACTTCGATGTTCTTCACGCCGCACTCCTGCGCCGCGCGGCCGCAGCGCTCGGCCGCGACCTGGGCGGCGAACGGCGTCGACTTGCGCGAGCCTTTGAAGCCGGCGTGGCCCGAGGTCGCCCAGGCAAGCGTATTACCCTGGCGGTCGGTGATGGTGACGATGGTGTTGTTGAAGGACGCGTGGATGTGCGCGATGCCTTCCGCGACGTTCTTCTTGACCTTCTTGCGCGCGCGCGCCGAGGCGGTCTGCTGCAGTTCCTGACGGGTGGGTGCGTTTCGGCTTGCCATAGAGTTAGATGGGTTAGGCGGCCTTCCCCGCTTGAATGTTCAGCTTGATCGCGGCCTTGCGCGGCCCCTTGCGCGTGCGCGCGTTGGTGCGGGTGCGCTGGCCGCGCACCGGCAGGCCCTTGCGGTGGCGCGAGCCGCGGTAGCAGCTCAGATCGATCAGGCGCTTGATCGACATCTGCACCTCGCGGCGCAGATCCCCCTCGACCGTGAGGCGCTGGACGTTCTCGCGCAGGCGCTCGAGCTCGGCGTCATTCAAATCCTTGATCTTGCGCGAGCCTTGCACGCCGGCGGCGGCGCAGATCGCCTGCGCGCGCGCGCGGCCGATGCCATAGATCGCGGTGAGGGCGATCTCGGCGTGCTGGTGGTTAGGGATGTTGATCCCGGCAATTCTGGCCATATGCGCGTGCCCTAGGCGGAACCCGAAATTATAGTTGATTTCTCAAGGTCTTATCAACCTTGACGCTGTTTGTGGCGCGGATCCGCGCAAATCACGCGGACCACGCCCTTGCGCCGCACGATCTTGCATTTGCGGCAGATCTTTTTCACCGAAGCCATGACTTTCATCGCGTTCCCTTTTCTACTTTGCCCGGAAGGTGATGCGCCCCTTGGTCAGGTCGTAGGGCGTCATCTGCACCGTTACCTTGTCGCCGGGCAGGATGCGGATGTAATTCATGCGCATTTTCCCGGAGATGAAGGCGTGGATCGTGTGGCCGTTTTCCAGCTTTACTCTGAAGGTCGCGTTCGGCAGGTTCTCCAGCACCTCGCCCTGCATCTCGATGACGTCTTCCTTCGCCATCAGCGGACCGGCAGGCCTCCCTTGAAGTTTGCCTTGCGCAGCAGGCTCTCGTACTGGTGGGTCATGATATAGGCCTGCACTTGCGCCATGAAGTCCATCGTCACCACCACCAGGATGAGGAGCGAAGTGCCGCCGAAATAAAACGGCACGTTCCACCGCAGGATCAGGAACTCCGGCAGCAGGCACACCGCAGTCACGTAGACGGCTCCGGCGAGCGTCAACCGAGTGAGAATTTTTTCGAGGTAGCGCGCGGTCTGGTCGCCCGGCCGGATTCCCGGCACGAACGCGCCCGACTTCTTCAGGTTGTCCGCGGTTTCCTTCGGGTTGTACTGCAGCGCGGTGTAGAAGAAGCAGAAGAACACGATCAGCGCGCCGTAGGCGAGGACGTAGATCGGCTGGCCCGGGGTCAGGGTGCCGGCGATGTCGCGCAGCCAAAGCATCCCCTCGGCGGAGCCGAACCAGCCGAGCAGCGTCGCCGGGAACAGGATCAGCGAGCTCGCGAAGATCGGCGGGATCACGCCCGACATGTTGAGCTTGAACGGCAGGTGCGAGCTCTGGCCGCCGTAGACGCGGTTGCCGACCTGGCGTTTGGCGTAATTGACGAGGATCTTGCGCTGCCCGCGCTCGACGAAGCAGACGAACGCCGTGACGACGAGCACGGCGACGGCAATGAGCAGCGCCGTGAGCGGGTGCATCGCGCCGGTGCGCACCAGCTCCAGCGTGCCGGCGATGGCCTGCGGCAGGCCGACGGCGATGCCGGCAAAGATGATGATCGAGATGCCGTTCCCCAGGCCGCGCTCGGTGATCTGCTCGCCGAGCCACATCAGGAACATGGTCCCGGTGACAAGCGATGTGATGGTGGTGATGCGGAACATCAGCCCCGGGTCGAGCACCAGGCCGGGCTGCGATTCGAGCGCGATCGAGATGCCGGTCGCCTGGAACAGCGCGAGGAACACGGTGCCGTAGCGCGTGTACTGCGTGATCTTGCGCCGGCCCGCTTCGCCTTCCTTCCTCAGCTGGTCGAGCTGCGGGCTCACCGCGGTCATCAGCTGCATGATGATCGAGGCCGAGATGTACGGCATGATCCCGAGCGCGAAAATCGTGAAGCGCGACAGCGCGCCGCCCGAGAACATGTTGAACATGCCCAGGATCCCGCCCTGCTGGCCCTGGAACAGATCGGCGAGCACGTTGGGGTCGATTCCCGGCACCGGGATGTGCGCACCGATGCGGAACACCACCAGCGCCGCGAGCAGGAACAGGAGCCGCCGCTTGAGGTCGCCGTAGCGCGAGCCCTTGCCGACGTTAGGAAGCGCGGTCGCCATCAGCCCTTGGCTTCACCTTTGTCTTCACCCTCGGGTTGCTCCTTCTTCGCCTTCTTTTCCTTCTTCTCTTTCTTCGGCGTCGCAGGCTTCTCGATCACCTGGATGCTGCCGCCAGCGGCTTCGATCGCGGCGCGTGCTCCCTTGGACGCCCGCACGTCGCCTTTCACGTTCAGCTTCTTCGTCAGCTTGCCGGACACAATGATCTTGGCGCCGAGCGCCTTTCTCGGCACGATGCCCGCCGCCTGCAACGTCGCCAAGTCCACATCGGTCGCCTGAAGGATCTCCAGCTCGGAAAGACGCACTTCCGCGATGTCCTCGCGCGTCGGCGAGTTGAAGCCGCGCTTGGGCAGCCGGCGATGCAGCGGCATCTGGCCGCCCTCGAAGCCGACCTTGTGGAAGCCGCCCGAGCGCGCTTTCTGGCCCTTGTGGCCGCGCCCCGCGGTCTTGCCCCAGCCCGAGCCGACGCCGCGGCCGACGCGGTGGCGGTCCTTCTTGGCGCCGGGCGCCGGTTTCAGCGTGTTAAGCCGCATCGATCCGCACCAGGTAGTTGACCTTGTTGATCATGCCGCGCACCGCCGGGGTGTCGGCGAGCTCGACGACGTGATTGATCCGCTTCAAGCCCAGGCCGCGCACGGTGGCGCGGTGGGTGCGCTTGATGCCGGAAACGCTTTTTAGCAGCCGCACCTTGATCTTCTTCACGGGGTGACGATCTCCTCGACCTTCTTGCCGCGCCGCGCCGCGATCTCGGCCGGCGTGCTCATCGAGCGCAGGCCGTTCAGCGTGGCCCGCACCACGTTGTACGGATTGGTCGAGCCGAAGCACTTGGCGAGCACGTTGGTGACGCCCATCACCTCGAACACCGCCCGCATCGGGCCGCCGGCGATGATCCCGGTGCCTTCGTGCGCCGGCTGCATCAGCACCCGGGCGGCGCCGTGGCGCCCTTTGAGGATGTGATGCAGCGTGCCGTTCTTCAGCTTGACCTTGAACAGCTTGCGGCGCGCTTCCTCCATCGCCTTCTGCACCGCGACGGGCACTTCACGCGCCTTGCCTTTGCCCATGCCGATGCCGCCGTCGCCATCCCCGACCACGGTAAGCGCGGCGAAGCCGAGCACGCGGCCGCCCTTGACCACCTTGGTGACGCGGTTCACCGCGATCATCTTCTCGCGCAGGCCATCGCCGCGCTCCTCGTGCTGCATCCTGGGTTGGATCTTGGCCATGAGTCCTCGCTAAAACTTCAATCCGCCGGCGCGCGCCGCCTCGGCAAGCGCTTTGACGCGCCCGTGGTAGCGGTAGCCGGCGCGGTCGAACGCGACCTTGTCGATGCCCTTTTCCTTGGCCTTTGCCGCGATGCGCTGGCCGACGACTTCCGCAGCCTTGCGGTTGCCGCCGTGCTTGAGCTGTCCGCGCACCTCCTTCTCCACGCTGGACGCGGTGGCGAGCACCTTGTCGCCCGAGGGCGAGGTGATCTGCGCGTAAATGTTCGTATTCGTGCGATGCACGGTGAGGCGCACTGCGCCGACCTCGCGGATCTTCAAGCGGGTCTGACGCGCGCGGCGAATGCGGGCAAGGTTTTTCGCGCTCATGATGATTACTTCTTCTTCGTCTCTTTCAACACGATGACTTCGTCGCGGTAACGCACGCCCTTGCCCTTGTACGGCTCGGGGGGACGTACCGCGCGCACCTCGGCGGCCACCTGGCCGACGAGCTGCTTGTCGATGCCGCTGATCACGATCTCGGTCTGGGTCGGCGTGGCGACCTTGATGCCCTTCGGCATCTGATGCACCACCGGGTGCGAGAACCCGAGCGACAGCGAAAGCTTGTCGCCCTGCGCCTGGGCGCGGAAGCCGACGCCGACAAGCGCGAGGCGCTTCTCGAAGCCCTTGGTCACGCCGGTCACCATGCCGGCGACCAGCGCCCGCATCGTTCCGGACATCGCGTTGGCGTGGTTCGAGTTGCCGAGCGCCTTGAACTCGACCTGCTCGCCCTTCTTCTCGACCGCGACGTTGGGATCGGTCGAGCGCGCGATGGTGCCGAGCGGGCCTTTCACGGAGATATTGCCGCCGGCGACGTTCAATTCCACGCCTTTGGGCAACGCGACCGGATATTTGGCGATTCTGGACATAGCACTAGGCCACGATGCAGAGAATTTCGCCGCCCACGCCGTCGGCGCGCGCCTTGCGGTCGGTCATGACGCCGCGCGAGGTCGAAAGGATCGCGACCCCGAGGCCGTTCATCACCCGCGGAATGTCGTCGCGGCCGCGGTAGACCCGCAGCCCCGGCTTCGACACGCGCTCGAGGCGCTCGATCACCGGCCGCCCGGCGTAGTACTTGAGCCCGATGCGCAGCTCCTTCTTCGCGCCCTCGGCGCGCAGCGCGAAGTCCTCGATGTAGCCCTCGTCCTTCAGCACCTGGGCAATCGAAGCCTTCAGCTTGGAGGCCGGCATCGACACTTCCGTATGCCCCACCATCTGGGCATTGCGGATGCGAATCAGCATGTCCGCGATCGGATCGCTCATGCTCATGCGTGTCTCCTTACCCTCATTTCTACCAGCTCGCCTTGATGATGCCGGGCACTTCGCCCTTCATCGCGAGGTCGCGCAGCTTGTTGCGCCCCAGGCCGAACTTGCGGAACACGCCGCGCGGCCGCCCGGTGAGCGCGCAACGGTTGCGCAGGCGAACCGGCGAGGCGTCGCGCGGCAGCTTCTGCAGCTTGGCGCGCGCCTCTTCCTTCGCTTCGTCGGAAGCGCGCGAGTCGTGGATGATCTCGAGCAGCTGCGCGCGCCGGGTCTTGAATTTCTCCACTGTCTTGCGGCGCTTCTGGTCGCGGAGCTTGAGTGCGAGCTTGGCCATGCGTCCTCTCAGTGCTTGAACGGGAAGCGGAACGCGGCGAGCAGCGACCTCGCCTCGTCGTCGGTCTTCGCGGTCGTGGTGATGGCGATGTTCATTCCCCGCAGCATGTCGATCTTGTCGTAGTCGATCTCGGGGAAGATGATCTGTTCCTTGAAGCCGAGGTTGTAGTTGCCGCGGCCGTCGAACGCGCGGTTCGACACCCCCCGGAAATCGCGGATCCGCGGCATGGCGACATTCACCAGGCGGTCGAGGAATTCGTACATGCGCGCGCCGCGCAGGGTCACCATGCAGCCGACCGGGAAATTGGCGCGGACCTTGAAGTTGGCGATCGACTTGCGCGCCTTGGTGACCACCGGCTTCTGGCCGGCGATCTTCGCCATGTCGGCGACCGCGGCGTCGAGCACCTTCTTGTCAGTGGTGGTCTCGCCCACGCCCATGTTGACGGTGATCTTGCGGATGCGGGGCACCTGCATCACCGTCTTGTAGCCGTGTTTCTGCATCAGGTCGGGCACCACCTTTTCGCGGTAGTGCGCCGCGAGCCGCGCAGGAGGCGGTGGGACTTCGGGCGCGGCCGGCTTGGCCGGCGCGGCTTCCTTCTTCGGCTGCTGCCCTTCCTTCTTCGGCTTCTGCGCCTGTTGCTGAGCCTGCTGGGGCGCAGGTTTTTTCTCAGGCTTGTCCGCGCCCTTGTCCTGTCTTGCCTTGTCCGGTTTCTCTTGCTTGGCCATTACGCGTCCACCTGCTCGTCGTTCGCCTTGAAGATGCGCACCTTGCGTCCGTCCTGGAGCTTCTTCACGCCCACCCGGTCGCCCTTCTTGGTCGCGGGATTAAACAGCGCCACGTTCGAGACGTGGATCGGCAGATCCTTGTCGATGATGCCGCCGGTCACGCCCTTCATCGGGTTCGGGCGCTGGTTCTTCTTCACCCGGTTCACGCCCTCGACCACCACATGCTCGGCGTCGACCCGGCGCAGCACGGTGCCGCGCTTGCCCTTGTCGCGGCCCGCGAGAACCATCACCTCGTCGCCCTTCTTGATCCGTTGCATCACAGCACCTCGGGAGCGAGCGAAACGATCTTCATGAACTGCTCGGTGCGCAGCTCGCGCGTCACCGGCCCGAAAATCCGCGTGCCGATCGGCTCCATCTTCGGCGTCAGCAGGACCGCCGCGTTGCGGTCGAAGCGGATGAGCGAGCCGTCGGAGCGCCGCACACCCTTCGCGGTGCGCACCACCACCGCATCGTAGATCTCGCCTTTCTTCACCCGGCCGCGCGGCGCCGCGTCCTTTACGCTCACCTTGATCAGGTCGCCGATCGAGGCATAGCGCCGCTTCGAACCGCCCATCACCTTGATGCACATGACAGCGCGCGCGCCGGTGTTATCGGCGACATCCAACACGGTCTGCATCTGAATCATTCTGGTTTCTCCGCTCCAACTTACGCTGCCCGGCAGCGTAGTTTTGGACCCCGTCAGGGGACCCGAATTCTAGACGGCCTTGGATTTCTCCACAAGGCGCGTGACCCGCCAGGCCTTGGTCCTGGAAATGGGCCGGCACTCGGCGATCTCGACCAGGTCGCCCTCGCCGAACTGGCCTTCCTCGACGTGCGCGTGGTACTTCCGCGAACGGGTAATGGTCTTGCCCATGAAGGGGTCGCGCACTCGCCGCTCGACGCGAACCACGACCGTCTTCTGCATCTTGTTGCTGGTGACCCGACCCACCAGGGTGCGCTGATTCTTCGCCGGCGCTGCGGGCTGTGCTGCCGTAGTGCTCATTTTGCGGTCTTCTCCTTCATGACGGTGCGCACGCGCGCGATGTCGCGCTTCACCTTCTTCAGCTGGCTGGTGTTGGAGAGCTGCTGGGTGGCGAGCTGCATGCGCAGGCCGAACTGCGCCCGCAGCAGCCCCTCCAGCTCCTTCTGCAGCTCGTCGCCGTTCTTGGCGCGCAATTCGCTCGGGGTCATCGCGTTTCTCCTTACTGTCCCAGCATGCGCTGCACGACGATGGTGCGGAAAGGCAGCTTGGCCGAAGCGAGCGCGAATGCCTCCTTGGCCAGCTCATGGGTTACCCCGTCCATCTCGTAGATGATCTTGCCGGGCTGGATCTCGCACACGAAGTACTCGGGGTTGCCCTTGCCGTTGCCCATGCGCACCTCGGCGGGCTTCTGCGACACCGGCTTGTCCGGGAACACGCGGATCCAGATGCGGCCGCCGCGCTTGATGTGGCGCGACATCGCGCGGCGGGCGGCTTCGAGCTGCCGCGCCGTCAGCCGGCCGCGGGTGGTCGCCTTGAGGCCGTATTCGCCGAAGGACACCTTGGCGCCGCGCGTCGCGTTGCCGGTATTGCGGCCTTTCTGCTGTTTGCGGTACTTCGTTCGCGCTGGTTGCAACATGCTCAGTTACCTTTCTCGTCCTTTTTCTCGTCCTTCTTCTCGCCCTCTTCCTTGATGATCTTCTTGGGCTTCTTCACGACCGTCTTGGGTGCAGGCGCTGCGGCAGCCGCGGGCGCAGCGTCTCCCTTCCTCGCCTTCTTGTCGCCGTCGGGGCGAGGCTTCGCCGGGCCGCGCTTGGCGCCGGCCTTGGGGAAGGGTTTGCGGGCACGTTTGGGCTCGGCCGGGGCTTCCGGCGGCGGCGCCGGTGCCGGGGCGGCGGGCAGCAGCGCCGTCTCGCCTTTCGGAATCACCTCGCCCTTGTAGACCCAGACCTTGATGCCGATCACGCCGTAATTGGTCTTCGCCTCGCCCATGCCGTAGTCGATGTCGGCGCGCAGCGTATGCAGCGGCACGCGGCCTTCGCGGTACCACTCGGTGCGCGCGATCTCGATGCCGTTCAGCCGCCCGGCGCTCATGATCTTGATGCCTTGCGCGCCGAGGCGCATGGCGTTCTGCATCGCGCGCTTCATCGCGCGGCGGAACATGATGCGCTTCTCGAGCTGCTGGGCGATCGAATCGGCGATCAGCTGGGCGTCGATCTCGGGCTTGCGGATCTCCTCGATGTTCACGTGCACCTGCTGCACGCCCATGATGCGGCGCAGCTCGGCCTTGAGCGACTCGATCTCCTCGCCTTTCTTGCCGATCACCACGCCCGGCCGCGCCGAGAAGATGGTGATGCGTGCGTCCTTGGCCGGGCGCTCGATCAGCACGCGGCCGACCGAGGCGTGGGCGAGCTTGCGCTTGAGGAAGTCGCGAACCTTGATGTCCTCCGCGAGCATCGGCGCGAAGTTGCGGCTGTTCGCGTACCACTTCGAGCTCCAGTTGCGGTTCACCGCCAGCCGGAACCCGATCGGGTTGATCTTTTGACCCATCAGTCACCCA
>Ga0208685_1000191_pt1 | contig 23319 bp, 20 predicted proteins | sample EasRivMeERMLT890_FD_187533 | JGI IMG/M metagenome (GOLD analysis project Ga0208685, IMG submission 187533) | Soil microbial communities from meander-bound floodplain in the East River, Colorado, USA - East River MetaG ERMLT890 (SPAdes) (version 2) | ecosystem: Environmental > Terrestrial > Soil...
GATCTGCCATCGTCTCGATGGCGGCAACGTCCATTTTCTGGACAATTTCCGCGACTTCCTTCAGATGTTGCTGAGCATAATTCATGTACCGCCTCTCGTAGAGAAATAAGCTTCCGCCTCCTTCAATCCTTGCGGAGAGCCGATTTCATAGAATCGCTCGTTAGCGCTTACTTCGAAACCCGCCAAGTGGCCTGCAATTGATAATTCGTGATAGACGTCGGCGAGATCGAAGGCTTGGCCTTGCGGGTAAAGGTCCAGCGCCGCCGCTGACAGAATACCCAGACCATAATCTATATAGGTCATATCAGGCCGCGGAGCACGCTTATTGTATTCCACGACTTGCCCGTCACGAAACAGCACGTTGCTTTTGTCCCACCGGTTTTCGTTACGCAGCACGGTCATCAGCGCAGGCTTGCTTCGCGTGAGGAAAGCCTGTTGAACAGCGTGGAAGTCGCACGGAAGATAAGAATCGCCGTAAAGCACGAAAAACCTCCCGCCCAGCTTGGGCAACGCCAGCTTCAACGCGCCGCCCGTTCCGAGCAGCACCGGCCCATCGTGGGAATAACTTACCGCGAGGCCGAATTCACGCCCGTCGCCGACCGCGGATTCGATTTGCTCAGCCCTATAGCCGATGCACAAAACCACATTGGCGATGCCCTGGCGAGCAAGGTAGTCGAGTTGATGGTGAATAAATGGCTTGCCAGCGACCTCGATCAATGCTTTCGGGATTTCTTGAGTTAAAGGGCGCAGCCGGGTCGCGAGGCCACCCGCCAGGATGGCAACCGTGAACGCCTCAGGATAAGACAATCTTGGTTCCCTCGAAATCGAACCGGAAGCGGACCTCTTCGAGTGCGGCCTTCGACATGGCGTGGCGCAACTTGTTGCGATCGGACGCATAGAACATCAGGAACCCGCCGCCACCCGCGCCGACGAGCTTGCCGCCCACGGCGCCGTTTTTCCTGCCAAGCTCGTACCATTCGTCAATCTTGGGGTTGCTCATCCCGCCGGAGCGGCGTTTCTTGTGCTCCCAATGCTCGTGCATCAATTCCCCGAAGAGTGTCGCGTTGCCTTCCTCCAGCGCTTTCTTACTGCGGAGGCCGAGTTCCTTCACGTAGTGCAGGTTCTTCAGCATCTCGTTGTCGCTTTGCTTGGTGCGCGTGTTCTGGTCCTTGAGAATGCTTCCCGCGTCGCGCGAAAAGCCGGTGAAAAACAGCAGCAGGTTATCCTCCAGATCGAACAGCGTGTCCATACTTAGGGCGAGAGGCTTGGCATAGACCGAATCGTTTTTATCAAATGTAAAGCAGGTAATTCCCCCGTAAGCGGCGATGTACTGGTCTTGCTTGCCGATCGGCTCGCCGAGGCGGTCGATCTCGATATGGCATGCCAGCTCGGCGAGCTCTCCCGGATGGATCAGGCGCTTGCGATGGGCGTACAGGGCTTTCAGCAAGGCCGTGGTGAAGCTGCCCGACGAGCCCAGGCCGGTGCCTGCAGGAATGTCGGCGAGCGTGGTGATCTCGATCTGCGGCGTGTTGAGCTTGAGCAGCTGGATCGCCTCGCGGATGATCGGATGGTGCACGTCCTTGGCCTGGTCCACGTGCTCGAGCTGGGAATACTTGAGGTAGATTCCTGGCGTGAACGGGCGCATCACCGTCACGTAAACGTATTTGTCTACAGCTGCCGCAATGAGGAAACCCCCATGCTCGCGGTAATAGGACGCCAGGTCCGTTCCGCCGCCGCCGAGGGTGACGCGCAGAGGGCTACGGGCGATGATCATAGCCCGACTCGTTATAGATTCGTTCCACGATTTCCAGAACCGCAATTGCGTCCTTCAGGCCGGACGCGGGCTGTCTTCCGAGTCGAATGTCTTCTAGAAACTCCGCCATCTCCACATCCCAGGAGTCATCGCCCATAGGGTATTCCCAGACGGTCGTTTCGGGCGGCCCCATCGCCGGGAGCATCCGGTAATACGCCAAGCGCTCGACTCCGTAGCTTCCTCCAATCCCGTCAATCTGGAGCTTGCCGCCGTGCCCGTATATCTCGAACGAAAAAGTGTTCTTCCATTCCGTGCAGCTTGCGTGCAGGAACGCAACTTGTTTCGTGGCTGTCTTGAGCAACAGGAAAGCATTGTCGTCCACCGGCATGTCCCAGAAGTAAGTGTGGGCGTATCCGTCGATCTCGGAAAAATCGCCGAGGAACCAGCGAGCGAGGTCTATGAGGTGCGCCCCCTGGTCTATCAGCTCCCCGCCGCCGGACAACTCGGGCTTGGCACGCCATTCCTTCTCATAGCCGATGCGGCCGCCGTGCCCGTAGCGCGCCCGCAGGAACATCAGCGGGCCCAGCGTCCTGGCATCCACGATCTGCCGTGCCTGGCGGAACGCGCGGTGATACCGGTGGTTGAAGCCGACGCGCACCAGGACTTTCGACTTTTCCGCCAGGGCGGCCAGCGGCCGTATCTCAGCAATATTCCGGGCCGCGGGTTTTTCCACCAGCACGTGCTTGCCGGCTTCGATCGCCTCGCGCGTGATCTGCGCCAGCGAGCCGTGGGGCGTTGCGACGACGACGAGGTCCACATCGGGACGCTCGATGGCCTTGCGCCAATCCGCAACGGCGGCGCAATTCCCCGCGATGCGCGCCAGCCGCTCGGCCCGCGGGAGATCGTTGTCCGCGCAGGACACGAGGCTGCATCCGGCGAGCGCCGCGGCGCGCTTCTGGCCGATCGCGCCGCACCCGATTATCGCAACGTTCACTGCTCGTTGCCCCACGTCTTGCCGCGGTCCTTGGGCACGATGCGGCGCAGCGTGTAGATGTCCGAGCCGGACAGCTCGTCGAGATGTTCGGGTAATGACGTAATTGGGTCCCAGACAGCGCTAATTAGTTTGCCACTGATGCCCCGCGCCGCATCTGAAACGAGAAAGAGACATAACTGTGCGACTCGCTGCATGGAAGCCCCGCCGCTTTGTTTCACTTTGACAGCTTGGGCGTATTCCTTCTGCCCGGCAGCATCCGCTCCTCGGTCGACCACCTCGTTGAGCATTGCGGTATTCATCGCCCCCGGAGCAATGCAATTCACACGCACGTTATACGGCCGAAGCTCCTCTGCCAACGTCTCGCTGAAGCGAACAAGCCCGGTCTTCGCTGTCGCATAGGCTGAGAAATTGGCTCGCGGACCCGTCGCTCCGCCGCCGGATAGGTTGATGATGCTGCCTCCACCTTGTTCAATCATCCACGGCGATACTGCTCGGCACAATGCGATAGGGCTCAATAGATCAACCTGAATCGTCTTCACCCATTCTTCCCAATCATTTTCCCAAAACGAACCTATCGGCCCCTGTATGGCGGCATTATTAATCAGGACGTCCAGACGCGGAAATTTCCCTCTTACTCGGCCAACGATCTCACCTGTGGCTTCAGGATTGGCCAGATCCGCCGCTACTGTTATCACCTCCTGCCGGGAGCGCTTGCCAAGATTGGCAACCAGCCGCTCAAGGCCGTCTCTACTTCGTGCAATCAGCGCAAGACTCGCGCCTGCTTCCCAGAATTCCCGCGCCAATACCTCACCGAAACCGCGCGTGGCTCCGGTAATTAAGCAGTATCTATTCTTCATTAGTTCATCGCCAAACTACACCGCGATTCCGATCGGATGTTGTGTAACCCCATACCTCATGTCAACTACTCTGGCGATCATGTCCCACGGCAATAAGTCTAGAATCGCTGAACCATAACGACGCCTAATCGTCTTCAGCACCTTGAACTTGATTACTGCAGAAAAACCAGGGAGGTACCCGCGATACTCCGGTTTGAACCCGGTCTTTTCAAGGGCCACCGCTAAAGTTCCGGGCTCAAAGAAACTAACATGTACCTCGGGAACCGAAGCATAAGACCAATCGGATATCTTGTTCCTCCAAGGCCTGGCGTTACCGGTAGTCAAGAACAAGATCCCGTTCAACTTCAGTAGCGAGCGAATTTGTCGCAGAAATGGCAAGGGATCAATCACGTGCTCGATGACTTCGATAGCCGTCACGATATCGAATGAGTTCTTCATCTGGCGTAAGTCATCTCTCTTCAAGATCGGGATGCCTAGCCCTCGAGATAGATCTGCTATGTAACCTTCGTCAAACCCAATACAGCCATGGCCTAGTTGCTTGCGAGCAAATCTCACCAGGCTACCATTGCCACACCCATAATCTAGCCACCGCAGTTTTTCTGTATTTGGCCGAGTCAAGTGTGAAACGATTTGAAATAACCCTTCCCACTCATATCGCCGGATGCATGAGTCCGCGTTCTCCAATTCGAACAGGTAATCGACCAGTGGGTCGGCCCCCCTACCCTCGTAATACTCCTTTGAGTAAATTTTATCGAACTCAACCCATGGATTTGCCACAAAGGAAAAACGACAAGACTCACAACTGAAATACAAGAACGTTTGATCCGGCTTATATGCTCCAACGCGACTACCAGACTGGCGCGTCGGCCCGCTGCAAATAGGACAATTCTTATTGTCCATTCCTTATCGCCTTGCCTCAAATACCCACTCGTTGGCCCGCAGGAATTCCACAGTCTTAACAATCCCCTCACGAATGCTCAAATTAGGTTTCCACCCGAGGGCTCGAATTTTGGTGGTGTCGAGAAAGATAAGAGGGTTGTCGCCGATCCAACCACGGTTGCCGCCGGTGAACTCCAGCCTCGGTTTCACACCCAGGGCCTCGGTGATCCAGCCGATGGAGTCGGTGACCACGCAGTAACCATCAACACCGAGGTTGAAGACGTTCACCTTGTCCGTAGCCTTCTCCATCGCCAGCAGTATCGCGTCGATGCAGTCCTGGATGTAGAGGTAGGACTTGCGCTGCTTGCCGTCGCCCAGCACCCGCAGCTTCGTCGGGTCCTGCTTCAGCTGCTCGTAGAAGTCGAATACGTGTCCGTGGGTGTAGCGTTCGCCGAGGATCGAAACGAAACGGAAGATCCAGGACTGGAACCCGAATCCCTCGCAATAGGCGTTGATCAGCCCTTCTCCGGCAAGTTTGGACGCTCCGTACAGCGACGTCTGGACAGGAAAGGGCGCATTTTCGGGTGTTGGGATTACCGTGGCCTCCCCGTATACCGACCCCGTTGATGTAAATACGATGCGCTTGATGCCGTTGGCGCGCATTGCCTCTAGCACGTTATGCGTGGCGATAGTGTTCTGCTCGAGGTCCATGCGCGGGTGATCGGTCCCGAATCGCACGTCGGCATTCGCCGCCAGGTGCATGACGCAATCGGCTCCCCGGAACCATTGAGTCAGCCCGTCCGCGTCGAGCATGTCGCCTTCGATCAGGCGGAATTGCGAATGTCTTAGTGCATTTTCCAGAAATTTGCGTTGGCCAGTAGAAAAATTGTCAATACCGGTAACATGATGTCCGTCCTGGAGCAATCTGTCCGCCAGGCTGCTGCCGATAAACCCGGCACAACCTGTTACGACGACCACCACAATATCCCCTTTGACCTGAACACAAAATATTTCATGACGAAAAAACTTGTCGACGCCGTCGCGGCAGTTGAAGCGACCACGCCAATATACGGCGAAATCTCCAGGAGTTCGACCACGAGCCAAACGACCGTCATCGTAATTACATAGTTTAACGCCAGCATCAGGAGGTACTTTCCGGCGTTGTGTATCAAATACTGCTCCCCCGCGCTAAAGGTGAAAATCCGGTGGAGCAGAAAATGGCAATTTACCGTAACGAGATAGGCGAGCGATACCGCTACCCGATAATCCAGACTGAATAAACCGTAAAATACGTGAAAAGAAGAGAAGTTGATGGCGAACGTCGCGAAACCCACAATCACGAATTTCGCCAACTGCAAACGGTGTTCGCTGATATAACGTATCGCGTACCGCCACACGAATGTCAAAGGATCGGTTTTCAAAGTTTTTGTAGTCTGTATTTCACAATGGCTCGCAGCCACGTCCATGGGTCGCGAAATACGTTGACTTTTTTTCCTTCCTTGAAGGACCTGGAGCGGTAGTTCACCGGAATTTCTATCGGCCGGTATCCCTTTCTCACGAGCTTGATCAGCAGCTCATAATCGAAATCGAAACGATTACATTCGAATTGAAGTCCCCGTAGGCAGTCGGCTCGAAACACTTTGTACATTGTGAAGGGGTCTTTCAGGCGTAACCCATATACGACGTTTACCAAAGTCGTAAAGAACCAGTGCCCGAGATTCAATAGATGGCCGGAGATGCGCTGATCCTGGAACTGCCGCATCTTAAAGGCGCCACCGCCATGTCGCGCCCCGAGAACGAAAGCCGTTTCTCCTGTCATCAGGGGCTCTATAAGAGTGTCGTAGTCTTCGATATCGTACTCGTCGTCCGCGTCCTGGATCAGCACATAGTCGCCACTCACTTGCTGCAAACCCGCACGGACCGCGCTTCCTTTTCCCCGCGGTAGATCCTGCCAGATTACTTTTACACGGTCGCGACCTTCGTACTCACGGACGACTTCTCGCGTGCCGTCTGTTGAATTGCTCTCGACTATGATTAATTCGATTTCGAGGCCGTCGATCTTTTTGGCCAGAACCCGCTCGATAGCGCCCCTGACCGATTTTGCTTCATCATAGGCCGGCATAACGACGCTAAGTGTCTTCATGCCTCGCGCCTCCCGTCTTGCGAACATCACGATCCCACTCGCGGTTATGCGAAGGGGATGTCTTCTCAAAAAACGGGGAAGCAGTCGTCTCAGCACGCTAATGGCGGCTGAATAGGGTTGTACCGGGTAACGATCGAAATGCTGGGCTATGTAGTCAAAGCTGAGCGTTTTCTTCGCGGGATTGACTGCCAGCACTCCAAACGCTTCGTCATAAAATAACCATTTCAAGGTGGCCGTTGAGAAATACCAGAGATGTTCCGGTTTGAATTCGATCCACTTGCCCTTCATCAGACGGGCGGAAGCGGAATCCAGGCTCGGCACGACCGCCACGACTACGCCATCTTCCAGTAACAGGGCGTGTACGTCGCGAAGGAATGCTCGAGGATCCCGCACATGTTCCAGGACGTCCGTAAATACTACGAAATTAAAGCGAGTTCGGGAAGCCAGCACCTGGCCGATGTCGCCGCAGATCACTCTGCCACGGTTGCCAAGTTTCCCCGATGCGGTCTCCACAAAATGTGCGGAACGATCGACTCCCGTAACGGAAAGACCTCGGGCCGCCGCCCTCACCAGAAAATCGCCATTACCGCACCCGACTTCCAGCAAATGTCCTGTCAACGGGGTTCCCGTATAGGAGGCGAGCAGGTCGAGATAATGGTCGGCGGTCCACGATTTCAACTCGCTCGTGTGCGATTGGCCCTCAGGGTCATCGCTGAACGGGAAATAATCGGGACCATAGATCTCCGTCAGTTCCCGGTCCGTAGGCTGAGGATTCAAGCGCATCAGCCCGCAATTCGCGCATTCCTCGACGCGGAGTTTACCAAGGGAAAAGTCATAGTGAATTTTTCTCCCACCACAGACAAGGCAAGAACCGCGGCCATCGGATTTCACTTGTCTCGTTGGGCTATCCATCGCTCGCGCCTCATGAATTTCCCGGATTCCCCGCCCGTCCGGGGTCGCTATTACCCCGAGAGGTTGCGGTTTCACTTTCTCTCCGGCAATGTGTCCAGTAAACGACGAGTATCACGAGCCATAGAGCCAAACCTATGGCAGCTATCGCCAGATACAAGCTCAAGCGGGCTGGCCAATAGCGGAAGGTAATGCGATATGTCCCCGGCTTGTCGACAACTATAGCCTTGAACGCATGGTTCGCCGTCAGATAAGACACGGATTCCCCGTTCATTGTGGCTACAAAATCCCGGGGCTCATCGGTTTCTCCGAGATATACGACACCGGGGGCGGGGACATCAATTGTGAAACTCGTCGAGTTGTTGGTAAGAACATAATTTCGCGCCCTGACCACAGCGTTCCCGGTGAAGGCAGGTTTCCCTGCAGTCTGCTGGAGCAGTGGGGTCCCTTCAATGGCCCGGCGCTCCAGGGCAACAAAGGGCCGCCCATTGCTCTTGCCAAGGTATTCAGCGAGCGCCTGAACCGTATCGTATGTAACGATCCGATCTGTATAGAAGGCGCGTGGCCATGCGCTATCGCGCAAGTATGCGTACACCCGCCCGTCGTTATCGACATGCCTAACGCCGACCACATCAACGATCTTGACGGGCGATAGGATGAATCCAACGCCCAGGAGATCGAGCGCACTCGCGTGAGTCTTGAGATGGTGCTGATCGAACACCATTCTCCAATTCCATTCGTAAGGCATCTTCAATGCGTTGGTGAGCTCCCTGTATCGCAGGTTCCAGACCGCGTCAGGCCCACTGATGTTTTCCAGGCCGAGGGTTGCGTTGTATCCGGGCAAGAGAACGTTTCCCAAACCGACGATTCTTGTCGGTTCGACAGCGGTTTGCCTGGCCAGTTGATCGACGATCTGCGGACGGACCGTGAGGCTCACTCTTTCCCGTGGATTGAACAGAATGGAATCAAGCCGGCTGGGGGGGAACATTACGCCACGCCCGACTACCAATAACGTGACGATCAGGCAGGCCCCGATTCCCACGTAAGACAAGCGCCCTCTCATCAGGCGAAGAATCAGCCACGGCGCAATCACTGCGCTACCCAGCACGACCGCTGAATAAAAAATGATTTGCCTGAGCGTGCGACCCCCGATTCCAGTGAATGAGTAAACGTATAGGATCACCAGCGCTAGAAATACGGCGGCAGTGAGAAGTGCAAGTTGCCTTCGTTTCTTCGGATCTGTTTGGGCATCGAGGTGTCCGAAGCCGATCCCTGCCAAAATGGAGATCGGAATGATCAGGATCGTGGAAAAAATGTTGTTCACGTGATGGATGTTCTTGACGAAAGGAACAGCCACCAGCCACTTTTCCGGAACAACTCCGAATGCAATTGCGAATAACGCACCGCACCCCAAGGCGAGCACGATCGCGGAACGCCGCGCTTCCGGCCTTTCCATGCGCGTCGCACAGGCAATTCCTGCCACGGTGCCCGAAAACAACAACGCGTTTACCGCCGGAAAATAATTATTGATTCCGGACAAGTAAAAGGCGTTGTCGACAAATCCGAGGAATAACCACGGTGGAAATTGCCACGCAGCCGGGGCGTCATATTGTGTACCTCCGGCCCTAATGGCATCCAGAAGCGTGCTCCACACCGGCGAGGCGATCATCACGAAACAGACGCCCGCCGCGGCCAGAAGAGCCAGCCACGCTTTTAGCTTGGTGGTAAAGCGCGAACATTCCACGACGAAATGGACGGCGCCGATCGCATTTAAGACGATGATTGACATGTAGGCTTCTTTCACAGTCCCGCTGTTCAAAACCAGCCAATTCGCAAGCATCAGGCCGCCAAGCCATCTAAGCCGGGATGCCTCGTTCTCGCCAAAGATCACTTTCAGCCAGGCCAATGAAATCAGCGGCGAGTAGCACAACGTGAAAGCGGCCGGATGATTGATGCGCATCATGAAATAGCCGACGAACGGAGCGAAGAACGCCAGCGCTACCGAGGCCACAGCCGACCGCGTCACCACGAAGACCGCCATTCCCAGTGAAGCTGCAAATACGATTCGCAGTATCAGAAACTTGATGTCGAAGGTGACCGCCTCGACGCCAGTTAGCCATGTCAGCCAGTTGAGCGGATCGCCCAACATCGTCTGTCCCTGTCCAATCATGGTGGTGCCGGCAGAGTTAAAGCGGTTCCACAACGGAAATTCACCGAACTGCTTGATTGCCCGTTCCTGGGCGACGGCCAAAGGAAAGTGCGACCATGCCATGGCTCCAACGTCGGATTCATGGACGTTTTCGAACGAGCATTCAGAATAGTTCGGTAGTGTCGGACACCGATCGTAGAACAAGATGGTCCCGTACTTGACCGAAAGCAGTGATTTCCCTGCGAATATCACCGGTGCGGAGGTCACGGTCACGCCGAGGATCGCCGCTGCCAACACCATGACGTTCGGCCTTAGCCGGAAGCTGTTCCAGAGCGCAGTTCGGGCAAGAAGGCGAGGGGCGTGGTAACAAATCAGCAATATTGCGCCCCAAACTAACACCCATATGAGGACGGACGGCAGTGCCGAGGCGATGTCCCAGCTCCTTCTTCGGCTAAGGTCTATTCCACCTTTTACAGGAATCTCAAGAATAGGGTCATACGCATCCGAAACCGTTTCTATTTCCAGTTCTGGACCGCGTATTTCCATCGAAAGAATTTGCTGCGCCGGCCGGATGGTATCAGGGGGTATCGCCAGTTTAATTGCCCCATCGCTTCCCACGATCTGGAGGTTTCTTATCCTGAAGCTTCCGGCTCGGTCGGCAGGTTCCAGCCGCAGGTGATGGATCTTCTCGCGCGGCAAGTCCAGCCGCATTACCTGCCAGTCACCCTGTTTGGGGACGAACGCGGCTAGACTCGAGTGGGCCTCCTTGAGGCCTTTTCCAATATCGTAAAAGACTTGTACATTAGCGGGCTTGTCCGTCAAGTATTCGAACACCAGCGCTGGTCTTGTGCTTATGGTGAGAACGGCGACGGTCAGAACCGAGAGCAAGACGACCGCCAGTGTCGCTCCGGCGCTGTTGGATATGGTCAATAAGATGCTTCTCATTGCCGGATCACTATTTTCTTGTTACAGGCGACACGATTTGGATTTACGGAATAAGCGGCGTCGCTTGTCAGCACTTTGACCCGCCGCCTCTTTATTAAGTCAATTTCCGTCGCGAACCGTGCCTGCTGTTCTGGCGTCGATTCACGACTACGCGATGCGGACTCATGGTGGATCATCTCCGCATAGGGGGTCCGCACGTTTCGATGTCCCGCTTCGCGTGCACGCGCAAGGAAGTCAGATGAGGCCAGTTTCCAAACTCAATCCTTGACGGTCAACAAAACACAGAACTTTGTCTACTCTATCCATGATACTTCGCTTGGAGGGGTTGCGATGAACGGCACGGTTGTCGCTAGATCCTCGTCATCTGGAAGATTTTTGTTCCAGCCTCGACGGCCAGGCAATTGAAAAATCTTCCCGATCCAGGGTGAGATTAGGGCTGTAGGCCGGATCGTTGCGGAGTATGGTGCCCCAACGTTGCTTCATGTATGCCACTTCTGTTGCGAACCGACCTCGTTTCTCGGGAGAGTCCTCGTAACCCCTTGTCGCTGATTCGTGGTGGTATAGCTCGGCATATGGAGTCCACACGTTTCGGTAGCCCAACTCCTTCACTTTCAGGCAAAAATCTACGTCGTTGAATGCGACTGCAAGGTGTTTCTCATCAAGCCCTCCAGCCTCCAGGTAAATGCGTTTTCGGATAATCATGCAAGCTGCTGTAACGGCGGATAGGGACTGAATGAGGTTCGCCCTGTTGAAGTAACCGTCGGCTCCTCTCGGGAGGCGCCTGTGGCTGTGTCCTGCGACTCCGCCAACGCCAAGCACGATGCCCCCGTGCTGCAATGTATTGTCCGGGTACCACAGCCGCGCGCCCACGGCGCCAACGCCCGGTTGCAAGGCAATGCCTACCATTTCAGTAAGCCAGGAACGGTTCACAACCTCGATGTCATTGTTAATCAAGCCAACGAGTTCCCCTCGCGCTACTTCTACAGCTTTATTGTTCAGCGCCGAAAAGTTGAACGGCCTGTCATCCCTGCGAACCTGAGCGCGCCTGTCCGCAACAACCCTGTCCAGGAACTCCAGTACATCCCGATCATCTGATCCATTGTCTACGATGAGTACTTCGTAGTTTGGGTAATCCGTCTTTTCGAGAACGCTACTTACGCATCGCCGAAGCAGTGCCAATCCATTGCGCGTCGGAATTATCAGGGTCACCAATGGCGGCGGACTTGGCAAAGCGTAACGAACCCGGTAATGCCCTTGCGGAAGAGCCTCTGCCGTAGCCCGAATTTTCACGCGCTGGAAATGTTCGTTGATAGCGCGCGCACCCGCCAGAACTGCGTAGGGCTTGGACGCTGCGTCTTGTGCAGTGCTGCCTTTGTGTGAACGCCAGTGGTAAAGAATCCTCGGAATATGAATGATTTGATCGGCACGCAGACGTTCTATGCAACGAAGCGCCAGATCATAGTCCTGAGCCCCCTCGAATCCTTCGCGGCAGCCTTCGAGAGATCGAACAAGTGACGTTCGGTACACGCCGAGATGAGTGACCAAGTTGTGCGACAAAAACAGATCATGATTCCAGTCACACTTGAAGTAAGGGTCGTGCCGAGACCCATGTTCATCAATCTTGTCTTCGTCGGAATAGATGAGCCCGGCGTCCGGGTGCCGGTTGATGGCGTCCGCGACCCAGTAAAATGCATGTTCGGCTAGCACGTCGTCGTGATCGAGCAGGGCAATGTATTCCCCCGTCGCCAGAGCCAGCGCGCTATTGCTGGCTGCCGAGATGTGTCCGTTGTTTTCGCGGAAAACTATTCTTATCCGAGTATCCTCGCGCGCGTACTGCTCCAGAAGCTCGCGGACTCGCGGATCCGTTGATGCGTCATCCGCCATACAAAGTTCCCAGTGCGGATATAGTTGGCTGCGAACCGACTCAATCGCCTCCTGCAACCATTCCGGCCTGGGGTTATACACAGGCATTACCACTGAAATGACGGGCTTAATCGCAAGTTTCGCAATAATCTGTTTGATTGTTGCCCGGGAAGCGTCCGTCAATGTGTCGTAACGCCGAATCCATGAGTGAAGTAAAGGTGGTCTACCAATTGCGACATATCTTATGCGCTGCTTGACACCGAACAACCCTTCGTCGCGCAGCACCCGCAGGGCCTTAATCAGGGATCCTCTCAGGCCTCCTCCGATGGTTAAAATCCTTGGTAGGAGTCTCCAGATATGCGCGGCACGCTCTAATTGTTTTCCGACGATGCGTAAAGGTGCGGTCAGACGCCAACTCGTCGACGCAAGTAGCGCATCGCGGTTTAACTCGACCAGTTTAAGATGCGCGATTCGCCCGTCGCGTTCGATTACGGCTTGGTTGAGAGCCGCATGGCTCGCGCTAATGCCTTCAACGCTGGCGGCCCAGGCATGGAAGAGGCTACCGTAGTAATCGCCGCTTACGGGGGAATGATTCAAGCGCGCCGAAAAATGCTTCTCAAGCTTCTGGACATCCTCCTGGCTTCGCAGCATGACGACAAACTGACGATAGGAAGGCGTGCCGAAATCCGAGGACGACACGAATCGATTGTAGAAACGATCAAATTCCGAAACGCCAACGGCAAGTTCCTTATGGGCTTCCTTATGGAAGTGAAGCTTCATCAATGGAAGCCAATAATTGAGGCTCCCATGGTTGAATGAAAACACATGCGGAGTGATTTTTGCAACCGATTCCAGGATGCCGTGGATAGTGGGCAATCCGTACCTGGCGTGTTCATCCAGCCAAATGTGGCCTTTGCCAAAGTGGGTTTTCCACGCGTCGTTCGCCTCGAGCTCCGCGGCCCTCGTTTCGTCGCAGCCGATGGGACAGGCGACAATGACGCCATTTCTGGAGACCCGAAAATGCTCTTCCAGAAAGCGGCCTCGAAGTTCAGGATTGACATGCTCCAGGACGTCGAGTGAGATTGAAAAGTCAAATGAGGAGTCAGGGAACTCCAGATTGGTGGCGTCGCCCAGAACGAAATTGGGCGGCAATTTGATCCCATCGGGGACGGTTTGGTCCAGCAGCACCAGTTCGGCATCGGGGAGAAAATGCGCGATAATTGAATGATAATTGGCGCCGGTCTCGATGATCCGGCAGGGGCGCGACTGGTGCAGCAGATTGATGATTTCCGCCGCAAGAGAATAGCGCTGATACTGATCAAAGGACAGAGCGGTATTCTCAATCATCGGGCGTAACTGTCCATTTGTGCTCGAAGTGAACCAGGCCTTCGCAGAAATAATCTGCCCTCACCTCGAAAACGCGCGCGATCGGCAAGTAATCCAGGCAGACCAGTCCTTTGTCTGTAAACAAGCCCGCTTCGACGTAGTAAGTTCCGCCGAGAAGAGGCAGGGAAGGAATTTCATACCGCACATGATGCGTTCCCCGCTTGTTGGGAACCTCGACGTTGTCCAGAGATGTGTTCGGGCCGAAAATGTAAAGATTGTCCGATTGCCGTCTGATCGAGATGCCCACCAGGAAAGAATCTATGGAGTCCTCATATACCTCGTATTCGATCTCAACACCGAACCTATCGAATGGCGATATCTCGGAGCACGCCATCTCGAGCCGGTTTATCTTTGCGAGCTTGCCGGCGTTTGAGCGTAACGCGGAATGCCGGTCCGGAACATCTTGATCCTGCGCGTCATTGAAAGCTTCATATTGATCGCAAACAGCGGGGCTCGTGCCGATTGCCATGATCCGGCCGCGGTTCAACCATAATGCCCGATCGCAGAATCTCTTGACCTGCTCGGGGGCGTGGGAGACAAAAAGCACCGTCGTTCCACGTGATTTCAGGCCGTTGATGTGGTCGATGCATTTCTTCTGGAAGCGGGAATCACCGACTGCCAGCGCCTCATCAACTACCAGGACGTCTGCGTCGACATGTGAAATTACGGCAAACGCCAGGCGTACGGACATTCCGCTGGAGTATGTTTTCAGCGGCTGATCGATGAAGTCCCCGATATCCGCAAACCTGACGATATCGTCGAACCTGGCGTTCATCTCCTTCTTCGTCAGGCCCAGCACCGAGCCGTTCACATAGACATTTTCGCGCCCGGTGAATTCCGGGTTGAATCCGGATCCCAGTTCGAGCAGAGCCGCGACCCGACCATTGACCTCGACCGTTCCTGTGGTCGGCGATAAGGTCCCGCAAATAAGCTGGAGAAGGGTGGACTTTCCGGAGCCGTTACGGCCCACAATGCCCACGGTTTCCCCCTTCTTTACCTCGAACGAAGTATCTCGTAGCGCCCAGAATTCATGGTAGTAGGTCCTTGGAGGTTGCCCGGTAGCACGCTGGAGGCGAGGCAGGACGAATTGCTTCAAACGGTCCCTTGGCGCGTCGTACAGTTGGTAACACTTGCTCAGGTCTTCGACGCGGACGGAGACAACATCAGAGGACATCGGCAAAACCTTTTCTCGTCTTCTGGAACCACCAGAAACCAAACCAGGCAATCACCAGGCTCACAGCCACATATATGATCCAGCCCCTCCAATCAGGCGACCGTCCCCAGATGAGGACGTTGCGTGCTTCCTCGATTATAAAAGTCAGTGGATTGAGCTGAAGTAGCGGCTGAAATTTCTGTGGCAAGGCCGAAACCGGGTAGAAAACCGGCGAGACGAACAAGAGGACTGTGGTTAGCACCCCGATGACCTGATTGATATCGCGTACAAACACCCCCAGAGAAGTCAGGAACCAGGCGATTCCCATCGTTCCGATGATCAGCGGCGCCATGACGAGCGGAAGGAACACGGCGGTCCATTGCAACTTGGCGTAAATCAACAGGTAGAACGCCGCCCAGACCGTCAGACTCGCGGCAGCATGGAAAAGCGCAGAGCCCATTGCCACCCAGGGCAGTACTTCTATCGGGAATACCACTTTCTTCACGTAATTGACGTTCGAGAGAATGAGGCTTGGTGCGCTGTTGATGCATTCCGCGAACAACCCGTGGATGATTATGCCAATGAACAGAATGATGGCAAAGTCGGTCCTGCCTTCATCGGGCCCGATTCCCCATCGTGCCTTGAACACCACGCTGAAAACGAATGTGAAGACCAGCAGCATGAGAATGGGATTGAAGAACGACCATGCCAATCCCATGAGTGAACCGCGATAGCGACCAATTACCTGCCTGCGAGTCAGCTGCCAGATCAATTCACGATTGCGCCAGAAGCTTCGGGCGATTTCGAGCGGTGAGGCAGGGCGCTGCTGGTGGGGGTTCATCACGGGTGATGAGTAATAAGTGATGTGCAGAGGGAAGTATATTGATTCGGTGATTGGACGGATGGGCGGTTAAGTTTACCTCCTCTCAATAGGTCAATCACATATTCACCATATATGTAGTGGTCGCGACTTGATCTGACAGACTATGTCCGATTCCGACCGAGGCCGTGTAAAGACGCAAGATTTCTGCGGTTGATTTCAGCCGTGGCATTCTTCGTCACTCGCGCCAAGGCCAACTCGAAGTTCAAGCGCTTGCTCTCCCAGCCCGTGGATCGCAGCACCGGGCTCATCTGCGATCAACTGGTCGAACTCACGGTGTTCTATTCCCACCAGGGCTATCCCGAGCGGCTGCGCCGCATTGTGTACCGCGATCCCGAACGAGACAAGCGGCTGGCTGACCCATTTCTCTGGTTGGGTGTTGAACGCGCTCGAGGCCGACATCACCAGTACAAGCGCCGACGCCATGAACAACATCATGCATAGCGCTCGGTGAGGGAGCTGCCCGGGATTCATCGTTTCGAAAGAGCGCTTGAGCACAAGAACAGTTCAGGCTTGTCAATTGCCCTCGCGACGGTCGTGACCGAAGAGCGGACAGATGCGAACCGTATTTCCGCCAACTACGAACAATGCGCCCGAGGACATTTTCTTGTGACAGCCGCTGCGCGTTCCACGAGCGACGGTTCGAGGTTCGTGGCGGCAAATTGTCGTATCTGGTGGAATGAAAGCGGGCTGATGAATAGCACACAGCACTTTCCTCTGCTCGATGCAACATGGTTCCATCGAGCAGGGAGGCGTATTAACGCCGGGCCTGGACGATGATCATTGCGAACATGGCCAAGTAGTCCGTGAGGGGGCCAACACCCCTCTCGAGGATTCTCCACGGGCGATACATGAACCCAGGCATGAGCGAGCGCATCGAGACGCCTCCGGACAGCAGATAGGATACGGGCATCATGGGTTGAATCGCGCGGACATGGAGCGCAGGAAATTCGCTCTCGAACAGGGTACGATCCCTCGAGAAGACGATCCACGGCAGTGCCCCGTTCGCTCCTGAAAGGGGTCCTGTGGTAGGAAATTCCCAATTGACCGCATCCGGCTCGAAGGGCTCATGATGGAGATGCCGGTACACCCATCGCGACCAGGCGGAAACCCAAGGCTCGATCATGACGATGGCCCCGCCAGGCTTCAAGGTGCGCGCCGCTTCCGACAGGAAAGCGCGCGGCGCGGCAATGTGGTGGAAGACGTCCGTCATCACGATCGCGCGCAGCGAGGAAGCAGGGAACGGCAGTCTCGTTCCGTCCAGTACCAGGCGCGCGCCGGGCATGGGGAACACTTCTGACGTGATCAGGCCATCAACGAACTCGTCGAGAAAGCCGGCGCCTGAGCCCAGTTCCAGTACCATGCCATCGATCCGGGGGAGCGCGGCGTCGATCAGCCGGTACCACTCTTCGTAGAGCTTTCGCAGGAAAGACTTCTCACGGACGATTCTGCGGCGCAATGCCGTAGTCGCCGGCGAGTCGATGTCGAGCCCGCGCGTTAGGGGATGGGCAAGAGCCTGGCGCAATAGGCTGGTCATGGCGAGGGCCGCCTAGACATGCTGCAGGTAAAACCGCTCGGGCGCGATTATCAACGACATCATCGGCGCGTATCCCGCGAACGGCGGATGAACAGCATGGCGGCGCGCGAGTCAACGGTCGCGATCATCACAGCTAGCTATCTGGCAAGTAATGATGGATTCAGGACGATGATGTCTACTTGATCAACGCCGTAATTGGGGCTCGGTGCCTTGAATTGCAAGTGCGGGAAGCGCCGATACAACTCATCGAAGAACCGTTCCCACTCGACGGCCACCTTGTCGTGACCGTACTTCTTCATAAGCGCCGTGTACGTATATCTATGAAAACTATTCAAGACGATTACATCAGCAATTTGAAGGAGTGTATCTGGGGCGGGGGGCAAGAAGCGCCCCATTTTGTCGGCGTCGAGGTATGGGAAGTTCAACAATGCGGGAGAAAAATCGTACCCCAAATCGAAGATGGGTGGATCAGCCCACTCCGAGTTGATGAAGATTGCGACTCTCGTTGTCGCTGGCACATTTTTCACGAACCATTCTCGGGGAACAATTCGCGTCAGTCTTATTGACTCGCCTCTTGCTGAAAACTCCAAGCGCGTGCGTTGGTAAGCGTTCCAAGCATGATGCAAAGGGAAAAACAGCACGGCAGCTATGACAATTCCCGATATGCAAAGACCCATCCGGCCGCGCGGAAACACACGGGCGAGTTCATCCCGCAGGACCCACACGCCGTACGCGATCACGTACAAATACAGGGGTATCAGGACGTATCCCCCGCGTTCGTACTTGAATGCCGGGATGCCCAGGAGAGACAGAACTGCTAGCGGAAACAGAACTAAGCCGGCATCGGCACTCTTGCGACATACCAATCCCCAAAAACACCCCGCCAAAGCAAGGAGGAAGATCGCCATGAACGTTCCGCCGAGCGGGAGAAATACATCCCAGTTGTAATAGAGGTACGGTTCTCTCGACATCACCGCGTACCACTCTACGACCATGGAGAGCTTGTCGAAAAGGGTTCTTGCTAAGAGTCCGGCATCACGCCAACCTAACATAAGGTATCGAATTGCTATCAAAGCGGACGCGACTGCCAGACTTACAAGAAACGCGGATACGTGGCGCAACGGGGCCTTCAAAACGATCCGCTGTTGCAAATATGCGAATGCCGGTACCACTAAAAAGACCACGGATGTAATCTTGGTCATCACCAAAGCCGCCGCACTCACGCCCAAGGCAACGTCGAGAAGCAGTTGCTGACGACCGTGGTTCACTTCCAGGCTAAACGAGAAAACAAGTATGAAAAGAAAAAGAATGACTCGATCAACGCGCAGTAGATCGATACCAAGCAACTGCGGATCGAACAGGAATATCAGGCTAAGCAAGAGTGCCAGAAGCGTGCTTCTGCCCAACTTAGCGACAGTGAGAAACACTAGGGCGACGGAGCCAACCTGCGCTAGAAGGTTCACAGATCGGACTGCAAAGATCGCGAGGCTTTCGCTGGTCGGGAATCGCGCTGCGTCGAGCAATCCGATCGTTCTCGCCAACTTCGCAATGAGATAACCCGCCGCATAGATCCAGTTCAGACCGTCGAAATAGGGGGGGTACACGCCGGGAACAGGCAACTGGGTCACTGGGACCTCGGCGAAGGCCCGAGCTTCAGCTACATGTGCAGATGCATCAGCCTCAAAGACGTATAGATAATTGGTATCAACAAGTACAACTAGGCACACGAAGGCGAGCAGGACAAGAGTTACGAAAGCGATCCATCGCATGATTGGCGAATGGTCCCAAGAGGCTATGGCATGAAGAATTGCCAACAGCGGCGCTTCGCGAGGTGCACCGTTTAGCATGCTCACAGCGCAGTTCCCTCAAGTCCTCCGACACTCTGCTTTACCCGCCATGAGATCGACGCGAACTGACCCCACCCGATCGTGATCCGAAGGAATTGCTGCCGCAAAAACATCGGGCACGTAAAGATCCCTGGTAGAGGATCAATCATTTGTTGAAACCGGCACGTTGTCATCATAAACGAGAAACAATATCTCGAGATACCTCGGAATATTCATCCGCTCACGGAGTTCAACAAGTATGGTTTGTGAGCCAATGTGGGATAGGGACGGTATTTTCTTCAACACCACCTGCAACGTCAAACTCGATATCCGCACGAACGGGGTGACTCATTCCACAAACGCGTTCGGCTGGAGAAAAGAGGTGTTGTACACATTCCCTTCGTTAGCTAACTTGCGATAAACACGTACAGCGCCGATGGGTAGCGAGTCATGTTCCACATAGACGAGCACACGATCGCCGGTAAAGTAAAGACTGCGATTCACCGTCCGATCATCCGAGACCTTGATTGCAGCGCGTCGAGCGTGGATATCCCGTTGATAGGTACTCCGAAGCGTGCTTGGGGCCAGATAGTTTCCGAGGTAGAGAAATGCTACTAAAGCCAGTACCGCCCCAGCGAATACCCGGGTAGCGCGGTTGTTACCTTTCGATTCCCGCACCCGATGCGGCCGCGTCTCCATGATCAGGAGACCCACACCCAAACAGAGGGTGAAGGCAAACGTGTTTTGCAGCCGATCTTGGGTAAGCCCGATCAATACCAGGAACGCAGTGCCCGCGATGTATCCACCAAGACAGAGGAGAGAGTTCCAGAGCCGCAGTGAGAGCGCAGCTGCAATTACCAGGGCCAGCCAGGCGAGGCCGCTCCATTCGTGAGCGCCAGCGAACTTGCGCAGAAACAGCAATGACCCTGCCACTAATACTGCCTTCAGCAATGGTGAGCCTGGTCCTTGGGTCCAATGGGTCAATCGTGAGTACGGAGTGCTCGAAGATGCCCTATCAAAAGGCTGTTCCGCAAAGAAGCTCATCTTCGTTCTTGAACCCAGTAAGCCCATTGCCGTGATCAACGCCAGAACCTCGGAAGACTGAAGGACGGAAAGGTCCCGTGACACCCGCCAATAGAGGCTTGAGAGCAGATGATGCAAGCCAGATCTTGAGGAAATAAAGCCGAGGTAGCCTTGCAGCATTTCCGCCTTGGAGGGCCTTCGCGCCAGGTACTCGGTGTGGCATGCTGGCGTCCAACCGTGAGTGGGGTCGAAGTACGCGCAAAAAAACGCTACTTCACCGTTGTTCACGACCCCATAATGGCGTTGCAGCACAATGTCAAACGCAATCGGACCTACAAACGCAAATGCGCTCAAAAGTAGCAGTCTCGACGAGACTCCGGCAATGAGAAAAACGCGCACAAGGATGATCAAGATGCCAGCTATCATCATCGGACCGCGAATCGCCGCCGCGATGCCAAGGCACAGACTTCCCGCCAGGAGTTCCCAAGTCGCACCCTTGGAGTCGTTCGGAACAAGGAGAAGCAATATCACGCCGGACACCGTCAACACGAATGCGGCCAGGTCGACATTCGTCGTCGCGATGTACAGGGTGTACCACGTATCCCAGAAGCAGAACGTGCTGACGCAAAGCCAAAGCACGAGGGTATTTCGCAAGGCGCTGTCGCGAGCCAGAAGATACGCCCCAACGATGAAGACAAGCAACCAGAGCGAAAAGAAAATCGGAATCATTTCCACGCGCCCTGTTGCGGCCAGGATGGCGCTCCAGAACACGCCGATGGTTGGTCGATAGAGGTAGTCTGGGGGAGGCAATTCAAAGAGAAACGATAGTCCACCGTGTAACCATGGCTTCAAGGCGTCGGAGTACGGCGCCCATGCCGTTCCAAAGGCCGGGTTCAGCATGTCTTCGGGCGCCAGAAACGTGGCGATGAACTGCGCGGTCAGCATTGCGATGGCCGCAATTACCAGGACGAGGCACGCTCCGCACTCTCGCAGGTAGGCGGGTACTTCGTTGAAGCGGCTGAAACGCCGTCCATCAATCATCCCTCTGGCCATGTGGGACTACGAGGTCACAACTTGCAAAGTCTTCCGATTGTCCGGAGTCTACGCATCATTACTGCCGGCCTTGGGAAGCAACAAGAGATCGAGGTAGCCCCGCGCCGTTATTCTCACGCGAAGCTCTCCATCTTCGATCGGCATCCACGAGCCGGAATCAGTCATAGCATGCGGCTCGTAGCCAAAGGCCAGGATTTCGCCCAACAACTCCTTGGCGCTGGTGCCGGCCTGGGCCAGGCTTGGCTCATCGAACTCCACGAAGAGAGTTGGTCGAAATCGACGCAGTGTCTCGCGCGCGCCTCGAATCACGCGTAACTCCCCTCCCAGCACGTCGATCTCGATGAAGGATATCAATTGCATTACTTCGAAGCCCCACTAGTTACAGCCGGCCACGAATTGTTCGCGCTTCGGACACGGAGAGCCCGAGATCCTGTACGGTCTTGAGGGTCATTGGATTGCTGCTTCGCGCGCATTCTAGAACGCCTTCAGTTTGCGGAAAGCAAAAGCCACCATGCGCAGAAGCAGCCAGCCGTGGCGGAAGCGCGAAATCTGCGTTTCGCCGTAAGTGCGATTTGCATACGCGACCGGGATCTCGATGACTTTCAGATTCAGCTTCGCGGCACCGAAAATCAGGTCGAAGTCGCCGAACGGGTCAAAATCCCCGAAATAGCCGCGGTTTGCGGCAATACTAAGGTAGTGCTTGCGGGTCAGGACCTTGGTACCGCAAAGCGTATCGGTGAAGCGCTGATTGAGGAGCCAGGTGAAAAGCCAGGAGAAAACGCGGTTCGCGATGTGATTCAATAACTGCATGGCCTCGTTCTCCATGGGGTAGGCGAGCCGGGTGCCGTTGATGAACTCGCCCTTGCCGGACACCAGCGCCTCGTAGAACTTCGGCATCCATTCGGGGGGCATGGTGAGGTCGGCGTCGAGGATCATCAGAACGTCCCCTCGGGCCGCCGCGAAACCGGTGCGCACGGCGTCGCCCTTGCCCGTGCCGTTCTGCCGCAGCACCTTGATGTCCCGGTCTGGATGCGCAGCCATCACCCGGCGGATCTCTTCGAGAGTGCCGTCGCGGCTGTGGCCTTCGACGAACAGGAGTTCGATGTCATCGCAAAACCGGGGCAATCGTGTCACTGCAGCTTCAATATTGCCGCGTTCATTGCGGCATGGGATCAGGACCGTGGCCGATAGGGCGCGCCGGGTGAGGGCTTTCATCGAACGGGCGACGACGTAATTGCGCAGGCACGCACGGCGGATCACCGGCCAGGGAGCAATGTAGCTGTTGACCAGCGTTCCGAGGCCAAGGAGTCGCTTGGGAAGAAGCTGGCGCCATTCCCGCTTGATCACATCGAAGTCTGCGAGCCGCAGCAGATTGGCGATGTCGCCCGTGGACAGCCAGTTCTGCTGCAGGATCGGCATTTTCTGGCCAATGAGTTCCCCAACCCGCAACACGGGTTCCCAGAGCCTTGAGTAGTAAGCCACGACGAGACGGGTGTCGGGCGTACAGAGCCCGTGCAGACGCTCGAAAGTGGCCTGGCAGTCCTCCAGCGTTCCGATGGTGTCGGACAGCACGATGACGTCGAACGGACCCGTGAGGGACGAGACGACCGCGGAATCCTCAATGTCGCCCACCACGAATTCGAGATCCGGAAAATCGCGGCGCGCGATCTCGATCATGTTTGAGCTGATGTCGACGCCCACACCGCGCGCCGGCTTGAGCGCGGCGAGCATCCGCCCGGTACCGCAGCCCAAATCCAGTACCCGCAGCCCCTCCGGAACGAGGAACCGCATGTACTTTTCGTCCTGCCCGTAGAAAAATGCGTTGCGCTCGATCCACCGGTTGCGCTCCGGGGCAAGGCGCTGTGCAAGCTCGAGTACGCGTGCTTTACGCGGTGACAGGGTGCTGGCAGGAGAGTTTTCGGGCACAGCTATTCCTTCAATGGATCCTTGACGTCAACGGCGGCTATCG
>Ga0208685_1000193_pt1 | contig 23174 bp, 22 predicted proteins | sample EasRivMeERMLT890_FD_187533 | JGI IMG/M metagenome (GOLD analysis project Ga0208685, IMG submission 187533) | Soil microbial communities from meander-bound floodplain in the East River, Colorado, USA - East River MetaG ERMLT890 (SPAdes) (version 2) | ecosystem: Environmental > Terrestrial > Soil...
GAGCGCAAGGTTGTGGAATATGTATTACAACGATCTGGAGCACTGTGGTTTGGGAGGAAAAACTCCGAATGAAATGCTACAATTAATTTATCATTAAGGAACCGCCAAATGTGTGTTCCTTAAACATTTGCTTTATATTTATTACTTCTTTGCAAACCCGCGCACAAAATCTCCGGTAAAATTTCTTAGCTCTTTATGGATGCCAATAATGTCGTCGGCTTTAATCGGGCCAAGGCGGTTAAATTTTTGGCTGTCTATTCCGGTAAGGTCAGTTACCATGCCTACAGAAAAAACTTCCGGGCCTTTTATTTCTACATTAAACATTACCGAACTTTTGCACTTGTTGCAGTCAGAATGTATCAAGACCCAGGCTTCGTTGTAAGCTTCGTCCTGCTGGCTGTCCACCACACGGCTTTTATCCAGGTTATACTTATGGCCGCAAATTGGGCAGCGCAAAATAAACCCTAACCATTCTATAACTTTTTTTAAATCGAAGTTTTTTCCGCTAAAAGGCGCCTGCCTGCCGTCAGGCAGGGATCCGCCTCCGCGGGACATATCGTTTTTCATAAAGCATGCTCCTTAATATTTAAAACGGATGGGCTGCCCGAAAATATCTACTTTAATTATACACCTTAGTTTTAAAAGCGTAAAACTTTTGACTGGATGCTTATATTTTGCACAATTCCGAGCAAAATTAAGCTGGCAATTAAAGAGCTGCCGCCGGCCGAAGCCAGGGGCAAAGGGATTCCGGTTACGGGCAAAAGCCCTATATTCATGCCGATATTTACAACCACATGAAAAAAGAAAAAAAACATAGCACCGCCGGCAATATACATACCCAGGTCGTCTTTGGCTTTAATCATTACCTTGTAAATGCGCATTATTAAATAAAAATACAAAATAATAAGGCCAAAAGAACCTAAAAAGCCTATTTCTTCACTGCCTGCGGCAAAAATAAAGTCAGTCTGCCTCTCCGGTAAAAATTTTCTTTGGCTTTGCACACCTTTGCCCAGGCCCCTGCCCCACAACTGGCCGCTGCCTACGGCTATAGTTGCCTGCTTAACGTTGTAACCCCGGCCTTTTGGATCTAATTCAGGGTTTAAAAAAACCAAAATCCTGTCTTTTTGGAAATCCCTTAACACAAATTTCCAACCCACCCCTGCGCAGGCAAGAAAAATAAAAAAAAGCACGGCCAAAAACTTTTTTTGGATTGTGCTTAAAAGAATAATGCCGGCCCACAGGCTTACAATTATTGCCGCTGAACCCAAGTCCGGCTGCAAAAGAATAAGCCCGGCCGGCAGGCCGACGTAAATTATAGTTTGTAAAATAGTCCTCCAGGAATTTATTTGCCCGCCTTTTAAGTACAACAACCGCGACATCCCCAGTATGACCGCCACTTTAATAAACTCGGCCGGTTGGAAACGAAAAAAGGAAAAGTCTATCCAACGCTGGCTGCCGCGGATAAACGGGCCAAAAAAAACCAAATAAACAAGCGAGCCTACCAAAATTAAATAAATGAAGCGGTTGGTTTTAGCCAGCGCCCTGTAATTAAATACGCTTAAAAAAAAGAAAGCTGTAAGGCCAACAGCAAAAAAAACCAGTTGGCGGTAAAAAATCCTTAGGTTTAAGTCTGACAAAGTGGTGGCATACAAAATTGCCAGACCCACGGCCGAAAGGATTAACGTGGCTACCAACAGGGGTACATCGAAATATTTAAAACGCCTGAAAAAAGAAGAAAACAAAATTTTATGCTTAGCTTATTGCGTCTGCAGGTTATTCGGGTCAAACGGGTTGGTTTCGACAAAAACTTCCACCGACTTAACTAAATTGCCCGACAAGTTTGGCCATATTTGCTTGTAAGCCCTGCGCTGTGAAGGCCTCACATTACCCTCGTCCCTTTGGTCCATAGCAATAATTTTGTCGTTAAAATCCCTGACCAGGAAAATTAACCTTACCTGCCTTAAATAATAGGAACTCTCGTTTACAAAATCGCCCTCGGCTACAAAAGCGGGCGGACTTAGCTGCTCAAAATACCGGGGCTTTGGGCTCACAATTTTTATATCTTCAATTGCCAGCCTCTTTTGCCAACGGATGTTGTCTTCTAATTTAAATTCAGCAAAAGCCACAGGTTCTTGGGAAGGGAAACGCGCCAGAGCCACATACTTTGCCTGGCTGGGCAATAGCTGGCTGGGCAATAGGAAAGTTGTGCCGGAAGACTCGTAAACCTGCTGTTGGGCTGAATTGTAAAATGTAAACTTGTAAGCGGTGTTATGAAAAGACAAATCAAAATTTTTATTGCGAATTTCCACAACTGCCGCATAAAACCCATTGCCAATATTTAAAACATTCACTTCAGAAATTTGCGGGGCCAGCGCGTTAACAAAACTGGCTTTGGCCGCAATGGCGTTAGCTGAATTTTTAGCGAGCCAAATTTTCTCTGCCGCAATTTTGCTAACAAAATAAACCGGGATTATGGTAATTGCCATAATAACAATATACAGCTTTACGCCTTTGGAAAACCCCAAAAAAGTATTTTGCGCATTAAGCTCGGCTTGCTCTATTCCGATTTCAATTTTTTCTTTTAAAAAAGCCATAAAAGTACTAAACATCAAGGGGTCAAATACCAAGTACCAAAAGTGGAATCTTGGATTTTGATCCTTAAAATTATTATAGCAAAGATGGTGGAATTTTGGTATGCTGCTAAAGCTAAAACGCTTATGAATTTTACCCATTTACATTGCCACTCCCACTATTCCCTGCTTGACGGCTTATGCCAAATAGAACCTTTGGTGGAAACCGCCAAGGCTTTGGGTATGGATTCCCTTGCCATTACCGACCACGGAACTATGTACGGCGTAATTGAGTTCTACAACAAATGCAAAGAAGCCGGAGTAAAACCAATTATTGGGGTTGAGGCTTACATTGCGCCCAGGAGCATGCATGAAAAAGAGGGCAAGGTAGATGCCGACTACCACCATTTAATTTTACTCGCGCAAAACGACCAAGGTTACAAAAATTTAATCCAACTGACCACGCTGGCTCACTTAGAAGGTTTTTATTATAAACCCAGGATCGATTTGGAGTTGCTAAAAAAACATTCGGAAGGATTAGTTTGTCTCTCGGGCTGCCAGCGCGGAGAAATTGCGCGCGCGTTAACGGGCAAGTCAGCCGAAGAAACCAAAAAAGTTTTACAAAAATATTTGGATATTTTCGGGCCAGACAGGCTGTTTATTGAAATCCAAAGAAACCATAAGGCAAAAGACCCAAAGGAAGAAGAGTTAAACCAAAAACTCATTTCGCTGGCCAAAGAAAATAATTTAAAAGTTGTCGCCACAGCTGACTGCCATTACGCCTACCCGGAAGACAGCGAAGCCCAGGACGTAATGGTTTGCATTGGCACCGGGCGAACTGTTACCGAAACTGACAGGCTGGACATGCGCAGCCATGACTTGTCCTTAAAGTCCCCCGAAAAAATGCACGAACTTTTTTACGATATCCCCGAGGCCGTGGAAAATACCAAACTAGTGGCGGATATGTGCAATTTGGAAATTGCCATTGACCAGCGCTACTTTCCACAGGTCCAAACCCCGGACGGCCTGAGCACAGCCGACTATTTAAAAAAGACTACTTACGAAAAGGCCATTCCCCTTTACGGAAAAAATGGCGAATTGCCAGCCGAAATTTTGGAAAGGATAGACTACGAGCTAAATATTATTTGCAAAAAGGATTTTGACACTTACTTTTTAATGGTCGCGGATGTAGTAGCCGGCGCGCATAAAATTGGGGCAATTACCAATACCAGAGGATCTGCGGCAGGCTCAATAGTCGGGCGCATTTTAGGCATTACCAACGTAGACCCGCTCTACTATGAATTACCGTTTGAACGCTTTTTAACTATGCATCGCCCCACCCCGCCGGATATAGATTTGGACATTGCCGACAACAGGCGTGACGAGGTAATTAACTACATTACCGAAAAATACGGACGTGATAAAGTTGCCCAAATAATTACTTTTGGGACCATGAAAGCCAGGGCGGCCATACGCGATGTTGGCAGGGCGCTTGGCGTGCCTTACAGCAAGTGTGACCAAATTGCCAAAATGATCCCGTTTGGCAAACAGGGTTTTGATATGACTTACGAAAAAGCTTTGGAAAAATCCCCGGAGCTTAAGGAAGTTTATGAACGCGATCCCGAAACCCGCCATATGCTCGACATTGCCAAAAAACTGGAAGGCTGCGCGCGCCACGCTTCTATGCACGCGGCCGGCATTGTTATTACCCCAACCGCGTTAACAGATTATATGCCGCTGCAAAAGGAACCCGACGGCGAGCGCATTATTACGCAGTACGATATGTACGCTCTCGATGTTAATGCCAACGGCAAAGCCATTGGCGTGGTTAAGCTGGACCTTTTGGGCATCCGCAATTTAAGCATTCTTGAAGAAGCGGTGCGCTTAGTGGAAAAAAGGCACGGCACTAAAATTGATATTTACAACCTCCCCCACCCCGACCAAAAAACTTTTGAAATGCTTTCTAAAGGTCTAACTTTTGGCGTCTTCCAGTTAGGCTCCTCCGGAATGACCCGCTATTTAAGAGACCTTAAGCCCAGCAGCATTTTTGACATTATGGCCATGATAGCCCTGTACCGCCCGGGCCCTATGCAATTTATTCCCGATTACATTTCCAGAAAACATAATCCAAAACTTATAAAATATTTTGACCCGGCCTTAGAGAAAATTTTACACCGCACTTACGGGATTTTGGTTTACCAGGATGACTTGCTGACCATTGCGCACGACCTCGCCGGTTACTCCTGGGAAGAAGTGGACAAATTCAGGAAAGCGGTGGGTAAAAAAATTCCCGAAGAAATGGCAAAGCAAAAAATTAAATTCACCCAGGGCTGTATGGAAACCTCGGGCTGGTCGCATGCTAAGGCCGAACAAATCTGGACCTGGATAGAGCCTTTTGCCGCTTACGGTTTTAACAAAGCGCACTCTGCTTCTTATTCGGTTGTCTCTTACCAAACCGCGTATATGAAGGCAAATTATCCGGTGGAATTTATGGCCGCCCTTATGACCGCGGAGTCGGGCGATGAAGATAAAATTTATGAAGCCGTGGAAGAATGCACTCAACTGGGAATTAAAGTCCTGCCGCCCGACGTCAACGAAAGTTTGGGAGATTTTACAGTTGTGAATGAAAACACAATCAGGTTCGGCCTCAACGCCATAAAAAATTTGGGCTCTGATGTAATTACAAAAATAATAGAAATTCGATCGACGGAATCTAATTTTATATCCTTAGAAGACTTTTTAATCCGTGCTTACACAAGAAACTTAAACAAAAAATCCTGGGAAGCTCTGGCCAAAGCCGGCGCATTGGATGCTTTTGGCGAGCGCGGACAGATGCTCCATAACACCGAAGATGTCCTGGATTTTGTCAGGCAGCATTTTAAAGACGCAGCCGGCGGACAAAACTCCCTTTTTGGCTCATCTTTAAAAATTGGCAAACTAAAATTAAAAGAATCCACCCCTGCGACCAAAGAAGAAATGCTTTTGTGGGAAAAAGAACATTTAGGCATGTATGTCTCTGCCCATCCTTTGGATGTCTATAAAAAAGTGCTCTCAACCCTGCGCAGTGTAAAAAGCCTGTCGCTTAATGAGCTTGGCAACAATGTGGTTATGGGCGGCATAATATCCAGGCTTAAAAGAACTCTAACTAAAAAGAACGACCCCATGGCATTTTTTACCCTGGAAGATTTAACGGGTAATATTGAAGTCTTGGTTTTCCCAAAAATTATGGAAAAAACTTTACCGTTGTTAACAGATGACAAAATTGTCCAGGTCACCGGCAGATTGAGCGATAAAGACGAGGAATTCAAACTGATTGCTGATGATATTAAAGAGTTGCCGACCGACGACCTCTACAATATGGCGTTAGATGAAATGCAAAAAAACAAACAGGTTGTGCTGCATATGGCAACTTTAGCCAATATGGAAGTGTTAAATAAAATTAAAGAAATTTTTGAGACTAACAAAGGTAACGCCCAAGTCTTCCTTTCCATTGGCACCGGGCCAAACGCAAAAAAAATAAAAACCCAAAGCCAAATTGAAATTTCCAACAATTTAATTGCAGAGCTTAAGCAAATGCCGGAAATTTTGATGGTGGATGTGAATTGAGCACGGATACGCTGATAAATATAGATCATACAGATATTAAGTCCCCTCCCCTTGATCGGGGCCCACATCTTTCTGCTTGGCAGAGATGGGGTGATCTTGGGGGCTAGGGAGGGGTGAAATAAGAAAAAATAAAATAACCGGCGATCATTCGCCGGTAAAGATTGGTCCGCGGGGATTTTAATTTCCCCGCGGATTTTTTTGGTTAAGGCGGCCATTTGTAGACGGTCCGCACTTTTTGCGCCGGGATGGTCATTAGCCGCGCCAGGATAATGACCGCGCCTGCCAGTAATGCTGCCGATTTTGCCAGAGGCGGCGCTTTGTAGTATACGCCCACAGCAGCAAGAAAGATTCCCGAAATCAGTATCGTAGTGTTCATTTGCGTCCTCCCTTCAGAAGAAAAATGGCAACAACCAGGACAACTGCAGTAAAACCACTAATTCCCCCGCTTGACCATAAAAGAAACAAAATTACAATCCCAAGCATTTCCCCTCCGTTATCAGTTTTGTGCATCCAGGTTTTTACAACTACTTCCGGTCCAAAAAATTCCGACACGGGGATTTTAATTTCCCCGCGGTTTATGGCATTAGAGTTGTTCACTCCTTATTAGGAGGTCGGAAGTTTCTCACCGTGTCTGCTTTCAGGCCTTCTCTTGCGGCATCCTCTCTGGTTGATGGCCGATAGCCCGGCCTTGCATCCGGGTCTTTTTGGCCGCTCAAGCCCCATATTGCTATCGCCGACAAAGCAATCGAGATGGCGCCAAAAAAAATCACGGGTTGACCTTTTGACCAAAGACCCAAAATAACCTCAAAAATTCCCACACCAAGATTGACCTTTGCGACAGTTTTAGTTACTTTAAAGTAAGTCATAGATCCTCCGATCTTTCAGTTTTAGCTTAGCTTATGTTACTTAATGAATATAGCTTTTGCAAATGACCTTTTAAATAAGGCTATTTTTTTGTGGATAAGCATATTTGCATATTTAATCATACTTTGTTATAATTTTTTAAGTTACTCAGGCGCTGATCTAGCTACCAACTAGGGAGCTTGAAACAAATAGCAATAAATCTTAGGTGTTCTAGAGCCACTTGAGATGAAAAGTTCCCGCCCTTTTTAAAAAGAGCGGGAGGAACTGGGACGGAAGCGTCCTGTAAAAGCAGGACCCCAGGGTTTGGTTATCGATTTGCCTGTAGGCAAACACGATGGCCAAATTCTGGGGTTTTGTTTTTATTTAAATTTAAGATATAAGATTTAGGATTTAAGATGTTACTTGAATCTTTAATCATTAATCTTAAACCTAAATGGATAACCAACGTTTACAAAGCATCCGCCATACTCTCGCCCACCTTTTAGCCGCCTCCGTTAGGCAGCTATATCCTAGCGCCAAAAACGCCATTGGCCCGGCTATTGAAGAAGGTTTTTACCAGGATTTTGATTTGCCCCAGCCCATTACCGAACAAGATTTGGCTAAAATTGAAAAAAAGATGCGGCAGCTTTTGCCTTTGTGGGAAAAATTTGAAAGAAAGGAAGTTAGTGCGGCCGATGCTAAAAAAGAATTCGCCTGGAACGAATATAAATCTGAACTTATAGATGAATTTTCAGGATCGGGCAAAAGTTTAACTTTTTATACTTCCGGCGGCTTTGTAGATTTATGCAAAGGCGGCCATGTCAGCGAACCCAAAAAAGAAATTAAGCCCGATTCCTTTAAGCTGACAAAAGTTGCCGGCGCATACTGGCGCGGCAGCGAAAAAAACAAAATGCTTACGCGCATTTACGGCGTGGCATTTGAAACCAAAGACGCGCTGGATAAGCATTTGGCAATGATAGAGGAGGCAAAAAAGCGGGACCACAAAATTTTAGGCCCCAAGCTGGACCTTTTCACCTTTTCTGAACTGGTCGGGGCCGGTTTGCCGCTTTGGACACCTAAAGGCACACTGGTCCGCAATTTGCTGGACGATTTTATCTGGAATTTGCGTAAAAACATTGGCTACGAAAAAGTAGAAATCCCGCATATTACCAAAAAAGACTTATACGAAACCAGCGGGCACTGGGGTAAATTTGTGGCGGATTTATTTAAAATCAACACCCGTGACGGGCATTTGTTCGCAATGAAGCCTATGAACTGCCCTCATCACACTCAAATTTATGCCAGAAAACCCTGGAGCTACAGAGAACTGCCGCAACGCTACGCGAGCACAACAATGGTCTACAGGGACGAGCAAAGCGGTGAGCTTTCGGGGCTGGCCCGGGTTTTAAGCATTACCCAGGACGACGCCCATGTTTTTTGCAGGCTAAGCCAGGTGCAAAAAGAACTGCAGAACATTTGGAAAGTGGTCCACGAATTTTACAAAGCATTCGGTTTTAGCCTGAAATTAAGACTGTCCCTGCGCGACCCGCATTTGCCGGAAAAATATTTAGGGAATGCCGGTAAGTGGGAAGAAGCAGAAAATATTTTACGCCAAGTCGCCAAAGCCAACAAAACAGAATACGCAGAAGCTTTGGGCGAGGCAGCCTTTTATGGCCCAAAATTAGACTTTATGGCTACAGATTCCCTGGGAAGGCAATGGCAGGTTGCCACCATTCAAATAGATATGAATATGCCGGAACGGTTTAATTTAACTTGCGTAAATGAAGACGGCCAACCCGAAAGAGTAGTTATGCTGCATGCCGCAATAATGGGGTCAATTGAAAGATTCTTGTCTATATTAATTGAGCACACTGCCGGCGCTTTCCCGCTTTGGCTCTCCCCTGTCCAGGTTTCTGTTTTACCCATTTCTAAAAAGCAGAATTCGTATGCCAAGCAAGTAGTAAAAGCGTTGCGGGAAGTGAGTGACGAGTTACGGGTTGAATTAGATGACCGGGATGAAAGCGTGGGCAAAAAAATCCGCGAGGCTACGTTGCAGAAGATTCCCTACCAGTTAATAATTGGCGAAAAAGAAGTTAAAGCCAAAAAGGTAGCGGTTAGAACCAGAGAGGGCAAAGACTTAGGCGCAGTGCCCTTAAAAAAGTTAGCTGATAAATTAAAACTTGAGATAGAAAAAAAGAAATAAAAAAAGCAGGCGGACTTAAAACATCCGCCTTCTTTTTAATTGCGCGCATAAAGCCATTTTTTCAGCAGCACAAGTTTTGCTATTAGCTTTGGCACCAAACTTACAATCGTCCCAAAACCGCTAACAAAAGCCTGCGCCCCTGCTGCCGGGATTACCCGCCAGTCCGGGGATTTACCCAAAAACTTCCAGGCAACTTTGTGCCCCCAAACATGTACGGGATTCTTGCTTCGCTGGCAGTGGCCGTCGTTGCAGTCTTTTACGTAGCGATAGTAGCTATGTTGGTCACCTTCGAAAAAGTAAACAAAGGCTCCGGTCATAAGGCCGGCTAAAGCCGACGCAACTCCGGCCAGCAAACCCGCAACAGCAAAAAAAGTAAAAATAAAAGACATGGCTTTTCCTCCTTCTTAAGGGGAGTTTTGCATATTCTCAATATCAAGTCAAAACAAAAAAAGGATTCCCGCTCTAGATGGGAATCCTTTTTTAAATAACTCTACAGGCCTAACTCGCCTATCCTGCTCCACGTTTTTTCGTCTAAGACTACAATTTGGTCATAACCGACTATATACATAGTGTCGTTTATGTAAAGCGCGCGCTGGGCCTGCACATCACTTATTGCTTTTTCCAAATTTAATTTGTCACCCGCATACGAGAACACATAACCGCTGTTGCCGCCCGGCAAAAAGAATACCTGATGTCTGGAATCCTGCAAAAACGCGTGGTGGTTATTTGCGGCCTCCGTCCAGTATTCGTCTAAGGAATATTTGGATATTTCCCTGGGGTCTGCCGGATTGCTTACGTCAAACAGCGAAAGTTTTACCCGCCCGCCTTCCTGGCCGACTCCCAAAATTCGGTTTTCAGCCAAAGGATGCAGGTAAGAGGAAAAACCCGGGATTTTTAGCTCGCCGACTGCGCGCGGATTTGAAGCGTTGGACAAATCTAACACATAAAACGGGTCTATTTGCCGGAATGTTACCAAGTAACCTTTGTCGTCAATAAAGCGCGCGGAATAAATTCTTTCGCCTTTGCCCAAATCTGTAACTTTCCCAATTTGCTTAAGCCCGCTGTCTAAAACATAAACGTCATTGGCCGACTCATCTGTGCTTCCCCCACCCCAGCCCCAAATAAACCAAAACCCGTTTTGCCCAATGGTGGTTGCAATGCGCAGGTTGCCTTTGTATTCGTCCATGGCAAACTGGTTTAAAGGCGAGCCCGGCACATTGCCCGAAGCCTCAATTTTAAAACTGTTAAGGGGAATTTTTACAATGCCGGTAAATTGTAATTCGCGTTTGTGGGCTTTAAGGTAATCGCTAATTTTATTTTGCAGGTCGTTGCTAAACTTTACGCGCTCATCCCCGCCTAAAGTGCTTAAATACCTTTCTAAAATTTGCTGCATTTCCACCATTCTGGCAGTGGATGACAATTCGTAAGTGTTGAGTTTGTCTATTTTTGCCACTACAGAGTCAGAAAAAATACCCTTGCCTTCATTTTTTATAAAGCTCGTCATTATTTTTACCTGGTCTTCCATATAGGTGTAGGAAAGATACAACGCGTTAGGAGACATATAGACAATGGCTTGCCCAGAGGAACCCACAAAAGAAAGTTTGTCCTGCACTTCCCCGTTTTGTGGGTTAATTTTTATTGCGCTGTAAACTGTTATATCTGAAGCCGGCACAATCGGGTGGTAAATCTCGCGGCAAGGCACAGTAATGTTATTGCTGTCTTTAGAAAGCGGGATAATGGGACAGGGATTTTCGTAATTCGGATAACTGGAAGTTACCAAATACAGCCTGCCGTCGTACATTCGGGCAGTATTTAAATAACTGTTATTTTCGTATTTAATTTTCCAGACTTCTTTGGGATTGGCTTTGTCTTTTATGTTAAAGCCGTAAACGTAATCGTAATTAAAAATTACCAATATGTCGCCTTGCAAAAGCATTTCGCCCTGTTTGTCTATTTTCCCCAATTTTTTTATAGCTTCCGGCGGCAGGGCGGAAATAATTTGGGTGGACTGCTCAATCTGCCAGGGAGGCATTATGCCGGACTCGGGCATAACCATTACTTTGTCATACATAATCCCGTACCTGTTAGGACTGGAAATGAACAAATTTTTTCCGTCGGTTTTTACAATGTCCGGCTCATCTATGCCTACAACCTGGACGTTGGTTTGGGAGGAGCGATCTTGTGTTGATTCTTGCCCGTAAGGAGCGGGCGAGGCAAGAGACTGCTCTGACTTAGTAGGCATACTTAAAGCAACGTCACCGCCCATGCCGCGGCCTCCACCCATACCATAACCGCCGTAGGTTCCCGCCATGGTTAAGTAATTTTTAAACTCTTCTTCTGACTCAAACTGTTTTACCCTAGCAATTGCTTTTACCTGCTCTTCACTGCCCAAGGGGGCGGTAAGAATAGACTCCTGTCCGCCTTGGGTGTTATCCCGTCCATTTTGGACCATTGGTCCGCCCTGCTGCTTGCCGGCGTAAAAACTGCCGGCAACTAAAAGCACCACTACCAACCCGGCGCCAACCAGCGCCTTTGCGTTCATTTGTTCCATAAAATTATTTGTTAAGTTTTTTAAAAAATTAGTTTTAGGGTGTAATAAATTTTCGGCATTTATAGCCAATTCCTGTTTGAGCTTATTTTTAAACTCAGCATCAAAAACCGCATCCGGCTTGAGCGTAAGCAGTTGGTTAATAATTTGCCTGACTTCCGCCTCCCTGGATTTTAAGGCAGGCTCTAAACTGTATAAATCGTTTAAAATTTCCCGGATTTTTTGTTCATCCATAATCATAAATTTTTTATTAAAAATAAAAGGAGGAGCGCTGTTGGCGTTTGTTTTTGTAATTTTTCCAAAGTTCGCCTAAATATCATTTTACAGTTGGATTCGCCTAAATTTAAAATTTCTGCAATTTCTTTGTAAGAAAGCCCGTCCCAAAGCCGCATAAGCACAACTTCTCTTTGCTGCTTTTCCAGAGTCTGTAAAGCCTTGGCTAAGCTTGCCATTGCCGCCGCCGTGTCCGCGCTTTTTTCTAAATTGTCGGCGGATGACAAATCCCACGCGTTTTCTATGTCCTCGGTGTTATGGTTGGTGCGGTAAAAATCAATTAAGCCATTCCTGGCTATGCTAAAAATCCAAGTGGAAAATTTTCCTTTTTTGGCATTAAACTTAAGCAAACTGTTTAAAGTCTTGTAAAAAACCTGGGCGGTTAAGTCCTCGGCCGTTTGCTTGTGGCGGGTCCGGTAATAAATAAAATTGTAAATTTTCTCAAAATAACGCTCATAAAGCTGCCCAAAAAATTGCCCCTGGCCCTGTTGGCATTGTAAAACTAAGCTTTCATCTGATTGGGTTTCAAGATCCATCTTAAATGGGGCCCCCAAATTTCCATATTTGATATATCTTTGGGAAATTTGGGGAAAAGGGGCAACATTCTTGAGGCTGAAGCGGACAAAATATTTTTTGTACGCGGAGGCCGAAAGAATAATTGACCCGCATGTATTATATACGATTCTATTTCAGAAAAGTCACAAATTACGCCTTAGGTGTGCCTTAACCCACTATGTCATTGCGAGCGGGCTTGTAAGGGTTTGTCGCGAAGCAATCTAATTCCTAAACAGATTGCTTCGTCACCGCCTTAATAATCCTTTGGATGCGATTCCTCGCAATGACAGCTGATGCTTATCCCAATATGAACTTGGGTATATACGCTATCATGGCGAAAATTTCCCTAATATAATAGTAAGCCAACTCGGATTTTTTATAGTACGAGGGTTTTGGCGCGCTCCAGTACACATCATCAAACCCCGCGCGCTTTGCCACAATTGTCGCCCTGGCTAAATGGAACTGGTCACTGACTACAATAATACTTTTTGTTTCTCCTAATTTTTCTTTACTGTTTTTTATATTTTCGTATGTTGAATGGGAATCTTCTTCTAAAATTAAATTTAAAGGCTTGGAAGTATTTTTCTGCATAGTCCTTTGCATTGAAGTTGCTTCTGAAATAAAATTCTCATTAATCCTGCCGCCGCTTAGAACCATAACGGGCGCCAAGTCCTGTTCATAAAGCCTTAAGCCTTCCAGACTTCGGTTGTAAAGCGCCGGAGTATTTATTGCCGCGCCAAGGATTACAATTGCATCCGCCTGTTTTATTTGGGGCCGGTAAAAACTGAAAAAAAGCACAATAATTAAATCAAACAGCAAAACTGTAACAATGACAATTGAACCCCATTTGTAAATTTTCCAGAGCTTTTTCATTACTCTTTATTATAACATCAAATTTAAAAAGACCCTTTTTGGGCAGCAAATAAGATCACCCTAATAATTACTATATGCGCCACATATAGAACCAAAGAATTTTTACCTAAAAAATACAAGGTTTGTGACTTTTTAAAAATCCAGGCACACAGGGCAAACAGAGCAAGAACCTGGATGGCTACTACAAAATCTACGAGTCCGAAAAGCTTAACTAAAAAGAACGGCGCAATAGCAAGAAATAAAACAACCCAGCGGAACCGGCCAGAAACGTTGCTTACAGCACTGTCTAAATTTAAACCGGCGCCCAAAAAATAGCCAATTAGCCCATATACCAAAAACGCCAGGTTGTAGGAATAAAAATCGGCAAGCTGCAGTAATACCAAGAGCAAAAATAAAAATAAAAGAAAAAATTTCCATTTAAAAAGCGCGCGATCCAAAAAAATAGAAAGAAAAATTAACGCTGACATAGGCAATAAAATTTCAAAGGAAAAAAGCGCCTGGTTTCCACGCAATAAATACAAAAAAGAAGCGCCTGTGGCAAAGTTGCCAAGGTTACCTATTAAAAAAATTGTCAAAATCTTAAAGCCCAAAAAAACTTTTTTCCGGGTTTTGCCAACCAAAAACTGACCCAGGATTACTCCCAAAAACATAATAAAACCCATGGGGATCCAATAGAAAAGTTCCTGGTTAAATTTTATTGGCGTGAGATTTACTAAAACGTGGAAAACCATCATCCCTATTAGCAACACTCCCCTAAAAATGTCGTAAGACACTATTCTTTCGTTATTCATACTTAAATACAATACCACAAAACCTAAACAAATGCCTTGAAAAAATGAGGCTTTGATGCTAAAATAGACAGGATATTGGGGTGTAGCCAAGCGGTAAGGCAGAGGACTCTGAATCCTCCATCCTAGGTTCGAATCCTAGCACCCCAGCCACGAGCATCTTCAAAGCGGTTTGCGACCTCATGAAACGGTAAAGCCAGCGAAATCTCTATACTTTTTCCCATCAACAGCCGGTTCGAGGAAATGGTATCCACCAACTCGCGCTTTTCTTCAAATTTTCCGACTTTGTAGGCTGAATATGCGCCTGATGCGCGTTCGAGGAAATGGGCCAACTCCTCTGAAACTGTCAGCCTGTTGTCCACTGTCCATTCCTTAAATTTTTCTTCAATACCCTTGCGCTCCAAAAGGAGCGCTGTTTTTCTTTGCTCAAAAGTTTGCTTGTCCACGAGCTGATCAACCAAAGCGTCGGTCAGCCGGTTGATCCGACCGTCAATTTGGCTGATCTGCAGCTCAAGGCTTTTGACGATCTCTTCCCTGCGCTTGCTGTCGTCGATTTTCATCCGGCTGATGGTTTCGTCTACGATGCTTTTTTCTTCGTCAGAAAATTCAAGTTTCTTAAATGTTTCCAGCACTGCCTGTTCTATGACCTCTTCCCGGACAGTGCCTCTCCTGCAGCCAGGTGTATGACAGCGGTAGTACACCCAGCCGTCATGGGTCTCACCGACCAGATTGTTTTTGCAGTCACCGCAGCGCAGACGCCTTCGGAATAGAAATTCGTGTTTGATGGTTTTTGAGTGACTTTTGCCGTGCAGCAGTTCCTGCACGCGATCGTACAGGCTTTTGGAAATCAACGGCTCGTGAACGCCATTGAAGGTTTCCTTCCGGCGTTTGACATAGATGAGACCAATGTAAAAAGGATTATTCATGAAATGCCACAGATGATTGGAGGTGATGCGACTACCGGTTTTCATCCGAAGGCCTAGATTGTTTAATTCTGCTGCCAAGGTTTTGTAATTGAATCTTCCGGTGCTGTATAGCTCAAACGCCTGCCGGACCAACGGACCTTTCGCCGGATCAATGACTTTTACTTTGCCGGGGCCCTGATCCAAGTAACCCAAAGGCGCAGGCCTTGGGTATAAGCCCTGCTTTAATCGTCCATTGATTCCCTTTAAAGTTTCTTCGCGCAAATTACGGATGTAGTCGGCCGCGACCACAGCTTGAATGTCGGCCGACAACCGGCCGCCGCGAGTATTGAGGTCCAACGATTCGTTGGCAAAGAAAACTTCTACGCCCTGATCAATCAACTCACCCAGGTCTGACCAGTCCTTGAGGTTTCTGGCACTGCGGTCGATTTTGTGAATGATGACGCCCCGGACTTTGTGAGACTTCAGCAGCTTGATCATCTGGTTGAACATCGGCCTGCCTTGCTTGGCTGCGGTTTCCTGCTCCTCAAACCAGCGAATGATTTTCAAATTGTTCTTTTCGGCGTACCGTTCGATGGCATCCCGCTGTTGTTGCAACGAAACTCCGTGCTCGCCTTGCTTGACGGTGGATACGCGGATGTATCCAAAATATTCGTGCATATTTGTTTTTGAAAATTAATGGAGGGATTTATCGACCTTTACGGTCACACACTAGAGGATGTTTCGGAAGGAGTCAAATCGCCGTAAGCCAGGCGCCGAGCGGCTTCCGGGCCCTGCTCTACCCGAACCCGCTCGTAAATGCGCGCCATCACGGCAACGTACCGCCGAAGGTTGTATTCAGCGGCTTGGAGCTGGTCCTCGGTCAATTGCGGGTAAAGCTGGCGAAGCGGTGCAGTTTGTGTGGACGTGTTTGGTTGCATTGTGAAGGCAACCTACCTCGAAATTTCAATCCTGAAAAGTAGGGAAAACCAAGCTGAATCGCCTAAAAGAGCCGTTGCCGGCTTCAAACCTTGGCGCAAATAAAAAGCCGCCCTACCGAACCGAAGGCCGGGGAGGCCGTGTTCGCTAAACACGCGGCTTTACGCGCGTTTTCGGGCAACAAGCCCGGCCAATGCTGGCCGGGGCATTGGCCGGGGCAACGTGGGCGCGACTTGCGAGCTGGACGCCTTTGGCGAAAACTGCTTTACTACTTTCATCCCGCCGCCGCCTTCCCCACTTGTGAGTAACGCTGAAAGTTCCAGATGGTCTGGCACTTTCTTATTGCCCATAAGGAGGAAAATTTTCAAATGTGTGGAATCAATTTTTGTGGTCCCTGCCAGGACGAGACCGTCAAACAATGGGCTCAAGGCCTGATTCACGAAACTCCAAGATTCGGCGACGACGCACAACACTGTTTGGCTTACAGCCAACGTTCGTCTGCATTCAACAAGCTGCTCTTGGAGAATTCTCCCGAACTGGCCAACTTTCCGGAGCTTGAATGGAAGCTGCTTCAAGCAAGCAGCCTATATTGGCAGCTTTCTAGATACGGGCCGCTCATCACCTCCAACCTGGAGGTGCCTGACTTTCTCACACCCACGAACAAAAACTTGAAGAGCCGAAAGCGTAAAGCCTATTTCAGACGCTTCTCGCAGTGGCTCAAGCACCAGCCCAAATGGGAGAAGACCGTCATTGCTTCACTCAAGGCCAAGCTGACGCAGCCGCAAACACCTGCCCCGGCCTACGACGAACTCGTGGCAGAACGGCTCGTGGAAGAAGGAGTCTTCACTACTGCTTAATTCCAGATCGAAAATTGAAAGTGGTAATGGGAGCCAACAATCCCCAAATGGACGAACGCAGCTCCTGCTGTGTACCTCGTCCAATTTCCCAAGCAGATTATTTGATAGTCAATTTAGGAAATTAAGAAATTTTCTACAGCGAGGCGACCATCTGTCATTCCGCCATTGTGGCGGAATGACAGATTCCCTCAGGGTAGTTGCCAACGGTTGATTCGCGAGTAAACATCGTCTACAAAATCATCTGCATCTGATTTTATTAGAGACGAAAAGTATCCGTATCTTATTGAAAAATAAATAGGCCCGGCAGGACTCGAACCTGCGACCCCCTGCTTAGAAGGCGGTTGTTAATCGTCTTCGAAGTTCCTTAATTTACCATGGCTTTGGCTTCAACCAGATGCGCTGGGCTTGTTGCGTGTTGTTGCGCGGTTTTGCGGTTTGAGGATTTGGGCAGCTACAAATTCAACTACACTCAGCCAACGCCAAAGCGGCCCGGCGTTTGACGGAACACGCTGGGTTTGTAATGATTAAGTTGAAGTTTCACCCGCTAACATCTCTCCTGATTTTCGAAATAACCCCACCATGAATTTCTCAGAACAAATTGCATCAGTCCCTGAATACACTAGGGAACAATGGGATGAAGAAATAACGACACCCGGCATTCCCATACAGTTCGAAAGTGGTCCTTTTGCGTTTGGGACAACATTGCGGTGTCCAGCGTGTAGAACCATTGGATTTTACGGCGCTAGGATTAGCGGCCCAATGGACACAGAAGATACCCGGCGGTATAGGGCATGTAAATTTTGTGGGTTATGGCAAGAAGCATCTGGAGACGCACGAGATAAGATTGGGCCAAAAGCCTATCGTTGCACCGCTGTTGTTTGCCCAAACGAACACTACAACTGGTTAATGCCTGAAATTAAGAATTTCGGAAATTGCGAATTTTGCCAAGGTGAATACAAGGATACTCAATGGGCCGTAGACAATCCAAATCACCCTTTCCAAAGAATAAAAGAAGTGATAACCAATCTAATAGGGGTTTAAAGCACTCACTTTGGGGAGACTCGGCATCAACTGTATAAGTCGGGCGAACAACTGCTCCCAATCTAGACGGGTGTCTCGTTTCGGACAGCCACGGGTCAATCATCCTTCACTTCGTTCGTCCCGATATCCATCGGGAACTCACTTCGTTCAGGATGCTGCCCCTTTTCCCAAAAACGCGTGCTCGCTCCGACTAAAACGTCGGAGCTGCGCTCCACATTTTTGGGAGCATATAACTACCTAAATGACAATTTTTGTTTTAATTTCTTTTGGGGTGCCGCTGTGCGTATACTTTCTCTTGCCCGAAGCTTTAGAAAAAATTACCGGCAAACCTAAAACCTCCCGCCTGCCTCTGTTAATTGGAGGCTCGTTGTTTTTTGTTTCGTGGTACCTCCCCTCCCCTCTTATCCAGGGAGAATTTACCGCCTTTAACACCCACTTTGTTGGCGGCGGAATTTTTACCGGCTTTTTGTGGTATTACCTAAAAAATCATCTGGGATGGAAATCCACCGTAATTTTTGAATTAATAACACTCTATGCCCTGGTCAGTAGTCTGGGGGTGGCAAATGAACTGTGGGAACTTTGGGTATCGCAATTCACCAGCATTAAAATCAATGCACTTGATACCTGGTGGGATATGCTTGCTAACACTTTAGGCGCTTTTACTTTTTGGGTGTTATACTATATTTACACCAAGTTATCCAAAAATTGAACCTAAAACAAAATGTTAAAAACTTTTAAAATCGCCTTATATGTGCTAATAGCTTTAGTTATTCTTTTTATGTACTGGTTTTTGCCCAAGTATTCTTTTGTGAGTAAAAACCCGGGTTACTGTGTTAACCTTACCCGCAGCTTGTATTACTGCGGCAACCAGGCCGGACTGGACAAGCTATTCTCAAAATAACCCAATGTTTGTAAATTGACATTCTTTTTTGAAAATTCTATAATAAATTTAAAGGTTGCAAAATCGCCTTTGAAATAAAAATGCCTGAAATACAACCCCAAACTAAAAGCTTTTTCATTATTTTCTTACTGGCCTTTTTTTCAGTCTGCTTTGCTTTAATATTGTCTTTCGATTTATCCACAAGGCCAAAATACCTGGAGTCCAACGACCCTAATTTTACTACCCCGCTCTATTCTTCAAACGGACAAGCAGGCACCGAAATTTTGCCGGAGGTTTTGTCTGTTAACACAAGCAACTGGAAAACTTATGCAAACAAAGAATACGGTTTTAGCTTTAAATACAGGCCGGACTGGAAAGTTTTGTCGCCGGTAAAAAAGAACGGCTTTGCGGTTTTCCAGGTGGACCCGGGCAGCCAATATTACAATTTTAAAATTTACGCAAACCCGGAAGAATTTTACATTATGGACGGGTTGCCGGCTAAAGCCGAAACCATAGGCGGCGCTTCTGCTTTGAACGTAAAAAACGCGCTCTTCGGCATTCGCTCCAAAAATATGCGCTTAACTTTTGACGTCGGCTGGTCTATGCAGCTGCTGTCCGAATTTAATGCACTGGTTCATTCAGTAGAGTTTGAAGAAAGCCAAACCAACTAAAAACCCCCTGCCGAGGCAGAGGGTTTTTTTAAACCGGCTATTGGTTTTTTTTAGTCATACCGACAACAATTCCCCAAAAGCCTAAAACCAAACTTAAGACCAGGTAACGGTCGGCTAAGTCAAAATTCCTAAACGCAAAACCAAAAAATCCTAAAGCAAACAGAATTACGCCGGTAATAAGTGAATAGTTTTTTGGATTTTGAAATTTAATCATGTGATGAACTAACGCTCATAAACACGCGGATTTTACCCTGAAAATCAAGCTAAGCGACCCATTCGGCGTACTTACCAGCGACAAATCAGCAATTGCCAAAGGTATAAATTTGCCTTATAATTATAGGGATATTATTAAACTTTTTCAATAGCAATGGAAAATACATATCTTTGGTACGCGGCCGCTGCCGCAATTTTAGCTCTTGCGTACGGAGCTATTTTGATTTATAAAATTTTAAAATCCCCGGCCGGGTCTGGCAAAATGCTGGAAATTGCCGCTGCCATTCAGGACGGGGCAAAGGCCTATTTGTCGCGCCAATATAAAACTGTTGGCCTGGTGGGTCTAATTGTAATTGTGCTTATGTATTTTATAGGGCTTAGCTCCAACACTATTATTGGTTTTATTTTAGGAGCTGTGCTTTCCGCGTTAGCAGGATTTATTGGTATGAACATTTCCGTGCGCGCCAATGTCCGCACCGCCGAAGCCGCAAAAAAAGGCTTAGCCCCGGCTTTAAAACTGGCGTTTGAAGGCGGCACGGTTACCGGTTTGTTTGTAGCAGGGTTAGGTTTGCTTTCGGTTACCGGATTTTATATGGCTACGGGTGACTTGCCTGCTTTAGCCGGTCTTGCTTTTGGTGCATCGCTAATTTCCGTATTCGCCCGTTTGGGCGGAGGCATTTTTACCAAAGGGGCAGATGTCGGTACAGATATGGTAGGTAAAGTTGAAGCCGGCATTCCCGAAGATGACCCGCGCAATCCGGGCGTGATTGCAGACAACGTTGGCGACAACGTTGGCGACTGCGCGGGTATGGCTGCAGATTTATTTGAAACTTACGTTGTTTCTACTGTCGCTGTAATTTTGCTGGGGTCATTTGTTTTCCATGATGTCACTGCGGGCGACATTGCAAGCCCGGCAGCTAATCTGATCGATCCATTTAAAATGGTTTTTGCAAAGACAAATGCTTTAATCTACCCTCTCCTAATAGGAGCAGTCTCTATTATTACAACCATTATTGGCACTTGGTTTGTGCGCTTGGGAAAATCCAAAAATATTATGGGCGCAATGTACAAAGGTTTTGCTGTTTCCGGAATCCTCTCTGCAATAGCATTTTGGCCAATTACCCAAAAATTGATGGCCGGAAACGGTTTGTATTCTGTTCAAAATTTATTCCACTGTGCTTTAATCGGTCTGGTCGTAACAGGACTTATTACCATAATTACTGAATACTACACCTCCAAATCTTTTTCTCCGGTCAAAGACATTGCTGCGGCTTCCACCACCGGGCACGGAACAAACATTATTAAAGGTCTAGCTGTTGGTATGCAGTCCACCGCAGCGCCGGTTATAGTTATTGTTCTTGCGATTTTGTTATCTTTCCATCTTGCCGGCCTTTACGGTATTGCGTTGGCGGTTATGTCGATGTTGTCGCTTACCGGAATTGTGGTGGCCATTGACGCCTTTGGGCCAATTACAGACAACGCCGGCGGGATTGCGGAAATGGCCGGATTAGATAAAAGTGTAAGAGATGTTACAGACCCGCTTGATGCTGTTGGCAACACCACCAAAGCCGTAACCAAAGGTTATGCTATTGCCAGCGCCGGGTTAGCCGCTATGGTACTTTTTGCCGCTTACACCCAAGAATTAAATGCCGCGGGCATTTCATCGGTTTTCGATTTGTCAGACAGCAAAGTTTTAGTCGGCCTGCTTATTGGCGGCCTGCTCCCCTATCTTTTTGCTTCTATTGCAATGAGTGCTGTAGGTAATGCAGCCAAAGCCGTGGTTGAAGAAGTGCGCAGGCAGTTTAGGGAAATAAAAGGTATTATGGACGGCTCCGGCAAACCGGATTATTCGGCCGCGGTTGATATTGTAACTAAAGCTGCAATTAAAGAAATGGTTATCCCCGCTCTCATTCCTGTTGTAGTACCCATTGTCGTAGGGCTTACTTTAGGTGCTGCGGCATTAGGCGGTTTGTTAGTTGGAACAATTGTCACCGGTTTGTTTGTTGGAATTTCAATGACTACCGGCGGCGCTGCCTGGGATAATGCGAAAAAATATATTGAAGAAGGTAAATATGGCGGCAAGGGCAGTGACGCGCACAAAGCTGCGGTTACAGGCGACACAGTAGGCGACCCTTACAAAGACACTGCCGGACCGGCCATTAACCCTATGATAAAGATAATAAACATAGTAGCCTTGCTTCTGGTAAAATTCTTAAAACCATAACTACGCAATAAGAACCATTGTGTAGCGTGCCGATTTATCGGCTATAAAGATTCGAGGCAGATCGCGGTTACCCGCGTTCTGCCTCTTTAATATGCAACGATGTTACCTCGCTTGGTCGCTGACTGGCTCGCCGGGAGTAGAAGAAGTCTCCAGTGAAACAATTTCGCCAATGACTCCCGGGGGCAAGTCTCTTGTCGGAATTGTTGTACTTTCAAAAACGAGCTTCCCACTGTTGGGCACATAAATCGCGCTAGGTTGGGTTCCCATGCCGAACCTGCGGGGAAAATTTTCGAGCTTAACCAGAGCCTGCGAAATACCATAAAATAGAAGCCGCTGGTCTTTACTCTCATCGGGGTCTCTTCCCAATATTTCCGGCTCGTCCCCTGGATAATCTTTGCTGAATTTGAATTTCATTCCGACTTTGGCCTGTATGTACAACGACGGTAACCGTAAACTCATGCTTCCTCCTGGAAACGAATCTTTCATTAATTTTACTCGGAATTAAGTTGATGTCAATGCAATTTTATGCGGAAGATTCATCCTTAATTTATTTTAAGAGTCTATATAAATACTATAAGCCGGGAAATTGTATCGCACCGTTGCGATACAATTTCCCGGCCTTTTGCTGTCCGCTTACGCAGCCGTTACAGAACGCGTTTTGGGAGACAGACGCTCTTTGAACATAGCGCTTAATTCATCGAATGTTGGCACGGATTCCACCAACACAAACGTGACACGGTCAATTTCGTCCGCAGGCTTGACCCCCACAAGCACTATTACATTCTTGCCTTTTGCAGCCGCTTGCCTAATAGCTTCCATGTTATTTTCCCTGCAGAAGACAACATCTTCATGATGCTCTTCCGGTGCTAAGACAAGCTCAAAATCCGCCTTATTTGCGGTCAATGCGACGCATACGTTTTGTTCCGCGAGCACAGTTTCAGAACCCCGGCCCCTAACCACAGCGACGCGCTTCTTTTGTTCCATTCAAACCCTCCTTATGGCTTACCTTGTCGTAAACATCGAAAATATAGAGCAAAACGTTTCAATAAAAAATCCTTACAAGTAAACCACTCTGCACTGAAAGTGCAGAGCATTATGCAAAACCGCCTTCAGGGCGGTTTTGCATTGACTGAAAGTCAATTATCCGATTAACAGAAATGTCTTGTCTTCATCCTCTTCCTGTTTTCC
>Ga0208685_1000195_pt1 | contig 23014 bp, 29 predicted proteins | sample EasRivMeERMLT890_FD_187533 | JGI IMG/M metagenome (GOLD analysis project Ga0208685, IMG submission 187533) | Soil microbial communities from meander-bound floodplain in the East River, Colorado, USA - East River MetaG ERMLT890 (SPAdes) (version 2) | ecosystem: Environmental > Terrestrial > Soil...
AATCGGCCAGGATTCGCGTCGGGTCGAAGTAGCCGACGGGGGCGGGAACCGGCCTTGAACAGGCGAGCAGGGACGCGGCGAGAAGGCACAACGCGAGCAGTTTCATGCCCCAAGTTTCCCACGCGCGTGGGCGGGTCCCAATTCCGGCAGGGGCTGTGCACCCGTACAGCCGTTGACGCCGCGGCGCGGGCGGGGGCAACCTAGTGGGCATGGGGTTCTTCGACGGTATGAAGGAATTGGCGCGCGCGGGCGAGTTCGGCGACATCAACCCGGCGTTGCTCTGCCCGCACTGCCAAGTGACGGGCAAGGTCAGGGCCAAGGAGGTGCAGCGCAAGAAGGGAATCAGCAAGGGGAAGGTTGCGGCGGCGGTCCTGCTCAGCCCGCTCACCCTGCTGGCGACCGGGATCGCGGGCAAGACGAAGGGCATCGACGCGCACTGTGATAGTTGCGGAATCTCGTGGAAAATGGCCTGAAAGCCCGAACAGGTGTTGACAGGCCCCAGGGGGTGTGACGCACGCTTGTAGGTGGCGGCAAGCTCACGGCCTCATGAACCGTGGGCGGTCCGGGCGCTCCCCGGGCCAGTCGCCCTAACCCAGGGAGCGAAGGTCAAGGAGCGAACCTCATGAACACGATGACGAGACTGATGGTGCTGTCGGTGGTCGCGGCGACCGGCTGCGGCGAGGTCACGGCGGCGGCGCTTGAGACGGACGGCGGCGATGGCGGCGCGGGGGCCACGGGCGCGGCTGGCTCGAGCGGGGCCGCGGGCAGTGGCGGGAACGCGGGCGCGGCCCCCGGCGGGGCGAGCGGTGGGGATAGCGGGTCTGCGGGCGCTGGCGCAGCGGGCACGAGCGGCGGCTCGATGGCGGGCGCGCCGGGTGGGATCGGCGGTTCGGGCGCGGGCACAGGCGGCGGCGGGGGAACGATCGGCTGGCCGTGCGGCGCCGGTTGCCCGAGCGGTACGGTGTGCGGCAACGGCGTCTGCATGTGGGTCTGCCCCACCGGCCAGATCACGTGCACGGGAAACGCCTGCATGCCGCTAGGTGGTGATGGCACGATCGCCCACTGCGGCGGCTGCAACGCCTGCCCGAGCGGTGCCGACGCGTGCAGGAATGGTGTCTGCGGCTGCTCGGTCGCCGGCCGGATGCTGTGCGGCAGCGCCTGCGTCGACACCAATAACAGCAACACCCACTGCGGCGCGTGTAACGCTCCGTGCATCGGGGCCGGCATGTCGTGTACGGCTGGCGTCTGCAAACCCGCGAACTAGATCAGCAGACTGCCCTCGCCGAACTTCACCTGGCAGCGCACCCGGCCAACGTTCAGGAAACACGTCTCGGGACCGCCGTCCGCGGTCACTCGAAGGAACGGCGTGGGCGTCCAATTCGCCATCGAAACGTCGCTCGTGAGGATCAGCGCGCCGTTGAGAAAGTGGTACACGTGCGGGTCTCCGTCGGGCGAGTCGTTCTCGCCGACGGCCACACACTTGTAGTAATAGTGCGTGTCGCGCGCGATGGTTCCGGGCGACACGCCGCTGCCCGACGGGCTGCCAGGCGCCCTCGTCCACACTCCGAATACGCTGCCGCCGGCCTCCTTGACGAAAAACGCCCCCCTGGGTTCGGCTCCGCCTCCATTGATCGGCACTACGGACGCCGCATTGAACAGCGTCCCGTCTCCGAGGCCGATCGCGAATGACGACGTGTTCTGGGGCGGGGTGGCGCCGTTCAACGTGAACATGCACTCGAACGAGACCGGGGTCTGATTGAAGTATGAGATCGGCAGCGCGTACTCGAGCAGCGCGCAGGCCCCGCCGGTCGGCACGCCGCCGACGTTCAGGCCGGCATAAGACCCATAGGGCAGCGTCGCAGGTGATCCGGGCGCGAAGATGTGGATGTTCTCGAATGAACCCGAGCCGCCGGTCAGTCTGTATCGCCACGGCCCCAGGAACGCACCGTTGCCGTTCGCGTTGAGGCCGCCTGCAACCACCCTGGCCGCGTCGTTCCAGTTCTCCTCGTAGAGGCGCGTGCGGCCAGCAAGAAAGCCGAACGCGTCGCGGCCACTCACCGGACGGTTTTCGACCGATGACCCGTTGTAAAATACCTCGCTCGGATCGGCGACGGTCTCGCCCGCCATCGGGCGCTTGTCGCGCAGCACCAGGTGCCAGTTCGTGAGGTCGGATTGCGGCGCGGTGGCGGGCGTCGCGGTCCCGATCAGCATGTAGACCTTGCCGTCGCTGGCCCGCACGAGATCAAAGGTGTCGTAGTCGGTCTCATCCGCTGCCCAGTCCGACACCCCGCGCTGCATGAGGTAATTGCCAGCCTCGTCGTATCGGTGCTGCTCGAAGTTGAACTCGCCGCGACTCGGTATGACGCCCGCCGGCGTCCACCCTGTATCGACGAGCGCTGACTCTTCGATGTCTGGGCTTCCCGCGGCGGCGTTCGCCCAGGAATTTCGTTTCGGTGGTTTTGTTGCGCGTGCCATGGTGTCTCCTCAGCCGAAGAGTTCTGCGAGTTTCCCGCCCGGTGGCGGCGGGTCGCCGATCTCGCCGAAGCCGTCGGCATTCACATCGTCACTGAACCCAAAATAGTTGGCGGGGTCGTACCATATCCGCGTGATGCCGACCGCCATCGCCCTCGGCATCACCTCGCTGTTTAGGATCGCGAGCTGGTCCGCCGAGGGCGGCGCACCGGTCCCGATCGACAGGCGCACAGCCATGTGTCCGAGGTCCTGGAACAAGAACGGCGTTGCGCCGAACACGTACTCCAGCGCCGCCACGAATTCCGGCCCGCTCCCGATCGCTTTGTTTCGCAGGATCCGCTGCGCGATCAGCAGGCGATAGTTGGCATCACTCAGCGACGTCCCGCTCGACAGCACGCGCGACACGCCGACCAGCTCGCCGATGTCGTCGAGGTTCACACCCGTGGCCGTGGCGATGTCGCGCAGCGTGGAGATCTGACAGCCGACGTCTTCGAGAGCCTGGAATAACTCCGCAATGTCCGTGATCGTTCCGCGCAGCTTCGTGGACTCGCGGTACTGCATCAGCACGCGGCTCTGCGCCTGCGCGTCGATGTCGATCGGCGTCTCGCACGGATTCGGGAACGGCGACGTCGCGTCGTCGGGCAGCGTCTCGCCGCTTTCCGGATCGATGCTCACGGTGACACCACCAGGACGCGCGCGGCGTCGTAGCGCGGGCGCGCGTTGAAGACGACGACGAGGTCCTGCTGAAGCGTGGGACCCGCTGTGTCACCAAGCGCAAGGGACGTGACGCTCGGCAAGCCGGGTCCGCCCGTGATCTCTAGATCGTTGATCGGCGAGAATAGATCACCCCACGGAACGTTTCTCCCGATGCGCGAGGTCTCTTGCCCGAACGCGACCAGCGCGGCCTTGATTGAGTCCTCCTCAAAGCTCGTCGGCGTTCGATTGAGGTGTACGGTGATGTAGACGTCCTGGTCGGCCGGCACGTCCCAACGCATCTCTTGATCGTTGCCCTGCGAGTCGATGACGATCTCCGACACGGACCCCACCTTCGTCGCGCCCATGCTCGCCTTCACCCAGATCGCGTTCGCGATGTCGGAGTCGATCCCACCGTCGATGATGACGTGGATGCTGTGCGCCGGCTCGCCGCGGGCGTTTGTGCTGTTACCAGAATTCTCGTAGACCTCAACGTCATCGACACCGTCGAGATTCGCCAGCGCCGCCCGCAGTCCGTCGAGCATGCTCTGTGACGGCATCGCGACCGAGTCCGCGCGCCGCACCTTCAGGATCGGGTCCGGCTCCACCAAGCGCCCCGGTGCCGCGGCGGTCGGGTTCGTGACGGTGTCCCAGCCCGAGATCACCGTCAGCGGCCTGGTGAGCTTGCCGGCGCCGACATTAAACGGTCCGGCCTCGGTACAGAGGCCCTGCCCGCTCACGGTGCCGCCGCCGCCGATGATGTACTCGGCCGCGGTCTCGAACGGTGGCAGGTCGGGATCGTCGGGGTTGTCGAACAGGGACCCGATCGGGATGACCGTCGTCGGCGTCCCGCCAAGTGTGACCGTCACGGTCGAGACCTGGGCCGACTTCCGGGTGATGCCATTCAGTTGAACGATCCGCGACAGCGCCACACCTACGGCACCCGACGGGGAATTCTGGAGGTAGTTCGTCAGCTCGCGCTGTTCGGCGTCGTTCAGCATCTCTGCCAGCGTGCCGAGCCACTGCCCATCGGGCGACTCCGGGTCGACGTTGATGTCGTCGCCGTACCGGGACTTGAACCTGTCGACGATGTCGTCGAGCCAGCCCTGCAGACCCGTGACGCTGCCGAAATCGTGCAGGTGGAACCCGGTCCCGTCGATCGTCGGACCAGCCATCAGCCACCACCAAGCGGGTCGAACTGCTGCAACACGATCGGGTTGCCGTCGTCGTCGAGGATGACGGCATTCATGGCGAGACCGCGCGTGTCAGTGGCGAAGGCCATGGCAAATGATCTTAGAGACTCAACTCCATCGATCCCAAGAATGCCAACCTTCACCAGCGCCTCGGCGTAGCCCAGGTCGCGCGGCCCGTTCGCGCCCAGGATCGGCTTGACGTCGCTTTCCTCGGCCTGGATCCACGGAATGAAGCGGTCGGTGTCCATGAACCATTCCCCACCGTTGCCCCGCAGATAGCAGAGAAGGCGCTGCTCGGTCGACTCGGTCTCGCTGGCGTAGTTCGAGCTGCCCTTGCCGAATGTGGCATCATTCGAGGCGTCGAGGCGTCTCACCCGCTGCGTGGCCATCAGCCCATGCTCCCGCGGATTATGCTCACGCCGACAGTCGTCGCCGGCGCAGCCGACTGCATTGTGATCTTGATCGGCACCAGGCCGCCCGGGTTCGCGAACGTGGCGTCGAGGTCGTAGATGTTCTCTCCGGCGCCGCTGACAGCGGCCGAATCGCGCAGCGTGCCGCTTGGTGTGCCGGTGCTGCCGATCGCCTCATACGTTCCGCCCGTGTAGATCCGCACGGTGCCGGTGCCGCTCGCCAGGATGCCGGCCACCAGTGCCATGGTGGCGTTCAGGCTCGCCATGCCGATGTCCCGGAAGATGAGGACCTCGTCGCCGCTGTCGTCGCTCAGATCGACCGTTTGCCCGAATCCAGCGCCCGACAGGTTGATGTTGTTGACGGTCGTGTTGATGACGGTGGTGCCGGCCGGCGGGAGGCCGGGTCCGCCGGGAGACCCCGCCGGGATGCTCGGCGAGCTCGGCGGGGGGGGCACGGCGCCGCTCGCCACGATGCTGGCGCCGTCTGGGCCAAGGATCGCCTTGATGGCGGCGAGCTCGTCCGGGGTCAGGTAGACGACGATCACGCGCGTGCCGAGGTCTTCGGGCCCCGCGTCGCTGTCCTTCCTGTCGAGGTCCGTCGCCAGCAGGCCACCGATCCCGAGCGCGTAGGGCGCCAGTAGGTCCTGCCCGATGAGCAGCGGCGCGCCGGCCAGCAGCACCTCGCCGTCGGAGTCGCGGGTAAGGTCGAACGACCACGCCTGCCCGCGCTCGTTCCAGCGCGCGTCTAGCGCGAACTTGTCGTCGCCCAGTTGCGTGATGAAGCGCTGGTCGTAATCGGACGTGAAGGGGACGACGAGCATTAGAGTAGGTGTCCCGTCCCGGGAGCGCCTGGGCCCGTCAGCACTGCAACGTCTCCGTTCGCGAGCAGGAACGCGACGATGGCCTCGCCCATCGCGTTGAACATGGCGTCACGATTGACCGGCTGCTGCGACGCTACCGCCGACGCGGTGACCGCATCCACCGCCGCTTTCAGCGCCGCGCCAAGAACCGGGCCCTGGCCAACTATCGGCATCGCGTTCTCATTTCTTCGCCGCCACGATAGAGGACGTGTTGCCGAGGGCGTAATACGGGGCCCCGGTGAAGGGGTCGACGCCGCGGCCGTGCACGACGCCATCGAGCAAAGGGATCAGCGCGACCGCGTCAGCCCCCAGTTCGACCGCGCCGGCCTTCAGGCGGATCACCGTCGTGCCGTCGAGCGTGCGCAGTTCACTGGCGTCGCCCGCCGGCGGCGGGTTTAGCGTGCGCGGCTTCGATGTGAACCCCAGGATCGCGAACGCGTCTGACAGGTCGTGCAGGCGGAACTCGCTCGGCTCCTGCACGCCGCCGGCATGCCACCAGTTGTCGATCGCCCGCTCGGCGAAGACGATCAGGCACTCGTCGCCGGCCGCCACCGGGAAGGTCAGCACGAAGTTCCCCGCGCGCGGGAACTGCACCGGCACGTCCACGCACTCGGGGAGGTCTTTCCAACCGTCGTCGATCCAGAGCCGTCGGATCGCGGGCTTCACCCGTACGGTCTGTGTCGCGGGGAAGAACTCCTGCACGATGCCCGGCAGAGCCGTGTGGGTCTCCAGTCGCTCGGCGCGCGCCGCCGCCGCCGATGCGTCCTCGGTATCGGTCGCCAGTTCCTGCTCGCGCTCGAGCGCCGCCGCGGATGCCTGGTCCATCAGGCCACCGCCGTTGCTGCGGGGACGCTCTTGTCGAGGCCGACGGCGAACACGGTCGACTCCCATGTGCTGCCGCGGGTGTCGCCCTTGTGGACGACCTTGTAGCATTTGTACCGGCCATCAGGGTCAAGACGCGCCAGGTTCTTCGACTTCGGCGACTTCGACGTGGTGCCGCCCGCCCTGGCCGCAGGCTGCGCGCCCGGCTTGCGCTCGCGCTCCTTGAACACCTTCAGCTTCAGGTCGTGGTTGTCGACCTGGATGATCCCGTTGCAGCGGATGCGCGGGTTGAGCTGGCACCGCACCTTGACGCCGTTGTCGTCGACCTCCGGCGCCGCCTTCATGCCGGTGTCGGCGCGGATCACGATCGCCTGGGTCGGCAGCGTGGAGTCGGCCGGGATGATGTCGAGACGCCCGTCCTGGATCGAGGCGTTGGCTCCGTTCTCCTGGCCGATACGCACCGCCTGCGGGTAGGCCAACCCAGACACCACGCGCCCGCGCAGGCGCTTCTTGTCCTTGATGACGATCTGTCCCTTGGTCGTCGACTCGAACGAGCCGAGCAGCTTGTCGAGTAGTTGCCCGTCCGTGGTGCCGGCCGCCAGGGTGAAGTTCACGATCGACTTGCGGGCGTCGCGCTCGCCGTCGGCGGCGTGGATTTCGGTGATGCGGTCCGTCCCCTCGCTGTAGGTGGTCGCCCAGCGGATCTGACCGCGGAATACCAGCAGCGCGGCGCCCTCGTAGCCGACGCTGAGCAGGACCTCGTCGAATTCGCCCTTGATCTTGCGCTCGTTGTCGGGCGCCAGGTTGTAGACCTTGATGACGGCGGTGTTGAGCGAGCTGCGCAACGTCTTGATGATCTCGAACTGGACGCGCAGCCCCGGGTGCTCGACCGTCTGGAAGATCCGAACGCCGGTGCCGGCGGCGCCGATCACCAGGTCGTAGACGCGCATGAACTGGGTCGACATCACGGCCCCCCTAGGCCGACGGCGCCGAGGACGTCGTCCATCACGCCCTTGACCTTGTCGCCGAATCCCGCGAACGCCGCTGACTCTGCCTGGGTGGCGGTGGCGTCCTTCGATTTCTGCTCGCCCTTGTCGGCCTTCTTCGCGCCCTGGCGCTTCGTCTTACCGGCCTTGCGAGGTGGAAACGCCGCGGTCTCGGTCGTGGTGAATAGCGGCTCGCTGAACGTCACGCGCGCGAACAGCGCGCTGGCGCTGTCCTTGTCCTGCTCCGTCGTGATCGTCCTGACCATCAACCGCGGGTAGAACAGCAGCCCGGTCTGGACGCCGATGATGGCGAACGACTTCTGCAGGTTGCGGAGCTTCAGCATCGCGCGCTGGCTGCGCGTGGTCGAGTCGCCGTCGCCATCCCCTGTCAGCCAGCCGAAATCCTGGTTTGCCGGGCCCAGCGGCGCGAGCGCGTCGCCCCCCTCGGCCGCTTCCTCTACGGCGAACGCATCCACCGACTTCGGATCGCGCATCCGCAGCCAGACGTCTCCGATGCCGATGTCGACCTCGAGCCGGTCGGCCAGCATGTAGGCGTGGTCGGCGATCGGGACCCCGGTCTCGATCGGCTCCTCGGTGACGACGACCTCCGACGTGTGCGACTCCTTCAGCACGGCGTCGAATTCGATGATCGGTTTCCCGAAGCCGATCACCCAGTAGCGATCCAGCGCCATCAGTACGCGAAGCCCTTCCGAAAGCTGCGTTGCAGGCGGCGCTCGACCTCGGTTGCATTCCTAACCGGGTCGGGGCCATCGACCTTGATGTCGGCCTTGACGTTGTTGTTGATCGTGACGCCCGGCTTCACGTTCTCCCAGATCCGCCCTTGGTCGTCGGCCTGGCTGGGCCCGTAGGTCGGCGTTGACGACAGCGACGGCGTCTTGTATGCGGGCCCCAGGGCCCCAGGTGCCAGGCGCCCGCGCTTGTTGAACTCGATGTCCTCAATCGCGCGGCCCATGCCGAGACGAGCGCGGCTCTCGTTCGACGTGTAGCCCTCCGGCGCCGGCGCGCCGAGCGAGTCCAGCAGCTTGCCGCCGGCGATGTTCACCCAGCCCTTGGCCGTGGCTTTGACCTCGTCCCACTTCTTGATCAGCGTCGTGAACGCGTAGATGAGAGCGCCCACGGACGCGATCATCACGATGAAAGGGAAGTTCGCAGCGGCCCACGCCGCCCCGGTCGCGACCGCCGACGCAATCGCCTTGCCCTGCACGGCGACGAACGCCGCGCCGAGCAACGCGAGCAGTCCCTTCACCACGTTGATCGCCTCCGGCCACTGCTGGGCCAGCATCCCGACCACGCTCTTGCCGCCTTCGTGGAACGTGTGCAGGTCCTCGATGATGAGCAGGATCGCGCCCAGCAGGCCGAACCGCAGCAGCTTTTGGAGACCGATGACGGCGCCGGCAATCCCGACCAGCCCGAGCTTCACCTCCAGCGAGCTGTCGACGAATCGCAGGAACGTCTTCACCGCGATCGCGCCGAGCCGGATCATGCGGGTGATGCCGTGCCCGACCTTCTGCAGGATGTTGACGAAGCTCTGTCCGGTGGACGTCAGCTTGCCGCCATCGTCGATGAAGATCGCGCGGATGGCATCGAGCCCTTCCTTCGCGCCCTTGAACAGGCCAGCGGTCGACAGCCGCACCAGCGTCTTGACCATCGACTTGGCGGCGCCAAGCATGGCGTCGAAGCTGCCGGCCGAGCGTTCGAGCATCGACGACAGCGCCGGGTTGGCGAGCGCCTCCTGCAGCAGCGCCAGGCGCTTCGGCTGCGTCATCAGGTTGAAGCTCTCAGCGGTCTCGGTGGCGTGGCCCTTGAGTTGCCGGATGAACGGCAGCATGCGCTGGAACGTCAGCACGTTGCCGCCGGCGCGGCCCTTCGGCCCCAGCATCAGCGACAGGTCGCGTCCGATCTGGGAGGCGTCGACCTGCAGCGTCTTCCCGATCGCGGTGAAGCGATTCGTGAAGTCGGTCATCGCCTGGATGCCGCCGCCGGGCATCGCGCCCTTGAGCACCGGCAGGCCCGCGCGGAAGACCTCGATGTATTCGCTGGCCTCGCCCGGCAACTTCGCCGCGGCGGTCTCGATCGACTTCAGCGTGTCGGCGGCGTCCTGCATGCCGCTGCCGGCTTTTGACAGGTCGAGCGCTTCGAGGAATCCGCTGATCGCGATCGTGTTCTGCTCGAAGGTGTTGCTGATGTCGGCCACGCTCTTGACGATGTAGCCGGTGGCGAACGCGCGGACGGCGTTGCCGAGGGAGAGCAGTCCCTGCTTCGCGCTGTCGACCTGCTTCTTCATCTGGGCGGTGCCGGACGAATCGACGGCGAAGCCGATCGCGATCATGAACTGGTCTATGACCGTGCCGGCCATCAGCTTTTAGCCTTCTGCTTGGCAGCCGCTTCCGCGCGCCGGGCCATCTCTTCCTCGATGTCCATGGCCTCGTGCATGTCGGCGATCATGGTCAGCGACACGCGCGCCGTCGGTGGCTCCCCGTCGACCGCTGGCTGGTAACCGTCCACCGCTTCGATCGTCGTCAGCGGCGGGTCACGCATGATGGGCCTCCAGATGCGCCAGTCGATGTTGGCCGGCTCGACCGGCTTTACGCCGCCTGTGGAGCCTCGGCGGGGCTTGAACTTGAGGGGGCGGCGGGAAAAAAATCCGCGAAGTTCACCTTCAGGGCCTCCACCAGCACTAGGTATTTGTCGGCTGCCTTCCCGGTGAAGTCCTGGTCGAGGTTCACGGTGCGGGGCTTCGGCTGGACGACGATCGTCACGTGCGCGAACACGGTCTCCATCAGCGTCTGCAGGCCCATGTGCGGGCTGCCGTCCGGTGACGTGTAGTCCTCGGCCGAGAGGCGCTTGAGCACCTCACCCGCCGCGCGCGCGGTCAGCAGGGAGCCGGCCTCCTCGCTCAGCTTCTCGACGCTGCCCGCACCGAAGGCTGCCAGCGCGTCCGCCAGCACGGGCGCAATCGCGAGCTCCACCTTCAGCGCGGTCGAAGCCGGGAGGGTTCCGAAGATGAACTCCCGGCCCTTGATCGTCTTGCGCGGTGCGCTCATGGGCTACGCCGCCGCTGCTTCCGCCGCCGCCGTCGCGAAGCCCACGAAGAGCGGATTGCCGACGAGCAGGTCGTAGCGCTCGAACACGATCTCCCACTCCATGTCGTTCCCGCTGTTGTCCATGCCGCGCATGAAGTCGGGCACCTTCACGATGCAGCCCGGGATGCCGGTGGCGACGTCCTTGCGGTAGACGTCCTGGAACGACACCACGATCGGAACGAACGTCTGCGGGCCACCGCCCTGAAGGTTCGCGAACCCCATCAGGTAGGCGTTGCTCGGGCTCGTGGGCTGCAGCTTGATCGTCAGCTTGCCGCTCTTGTCGGCGCTGTGGCTGATCACCATGTTGCCGCCAGCGCCGACCTTGTACTGCACCGACTCGGCGAGGCGCTCGAACTTGATGACGTCGTCGTCGCTGCCGAAGTTGATGATCTCGAGGCCGTTCACGAACATGTGTCCGTTCGGAAAACTGATGCTCTTCATGGTGGCAGCTCCTTATCGCTGGACGGTCACTTGCACCGAGACGGTGTGAATCGCGCCCGCGAGGATGATGGCGCCCGTGATCGGGGGGGATTCGCGCGCGTCCTTGTCGGCCTGGGTCATGTCCTCGATGAGACCGGCGCTGAAGTAGTAGCCCTTCGGCATGTAGTCGTTCGTCTTCAGCTCGCCGAAGCCGGCACCCACCCACTTGCCGGCCGCGACCATCCCGTTGGTGCGCGCCTTCTCGGCGAACGTGTTGCAGGCGTCGATGATCATCAGCGCGCCCTCGTTCGTCTGAGGGATCTTCGTCGGCGCCGTCGCCAGCTTCGCGAAGATCGCGTTCTGCAGGTTGGCCTGGAACCAGTCGAGGTTCTGCACCTCGTCCTGGAACGTGCCGTCCGCCATCTTCGCGTTCTCGAACACGTTGATGCCGCCGCGGTCGACGTAGTAGTTGAGGTTGTAGGACTGCAGGTTCGTCACCTGGCCGCTCGTCAGGTCGTCGACCGCCACGCCCGGAAGCTGCTTGTACATCAGCGTGATGGTGCTGTTCGGCTGGTCGAAGTCGACCACGGCCGCGCGCGCAGACGGCGACTCGGAGGCGTACGGGCTCGCGCCGCTGTACATGCCGAGCACGCGCCGGTAGGTGAGGTTCTTGGCGTAGTAGCCGAGGTTGGCGGTGTCGCCGGTCGTCAGCGCCGCGGCGTCGTTGGTCGTGTAGAAGTACTCGACGACGTGGCTGTTCGCCCACGCCATGGTGTCCTTCTTGTCCTGGGTCGACATCGCGGACGTCGTCCCGATGAAGTAGAAGTCGGAGTCGAAGATCGCGGCAGCGTCCCAGGCCGCCGTCATGGTCTCGATGGCGATCCCGTTCACGCTCTTGGCGCCGTCGTCGACCGTGAGCGCGAGTAGAGTCGCGATCTGAACACCGGTGCCGGTGCCGGCGACAGCCGGGAGGACGATCGATGACGTGCCGGTAGTGGGGCTCGTGATAATGAACTTGTTCAGCGTGTCGTCGAAGGTGCAGAGCGTGGACGCCAGCGCGACCTGCAGCGCCGTCTGGATCGCACTCGCCACGGTCGCCATGTTCGTCGCGGCTGACAGGTTGACGCCGTCGATCACCCGGTTCGTGCCGTTGATCGTGATGTCGAAGATCCCGTCTGTGATCGCGGTGTAGTCGCCGAACACGTCGCTGGCCGCGCCGCCGCGCAGTGAGCCCGCCTGGGCCGCCAGGAACTGCCGCCCGATCTTGACGTTGTCAGGCCGCGGGTTCTGCCCGAAGTGGATCGCGGCCGCCTTGTACTCCTCGGTGCTCGAGATGAAGTCGACGACCAGTTCGGTGAGGTCGGCGTACTCCCGCACGCGCGCCCAGAGCGGCAGCACGGTGGCCTTGCCCATGATCAGCTTGGTGCCGAACCCGCGAGCGACCGGGGCCGGGGCGGACAGCAGGATCGAAACGTTGACGACGGAATCGATGGAAAGGCTCATGCGGTCACCTCAGTGGTCTCGGTGTGGACGGCGCCGCCCGGCGCCTGCGACTTCGTGGTCAGCGGAACGGTCAGGATGGTCTCCACGGTCTCGCTCTCGCGGTTGACGGCCGTGAACGTCAGGTCGACCTGGCCGCGGCTCTCCCAGGTCCCGCCCTCGAGCGCGGTCAGGTTGCGGACCGTAGACGCGCTCACGAACGCCAGCCCCAGCGCATGCATCAGCGTGCGGGCCGACTCCATCCACAGCTTCTGCGGCAGCCGCGAGGCGCGATCGACGGCGGCGTTCCCGTAGCGGGCGATGCCGGCCCGGTTGTTGACCGGCAGCGCACCGCCGGCGACCGTGAGGCCGAGCGTGGACGAGACGTTGGCGGGTGGGCCCGCTGCCGTCGGCGCAACAGCGCCGCCCACGGCGGACGTCTGCGCGGTCGTCGGGCTCGTCACGACGAAGCGGTCGTTGGCCGCGTCCCACGCGCACAGCGTCCCGGCCAGGGCCACCTGCAGCCGCGTCTGGATGACGCCCGCAATGCCCGCCATGGTGGCCGCCGCGGACAGGTTGATCCCGCTGATCTGCCGGTTGGTGCCGTCGATCAAGATGTCGAAACCGCCGGCCACGATCGCGGTGTAGTCGTCGGGGTCGTCGCTGATCGTGAACCCGCGCAGGTAGCTGGACGTCGGCGAGCGCCGGTAGAAGTTCACCGACGCCACGAACCTGTGCACGTTGTCCACCCGCTGCGTGGTGACGTCGGTCGGAACCGTGCCCACGGTCTCGTAGCTCACCGCTGGCGTGCCGAGAGGCTCGTCGGTGATGATGTCGACGGTCGCCATCTCGTCGACCTGGCCGCCCGCCGGCACGCTCTGCTTGGCCGGGCGCACGCTGTTCGCCGGCATGGCCATCACGGTGCGGACCAGCTTGCGGACGTTGTAGTTGAGGTCGTCGATCACGCGATGTACTCCACGGCCAGATACTTGTGGTAGCCGTTGCCGGCCCAATCCTCTTCACCGACCACGACCAGCGTCCCCTTGCTGGACGAGAGCACGTCCGAGATGTCCGTCTTGCCGGGCGAGAACCGCAACTCGGTGGCCGTGTAGATCACGTAGACCTTCCCGCTGCCGCGCTGGCCCTCCGGCAGCTCGGCGACCTTCTCGGCCTTCATGGGTTGGACGCTGGCGTCGAAGGCGGCGTCGGGATCGTAGGACGCGATGGCCTCACCCTCGTTGGCCAGGTGGATGCTGGGCCGCCGCAGCGTCACCGACTCCATGAAGTCGGCGGCGTCCGGCCCGGTGAACAGCTCGCTGACGTCGACGAGGCTCATGGTGTGCCCTCGACGATGTGGGTCACGGACTGCCGCAGGGTCGCGTCGTCGATGGTCGGCTGGCTCGACCCCTTCTTCGCGATGGTGCTCGGCGCGTTGGGCGCAAAGTTCGGGCCCGCCATGTACTCCTTGACGCCACCGACGGCCACGATGCCGGTCATCTCCAGCGCGCCGTTGAGCGTCTTCGTCCCGCGCGCCACGGCCGAGAGATCGCGCGCCGCCACCCGCCGCACCGTCGGCAACGTCTTGCGGATGCCGCCGCGCAGAAACGGACGCTCGGGTGCCGTCGACGTCCCGAATTCCGTGAAGGCGGCGACCTGGGCCAACGACACGCCGTTCTCCTCGGCCCCGGCCCCGCGCGGGACGCCGACCAGCACTCGATGCTCACCGGCACGCAGCCGCTTCGCCAGCGCCGCGAGGCCGGCGCCGTGGGTGTCACGGATGACGCGGACGTTGCCGGAGGTGGGCATCAGCTCGCCAGCGCTCCCAGACCGAGGTGTCGGACTTCGTCCTCGTAGCGCGCCCCGTACGTGGTCTGTCCGGGCTTGGACGTCGACCCGCTCGATGACCCCGCCGCCTGCGCGATGGCCCGCTTGACGGACACGTCGCCCACCCGCTTCTCGGTCGTGGTCGAGCTCGACGACATCGTCGATGCCGAGCCGTACAGGATGGTGATGTCCTGGATCGCGAGCTGGTCGGACAGCCAGAGACCGAGGATGAAGTTCAGGCGCACGCCCGCTTTCGTCGCGTCGATGTCCGGCACGACGGGCAACAGAGCGTCGATGCGAGCGTTGTACGTGCTCGCATCGAACTCCGGGAACAGCGCCTGATACTCCGCTCTCGTCACGGGCTACTTCTTCGGCTTGTCCTTCGCCGCGCTGTCGTGCTCGTGGCGCGCGAGGGCATCCGCCACGTTCGCGGACGCCTTCTCGTCGTCCGTCTTGACGGGGGCCAAGACCTTCGGACCGTCGACCACCACCAGTACGCCGGCCTTCACGTATCCATCGACGTCAGCCTTGGCCGCATCGAGGAACGCCTTACTGACCTCGACGGAGCCGTTCACGCCGTCGCGCTTCGCCGGTACCATCACCGACTCGCCGCCGGTGGCGGTGATATGCCTCTGTGCCTCGCTCGTGTTCTCGATTCGCATGATGATGTCCTCCGATGTTCACCTTGCGCCGAGGTGCGCGGCGCCCCAATTACGAGACCCCGCGCACCGCCGACGCCGGGCGCCCTAGACCAGGTCCATGTAGAAGCCGGTGTAGACCTTCCGCCAGTCGACGGGGCCGTACTTGTAGTTCGCCGGAACGACGAACTTCAGCATGTGCGGCTGCGGCGGCTCGAACCGCAGCCCCATCGGGACGTGGAACTTGATCTTGTCCCGGGTCGGCGAGTAGAGAACCACCCGCTTGGCGGCGCCCGATGCGGCCGTCTCGAGGAAGCTGCCCCCCGAGATGAACCGCATCGGCTTCCCGGTCATCAGCGTCGCGAGGTTGTTCTTCGACAGCCATTCCAGCACCGTCATGTCGCTGTTGTCCGACCGCGGCTTCGCGAGGTACTGGAAGACCGAGGGCGGGAACGCGATCACGGTCGCGTGGTGGTTCATCTTGCTGTTCGTGTACACGGTCGACAGCGCCGCGTTGATGTCGCTCAGGATGGTGGCCGGTGTGGCCGCGGTCCAGGCGGCACCGCTCGCGCGGTTGCCCTGCGGCACGCTGGCGTGATTGAACAGCCCGGTGAAGTTGGACGCCGTCTCGCCCTGGATCGCCACCTCGTTGAGGTGGGTCTCGCAGCCGATGACGGCGGCCTCCTGCTTGCTCTGCGGCAGCGGCGTCAGCAGCCGCGCCGAGATCCGCAGGTCCTCCAGCGAGTAGGCGTAGCCGATCCCGCCAAGCGCAACGCTGATGCTGCGCTTGTTGGTGACGACGTCGGCCATCGGCAGACGATCGCTTTCCGGATCGATGCGCGCGCCCCTGGCCGTGATGTCGACCGACATGATGTCGATCGTCTTCGCCCACTCCCCGGCCTCGCTCGTCACGCACTCGCCGAGCAGGTCCTTGTAGAGCAGGGGCTCGTACTCCTTGCGGAGCGCCTCGTTCTCCAGAAAGGCCAGCTGGCTGATGATGTGAGCCAGCGGATCGCCGTCGCTCGCCCGGCGGCGAATGCCGTCGAGGATGTGCGACGCCCTGGTCTTCACTGCGTCGCCCAGGATCGCGAACCGCCGATCGCTGAACTCGAACTCCGTGTCGTTGCCGGCCGAATCTTGCGTTTGGACTCTCATGGTCTTTTTCCTTGTGATGGTGTTGGAAAAGGCCGACTAGGTGGTCGTCCGGCCGACGTGGGTGTCGAAGCCCTCGATGATTCCGATGGCTCCCGAGGCGGTCGTGGTCATCCACTTCCAGCCCTTCATCGCGACGCGGCCGGTACCGACAACGCCGCCCGCCGAGGACGCGAACGTCCCGGGGGTCGCGGTCAGGACGATGACCTCGTCACCGGCTCGCACGTTCTCGGCTGCCAGCACGGCAACCTTGCCGGCCTTCTTGACCGGCACCGTGTCGTAGCGCGCGTAGTTGGCGGTCGTCCCGTTCGTGCTGACGAGAGCCCGGAGGATGGTCGGGCCCAGGATCTCGTCGGTGTCGGCCGCGACCGGCTTGCAGAACTCCGTGAACTTCCCGCCCTGCGTGGTGGTGCCGCGCGCGACGGGTGCGCCCGGCTCGATCGCCGTCGCCGATTCGTTGATGTAGCCATCGCAGGGGGCCAGCGGATCCATGTCCGTGCCAGCCAGCCCGATGGCCGGGGTCGTTCCTACGGTCGTCATGTCGATGCTCATGGTCTTTTTCCTTGTTCGGGTTTTGGTGACGCCGCGGAATTACGCCGCGAAGTTCGGGGGGTTCTTGCCGCCGTGGGTGAGGCGGTACTGGTACAGTTCCTCGCCGGTCCAGTCCTTTCCGGCGCCGTTGCGCTTGCCGCCGATGGCGTCGCGCAGGGTGCGCTCGTAGCCGCCGTCGGTCGACGGCGCGGTGGTCGTCCCGCGCAGCGCCACGACGGCGTCGAAGGCGCCGCGCACGATGGCGGCGTCCGCCTTGGCCGGCTCGGTGCCGCCCAGCATCGCGGCGACGACCGGCTTGCGGTCCTCGTCGCTCGCCAGGACGTGGTCGAGGACGCCGACGCGGATGTCGGTCGCGGTCTTCCCATCGGTAACGAAGTCCGGCGCAACCAGCTTGGCGTCGGCCGTGACCTTGGCGATCTCGGCCACCTCGGCCTGTCGCTGCTCGGGCGTCAGGATCTGCGCCTTCGCCGCGGCCAGTTCCTTGGCGCTGTCCGTGGCGAGCTTCTTCATCGCCTCGCCCTGAGCGGCCAGCGCCGTCTCGGCGTCGGTCGCGCGCTTCGTCGCGGCGTCGCGCGCTCCGCCGATCGACTTGATCTCGGCGGCGTGCAGGTCCTCGACGAGCTTCGCGGCCTTGTCCTCGAGCTCGACGTCGATTCCATTCAGCTTGATTGCGCGCATGACGGTGTCTCCTTGGGTTCGGTTGGGTGCGCCATGGGGCGCGATGGGGGCCTGGCATCCGCAGTCACCGACGGCGCAGCCCCCGCCGCATCGGCCCTGGTAAACGATCGCGAGATGGTTCCCGCGGATGGCGGTCTGCAGGCCGTCGTAGGCCTCGCCTTCCGGCGTCACGCCCGAGCCCATGACAAGCTCGAAGCCGTAGCCGCAACTCAGTTCCTTGACGCCGTAGGCGATCGACAGCACCGCGTCGCGGTCGCGGACGATGATGTCGGCCCGACCGTACTTGGCGTCGGTCTCGTCCTGCTCGACGTTGTGGAAGTCCCCGACGGCATGCGACTTCCAGTTGCCGGAGTCGACGCCCTTCTCGGGGTGGTAGTAGGTGAGCGTCTGGCCCTCGAACGAGGCCAGCGCCTCGGCCGCGAACACTTCCTCGGGCGAGCGGTACAGCCGCACGATGTCGAGCGAGGCGTCGATACCCAGTTCGAGCTTCGTGTACTGCTGGACGCCGATCCGGAAGATGCGCGCGGGCGCCTTCAGGAAGCCCTCGGAGGTCAGCTCGCGCTCAGCCAACTTCGAGATGTCGGCGTTCAGCCGCGCAAGCTCTGGCGCCGCAATCTTGTCGCGGACCTTGCAAGCGCGCTTCATCAGGCCGCAGCCCTTTCCTCGGCCGGTTCCTCGGCGCCCATCTCGGCGGGCTCCAGCACGGGCAGCGCTACGCAGCGGCATCGCGGCGCCTGGCCGGGATGCACGCGCTCACCGTCGACCTCGCGCGGGTCGTTCCAAGCCACGACCTCGCCGTTCATCTGGTTGTGCGACGGCCGGACGCGCTCGTCGTGGCTGGTCGACCAGACGTACTTCTTGATGCCGGCGCCGACCTGGCGAATCTCGTTGAACGCCGAGGACATCTTGGCGGTCTGGTCGCGGGCGATGAACTTCGCGCGGCGCGCCGTGATACCGCCGATCTTCTCGATGGTCTCGGCCAGCGACTCGAAACGCTGCCCGGACGAGAAGGCCTCCGACACCGCGCGCTGCACGCGCCCCAGGTACTTGACCGGGATGGACTCGATCAGCCCGGCGTTCTGCGCCGCCGCCTGCTCCATTGCCACCGCGATGTGGCCACCGCTCTGCAGATTCAGGAGGCCACTGATGTCGACGCCGATCGCGGCCTCAACCACCTTGGCCAGCCGCTTGTCGACCTCGCGCAGCGAGCGCCGCACCACGCCGCGCTTATTGCGGACGTCCGTCACGCGGCGCGCGACGATGCGGGTCTGCTCAACCAGGTCGGGGCCAGACTTCGGCTTCTTGGCGTCGCCGGCCCAGTGCTGACGAAGGTCGGCCAAGATGCGAGCCCCGACGCCCTCGCACCATCCAACGATGCGCATGAGGATCGCCCGGTACTCCAACTCGGCGCGCTTCGACGGACGCACCGCTCGACCCACCACGCGGTCGCGTCGCTTCCGGTCGGTCGCGATGACGGCGTATTGCGAGAGGTGGACGATCCCCACGTAACGACGGTCGCACGGCCCCGCGGACCCGCCACATGCGCGCGAGGCGGTTTACAGCACCATGCAAGCATGATGCTGCCTTTCTTGGGCGAGACCGGCGGGCGGCGGATCATTGGCCTTCAAGATGGCAAAGAAGAACCGCCCCAGCCCAGGACAACTCCAACTGATGTCAGAGCAGATCCGCGCCGACCGACGAACTATCAGGAAGGTGCTCGATGGAAAGCCAGTGCGAGGACGTCTTGGCGCTGTAATCGAGGAAGAGTTGCAGCGCCGCGGCTGGCGCTGAAAGGGATCCAATGTCGCTCTGGACGAAGCTTTTCGGCAAACCACAGGTCTCGGCCGGTGACGCCATCGCCGCTGTCACCGCCGCAGCCGACGGCATGCAGAACGTCGTGACGTCGATGGGCCTGCCGCGCGACAAGCGCACAGCCGGTGTCTACGGCACGCCGATCATCTTCAACCAGACGACTCTCGACAACATGTACGGCGGCTCCTGGCTGGCCGGGAAAATCATCGACATCCCCGTCGACGACATGACCCGCATGGGCTGGACCAGGAAGTGGGACGGCTACGACAAAGACCAGGACAGCGTGAAGAAGGTGCAGGACGCCGAGGAACTCTTCGGCGTCTACGCCAAGGTGACCAGCCAGGCGAAGTGGGGTCGGTTGTACAGCGAGGCGTACTTAGTTCCCGTTATCCGCGGGCAGCGCCTCGACGAGCCGCTGATCCTGGACGCCATCAAGCCGGGCATGCTTCAGAACTTCCTCGAGTTCGACTGCTACGAGGTCACGCCGAACACGACGCTCGACGAGAATCCAGAGAGCCCTAACGCGAAATACCCGGTCTCCTATCGGTGGAACCAGAAGGGCCTCGACATCCACTGGACGCGCCTCATCAAGTTCGGTGGCCGCGACCTGCCCTACCGCGTGAAGGCGCAACAGCAGTACCGCGGCGACAGCATCCTGCGGCGCATCTGCGAGGTCGTGACGAACTACGACCAGGCAGAGAACGGCGTCGCGTCTCTCATCCTCGAGGCGAAGGTCGACGTGCTGGCGATGAAGAACCTCGCCAAGCATCTGGCCGAGACCGGCGGCGAGGCGAAGGTGCAGCGGCAGATCCAGCTCGCGCTGTTGATGAAGTCGATCTGGAACGCGCTCGTCATCGACGCCGGCACCGGCGCCACGGACAGCGGCGACAAGTTCGATCACAAGCAGGTGTCGTTTGCGAACCTGGACAAGATCCTCGACCGGCTCGGCCAGAGCGTCGCCGGCGCGGCCGACATCCCGATGACGCGCCTGTTCGGCATGTCGCCCGGCGGCCAGAACGCCACTGGCGAGAGCGACGACAACAACTACGACGACCACATCGCGGCCCTGCAGCGGACGCAGCTCAAGCCGATCCTGATGCGCATCGACCAGATCCTGGTGCGCTCGACGTTGGGCGAAATGCCGAAGAACTACGACCTCGCCTTCAACCCGCTCAAGCAAATGGACCCGAAGGACGAGGCCGAGATCAGGAAGCTGAACGCCGAGACGGATCACATCTACCTCGACGACAGCGTCATCACCGAGAACATGGCCGCCCGTGAACTCAAGGCGCGGGGCACGTACCGGGCGATGGAGGATGCCGACGTCGATCTCACGAACGACGTGATCGAGCCGGAAGAGCCCGAGGAACCCGAGCCCCTCGTCGACCCGGCAGACCAGGACCGCGACGCGGCCTGACCGTCAGAGCACGTCGAGCATGGAGGGCGAGTCTTCCGTGTTCCACCCGTGCGCGAGCCAGTCGACCTGGTCGTCGTTCTTGTCATTCACGCCCGTGAACTTCGTGACCTCGTCGAGGAACGGTCCCAGCCAGGGCGGCGCGTCCGCCGGCACACGCAGGCGGCCTGTGTTCCACGCCGCTGCCGCCGGCTGCGCGCGCGTGAACTTGTCGCCGACCGGCGTGATCTCGTTGATGCGCAGCTCCGGGTGAAGCGCCTTCAGCATCTGCGGGATGGCCTTGAACCCGCCCACGGCCTCGATGTTGATCGCCGTCTCGCCGAACTTGTGCTGCATCGCCAGCAGGTCGGCGGCGAACTGCGGGATCGGAACCTGCTTGCGGTAGCCGTAGAGGATGTTTCCCTCCCGCTCGGCGCCATGTCCTCTCACCGCGATCACGCCCGCGGCGCTGTAGTCGGCGCTGGTTCTGATTGAGGCCGCAGGGTCGCCAGCCAGCACCAGCCGCCATCCGTCCATCTTGAACGCCGCGGGGTCGTAGTAGGTCGGCTCGCCGAATACGGCGCCGCCGCGCGGCCGCGGCTCGCCCTGGTAGAGCGACGCGAACTCGTACTCCCCGAGGTCAGACTTGCGTGAGAGCAGGCGCTCGATGGGGTACTCGTCAGACCACAGCGCCTCGCCGGCTTCGTTGATGGCTGGCAGGTTGATGAACCGCCATCCCTGTCTCTTCCCGGCTTCGGCCTCCGCCTTGAGACGACCTATCACGTCCTCGATGTGCCAGCGCGTGTGAACCAGGAATAGCGGTGCGCCGCCCTCGAGCCGCGTCATCCCGATCGTCGTCATGTCGTACCAGACGGATTCTCGGTAGGCTGGCGAGTACGCGTCGAGGCGTCCGCTGTAGGGGTCGTCGATCACCAGCGGCCCCTGCACGCGCTTGCCTGTGAGGCTCGCCATACCGCCGGCCAGCAATCCACCGCCCTCGGCCGTGCGCCATTCGGCCTTGTTGTTCGTCTCCTCTGACAGCCGCACGCCCGCGCGCGCGGCCAAGCTGCGCGCCGCGACGCTCTTGCTGTACGCCGCCGCGGCGTTGAAGCTGTTGTATGCGCAGGTGTCGGCCGGGAACTTCGTCAGCCACCATGCGAAGGCGTTGAGGAACAGCGTCGTTTTGACGTGACCTGGCGGCATCGAGACGCAGACCTTGAGGTCGGGGACGACCCGCGCCTCTTCGACGACATCGATCAGCTGGTCGAGGTGCGGCGGCGGCGGATGGTGGGGCGCCATCCGAATCATGAAGTCGCGAAACGACTCGCCACCGTAGAGCGCCTCGACGTGGTCTGATAGTTCGTCCTGCTCAGGTGGCGACAGCGCCGCCCAGGCTTCGGGCGTCAGCCCGCCGGGGATCATCAGCCTGGCTTCTTCACCGCGGCGCGCGCCACCGCGCCGGCGATCAGCGCTTCCGCTCGCTTGCGCTTCTCGTCCGATGTCATGACCGCCCTGACCGGAATGGGCCCGCCACCCGGGCCGCCCAGCTCGATGGATTGTGTGGGCCGCGGGAACGAGTTCTGGTTCACCTCTCGGATCGCGAACTTCACGCCGTCTTCGGTGCCGTGGTCGAGCAGGTCGTCGAGGCGCGCCATGCTGGTCGCGATGCGCATCCTCATCAGGGCGCGGTATTCAGCGACGTCCTTGGGGACCCCGCCCGGGTTTCCGGTCTTCCCCGGCTCGAAGCGGGTCGCCAGGCCCAGCACGTTCCCCTTTGGAAAGGGCTCGCCTCGCGGCGATGATGAGGGCCGCTCAGGCGCGGGCGGGAAGCCGTGGCGCTTCTTGGGGCTCTTGCGCTTGCGGGGGCGGTTGCGGTTCTTCGGCATCAGCCCTCGTCGTACTCCACGTGCCCGGCGCGCGCCCCGATGGGACCGCCATTCTTGCGCGCGTTAACATGGGCTGCGTCGCGCGCTAGTTCTGCCAGTAGGGCGTCGCGGGCCAAATTGTTGACCGTCGTGTGGCGGCGCGCGGCGAGTTCTTCCGCGGGAACACGCTGCGCGTTCGTGAGCCGGAACGCGACTAGCGGGAGGTTCCGCATCGACCGAGGGTTTTTCTGCAACCGCACGATCCGGTGGTATCAGCGGCGCGCGCCATACCCAAATTCCGAGCGTGTTAACGCTCCATGTTTACGCGCTTAAGTCCGCATTGATTGCGGCGCGCCCCAAATCCCAGCCGAACGTGTTAACGCGCGGGCCGGTTTTTGGGGCCGTCCTGTTGCCGTCAAAACAGGAAGTGCGCCCACTTACCGGGCGCGCGGCTCATCGGCGTCTTCCCCCGGCCATCGGCCTCGGCAGGCCAAGCCTGTGCATTGCGTGGGCACGCCCGTACAGGGCACGCAACTGGTCCGGTATGCACTCGGGCCAAAGGCGGTCGCCGCTCAACGACGGAGCGGAAGTGTTCACTTCGATCCTCACCTGCGTGATTTCGCCGATGGTTCGCGCGGTCTCCAGGGAGGCGGGTAACGGG
>Ga0208685_1000197_pt1 | contig 22911 bp, 22 predicted proteins | sample EasRivMeERMLT890_FD_187533 | JGI IMG/M metagenome (GOLD analysis project Ga0208685, IMG submission 187533) | Soil microbial communities from meander-bound floodplain in the East River, Colorado, USA - East River MetaG ERMLT890 (SPAdes) (version 2) | ecosystem: Environmental > Terrestrial > Soil...
GGACGACCGGCGCGAAAGCTCGATGATGCACAAGATGAGCCTGCCCTACAGCGACTCGATCATCGAGAGCCTCGCCGGCTCCTACGCCGGCGAGCCCGCCAAGTAGCGCCCGCCGGCGCGAGCGGCGGCGTTACTTCGGAGCGAGCAGCGCGCTACTTCGGAGCGAGCAGCGCGCTACTTCGTAGCGAGGACCGTCTTCACCAGCGCCTGGATCTCGGCGTCGCTGCCGGCAACCTTCGGATGACCCTTGCCTTCCTTGAGCTTCGCCGTCAGCGCGGCCTCGGCGCCCTTGTCGCCCTTGTACTTCGCGGCGATGTCCTTGAGCGCCGGCCCGACCTTCTTCTTGTCCGACTCGTGGCAGTTCAGGCAGCCCTTTGCCTTCAGGTCCTGCGCTTGAGCCAGCCCGGCCGCCAGCAAGCCGGTAACAGCCAGAGCTACCAGTGCGACTCTCATCGGTTCCATTCCTTTCAAGGTCGTCGACGGCCTAGAACTTGTATTTAACCACGCCGTAGAAGATGTTCGCCTCGTAGTTCTGGAACGAGAACTGCCCGGTGACGATGCTGGACGTAGCGCCGGCTCCTACGACGTACCGGGTGCCATCGTAGGCGATGTCGCTGTAGCGATATTTCTCGTAGGCATAGCCGGCGGTGAATTCCCAGTGCCGGTCAAGCGCGTACACCCCTCTCAGGTTGAACGCGACGCGGGTCGTGTCGTCGCTCGCGACGATCGCGGGCCGCGGCGTCGGATCGCCGCCCGGCTGCACGCTGAAGTCGGTGTGGCCGTCGGTTTCGGCATAGATGAGCGAAGCCTTCAGCGTCAGGCGCGTGAGCACGGCCCAGTCGGCGCCGATGCCGATCTGCCAGGAGTTGTCCTCGTTCTTCGAGCTCCAGTTGTAGGTCCCGGCGTTCGGCGGCGTCGCCGGATCGGGATTGCCGGTTCCCACGCGGTGTTGGGAATCGAACTTGACGTACTCGATGTCGCCGAAGAGGTGCACGCGCCAGCTCTTCGGGTCGCCGTAGCCGACGCTCGCGTAGACCTCGTGGCGCGTGTCCTCGGTGCGGCCGAGCAGCGTTTCCTTGTACTGGTTCTCCTTGTAGATCGCCTCGAGGCCCAGGTCGAGCAGCGGGGCCGGCGTGAAATCGAGCGCGAGCTTGACCAGGTTCTGGTCGACGTTCGCCACGTCGAAGCGCCGCACGAAGAGATCCATCGGGTTGGCGGCGAGCACGTCCTGGTGCGGGTTGAAATCGCCGCGCCGCTGCATGAACTGGTACTTGAGGCGCGAGCTCATCCAGTCGAACGAGGTGTTCTTCCACTCGGCGAACACCCGGCTCTCCTCGTTTTCCTGGAAATCCGCGCGTTCGCGCTCGATCTCGGTCCACTCCAGCCCGCCCGTCAGCTTGTTCGCGCGCGTTACGCGCCAGCCCGCTTCGGCGCCGTACTGGCGCTTCTCGTACTCGAACATCTCCGGCGTACAAGCGACGGTGGCCGTGCTGTTGCAGTTGGCGATTGCGCTGGCTGAGCCGCCGGTGAGGCCGCTGCCAGCCGCCGGGCTGAAAGACATGCGCGTCGAGTCGTTCTCCTCCTTGACCCAGTTGAAGTACAGCTTGGTGTCGAGCGCCTGCATCGGGCGGGAGCTGAGGGAGAGCCCGAGCGTGGTCTTGACGATATCGCCCCCGAAGCTCGCGGCGCTGGGGTTGGTGGCCGGGTTGGCGCCTCCCGTCGACAGGGTGTTCTGCAGCATGTTGACGTCGTTCGTCAGCTTGCTGTAGGTGAAGCGCCCCGCGAGCGTCGAGTCGAGCGGCAGCTGCCTCAGGTTGCCGTTGATCGCCAGGCGCGTGAGCTCGTTGTCGGGCGGCAGCATCGTGCTGTCGAGCCCGTTCGCGAAAAACCGGTTCGACCAGCGCAGCACGTCGTTCTCGTTCTCGAACGTGCTGTGGCTCAGGTTGACCGCGAAATGCGCGCGGCGCGTGGAGTAGCCGACTTCGGCCGAGTAGTTGCGCGTCAGCCAGTCGATCGGCGACGGCAGGTCGGTGAAGCCGTTGCCCGGGCTGGTGCCGTTCGCGCCGGCGTAGACGTTGATGCCGTCGCGCCGCACTTCGTTGGCCTCGACGCGGAAGTACCAGGGCGAGGTCTTTTGCAGCTCGAACATGCCGCCGATGTCGCGGCGCTTGTACGAATGATCGAACGTGCCCCAGAGCGGGGCCGCCGGGAGCGGCGAAGGCGCCGTGAGCGTCGCGCCGCCGATCCCGGAGAAGGGCGAAAGCGCGCCCGGGCCGGAGCCGAAGTTGTGCTGCAGCTGATCGCTGTAGAGCCGGTACTTGAAGGTGTTGTAGCGCCCGCCGTTCAGGTCGAGGTACTGGTCGTCGCGGCCGAGGTTCTCGCCGTAGGCGTTGAAGTAGTTCTGGTCGCTGCGCCCGCGCAGCTCGAAGCCGAAGATGCCCGAATTGCCCTCCTGCAGGTCGCGGTACTCGTTCAGCTTCGAGGGATCCTGCGCGTCGCTGTCGACGTTGCGCACGCCCGCGCTCACCGAGCCCGACCACTCCATCGCCTCCTGCGCAGCCGCCGGCGCCGCGAGGAAGGCGTTTGCCACCAGGGCTGAGAGGAGTGTGCGTTTCATGTGCGCCCCCTATCGCAGGAAGAACTTGCCCCGCATCGCGGGGGCATTGCTGCCGTGGACGTGAAAGTGGCAGTTGACGCAGCCGCGCGCGATGAGCCGCGTGTTCGGCGTGGCGGCGTTCCAGCCGCCGCTCCCGTCGTAGATCGTGCCGGGGTGACGCGAGGCGTCGTGGCAGTCCTGGCAGACGTTGGGCGCCTTCTCGGCGAGCAGGCGCGCGTGGTTGGAGCCGTGCGAGTTGTGGCAGGTGAGGCAGTTCTCCTCGACCGGCGGATGGCCCCACACGAACGGCCCGCGCTTCTCGGCGTGGCAGGTCGTGCAGAGCTGCGGGATCGACTCCGCCTTGACCATTGCTTTGGAGAGCGCCCCGTGCGGGTTATGGCAGTTGCTGCAGGTGACCTTGCCTTCGATGATCGGATGGTGCGAGGGCTTGGTGAGCTGCGAGCGGATCTGGCGGTGGCACGAGGTGCAGGTCTCGTACTCGAGCTGCCGCTCGGTGGTCACGAACGGGCTGATCGTCGGGTTGGGCTTCTTCAGTGCGATGGTCGCCCCCGGCCCGGGAGTGCCGTGCAGGCTGTGGCAATCGCTGCACGCGACGTCCTGCTTGCGATGAGCGCCCGAATCCCAGAACGCCAGGTGGCGGTCGCCCTGGTGGCAGGTGAGGCAGACCCCCGCCTTGCGCTCGGCCGGCTGCGCCTTGTTGTTGAAGCCCAGGATCCCGCCGGCCCCCTTGCCGCCGCCCGCGGCGACGTGCGCGTCGGCGTTGCCGTGGCAGGTCTGACAGTCGGGGCCTTTCACGTTGCCGCCCTGGCCGTGCTTCGTCCGCAGGTAGCTTTCGACGTAGTCGGCGTGGCAGTTCTGGCAGACCGCGGCTTCAGGCGCCGGCTTGCGCGGCGCCGGTGCCTGCGCCGACGCGGGCTCGATTCCCAGGAGCAAGCCGGCTGCGACAACCGTCAACAGCCGCACTGCAGTGAAGCCCGCGCGAGACGCCATGCCATTCTCCCTCGACCCGACCGCACCAGTGCCCGGGAAAAGCATGCCATCAGGCATCTCGAATCCGCGTTTCGTATTTCGAGGCAGCTTGACCCAAGTCAAAAACCGAGCCCCTGGCGTGCCGCAACTGCAGCGCGGGAAGTGTTGACCTAGGTCAAAGAGCAGGGATGGCCTTGGGCAACACTGCGTGTAGGCAGCGGTATGACAATCCCGGTCGCAGACGTCGCACGCGAAGCGCGCCTTGTACGAGGCGTGATCGCCAACCTCGCCCTGTTCAGCGGAGTTGCTCCGGGCCACGTCTCGACAGTCGCCAGGCAGTCCTGGGCGTTGCCGGTGCCGCGCGGAGCGCCCATCGCCCGGCGAGGCAGCCGGCTCGAGGGCGCCTTCGCCCTTGCGTACGGGTTCGTCGAGCTCGCGCTGCGCGACGCGCACGGCGTAGAGCGCGGGCTTCGCTTCGTCGCCCCCGGCCAGACCTTCGGCGAGGCGACGGCGCTGCTCGGGCGCGCGTCCAAATACGAGGCGATCGCGCTCGCCGAGTCGAAGCTGATCGTCATCCCCGCCGCGGCGCTGTTCGCGCTGATGGACCACGATGCACGCTTCGCGCGCACCCTGCTGATGACGCTCGCGCAGCGCGAGCTCGATCTGGTGGCCGAGATCGAGTCCGCCACGCTGCACCCGGCCGAGCAGCGGCTCGCCGGGTATCTGCATTCGCTCGCCGATCCGGGCGATTGCCCCGCAGCCTGCACGGTGCGCTTGCCGGTGAGCAAGACGGCGATCGCTTCGCGCCTTGACATGAAGAAGGAAACGCTGTCGCGGCTGCTGCGCGCGCTCGTGCAGCGCGGCCTGATCGCGGTGAAGCAGCGCGAGATCACGCTGCTCGATCGCGCGCGCCTGAAGCAGATCTGCTGATGATGCCAAGCTGCAGCGCAAGAGCGCGCGATTTGGCGCTGGTCACGCAAGTGATCGGCAAGCTGGCGCTTTTTACCGGTTTGCCGCCGGCGATTCTCGCCGACGTCGCAAGGCAGTCGTGGGCGTTCGCGGCTGCGCGCGGCACGACTTTCGCTGCGCGCGGCGCGCTTCTCCCCGGCATCTTCGCGCTCGCCTGCGGCTCGGCCCGGCTGACGCTTCGAGCTGCGCACAACGGCGAGCGCGTGCTGCGGCTGGTGTCGAGCGGCCAGACCTTCGGCGAGTCGGCCGCGCTGCTCGGGCGTGCCAGCAGCTATGACGCGATCGCGCTTGCCGATTGCACAGTGGTGGTGGTTCCCGCCGCTCAAGTGCTGTCGCTGCTCGAGCGCGATGCGCGCTTCGCGCGCCAGTTGGTCACCGCGCTGGCCGAAACCAAGTTCGGGCTGCTGTCGGAACTCGAGACGGCCACGCTGCCGCGCGGCGCGCAGCGCCTCGCGCACTACCTGGGCTCGCTCGCCGAGCCGGCCGAGCTGCCCGGGCAGTTCGTCGCCCGGCTGCCGGCAAGCAAGACGCTCATCGCATCGCGTCTCGACATGAAAAAGGAAACCTTGTCGCGGCTGCTGCGCTCTCTCGCGGCGCAGGGCGTGATCCTGGTCAGAGGGCGGGAAATCAGCATCCTCGACCGCGAGCGCCTCGCGAGAATCGCGCCGCTCAACGGCGAGCCGCATCCCCTTTTGACCTAGGTCAAGCCGTCCGCTACCGGACGGTGGATTCCGGCGCCGGCCGAGGCACACCATGACGCGTGAGGGTCGTGTGAGGGTCGGCCTCTTCATCCCGTGCTATGTCGACGCCTTCTTTCCGAAGGTAGGCATCGCCACGCTCGAGCTGCTCGAGCGCTTCGGCGTCGAGGTGGACTACCCGCTCGACCAGACCTGCTGCGGCCAGCCGATGGCGAACGCCGGCTGCCAGGACGACGCGGCGGCGACCGAGAGGCTGTTCGTCAAGAACTTCGACGGCTACGACTACGTCGTGACCCCCTCCGGGAGCTGCGCGCATCACGTGCGCGAGCACCTGAACGCCATCGGCCAAACCGCCAAGGTGAAGAAGGTGCGCCGCCGGACCCATGAGCTGGTCGAGTTCCTGCACGACGTGCTGCGCGTGCGCGAGTTCCCGTGGGCGAGGTTTCCGCACAAGGTCGGGCTGCACATCGGCTGCGCCACGCTGCGCGGCCTCGGCGCGGCGAAGATGTCCGAGATCGACGGGCCACCGTTCTCGAAGCCTCTCACCCTGCTCTCCCGCGTGAAGGGCGTCAGCGTGGTCGTGCCGTCGCGCCCGGACGAGTGCTGCGGCTTCGGCGGCACCTTCTCGGTGTTCGAGGAGCCGGTGTCGGCGCGGATGGGCTACGACAAGGTCAACGACCACAAGAACGCGGGCGCGGAATACATCGTGTCGCAGGACATGTCCTGCCTCATGCACCAGAAGGGATGCGCCGAGCGCCTGGGCCTCGCCATCAAGTTCATTCACATCGCGCAGGTCCTGAACGGCACGGCGGCATGAAGCGCATCGATCACGCCGAAGCGTCCTCGCGCTTCATCGCGGCCAAGGAGCACGTCGAGTTCCACGACAAGCGGCTGTGGGATCTGCGGCAGAAGCGCGACCGCGAGGCCGCCGCGGTCCCCGAGTGGGAGGAGCTGCGCTCGCTCGCCTCCCAGATCAAGGAACACACGCTGGCACGCCTGCCGCACTACCTCGCGCAGTTCGAGCGCAACGCCACCGCCAGCGGCATGAAGGTGCACTGGGCGCGCGATGCCGCCGAGCACAACCAGGTCGTGCATGAGCTGCTCAGCGCGCACGGCGCGCGCATCCTGGTGAAGAGCAAGTCGATGCTCACTGAGGAATGCGAGATGCGTCCGTTCCTCGAGACGCGCGGCATCGAGATCGTCGAGACCGACCTGGGCGAGCGCATCCAGCAGCTCGACGACGAGCCGCCGAGCCATATCGTGGTGCCGGCAGTGCACAAGCTCAGAACCGACGTGGCGCGGGTCTTCGCGCGCACCTTGGGCACCGACGCCGGCAACAGCGACGTGCCCTACCTCGCCGAAAGCCAGCGCCGCGCGACGCGCCCCTACTACCTCGAGGCGCGGGCCGGCATGACCGGGGCCAACTTCGCGGTCGCGGAAACCGGCAGCTTCGTGGTCTGCACCAACGAGGGCAATGCGGATCTGAGCGCCAATCTGCCGAAGCTGCACATTGCCTCGATCGGCATCGAGAAGATGATTCCGCGCATCGCCGACCTCGGCGTGTTCATCCGCCTGCTTTCGCGCAGCGCGCTCGGCTCGCCGATCACCCAGTTCACCTCGCATTTCCGTGCCCCGCGCCCGGGGAGCGAGATCCACGTGGTGCTGGTCGACAACGGCCGCTCGGAGCGGCTGGGAATGCAAGACTTCTGGTATTCGCTGAAGTGCATCCGCTGCGGCGCGTGCATGAACACCTGCCCGGTCTACCGCCGCAGCGGCGGCCTGAGCTACGGCGCCACCTACTCCGGCCCGATCGGCGTGATCATCGACCCCGCCTTCAACCTGCGCAAATACAGCGCGCTGCCGTTCGCCTCGACGATGAACGGCAGCTGCAGCAACGTCTGCCCGGTCAAGATCAACATCCATGAGCAGATCTACAAGTGGCGCCAGATCATCAACGAGCGCAACCAGCTTCCCATCGTGAAGAAGGAAGCGATGCGCATGGCGGGCAAGGTGCTCTCCAGCCCCAAGCTCTATCGCGCCGCGGTCAGGGCGGCGCACGCGGGCCTCGAGTATCTGCCGCGCAGCATGATCTACAACCCGCTGAACGCCTGGGGACGCAGCCGCGAACTGCCCAAGGCGGCGAGCGCCACCTTCCGCGACTGGTACGTGAAGCACCGGCGCGCAGGCAAATGAGCGCGCGCGACGACATCCTGGCGCGCCTCGGCCGCAATCTTCCCCTTTGTCCGCCGCTGCCCGAAATACCGCTGTTCGATTCTTCTTCCCCAGACCTGAAAGAAAAATTCCGCGAAAACCTCGCCCGGATGGGCGGCGAGCTGATCGAGCTGTCGCCGTCCAGGATCCCGGCCTGGATTCGCGGGAAGTTCCCCGAGGGGGCCGTGATCTGCTCCGCGACCCCGGAGGTTGCCGGCAATCGCCCGCTCGAGTCGATGCGCGATCCGCGCGAGCTCGAGACCGTGGACCTGGGCGTGGTGCGCGCACGCTTCGGCGTGGCCGAGACCGGCTCGGTCTGGCTGAGCGAAACCGAGTTCAAGGTCAACGCGCTCGGCTTCCTCCCCCAGCACCTCCTCGTCCTGCTCGACCTGCGCAAGCTCGTGCCGAACCTGCACCATGCCTACCGGGATCCCGGCTTCCTCGAGGCGCGCTACGCCGTGCTGATGACCGGCCCCTCGGCCACCGCCGACATCGAAGGCATCCTGGTGCGCGGCGCGCAGGGCGTCCGCAGCCTCACGGTGGTTGGATGTTGAGCCAGATCAACATGCGGGCACCTGCCGCGCGGTACTAAGGAGCATGTTCCAGATTCGCATCCACGGCCGTGGCGGCCAGGGCGTCGTGACCGCCGCGGAGATGCTCTCGGTTGCGGCCTTTCTCGAGGGAAAGCATGCGCAGGCGTTCCCGAGCTTCGGCTCCGAGCGCACCGGCGCCCCGGTGGTCGCGTTCTGCCGCATCGACGACAAGGAGATCCGCCTGCGCGAGCCGATCATGCAGCCCGATGCGCTCATCATCCAGGACCCGACGCTGCTGCACCAGGTGGACGTGTTCGCGGGCCTGGCGCCGGGCGGCACGGTCCTCATCAATACCGCGCGCAGCTTCGCCGACCTCGGCCTGCAGGACTTCATCGAGAAGTTCAAGGTCTGCGCGCTGCCGGCCACCGAGCTCGCCCTGAAGCACGTCGGCCGGCCGCTGCCGAATGCGGCGCTGCTTGGAGGATTTTCAGCGCTTTCAGGCAGACTCGCCCTGGGGTCCGTGAAGGCGGCGATCCGCGAGAAGTTTTCCGGCAAGGTCGGCGAGGGAAACGTGGCTGCGGCGGGCGCTGCCCACGAATACGTGCTGAAGGAGCTTCATGCTGAAGCAGCTTGAAGGTTCCCACGCAGTGGCCGAAGCGGTGGCGCTGTGCCGCCCGGAAGTCATCTGCGCCTACCCGATCTCGCCGCAGACGCACATCGTCGAGGGGCTCGGCGAGATCGTGAAGTCCGGCGCCCTCTCGCCGTGCGAATTCATCAACGTGGAATCCGAGTTCGCCGCAATGTCCGTGGCGATCGGCGCCTCGGCGGCCGGCGCGCGCGCCTATACCGCGACCGCGTCGCAGGGGCTGCTCTTCATGGCCGAGGCGCTGTTCAACGCCTCGGGACTCGGCCTGCCGATCGTGATGACGGTGGCCAACCGCGCCATCGGCGCGCCGATCAATATCTGGAACGACCACACCGACTCGATGTCGCAGCGCGACTGCGGCTGGATCCAACTCTTCGCCGAGACCAACCAGGAAGCGCTCGACCTGCACATCCAGGCGTTCCGTCTGGCGGAGGAGCTTTCCCTTCCCGTGATGGTATGCATGGACGGCTTCATCCTCACGCACGCCTATGAGCGCGTCGACATGCCGAGCCAGCAGCAGGTCGACGCCTATCTGCCGAAATTCAATCCCCGGCAGATCCTCGATCCCGCCGAGCCGGTCTCGATCGGCGCGATGGTGGGCCCGGAGGCGTTCACCGAGGTGCGCTATCTCGCGCACGTGAAGCAGATGCAGGCGCTCGAGCTGATCCCGGGCTGGGCAGCCGAGTTCCGCCGCGCCTTCGGCCGCAACGCCGGCGGCCTGGTGCATCCCTACGCGATCGAGGACGCCGAGACGGTCGTCGTGGCGCTCGGCTCGGTCCTCGGCACGGTGAAGGACACCGTCGACGAAATGCGCGCTCAGGGCGTGAAGATCGGCGTTCTCGGCGTGACCTGCTTCCGGCCCTGGCCGCACATGGCCGTGCGCACCATGCTCGGCGGCGCGAAGCGCGTGGTCGTGCTGGAGAAGAGCCTCGCCGTGGGGGTCGGCGGCATCGTTTCCACCAACGTGCGTACCGCGCTCACGGGGCGCGCGGTGCCGGTGTACGACGTCATCGCCGGCCTGGGCGGCCGCGCCATCACCAAGGCCTCGCTCGCCCGTGCGTTTGCCCTCGCGATGAACGATCAGCTCGATCTCACGACCTTCCTCGATCTCGAACGCGGGGTCGTGGAGCGGGTGCTCGCGCGCGAGCGCGAAGTCCGCCGCAGCGGCCCGATCGCCGAGAACATCCTTCGGGAGGTCGGCATGGGCGCGGCGGGTACCGGGTAGGAGGCAGCCGATGGCGTTCCAACCGATCAACTTCTATCAGACCGGCACGTTCACCGTCGGGAACCGGCTGCTTCCGCCGGAGACCCGCTCGGTGCAGGCGAACATGCGCCGCACCAACTCGCTGAACTCGGGCCACCGCGCCTGCCAGGGCTGCGGGGAAGCGCTCGGCGCGCGCTATGCCATCGATGCGGCGATGGAAGCGACGGCGAACCAGCTCGTCGCCGCCAATGCCACCGGCTGCCTGGAAGTCTTCTCCACGCCCTATCCCGAGACCTCGTGGCAGATCCCGTGGATCCATTCGCTGTTCGGCAACGCGGCGGCGGTCGCGACCGGGATTGCTGCTGCTCTCAAAGTGAAAAACAAGACCCATGTCCGCGTGGTCGCCCAGGGCGGCGACGGCGCCACGACCGACATCGGCTTCGGCTGCCTGTCGGGGATGTTCGAGCGCAACGACGACGTGCTCTACATCTGCTACGACAACGAGGCGTACATGAACACCGGGGTACAGCGCTCCTCGGCCACGCCGCCCGCCGCGCGCACTGCGACGACGATGGCGGTCGGCGAGCAACCGGGAAACAGCTTCGGACAAGGCAAGTACCTGCCGGCAATTGCGATGGCGCACGGCATTCCCTACGTCGCCACGGCCACGGTCGCGGAGCTGCACGACCTCGAATACAAGGTGAAACGCGCGATGGCGCTCCGTGGCGCCCGCTACATCCACGTCTTCGTGTCGTGTCCCCTCGGGTGGGGCCACGCCTCGAACGACTCGATCCGGATCGCGCGCCTGGCGAAGGAGACCGGACTGTTCCCGGTGTTCGAAGCGGAGCACGGCGAGGTCGTGAGCGTCTCCAGGATCCGCAGACGAACGCCCGTCGAGGAATACCTCAAGCCGCAGCGGCGTTTCGCGCACCTGTTTTCCCCTAGCCTGAAGACGGACCTCATAGCCCGGATCCAGGCCGCGGCCGACCGCAACATCCGCAAGTTCGGCCTGCTCGCGGAGGCCGCATGATGCGCAAGCCCTTCGCCATCACCCTCGACCCGGGCTCGAGCCTCGCCAACCACACCGGCACCTGGCGCACCGAGCGGCCGGTCTACGTCGACCGGCTGCCGCCCTGCAACGCCGCCTGCCCCGCCGGGGAGAACATCCAGGGCTGGCTTGCGCACGCAGAGTCCGGCGCCTACGAGGCGGCGTGGCGCAAGCTGACGGAAGACAACCCCTTCCCCGCCGTCATGGGACGCGTGTGCTACCACCCGTGCGAGACTTCCTGCAACCGGGCGACGCTCGACAGCGCGGTCGGCATCAACTCGGTCGAGCGCTTCCTCGGCGACGAGGCGCTCAAGCGCGGCTGGAAAATTCAAAGAAATGAATTGAACGGGAAGAAAATCCTGATCGTCGGCGCCGGCCCCTCCGGCCTCGCCGCCGCGTATCACCTCGCTCGCGCGGGACACAAGGTCGAGATCCATGATGCGGGGCCGTTTGCCGGCGGCATGATGCGCTTCGGAATCCCCAAGTATCGCCTGCCGCGCGACGTGCTCGACGCGGAGATCCGGAGAATTGTCGAGCTGGGGGTCGAGATCCGGCTGAACACCAAGGTCGACAGCATCCTGGAAACGATGCAGCAAGGCCGGTTCGACGCCGCGTTCCTCGCGGTCGGCGCGCACATCGGCAAGCGCGCCTATATCCCGGCAGGCACTTCGGCCCGCATCCTCGACGCGGTGTCGGTGCTGCGCTCGATGGAAGGCGAGGAACAGCCGATGCTCGGCCGGCGCGTGGTGGTGTACGGCGGCGGCAACACCGCTTTCGACGTCGCCCGCACCGCAAAGCGCCTCGGCGCCGAGGAAGCGATCGTGGTCTATCGCCGCACCCGCGAGAAGATGCCGGCGCACGACTCCGAGCTGGAAGAAGCGCTGCAGGAGGGCGTGATGGTCAAGTGGTTGTCCACCATCAAGCACGCAGGCGACACGGCGCTCACGGTCGAGAAGATGGCGCTCGACGAGAAGGGCTTTCCGCAGCCGACCGGCGAGATCGAAACTCTGGAAGCCGACTCGCTGGTGCTCGCGCTCGGCCAGGACGTCGATCTCGGTCTTCTGGACAATATTCCTCAAATAGAAAAGCAAGATGGCGTGGTCAAGGTCGCCCCCAACATGATGACCGGCTACCCGGGGATCTTCGCCGGCGGCGACATGGTGCCTTCCGAGCGCACCGTCACGGTGGCGGTCGGTCACGGCAAGAAGGCGGCGCGGCATATCGACGCGTGGTTGAAAGGCGGAGTCTTTTCAAAGAAACCGAACGGCGAAACGGCGAGCTTCGACAAGCTCAACACCTGGTACTACTCCGACGCGCCGAAGACGCTGCAGCCGCTGCTCGACCTCGTCCGGCGCCAGTCCACGTTCGACGAGGTCCAGGGTGGGCTGGACGAGAGCAACGCGCTGTTCGAGGCGCGCCGCTGCCTGTCGTGCGGCAACTGCTTCGAGTGCGACAACTGCTACGGCGTGTGCCCCGACAACGCGGTGATCAAGCTGGGGCCGGGCAAGCGCTTCGAGTTCAACTACGACTACTGCAAGGGCTGCGGGCTGTGCGCCGCGGAATGCCCCTGCGGCGCGATCAAGATGGTTCCCGAGGAGATCTGACGGCATGGCGTCGCCGTCGCCGCGCGGGGGCATCGAGCTCCTGCGCGACCCGCTGCTCAACAAGGGAACCGCGTTCACCCGCGCGGAGCGCGACTCGCTCGGCCTGCGCGGCCTGCTGCCGCCTCACGTGCATACCCAGGGCGAGCAGGCGCAGCGCTTCCTCGCGCACCTGCGCGGCCTGCCGAGCGCGCTCGAGAAGTACATCGATCTCAACGCCTTGCACGACCGCAACGAGGCGCTGTTCTTTCGCGTGGTCGGCGAGCACCCGGACGAAATCCTGCCCCTCATCTACACCCCCACCGTGGGGCTCGCCTGCCAGCAGTTCGGCCACATCTTTCAGAGGCCGCGCGGCCTGTTCATCGGGGCCGACGACCGCGGCCGCATCGCCAGCGTGCTGCGCAACTGGCCCGAGCGCAACATCGGCATCATCGTGCTCACCGACGGGGAGCGCATCCTCGGGCTCGGCGACCTCGGCGCGAACGGCATGGGCATCCCGGTGGGCAAGCTCTCGATCTATACCGGCTGCGCCGGCGTGCATCCGAAGCGTTGCCTGCCGGTGATGCTCGACGCCGGCACCGACAACGAGGCATTGCGCGCAGACCCGTTCTACGTCGGCCTGAAGCGCAAGCGGCTGCGCGGCCGGGCGTACGACGAGCTCGTCGACGAGTTCGTGGCCGCGGTGCAGAAAGTGTTCCCCGGCGCGCTCATCCAGTTCGAGGACTTCGCCAACCGCAACGCCTTCAGGCTGCTCGAGCGCTACCGCGACCGGGTGTGCACCTTCAACGACGACATCCAGGGCACCGGCGCCACGGCGCTCGCCGGGCTCTACAGCGCGCTGCGCATCACGAGATCGACGTTGCCGGAACAGCGCATTCTTTGCCTCGGCGCCGGAGAGGCGGCGACCGGCATCTGCAACAGCGTGGTGTCCGCGCTGGTCGACGAGGGCCTGCCACAGGATGAGGCTCGGCGGCGCTGCTGGCTCTACGATGTGCGCGGCCTGGTGGTCGCCGGCCGCACCGACCTGGGCGAGGAGCAGCGAGCCTACGCCCACGAGCACGCGCCCCTCGACGACTTCGCCGCCGCCGTGAACGCGCTGCGGCCGACCGCGATCATCGGCGCGGCCGGCGTCGGCGGCACCTTCACCAAGGCGGTCATCGGGTCGATGGCGCGCATCAACCGGCGTCCGATCGTGTTCGCGCTCTCGAATCCGACCTCGAAGTCCGAGTGCACCGCCGAGCAGGCCTACGCCTGGTCGGCGGGGCGCGCGCTGTTCGCCTGCGGCAGCCCTTTCGATGCAGTGACCTTCAAAGGCAAGACCCACGTGCCGCGGCAAAGCAACAACTCCTACATCTTTCCCGGCGTCGGGCTGGGCGTGATCGCGAGCGGCGCGCGTCGCGTCACCGACGAGATGTTCCTCGCCGCCGCGCGCGCGCTGGCGCGGCAGACTTCCAAGGCCGATCTCGCCCAGGGCAGCCTTTTTCCGCCGCTCGCGCGCATCCGCGACGTATCGGCGCACATTGCGGCCGCGGTCGCCGGCGTGGCCTACGAGCAGCGCCTGACCTCGAGGCGCAGACCGCCGAACCTCCTCGCCCGCATCCGCGCGCAGATGTACGACCCGCGCTACCCGCGCTACGCGTAGGCCCGAGGCGACCGCCATAATCTCGAAAATGAGCACGGGAGACGTTTCATGCGAGGCCTGAAGGGCAGGACCGCGATCGTCACCGGCGGCGCCGCCGGCATCGGCGCAGCGGTGGTACAGCGATTCAAGGAGGAAGGCACGAACGTCGTGGTTTTCGACTTGAATTCTTCCGACCCCGTCGACATCACCGACTACGCCGCGGTGAAGAAAGCGCTCGACAGCGCCGGCCCGGTGGACATCCTCGTCAACAACGCCGGCTGGGACATGTTCAGGCCGTTCCTGAAGACCGATCCCGCTTTCTGGCAGAAGATCATCTCGATCAACCTGGTCGGCGCGATGAACCTGCTCCACTGCGTGCTGCCCGGCATGGTCGGGCGCGGGCGCGGCAAGGTGGTGAACGTCGCCTCCGACGCCGGCCGCGTCGGCTCCTCGGGCGAGGCGCCCTACTCGGCCTGCAAGGGCGGCATCATCGCGCTCACCAAGACGCTGGCGCGGGAAATGGCTTCGAAAAATATCCAGCTGAACGTGGTGTGCCCGGGCCTTACCGAGACCAACATGCTCGAGCAGTTCATGCAGGGCGCGGGCAACCCGGAGAAGCTGCGCGAGGCCTATCGCCGCGCGGTCCCGATGGGGCGCCTCGGCAAGCCCGACGACCTGCCCGGAGCGATCCTGTTCTTCGCGAGCGACGACGCCGACTTCATCACCGGCCAGGTGCTGAGCGTGTCAGGCGGCCTGACGATGCACGGCTAGGCGAAAAAGGCGTCTACTCGGGAAATCGGTAGGCGGCGTGGCAGGCGACGCACCGGCGCAGGTTGTCGGCCAGGCTCGCGAGCAGTTGATCGCGATCGCCGAACTGTTCGGCGTGCAGCGCCATTTCGTCGAACGCCGTATGCGTGGCCAGGCTGAGCGTGCGGAAACCGGCCGGCACCTTGTGCGCCACGGCTGCGGCGAGCGACCCGGGACCGGCGATCTGCGAGCGGTGCACCTGCAGGCCCACCGCGCGCGCGGCAGCCGCGACCGCTTTCATGTCGTTGTCCGCGACGCCCTCGATAATCCCGCGGATCGCCAGAACGAATTGGCGCATCTCCGCGAGCACGAAGTCGCGCTCCGCGGGCTCGAGCGCCACCGCCTCGCGGCCGTACAAAGGCTCGGCCGGGCGCGGCGGGGCGACGCATCCGCCCGCGGCAAGCGCAAGGAGCAGAACCAGAGTCACGCGCATGGCAGCGCTTCCATGCTAGCGCTTTCTCAGCACCAGAGCCGCCGCGGTGGCGACGAACAGCGCGATGGCGGCGGCGTTGCCCCAGGCGCCGACGGGGACGGAGACGAGCACGCGCACCGCGAGCGAGGCGTGCAGCACCACGAGGGGGACATACAGCACCGGGTGATAGGGGAAGCGCACCCGCAGCACCGCCGGCAGGATCACCGGCGCGTGGCCGAACACCATCGAGAACACGAAGCCCACGAAAACGGCGTGCAGCGCCGCGTCGTAGGCCGTGGAAAGCGCGATCAGCGCACCTCCCAGCCCGAGCCAGAAGTAGCCCGCGAGCAGGCACGCGGCGACGTAACGCGGCAGGCCACTCTGCCGGATGGTGACGCGCGCGAGATCGAACGCGAAGAGCCACAGAGCGAGGAGCACGAGCACCCCGCCAAGTGCCTGGGGAAGCAAAGGACAGGCAACCAGCAAGACCACGAGCACGGCGAACGCTCTGCGCACCCAAGGCGGACGCTTGAGGTCGCGTGCAAGCTCGAGCCGCTCGCCGGCGATCGTGAGCGCGAAGAACGCGATCCACCACGGCACCGCCGCCTGGCCCTCGAGCAGCATCACGTTGCCCGCGAGCCACGCGCCGGCTCCCGCGAGCAGGGTCGCGGTCTCGAGGGACGGCTGGCGCTGCACGACGAGCACGCCGCACGCGACGAAGACCGCCGCGGCGAGGACCATCAGCGCAAAGCCCGGCAGGGGAAAATTGATCAGCAAGAAAATACCGCCCAGTCCCGCTGCCAGCGGCGATGCGTAACCCCACCGCCGGCCGAGCGCCACGGCGCGCTCGAGCGAGATCACGGTGCCGAAGAACGCCGACACCATCAGCGGGCCGTGCAGCGCGATCGCGGTTCCGGGAACTTCCAGCGCCGACAGGCGCGCGAGCCCGCCCGCCACGCCGAAGGCGAGCGACACGAATCCCAGCACCAGCAGCGGGAGGCTATATCCTTTCACGCCGCGGCATGCATCGGCCGCAACGCCGGCCAGACCCCCGCCGAGTGCGCGTTCCACAAGGCGGCGGCGAGCAGCAGCACCGCGCCGCCCTGGTGGGCGGCGCCGAGGCCGACCGGCACGCCCAGCAGCAGCGTCGAAACCCCGAGGACGGCCTGCAGCACGAACGCGGCGAGCAGCGCATTGCCTGCCAGCGTGCCGCGGGCGCGCCACCAGGCGAGCGGAACCAGCACCGCCAGGAGCCAGAAGAGCGCGCGGTGCACGAGCTGCACCGTGGCCATGTTGTGGAGGAAGTTGCGCCACCACGGCTCGAGCATCAGGACTTCGGGCGGCACGAGATGGCCGTTCATCAGCGGGAAGGTCTGGTACGCCGACCCGGCGCGCAGGCCCGCCACCAAGCCGCCGGAGAGCGCCATCAGAAAAACCACCCCCGGGAGAAGAAGCGCCGGCGTTTCGAACGGCCGCACCCGCGGCGAAAGGAGCTGCAGGGCGATCCACAGCTCGGCGGAAAAGATCGCGAGCGCGATGCCGAGGTGCGCGGCGAGCCGCACCGGGTTGACCTTCGGGTCATCGATCAGCCCGGACTTCACCATCCACCATCCCATGGCGCCCTGGAACGCGCCGAGCGCGAAGATGCCGCCAAGCTTCCACGCGAGGGGACGGTCGAGCTTCTTCCTCATGAGGAAATACAGGTAAGGAAGAAAGAAGACCAGTCCGATTCCTCTGGCGAGCAGGCGGTGGATGTACTCCCACCAGAAGATGCCCTTGAAGCCCTCGAGCGTCATGTCGAAGTTGACCTGGCGAAACTCCGGGGTCTCGCGGTACCGGGCGAAGAGCGCTTCCCAGTCGGCCGTCGAAAGCGGCGGCAGCACGCCCACGAGCGGCTGCCATTCGACGATCGAAAGCCCCGAGCGCGTGAGCCGCGTCACGCCGCCCACCAGCACGATCGCGAACACCAGCGCGGCGCAAACGAGGAGCCACGCCGCCACGATGCGGCGGTCGCGATCGGTCATGGCGGGCATGATGCCCTACTGGCACATCTACGGGCAGCGCCGCTTATTCCCGCCCTGACCGCCAGACGCCGTAGATCACCCACAGGCTGTTGAAGAACGCCGCCACGTAGCCGGCGAAGCCGAGGGTGGCGAGCACGTCGATGCCGAGCACGGTCGGCCCGTTCGGCACGTTCAGCACGATGGCCGAGCCGATGACGAGCGACGCGGTCATGACGGCCATCGAGCCGCGGTTGATGCTGCGCTCCACCTGGGCGCCGAACTGGTCGAGGCGCTTGAGGTCGAGGTCGAGCCGCGTCTTGCCGCGCCGCGCCTCGCGCAGCAGCCGGGCGAAGTCGCGCGGCACGCTGCCCACCAGGTTGAGGAACTCTGCGAGCGCGCTGCGCCCGCGGCGCACGAGTTCCACGGGCTGGTAGCGCTGGTCCAGCGCGTCGCGCAAGAGCGGCGCCAGGTGATCGATGATGTGCACTTCCGGGTCGTACTGGCGCCCCAGGCCCTCGAGCGTGATGAGCGCCTTGAACATCATGGAAAGGTCCGCGGGCAGCACGATCGAGTGCTCGCGCACGATGGCCGAGAACTGGCGCACGACATTCGCGATGCGGATGTCCTTGAGCGGCACGTCCTGGTACTCGAACACCAGCTCGTTCACGTCGGCCGCGAGCTTCGCTTCGTCCACGTAGGCGTCGCCCGCCCAGTCGACCAGCACGTCGAGCATCGGGCGCTCTTCCAGGTGAGCGAGCCCGGCGAGGAGATCGGTGACCTGCTTGCGCCGCTGCGGCGAGAGCCGGCCCACCATGCCGAAGTCGATGATCACCATGCGGTGGTCGGGCAGGAAGATGACGTTGCCGGGGTGCGGGTCGGCGTGGAAGAAGCCGTGGACCAGGATCTGCTTGAGGAACGCCTGGGTGCCGCGTGCCGCGAGGATCCTGCGGTCCAGCCCCGCGGCTTCGACCGCCGCCGGATCGCTCGCCCGGATGCCCTCGACGCGCTCCTGCACGAGCAGCGTGTCGCTGGTGTACTCGGGGTAGACCTTCGGGATGATGACGTGCGGGTCGCCGGCGAAGTTTTTCGCGAAGCGCTCGACGTTGCGCGTCTCGGTGGCGAAGTCCATCTCGCGCTCGAGCGAGCGCCGGAACTGCGCCGCGATCTCGACCGGGCGGTAGCGCCGCGCCTCGGGCATCTCGGACTCGAGGAGCTCGGCGACGCGCGTGAGCAGACGCAGGTCGGCCTCGACTTTCGCACGCACGCCGGGCCGGCGCACCTTGAGCACGACCGCGGTGCCGTCCTGCAATCGTGCGCGGTGCACCTGGGCGATCGAGGCCGCCGCGAACGCGGTGGTCTCGATGTCCCGGAACGCCTCGAACGGCGAGCGCCCGAGCGAGCGCTCGAGCTCGGGCAGCAGCGCCTCGAAGGGCACCGGCGCGGCCGCGGCGTGCAGCTTTTCGAACTCGGCGATCCAGCCCGGCGGGAAAAGATCCACGCGCGTCGCCATGACCTGCCCGAGCTTGACGAACGCCGGGCCGAGCTCCTCCAGCGCGAGGCGCACGCGCTGCGGCGGCTCCAGCCGGACCGACTCGGCCGCCTCGCCCCAGCGCAGGATCTGCCCGGCGCGCTCCAGGATCCCGGCAATGCCGATGCGCTGCACGAAATCGCCCAGGCCGTGCCGGATGAAGACCGACGCGATCTCGTTCAGGCGCGGCAGCTCGCGCATCATGCCGAGGGTGTGCCGCAGCATGCGGGCGGGCTACGGCTTCTTGCTTGTGTCGTCGGCGGCCGGTTTGTCGAAGGCCTCGGCCATGCTGGCGAGCCAGCCCCCCGCGATCTGCGCGCAGCGCACGCCGAGCTCGCCGGAAAGCTGCAGGCAGGTCAGGCCGAGCTCGACCGACGTGCCGGCGAGGCGCTGCGAGAGCTTGGTCATCGCCGCCGCCGCCTGGCGCGTGCTCTCGGTGCTGGTGCGCGCCGCCCGGCCGCTCGCCTCTCTCATGTCCTCGGGCACCCGCTCGGCTGCCGACGCGGCAACCTGCCCGACGGTGGCGATGAACTGCTCCTCGATCTTCTGCAGGTTGTCGAACGTCTGCTGCAGCTCGCGTCCGGAGAGCTCGCGTCCGGTCTCGACCAGCCGGCGAAGGGTTTCCTGCCCGGCTTCGGCCGAGCGTTTGAGCGCCTCGTCGGTGCGCCGCAAAGTCTTGGCCAGGGATTGGCGGACCGTCTCGCGTTCGTCTTTCATGATGAGCTCCTATACTTCAAGTGAGATGCGGCGGCGCAGCTCGCGGAAGCGCTCCTCCGGCTCGGCGCCGAAGACCGGATCCTTCCCGCCGGGCACGTTCTTGCGCACGGCTTCCCACTCCTCGGCGCTAAGCGCGAGCGCGGCGCGCGTCATCACGTCCTCCTCCTCCTTGGCGATGTGGTTGCCGTAGTACACGAGGTAGGTGGCCGCGGCCATCTCGATCTCGTTGCGCGCCACCATCTCGCCCTCGAGCGCCGCGTCCAGGAGCTGGCGCAGCGTATCGCCGGCCTGCGCAATGACGCGGTGTTCCTGCTGCAGGCGCGCAAGCGTGAGCTGCATGTCGGGAAAGCGCCGCATGATGAAGGCGAAGGCGGCGTCCTCGCGCGGGTGGTGGAAGCGGTCAGTGTACTCGCGCAGGTAGGTAATGATGTCGAGCATCAGCTCGTAGTTCGGCCGCTCGCCGCCGTGGAACACGTCCAGTTCCTTGCGCAGCAGGTCGAGCAGCCGCTGGAAATAGACGTGGTCCGCGTGCCACCCCGCCACCGGACTTTTCGCCTCCGGCTTCATTGCTGCGCGGCTTTGAGGATCGGCGTCCAGCGCGCCACCTCGCTTTCCACCAGCTTCTGCAGCGCCTGCGGCGAGCGCCCGGCCTTGCCCGGGATCACGCTGCCGAGCTCGAGCAGCCGCTTGCGCGTCGCTTCGTCGTCGAGCGCCTTGACCAGCGTGTCACTGAGCTTCGCCGCGACATCCTTCGGCACGCCCTTCGGCGCAAACAGCGCATTCCACGCGCTCACCTGGTATTCCGGCATCCCCGCTTCCTTGGTCGTGGGCACGTTCGGCAGCGCGGGCGAGCGCTCGGGAATGGCGATGGCGTAAGCCTTGATGCTGCCCCCCTTCACCTGCTCGACCAGATTCACGATCTGGTCGCACATGTAGTCGACCTGCCCGCCGATGAGGTCGTTGAGCGCGGGACCCGTGCCGCGATAGGCGGCGACGATGTTCTTCACCCCGAGCTGCGACGTGAGGAGCGTGCAGGTGGTGAACGACACCGAGCCCACGCCGGCGTGCGCCTGCTTCACCTTGGCGGCCGGATCCTTTAGCTTGGCGACGAACTCCTTCAGGTTGGCGGCCGGGAAGTCCTTGCGTGCCACGATCAGGATCGGCGTTCCCGCCACCAGCCCGATCGGCTGGAAGTCCTTGACCGGGTCGTATTTCAGGTTGGCGTAAAGCGCGGGGGCCGCGCCGTGCGTGCCCATGTGGCCCATCATGATCGTGTAGCCGTCGGGCTTCGCCTGAGCGCCGCGCGTGATGCCGGTGGTGCCGCCCGCGCCGGCGACGTTCTCCACCACGAACTGCTGGCCGAGCGTCTTCGAGAAATACTCGCCGGTGATGCGGGCAATGATGTCGGTCGGTCCGCCGGCCGCGAACGGCACGATGAGGGTAACCGGGCGCGTCGGATAAGCCTGCGCAGCCGCAATACCTGAAAAAAGACTCAACACCAGGGATGCAACAACGTGTTTCATGGTTTTCTCCTGTGAATTCATTCCTGAAAGGCCTTGGCGCGGCTTCTGCTCACCGCGGGCAGCACGGCGATCACCATGACTGCGGCCGCGAGTACCAGAAGTCCGGCGGCGACCGGACGCTCGACGAAGGTCAGGAAGCTTCCCTCCGAGAGCGCGAGCGCCTGGCGCAGCTTTTCCTCCATCAGCCTTCCGAGCACGAAGCCGAGCAGCATCGGCGCCGGCTCGAGCCCGAGCTTGATGAAGAGGTATCCCGCCAGCCCGAAGAACGCCGTGAAGTACACGTCGTAGGGGTTGTTGTTGATCGAGTAGATGCCGATCGCGCAGAACAGCAGGATGGTCGTGAACATGAGGCGGTAGGGCACCTTGAGCAGCCGCACCCACAGTCCAATCAGCGGCAGGTTGATGATCAGCAGGAACAGGTTGCCGATCCACATCGAGGCGATCATTCCCCAGAAGAGGGTCGGGTGCTTGAGCATCACCTGCGGGCCCGGGATGAGGCCATGGATCGTCATGGCGCCGACCATGAGCGCCATCACCGCATTGGGCGGAATGCCGAGGGTGAGGAGCGGGATGAACGAAGTCTGCGCGCCGGCGTTGTTGGCGCTCTCGGGGCCCGCCACGCCCTCGATCGCGCCCCTGCCGAAGCGCGACGGGTCCTTGGCGAGCTTCTTCTCCAGCGCGTAGGACGCGAAGGGGCCGAGCACCGCGCCGTTGCCCGGAAGGATGCCGAGCACCGAGCCGATGCCGGTGCCGCGCACGATGGGGCCGAGCGAGCGGCGAAGATCGCCGAGCGAAGGCAGCAGCCGCCCGATCTTCGAGACCGCGACGTCGCGCGATTCCGGATGCTCGAGGTTGCGCAGGATCTCGGCGATGCCGAACACGCCCATGGCAAGCACCGCGAAATCGACGCCGTCGGAGAGCTCCGCGATGCCCAGCGTGAGGCGGTCCTGGCCGGTCTCCAGATCGGTGCCGACCGTGGCGAGCAGAAGCCCGAGCACGACCATGATCACCGCCTTCAGCACCGAGCCGCGCGCAAGCACGATCGCGAGTCCCAGGCCGAACACCATCAATCCGAAATACTCCGCCGGGCCGAAGAGCAGCGCGAGCTTGGTGAGCGGCGCGCCGATCGCGGCGATGACGAGCGTGGCCACCGTGCCGGCGAGGAACGAGCCGAGCGCGGCGATGCCGAGCGCGGTGCCCGCCTGGCCCTTCTTCGCCATCTCGTGGCCGTCGATGGCCGTGACCACCGCGGTCACCTCGCCGGGTATGTTGAGCAGGATTGCGGTGGTCGAGCCGCCGTATTGCGCGCCGTAATAGATGCCCGCGAGCATGATCAGCGCGCCCGTCGGGTCCACCTTCAGCGTGAGCGGCATCAGCATGGCGATGGTCGCGATCGGCCCGACCCCGGGCAGCACGCCGATCAGCGTCCCGACCAGGCAGCCGATGAAGGCGAGCAGCAGATTCATCGGCGAGAGCGCGGTGGCGAAGCCGAGGGCGAGGTGGCCGAGGAACTCCATCTCAGTAGCCGAGCAGCCAGGGCGCCAGCGGAATGGGGAGCCCGAGGGCGAACTTGAAAAGCCCGATGCAGAACGCCGTCATCAGCGCGCCGAACACCAGCGTTTCGCCCCAGCGCACTTCGCTGCTGGCGAATGCGCCCACCACGATCGCGATTGGGCCCGCGACCAGGAGGCCGAGCGGGCGCACCGCGAGGCCGAACACCACCAGCGCGCCCAGGATCAGCAGCGGGCCGCGCACCGACCAGCGCTCGAGCGGCAATCCCTTTTCGAGCCAGGAACCGATTGCC
>Ga0208685_1000202_pt1 | contig 22546 bp, 21 predicted proteins | sample EasRivMeERMLT890_FD_187533 | JGI IMG/M metagenome (GOLD analysis project Ga0208685, IMG submission 187533) | Soil microbial communities from meander-bound floodplain in the East River, Colorado, USA - East River MetaG ERMLT890 (SPAdes) (version 2) | ecosystem: Environmental > Terrestrial > Soil...
GGAGGCAAAGGGCGCGGCGGCGAACCTCAACAACCTCGTGGTCAAGCTGACCGGCAACGCGGAGGTGGACGGCGCGAAGGAGCGCGCTCGCGCCAATCTCGCCGGCAAGGTCGCCGACAGCAACATCAAGGCGCGGCTCGACATTACCGGTTTCGCGAAGCCCGCCATCGGCTTCGATATCGAGGTGGACCAACTCGACGCGGACCGCTATCTACCGCGGGCGCCGGCGGGCGTGCCGTCCGCCGGCGCCGGCAAGCAGCCGGAACCGGAGCAGCCGTTCGACCTGTCGGGGCTGCGGGACTTGCGCGCGAACGGCACCTTGAAGATCGGCGCACTCACAGCGAACAACGTCAAGGCTTCAAACGTGCGCCTCGATCTCAAGGCGAACGGCGGCCGCGTGGATGTGAGTCCGCTCACCGCCGGCTTCTACCAGGGCACGCTGGCCAGCACGATCAGCATCAACGCGGCGCCGGCCGTGCCGGCGTTTACCGTGAAGCACCAGATGAACGGCGTGAGCGTGGGCCCGCTCCTCAAGGACCTCGCGAGCAGCGACATGCTCGAGGGCAAGGGTAATATCATCCTCGACGCGACCACGCAGGGAAGCACCGTGAGCGCGCTGAAGAAGGCGCTCAACGGCACTGCCGACGTGAAGCTGGCCGACGGCGCGGTGAAGGGCATCGATATCGCCGGCTCGATACACAATGCCAAAGCGAAGCTCGGCGCCCTGCGCGGGGAGCAGACGCAGGCTGCCGACAAGAGCCAGAAGACCGACTTTTCCGAGCTCACGGCGACGTTCAAGATCGCCAACGGCGTCGCCCGCAACAATGACTTGTCGCTCAAGTCGCCGCTGCTGCGAGTGGGCGGCGAGGGCGAGATCAACATTGGCGCGGACAGCCTCAACTACCTGGTCACGGCATCGATCGTCGGCACCAGCAAAGGGCAGGGCGGGCGCGACACCGAGGACCTGCGCGGCGTCACCGTGCCGGTGCGCGTTTCCGGCCCGCTGGCGGCGCCATCCTATAAACTCGATTTCGGCTCGACGGTGAAGGACGCGGCGAAGGAAGAACTTAAGAGCCGCTTGCTGGAACGGCTGGGCGGCGGCGCAGCCAAGGACGGCGCGGCACCGGAAGAAAAGAAATCCGGCAGCAGCGCGCGGGAGGCGTTGAAGGGGCTGTTCGGCCGCTAGCAACAGTGACCGGTGACCGGTGACTGGTAACATCCGATATGCGCTTTCAGCCGGGCCGCAGACAGGACCTGTATCACGATGATTCGCCAACCCGCCTCGCATCTTCACATTTCATACCCCTTCGACCGGCATAGCGGGCTTGGCAGTAGCAGGCCGGGTTCTTGCCGGTCACCGGTCACCGGTCACCGGTCACCATGAGCGGCGAGAGATGACAAGCTTCGCCGCGAAGATCGCCGCTTGGCAGAAAGAGCACGGCCGCCACGACCTGCCGTGGCAGGGCACGCGCGACCCGTACCTGATCTGGGTCTCCGAGATCATGCTGCAGCAGACCCAGGTCGCGACCGTCATTCCCTACTACCTCCGCTTCCTCGCGCGCTTTCCCGACGTGGCGGCGCTCGCCGCCGCGCCGCTCGACGAGGTGCTGCGGCTGTGGAGCGGGCTCGGCTACTACTCGCGCGCCCGCAACCTGCACCGCGCCGCGCAGGCGATCGTCGGCGAGCACGGCGGAATATTTCCACGGCGCCTGGCGGCAGTGGCGGCGCTGCCAGGCGTGGGGCGTTCTACCGCCGCGGCCATCTGCGTGTTCGCCTTTGGCCAGCGGCACGCGATCCTCGACGGCAACGTGAAGCGAGTATTGTCGCGCCTGCGGGGGGTCAAGGGCTACGCCGGGGAGAAGAAGGTCGCCGACCGGCTGTGGCTGGAGGCAGAGCGCTTGCTGCCACGGCGCAGCCTGGAGACCTACACCCAGGGCCTGATGGACCTCGGGGCGATGGTTTGCACGCGGACCAAGCCGCGCTGCACGGCATGCCCGGTGCACGGCGCCTGCGTGGCGTTCAAGCGCGGCTGGGTTGGCGAGCTGCCCGCGCCGCGGCCGCGCCAGCAACTCCCGCACAAGCGCGCGGTCATGCTGGTCCTGGTGCGCGCCGGAGAGATCCTGCTGGAAAAGCGACCCCCGTCCGGAATCTGGGGCGGTCTGTGGAGCCTGCCGGAGGTGGCGCAGAAGACCGATCTCGAGTCATCCTGCCTCAAGCGCTTCGGCGCGCACGTAGTCGAGGTCGAGCCGCTGCCGGCGACCATGCACGGCTTTACGCACTTCAAGCTGGACATCCACCCGCTGCGCCTGCGGGTGTCGGCGCTGACGCCGCAGGCGGCCGAGCCGGGGGTGGTATGGCTGTCGCTGGAGGAGGCGCGCGGCGCGGCGATCCCGGCGCCGGTGCGGCGCATTCTCGCGCAGCTTTAAAAATCTTGAACCACAAAGGACACGAAGGACACCAAGGAAAACCAACAACAAATTGAACAGCCAATCACGCCAAGAAACTCAAAACCAATTCTTGTCTTCCTTCGTGTCCTTAGTGTCCTTCGTGTCTCAGCTTTGCTTTTTGCGGCGCTGGCGTTACGGGATTTACTACCAAAGATCAGCGCGGCCGCCGGCGGCGCGGATTCTCTCGGCCCGGGCCTGGACGTAGCGCTGGAAGCTCGGTTCGCTGCGATACGCGCCGCTGGCGACGTATTCGAGGCTGGAGGCGAGGTGGAACGGCCTGAGATACGCCTCCACGCGGAAGGCCTCCCGTCCGTTGCTGTCGAAGAACACGATGGTCGGCGTGTAGGCAACCTTGAGCTCCCGCGCCCACAGTTCGGCGGTCGTCGGCTTGCCGAGCGGCGTGACCAGCTCTTCCGCGCCGAACAGCTCGAGCCGTGCCACGTCGAACCGGGTTATCAGCGACTGAACCGAAGGCTCCTTGAATCCCGTCCGGTGCAGTTCGTCGCACGCCGCGCATTGTTTCTGCTCGAACAGCACCACCAGCGGCCGCGTGGCGAGGCCCGGCTTGCGGTCGAGGTTGAGCGGCGGCTTGAGGAAGAAGGGCTGCTCGTTGAGCCTGCCGCTCGCCGCCTCGCGCGTGTTTTTCTGCAGGTAATCCGCAAAGGCGGTGCGGCTTTCGTGCCGGCCCGCGACGTAGTCGAGCGCGGCGTTTAGCCGGTGCGGCGGGTAGTACCCGTTCACGCGCAGCGCGACCCGCCCTTTCTCGTCGAAGAACAGCAGGGTGGGAGTGAACTGGACCTTGAGGAAGCCGGCGAACGCCTTCTCGGTCATGACCTTACCGTCCATCCAGGTGACCTCGCGGTCGCCCCAGATGTTGATGGCCACGGCGTTGAAGTGCCGCCGTGTCTTGTCGGCCAGTTCCTTCTGGCTGAAGTTGACGCGCATCAGCTCGCGGCAATAGGGACAGCCGTCCTGGCCGAAGTAAACCAGGAGCCGCTTGCCGTCCTGCGCGGCCTCGCGGACGTCTTCCCGGAAATCGAGGAAAGTCTCTCTGAACCAGGGCGGTATGTCGATTGCGTGCGGAGGGGTTGCTGCAACGACCGCCATCGGTTGCGCGGACAGCATCACCAGCAGCAACCCCTTAATAAGAAGATACGGAAGTGCGTGTAAGGCCAAGGGACAACGACTATTCATAACTGCAACTATCAATCTTTCCATTAAGGAACCTCCGATCCGGAGGTTCCTTGCTGCGCGAGCAGTCCGCGCAGCCGCTCGAGCCGCCGATCGGCATCCGTGAACTCCAGCAGTTCCTGCCTTACGCGGGCATCGAGCGGCAGCACCTCGGACAGCCGGTAGCCGACCCATGCAGCGTCGTCGAGCCGAGCCGGCCCGGGGAAGCGCTCGCCGCCTGCCTGGTCGATGATCGCCTGCAGCACCTCGCGGCACACCGGGTCAACTTCGCCGCTCGATTCATCCGGCGGTAGCGGCTCGACCGTGGCCGAGATGAGATGATTGGGCGCCACCCGCATCTCGCGGATGCGGAAACGCCCGGCGCCGCGCGCGACAAGGTGGAACACGCCGAGATGCGGCATGTCCCATTGCTCGATGACGGCAAGGCAGCCAACCCGCTCCGGCACCGCCGCGGCTCCGACTTCGCGCCCCTCGCGGATCAGGCATACGCCGAACGGACGATCGTCGCTCAGGCACGCCTTGGTCATCTCGATATAGCGCTGCTCGAATACCTTCAGCGGCAGCATGCCGCCCGGGAACAGGACCGTGCCCAAGGGGAAAATATGGATTTCCTGGTTGGGATCAGCTGTCACGGCTGCCGGGCCTATAAGGCGTGAATAGTGAATGGTGAATAGTGAATGGTAGGCGTGAAGCGTGCCGTGCGGTCCAGTCCATTCACCATTCACCATTCACCGTTCACGCCTTTATCTCCCGATGGCGGACCAGCACCGCGGGTCGGCCGCGGAAGTGGCCGGCGAGCGTTTCGGCGAAATAGACCGAGCGGTGCTGCCCGCCGGTGCAGCCGATCGCCACGGTAAGGTAGCTGCGATTGTCGCGGTCGAACGCCGGCAGCCAGTCGGCGACGAAGCGCCGGATGTCCTCCAACATCTTCTGCACCGCCGGGTCGGCCCCGAGAAACTCGATCACCGGCCGGTCGCGGCCGGTCAACGGGCGCAGGCGGGGGTCATAGTTGGGGTTGGGCAGGCAGCGCACGTCAAAGACCAGGTCGGCATCGAGCGGCACGCCGTGCTTGAAGCCGAAGGACTCGAACAGCAGCGTAAGCCCGGTGCGCGGCACGCCCACGAAATCCTTGACCCAGTTGCGCAGGGCGCCGGGGTCGAGATCGCTGGTATCCACGCGGTTGGCGAGGTCCGCCAGCCCGGCGAGGAGCCGGCGTTCGCGCTCGATGCACTCGGTCAGCGTGAGACCGTTGTCGGACAGGGGGTGGCGCCGCCGCGTTTCGGAGAAACGCTTGATCAGCGTGTCGGTCTTCGCCTCGAGGAACAGCACCCGCACGTCGTGTTCCTCGGCGCGGAAGCGGGCGATCTGCCGCGGCAGGTCGTCGAGCCACTGGGCGCTGCGCAACTCCACCGACAGCGCCACGCTCGGGTAGCCGGCGCCGGCCAGGAAGTCCACCGTCCCCGGCAGCAGCGCGGCGGGCAGATTGTCCACGTAGTAGTAGCCGCTGTCCTCGAGCACATTGAGCGCCACGCTCTTGCCCGAGCCGGAGAGGCCGGTGATCAGAATTAACTGCATGCCGCGGTAAAGCGTGATAAGTGATAGGTGATAGGTGATAGGAGCCTGGGGCCGGCGCAGCCGGGAATTCTTATCACTTGTCACCTATCACTTATCACGCTGTTTCATCTGTTCAGACTGCCGGCTGACGAATTCCTGCGTGCCGTCGAAACCGCGCAGCTGCAGCACGTAGTTGCGCACCGCCGCCTCGGTCAGTACCGCGAGGTTGCGTCCAGCCGCCACCGGGATCGTGACGCGGCGGATGTTCACGCCCATGATGGTTTCGGAACCGGCGTTGAGCGGCAGCCGCTCCATCGGCGCGCCCTCGCCCCCGGCCGGCTTTTCCAGGTGGACGATGAGCTTGATGTTCTTGCGCGGGCGCAGGGCCGCTTCGCCGAATATGGTGCGGATGTTGAGCACGCCCAGGCCCCGCACCTCGAGAAAATCCTTGAGCAGGTCCGGACAGCGCCCTTCCAGCGTCTCCGGACCGATGCGGTAGATCTCGACGACGTCATCGGCGACGAGCCCGCTGCCGCGGCTGATCAATTCCAGCGCGAGTTCGCTCTTGCCCACGCCCGAGACCCCGGTGATGAACACGCCCATGCCCAGCACATCGAGGAGCACGCCATGGGCGGTGGTGCTTTCCGCCAGCGCGCGCGCCAGGTACGGGCGCAGCATCCACATCAGCTCCACGCTGGCCACCGGCGAGCGGAATAGCGGCGTGCCCGTGGCCTCCGCCACCGCTACCAGAGGCGGTGGCACCTGTTCCGCGCCCGCGACGATGAAGCAGGCGAGATCCCGGGTCGCCGCATTTTCCAGCAGCGAGCGGCAGCTGGCGGCGCCCAGCCCGTTGAGGTAGACGATTTCCGAGGCTCCCAGTACCTGGATCAGGTTGGGATGGTTGAAGTTGAGGTGGCCGATCAGCCCCCGGGACGAATCCTTGGTGAGTTCGCTGTCGAGCGTCCTGGCGCCGCCGCCGCTGCCGGCGATCCACTCCAGCTTGAGCTTCTCGCGGTTCTCCTCAAACAACCGGGCTATGCTGACCTGCGCCATGGGGCTGCCAGTTGGTTATCAGCTGGTGCAGGTCCGCCGCGGTGGCGGCCGCCAGCAGCAGCTCGCGAAACGCCTTGTCGCTGAACATCTGCGCCAGTTCGGACAGGATCTGCAGGTGAACGTCGGTGGCGCGGTCGGGCACCAGCAGCACGAAGATCAGCCTCACTGGCTGGCCGTCCGGGGCGTCGAACGGGACCGGCTGCTTCATGCGCACCAGCGCGCCGAGCGCCTCCTTCAGGCCCTTGATCCTGCCGTGGGGTATGGCAACGTGCTGCCCGAGGCCGGTGGATCCCAGCCGTTCGCGCGCGAACAGGCTGTCGAACACCTGGCTGCGCGCGATATGGTGGTTGTTCTCGAACAGCAGCCCGACCTGCTCGAACACCCGCTTCTTGCTGCTGACGTCCACGTCGAGCATGACGTTCGCGACCGGCAGCAGCTTTGCGATCAGATTCATGATGGCATTCCGGATGTGACGTGGCCCCGGCGCGCAGACCGTCAGCTTTCCGTCCGGCGCTTGAACGGGGCGCCGTCGTGGCGGTGGCCGAGGGATTTTTCCTTGTGCTTGATGATGGCGCGGTCGAGCTTGTCCGCGAGGCCGGTGATCGCGACGTACATGTCGGTGTCCTCGTTTTCGCAGAAGATGTCCTTGCCGCGCACGTGCACGCCGGCTTCGATCCGGTGCCGGAGCTTCTCCACGATCAGGATGACGTTGACGTCGACCACGTGGTCGAAATGGTGGGTGATGCGGGCGAGCTTGCCCGATACGTACTCGCGGATGGCGGGAGTAATCTCGAGATGGTGGCCGGTGAGGTGCAGGTTCATGTGCGTGTTCCTTATTACCGGCGTCAAAACGCCTTCCTCAGATTGACCGGCAGGATCTGCAGGGATTCACGGTACTTCGCCACGGTGCGGCGCGCAACCGTGATGCCCTGCTGCGCCAGGATTTCGGCAAGTTGCCCGTCGGAGAGCGGCTTGCACGCGTTCTCCGCCGTCACCAGCTGGCGGATGAGCGCCCGGATCGCGGTGCTTGACGCGGCGCCGCCGGCCTCGGTGGCGACGTGGCTGCCGAAGAAGTACTTGAGCTCGTAGATGCCGCGCGGCGTGTGCATGAATTTCTGGGTGGTGACGCGTGAGACGGTGGACTCGTGCAGTTCGAGCGTGTCCGCGATCTCGCGCAACACCAGGGGGCGCATCGCCACTTCGCCATGCTCGAAGAAATGCCGCTGCCGGTCGATGATCGCCTGCGCCACCCGCAGGATGGTGTCGAAGCGCTGCTGCACGTTCTTGATCAGCCATTTCGCCTCCTGCAGCTGGCTGGAGAGCTGCTGCGCGCCGGAGCTGCGATTGCGTTGCAGAATCTCGGCGTAGAGGCGGTTGATGCGCAGGCGCGGCATCGCGTCCGGATTGAGCGCGGCCAGCCACACGCCCTTGACCTTTTTCACGATGACGTCGGGCACGACGTAACGCGTCTCCTCGGTGGAGAAGGCGCGGCCCGGCTTCGGGTTGAGCCCGATGATCAATTTCTGCACACTGCGCAGCGTCGCGTCGTCGCAATGCAACAGCTTCTTCAGCCGGTTGAAGTCGCGCGCCGCCAGCGCTTCCAGGTGGTGCTGCGCCGTCTCCAGCGCCTGCGCGCGGTGCGGCGTGTTCTTGGGCAGCGCGGACAGCTGCAGCGCCAGGCATTCCCCGAGGTTGCGCGCGCCGACCCCCGCCGGCTCGAAGTTCTGCAGGTGCTTCAGCGCGATCTGCAGGTCGTCGAGCTCGACTCCCAGCTCGGCCGGGAGGAGGGCAATCAGTTCGTCCAGGCTCTGCGTGAGATAACCGTCGTCGTCCAGCGAATCGATCAGCAACGCGACCAGCCGGTGGTCGCGCTCGGAGACCTTGGTGAGCGAGAGCTGCCCCAGCAGGTGCGCGCGCAGGGTGGGGGCATCGGCGGCGACCTGCTGGTGCTCGCCGTCTTCGGCGTCGTCGCGGTAGCCCGAAGGCGGGGCGTCGTCCGGCGAGCCGAGCTCGGCTCGCTCGGGATCGGCCTCAGCCGGCGCCGAGTCGCTTTCGGCGGCGCCCGCCGGCCCGGTATCGGCAGCGGGCGCGGCGTCGGCGGCGCCTGCAGCCGGGTCCATGGCGGGAACCGGCTGCTCGCGAAAGCCTTCTTCGCGCTCGAGCAGCGGATTTTCCTGCAGGATGCGGTCCAGCTCCTGGTTCAGCTCGAGCGTCGACAGCTGCAGCAGGCGGATCGACTGCTGCAGCTGCGGCGTGAGCGTGAGATGCTGGGACAGCCGGAGCTGGAGTGAATGCTTCATGCCGGCTAGCAGTGTGTCGGAGTTTGGGTTCCGCACCGTGTCCCGCAAGCCGCGACCATCATGATCTGCCGAGCCAGCGGTCGACACACTGCTAAATTTAAGGACAGGTTCTGAGGGGTTGCAGTCAATCTGCAAGGCACGTTAGGCAAATAGAGCATACAAGTACCCCATCTCAGCCTGTCGGTTCGGCGGTAACAAGGAGCAACTACCCATGCGTTCACATCGACCGTTTTTGACACCAAGTCCGACAGGCTGCTAGAGGCGGAAATGCTCTCCTAAGTAGACCTTTCTTACGCTTTCATTATAAACGATTTCTTCGGGCTTGCCGTAGGCAAGCACGGTGCCATCGTTGATGATGTAGGCGCGATCGCAGATGCCGAGAGTTTCTCTCACATTGTGATCCGTAATCAGCACGCCGATGCCGCGATTCTTGAGAAAACCGATGATTTTCTGAATATCCAGCACCGCTATCGGGTCCACCCCCGCGAACGGCTCGTCGAGCAGGATGAAGCGCGGAGTGGAGGCCAGGGCCCGGGCAATTTCCACGCGCCGCCGCTCCCCGCCCGAGAGGCTCATCGCGGGGCTCGCGAGCAGGTGACCGATGTTGAGATCGTGCAGCAGTGCGTCCAGCTTGTCGCGGATCACGTCGGGATCGCTGTTGTAGAGCTCCAGCACCGCCTGCACGTTCTCGCCGACCGTCAGGCGCCGGAAGATGGAGGCCTCCTGCGGCAGGTAGGAAAGGCCGAGCCGGGCGCGGCGGTGCATCGGCATGTGGGTGAGCCTCGTGTCGTCCAGGTAGAGCTCGCCGCCGTCCATCGGCACCAGGCCGACCATCATGTAGAAGCAGGTGGTCTTGCCCGCACCGTTGGGCCCGAGCAGCCCGATCACCTCGCCGCTGCTGACCCCAAGGGAAACGTCTTTCACCACGACGCGCGAGCGATAGCGCTTCTTCAGGCCATCGGCGCGCAGCTCGTTCGCCCGCACGGCGGGCACGGCGGCCGGGGACGCGGCCGGCGCAGCCCGGCTCGCCTCGTCCTCGACCTTATTTGAGACGGGTTCCGGTTTCTTCACGCGGCGCCACGATGCTGTCAGCGGGCTTGAGGCTTACGGGCGGGCTCGCCGGCGGCGTCTCCCTGGGCTTGGACTGGATCACCGCCCGTACCCGGCCTTCGGGGTTGCCGGGCACGGCCGCCTTGATGCCGCCACCGGTTACCTGGAAGAACTCGGTCCGCCCATCGTAGGAGATGTAATTGCCCTGCACCTCGTCCTGGCCGCGCTTCAACTGCGCGCGGTCGAACATCTGCATGGTCTGGGCCTGGCTGTCGTACTCCATGCGCTCGGCCCAGCCCTCGATGTGCTCGTCAACGCCTTCGCGCTTCTGCCGGAAGTAGACGGGGCTGCCCCAGGTGATGCCGAGCTTGAACCCGTCCTTGTCCTGGCGCACTTCCATGCGGTCGCCCCGGATCTGCAGCGTGCCCTGCGTCAACATGACCTTTCCCTCGAACATCGCCGTCTTCTTGGCGTCGTCTATCGTCACCCGGTCCGCCTCCAGGTGGACCGGCTTGTCGCGATCGGCCTTCTCGGCGCCAGCCGTGGCCGCCAGCGCCAGCAGCACGCAGCACAGCAGCGCGCGGCCGCGAACGGGCGCGACGTGCGGCGGCGCCTGGTCAGCGCCCGCTGCGCGGCGCCACGGCCGGGTCATACGTTCCTCGCACGTTGGATAGCAGCTTGATGACATGGGTTTTGTTGTTCATTTCCAGGCCCACCGCGGAAACCGTCGTAGTGGCATCGGTAATGGAAACCGCCCGGTCCGTCCTCGCGATATGGTGCTCCGGCACGACGTGCAGAAACGTGGTGCTCATGACGAGCTCGCTCGCGCCGGCGTGCGCCGCGCGCGTGACGCGCACGTCGTCCTGGAAATAGACGTGGTCGCCGTTGGACGAGACCGCCGCCTCGCTGGCGGTGACCGTCACCGTCGCCTGCGCCGAACCGAAGCTTACGAACCGTGGCGCCATCAGCAGCGTGCTGTCGTCATCGGGATAGTGCAGCATTTTCTCGGCCGCCAGGGCATAGCTCGCACTGCCGGTTTCGCCCAGGCGCACCCCCGACAGCTTCTCCACGATGTAATCGGGGTCGTGACGGGTCACGTTCCACGGGCCGCTCCCGGACGTCTGCACCAGGCGATCCAGCCAGAAGGTCAGCGCCGCCAGCATGCCGACGAGCAGCAAGGGCCCCGCCACCGTGGTCAGCCGCCCGGTCCTCATGCCACACCGCCATCGATCATGTCAGCGCTCCGTGTGGTCATCGTTCCGCGTGCTCGGCAAGCCGCGCCGCCAGGGAGCCCTGCGCTTGCAGGATGAGTTCGCAGATCTCGCGCGCCGCGCCGAGGCCGCCCCTGGCGCGGGTGACGTAGTGCGCGTGCCGGCGCACGAGGGGCGGCGCGTCGGGAACGGACAGCGCCAGGCCGCAGCGCTTCAGCACCGGCAGATCCACGACGTCGTCCCCGGTGTAGGCGCAAGCGTCGGCACCCGCGCCGCAACGGCCCAGCAGTTCCTGGAATGCCGCCAGCTTGTCCGTCGCGCCCTGGAACAGCAAATCGATGCCGAGGTTGCGCGCCCGCGCCGCGACGCTGCGCGAACTGCGGCTGGTGATGATGGCGAGCGCCACGCCGCTGTCCTTCAGCATCCTCATGCCGTGGCCGTCATGGACGTTGAACGCTTTCATTTCCTCGCCCGCATCGGTGTAGTAAAGCATGCCGTCGGTCAGCACGCCGTCGATGTCGAATATGGCGACCCGAATATTCCGCGCCCTCTCGTAAACCTCCCTCATTTCAGCCACCACCAATCACCATGGGATACCGGCAACTGATCAGATAACTTTGGCGCGGAATAGGTCGTGCATGTTGAGCGCGCCAAGCAGTTTCCGGTCCGGGCCGACCACCAGCAGCTGGTTGATCTTGAAGCGCTCCATGATTTCGACCGCCTCGGCCGCGAGTTTATCGGGTCCGATGGTGCGCGGGTCCGGCTTCATGACATCCGCGATCCGGGTCGTCCGCAGGTCCACGCCTTTTTCGAGGTTGCGGCGCAGGTCTCCGTCGGTGAAGATGCCGGCGACGCGGCCGGCGTCATCGAGCACCGCGGTCATGCCCATCCGGCCCCGCGACATCTCGACCACGCCTTCCATCGCCGTCGCGGCGCGCGCGACGCGCGGTGCGTCCGCGCCGGCCCGCATCACGTCGCGCACGTGGGTGAGCAGCTTCCGGCCCAGCGAGCCGCCGGGGTGCGAGGCCGCGAATTCGTCGCGAGTGAACCCCCTTTCCTGCATCAGCGCCACCGCCAGCGCGTCGCCCAGCGCGAGCGCCGCGGTGGTGCTCGCGGTCGGCGCAAGGTTGAGCGGGCAGGCTTCCTTCTCCGCGCCCGCGTAAAGATGGATGTCGGACTCGCGGGCGAGCGCGGACTGGGGGTTGCCGGTCAGCGCGATGAGTTTCGCGCCCTGGCGCTTCAGCAGCGGCACGATCGCCAGCAGTTCGCTGCTCTCGCCCGAATTGGAAAGCGCGACGAAAACGTCGTCGCGCGCCACCATGCCAAGGTCGCCGTGGCTGGCCTCGGCCGGGTGGACGAAGAACGCGGAGGTGCCGGTGCTCGCGAACGTGGACGCGATCTTGCGCGCGATGTGTCCCGATTTTCCGATACCGCTCACCACCACGCGCCCGCGGCAACCGAGGATCAGCTCCACCGCCTGGGTGAATTGCTGATCGAGCCTGCCGACGAGATCGAAAACCGCCTTCGCCTCGATCTCCAGCACCTCGCGCGCCATGGCGAGCGCGGCGCTCTCCTTGGGCGCGCGGCCGGTGCTGCGGGAAGCCGTCTTCATTGGCCTGAAAGTATAGCAGAATCAGGCTTGTTTCCTTCCGGCGCGCCTTGCATTTTGCGGGTGATCGGGCATCATTCACTACAGTAAGCGGTAAACGGTAAACGGTAAGCAGTCAGGCGAATTCCGCGTCTTTGCCGCTCACCGGTCACACGTCACCGGTCACAGGTCACAGGCCACTGCTCACCGTTCCGGATGCATTCGACGCTGCAATCGGTCCTCGTTCTCCTCGCCACCGCAGTGCTGGTCGTGGTGGTGTTCCGTTCCATCAGGCTGCCACCGCTGCTGGGCTACCTCATCGTCGGCGTCGCCATCGGGCCGCATGCCCTCGCCTGGATTCCCGATACGGCGGAAGCGCGCGAACTGGCTGAAATCGGGGTGGTATTCCTGATGTTCAGCATCGGGCTTGAATTCAGCCTGCCGAAGCTGGTCACGATGCGCCGCCTGGTATTTGGCCTGGGCGCGGCGCAGGTACTCGCCACCATGTTGATCGTTTGGGGATGCGCCGTCGCGCTCGGCGTCGACTGGCGGGCGGGGCTGATCCTGGGCGGCGTACTGGCGATGTCGTCCACGGCGATCCTCGCCAGGTTGCTTGCGGAGCGACTCGAGCTCAATTCCCCGCACGGGCGGCAGATCATGGGCGTCCTGCTCGCGCAGGATCTGGCGGTAGTGCCGCTGCTGATTCTGGTGCCGGCACTCGCGCCCGGAGCCGGGGATCTCGCGGCGAACCTGGGACTGGCGCTGGCGAAGGCGGCGGTGGTGCTGACGTTGCTGCTGTTCCTCGGCCAGCGCTTGATGCGCGGCTGGTTTCACCTGGTGGCACGGCAGAAGTCATCCGAGCTTTTCATGCTCAACGTGCTGCTCATCACGCTCGGCCTTGCCTATGCGACGGAGGTCGCCGGATTGTCGCTGGCGCTCGGCGCATTCATTGCCGGCGCGCTGATCTCGGAGACCGAATACCGCTACCAGGTGGAAGTGGACATCAAGCCGTTTCGCGACGTGTTGCTGGGATTGTTTTTCGTCACCATCGGCATGCTGCTCGACCTGCGCGTAGTGGTCGAGCAGGCGCCATCGGTGTTCCTGGTGCTGGCGGCGCTGCTGGTGATGAAGGCGCTGCTGATCTTCGGATTGAGCCTCGCATTCGGGACCGGGTCCGCGGCGGCGCTGCGCACGGGGCTCACGCTCGCCGCCTGCGGCGAGTTCGGCTTCGTGCTTCTGGCGCGCGCGGACGCGCTCGCACTGGTGGACGCGCAGGTCGCGCAACCGGTGCTCGCCGCCATGCTGCTCTCGATGCTGGCTGCGCCGTTCATCGTCGATAAAAGCGAATCCATAGCGCGCAGCTGGAGCCGGTCCGACTGGATGCACCGCGCCATGGAGTTGCACAACATCGCGGTGAAGTCCATGGCCACCGACCAGCACGCGGTCATCTGCGGCTATGGCCGCAGCGGGCAGAACCTGGCGCGGCTGCTGGAGAAGGAATCCATCCCGTTCATCGCGCTTGACGTCGACCCGCAGCGCATCCGGGAGGCGGCGGCGGCGGGCGAGAGCGTGGTGTTCGGGGATGCCGCGCGGCGCGAAGTGCTGGTCGCGGCCGGGCTGCTGCGCGCGAGGGTGCTGGCGATCACCTATTCAGATACCGCCTCGGCCCTGCGGATACTCGGGCTTGTGCAGGAGCTGCGTCCCGGCCTGCCGGTCGTGGTGCGCACGGTCGACGACGCCGATATTGACCAGCTCAAGGCGGCCGGGGCGGCGGAGGTGGTTGCGGAGATCATGGAGGGCAGCCTCATGCTCGCCTCGACAGCGCTGATGCTGCTGGGTGTGCCGGTGAACCGCGTGCTCCACCGCATCCGCGAGACCCGCGAGCAGCGCTACAGCCTGTTCCGCGGATTTTTCCGAGGCATCACGGACGAGGCGGACGACGCGGATGAGGCGCAGCAGCCGCGACTGCAATCAGTGACGATTGCGCCGGGCGCGGCAGCGATCGGCATGACGCTCGGCGCAATCGGCCTGGAAGCCCTCCGCGTCGAAGTCACTGCGGTGCGCCGGCGCAATATCCGCAATGTCGCGCCCGATCCGGACACCCGGGTAGAGGAGGGCGACGTGCTGGTGCTGCTGGGCGCCGCGGCGGACCTCGCGGCCGCGGAGATCAAGCTGATGCAGGGATGAGAACCCCGCGGTGCCGCGGGGTTCTCATGAACGAATCACCCATAAAAAAAGCCCGCGAGACCGCGGGCTTTTCTACCTGGGACGTGCGGCCGGCCTAGAACAGGCTCACCGCCCCGCAGTTGGAGTCGACGGTCGCCGACGACCAGATAACGCCTTGGTAGCACTGGGCGGCAGCCCCGCCGACCGGCGCCACCCCGCCGGCGCCTCCGCCGTCATATGTCGAAAACTGGAAGGTGCCGCCGACCGGGTTGCCGTCGTCGATCTTGCGGTCGATCTCGGCCATGAGGTCGGAGGGAATCTGATTGCCGCTCTTCAGGTTGTGACGGAGGGCGCCGCCACCCGCACCGTAGACGTTGTCGTAGATGATGCGCAGGTAGCGCGCATAAGGATTGGTCGGGGCCGAAAGGTTGGTTTCGTTCCCCGCAGCGTAGGTATAGCTGCCGTTGATGAATCCGGCCTTTGACAGGTGATCCCACGCCGAGATGTGCTCGTCGATCGCGCTGCCGGCGGCAATGCTCTGGATCTGGCCGTTGTTGTTGCCGTTGGCGCCCGCCGCTACGTTGGCGATATTGACCGATGCCTGACTGTAATCGCCGGGCAGGGCGCGGAAGCGATCAAGGAAGCCGAAGTAGGCGGCCTTGACGCCATCCTGTTGCGAGATCAGGTTGCGCACGCGCGCGCTCGTGATCAGTTCCTGGCCCTTGAGCACGCCGCCAAGCAGAAGGCCGATGATCACGAGCACGATCGCAATCTCGATCAGCGTAAAACCATTCTGTTTATGCTTATGCATTGAACCTCCAAAGCCTCAAGAAATTAGATACCTGGGATCGTTAAACCGCAAAATCCATGCCATTGGAACCAATGGGCGCCGCATGACCGTGCCCCAGCAGCGTACCAAATGTGAAAAAGTTCACATTTTGGCCCCTGGTGCTTTCAACCCATTGTTAAATAAACGTTTATTGTTCCAATCCCGGATCTCTGCCTCAAGCCTGCAGCAGGCGGTTATTTTTTGAAAAAACAAAGAAATGCACGAGATACTACGCACGCCCGTCAGTTATTCGCCGGTAGTGACGATTTCCCGGCAGCCTCCAGACTTTTCAGTCGTTCCGTGAGGAAGTGAACCTCCTTTTCCTCGGTAACTTCGCCGCTGGCCAACAACCCGCCCAACAGCACCCTGGCCGCTTCGATTTCTCCCAGATCCTCGAGGATGAAGATGCGCATCTGCCGCGCCCAGTTGGACGCGCGCCGCGCGCCGCGGGTAATGGCCTCGGCGTAATCGAGTGCCAGGCGCGTGTCCCGCAGGCGGTGTTTCGCCATGATGGCGCAGTGTGCAAGCCAGCGCCAGCGCCGGTCGGGGTCGCGCCAGAACTGGTCGTGCACGAAGCCGCACATCAGGCGCTGCCTGGCCTCGTCCGGCACCTGGGCGTAGAGCTGCGTGGCCATCAACAGGGGATACTGCGCGGCGGGGTCGAGCTCGATCAGGGTACCGAGCCAGGCGGTGACCCGCGCATAGTCCAGGTCGCGAAACGGGATGCTCACACCCGGCTGGTTGTCGAAGGCCTGCAGATACAGGGTCAGCAACTGGGCAAGCGCGATCGGTTCCCCCAGCGCCAGCGCGCGCAGCGTCGCCGGCGACGCCGGCGCGCCGAGCGCTTCCGCCCGGGCGCTGGGCCGCGGCTGCCAGGCCTGCCACGCGATCTGCAGGCACAACGCGGCAACGAACACGAACAGCACCGGCCTCGGTACGGTTCCGATCGAACGCTCCGCGCCCGGTTTCATTCCGTGATTCTCATGTTAAGAATTTTTGAAAGAACTTATCAAAAATTCTTCCGGTAGAAATCGAACATCGTCGCCGCCGCGAGCAGCACGACGTAGAGCGCGCCGAACCCGAGCAACGGCCCGGTAGCGGACCACCCCGCGGGACCGTTGACGAGCCATGCGGTCTGGGTCCATGCATCCAGCGCGGGCACGACCAGGGCCAGCGTTTCCACCATGAACCCGATGACCTGGTGCGACAACGTATCGGCGCCGGCCAGGGGGTGCGCGCCCATCAGGCGCACCGCCGTGAGCGAGCGGGCAAGCAGGTAGAACGCCAGCACGAAGCTCGCAGCGGGGGTCAACTGGTTCAGCGTCACGATGGCGAACAGGGCGAAGGCAACGACGATGGCCAGTTCGACCGCGAGCGAGGCGGTCCACTGCGCCACCGCCGCCAGGGGGGCAAACCAGAGGAGCGGCAGCGCGGCGGCGACTGCGATGAGCGCGGCGATCGCCAGATAGCCCGCGAGCTTGCCCAGGACGTAATGCGAGCGCGGCAGGTCGAGCGCGAGCAGCACGTCGAGGCCCTTGTCGTTGAATTCGCGGGTAACGCTCACCAGCACGTAGATCGCGGCGATGAAGACGCCGGAAAGACGCATTCCGGAGGCATAAAATCCCGTCTGCAGCCGGTCGCCTTCGACGACGGCAATCGACTCGATGAAGAAGCTGGCTGCCAGCAGGGCGAGCAGGGTCACGAGGACCAGCGCCGGCAGGCGGGTGCGCATCGCCTCGATCAGGGTGCAGCGCGCAATGGTCGCAATCCGGGAATCCATGCCAGAATATGAGCGGCCGGCGCTCCAGGAGCGCGCGACTCACGAAAATTATGAGATTCTCCCGACAGTATAGCGAAAGCCCCCGTCGCCGAGGGCCAGGAAAGGACGCTGCGTGAGCGCGGCTGCGGACGCGCAGTACCGGATGGTCATGGCCCATCCGCAGTTGTGGCTGGGCTCGATGCTGCTCGCGCTGCACGCCGCGCTCGCCTGGGGGATTGCCGACTGGTGGACGCGTGCCATGCTGCTTGCGCACTTTGGACTGTTCCTGCTGTGGCAACCCGTGTGGCGCGGCGAGAACAACGTCGAATCGCGTTACACCTTCCTGGTCGTCGTCGTCGGCTTCCTGCTTGCGGCTTGGAACAACTGGTGGCTGATGGCCGTGTGGCTGGCGGTGCTGTTCGGATTGATCGGCGGGTCGGTGCCCGGAATAACCGAACGGCGGCAGCGCCTGGTCTCGATGCTGGCGGCGTTGTACCTGCTGTCCATGCTGCTGATATGGGTCGTGCCGCACCTCTTTCCCGGGCAGGTCATCGAAGATGCGCTGGTACTGCTGGTGCAGTACGGGTTGCCGCTGCTGCCGGTTGCCATCCTGATGATACGCGTCGAGGCCAGCCGCACTGCGGCGCCGGTGGCGGTGGACCTGTTCTACAGCGTGATCCTGTTTCTGCTGGTCGCCGCGCTGGTGCTCGGCAGCTTCGTCGTCAAGCTGCTCAGCCACAACAATTACCCGCTGGCCCTGGCCCAGGCGCTGTTCGCGATCGCGCTGATGCTGATGGCGCTATCGTGGCTGTGGAACCCCCGTGGCGGCTTCGACGGGCTCGGCCACATGCTCTCGCGCTACCTGATGAGCCTGGGCCTGCCGTTCGAGTTGTGGGTACAGCGACTCGCCGATTTCGCGGAGCAGGAATCCCAGCCGTCGCGTTTTCTGGGGCTCGCGCTCCAGCATATCCTCGAGCTGCCGTGGGTAACGGGGCTGGAATGGGAGGCGCGCCTCGGCCAGGGGCAGATTGGCGCCCGGTCGGAACACTCGGCGGAATTCTGGTTCCAGGACCTGCGGTTCAAGATCTACACGCGCTGGGCGCTGTCGCCGGCGGTGCACCTGCACCTGAAGCTGCTGACGCAGATGGTCGGCCATTTCTACGACGCCAAGCGCCGCGAGCAGGTCCAGCGCCAGAACGCCTATACGCAGGCGATCTACGAGACCGGCGCGCGGCTCACGCACGACGTGAAGAACCTGCTGCAGTCGCTGCGCTCGCTGTGCGCGGCCGTGGAGACCAGCGACGCCGGCCAGGCGCAGGCGCTGCAGACGTTGATGCAGCGGCAACTCCCGGTGATCACGCAGCGGCTCAACGTGACCCTCGACAAGCTGCGCTCGCCGCAGCAGACGGACGCCGCCCCGGTGCGCGCAGCGCCGTGGTGGGAGGAGCTGCTCCGCCGCCACACCGGGCGCAACGTCGAGTTCCAGATGGACGGGCCGGCGGCGGACCTGCAGCTGCCCGCGGAGCTGTTCGACAGCGTTGCCGACAACCTGATAGAAAACGCGCTCCACAAGGCCGGCGCAGGGCTGCAGGTGCGGGTGACCCTGTCGGCGGCGCGCGGCGGCACGCTGACCGTGTGCGACAACGGGGCCGCGGTCCCGAAAAACGTCGCGGACCAACTGTTCGACGCGCCGGTGACCTCGCAGACGGGGCTCGGCGTGGGGTTGTACCACTCGGCGCGGCAGGCGGCTCCGCTCGGCTACCGGCTGGCGCTTACCGTCAACGAAGCGGGAACGGTGTGCTTCGTACTGGCGCGCGAGGGCGGAGGAGACTGACGGAATGGAGAACTCAGATCGCACGCGGGTCTGCAGCGTGCTCTTCCTGGACATCGTCGGCTATTCCAAGGAGGCGGTGGCAGATCAGTCCTTGCTGAAGCAAGGATTCAACAAGCTGCTGTCAGCGGCGCTCGATACGGTGCCCGCCAGCGAACGTGTCATTCTCGATACGGGCGATGGTGCCGCAGTGACCTTTTTGGATGACCCCGAGGACGCGCTCTTCGCGGCGCTCGCCATCCGCAACGACGCCGGTCGGCTGCGGATCCGTATGGGCATCAATCTCGGCGCGGTGCGCCTGGTCAGGGACATCAACGGCCAGGTGAACATCATCGGCGACGGCATCAATGTCGCGCAGCGGGTGATGAGCTTTGCCGAGCCGGGCCAGCTTCTGGTATCGCGCTCGTTCTACGAGGTCGCTTCCTGCCTGACGGCCGACTACGCGAACCTGTTCACGCACGAGGGATCGCGCACGGACAAGCACGTGCGCTCGCACGAGGTGTACTCGGTCGCCGCGGGCATGCCGCCCGGGCAGCGCGCGGCGCGAACGCACGTGGGGCACGGGTCGCAACGGTCCGCCCTTTCGGAGGCGGGCGATTCGCCGCTGGAGGACGAGACGCTCGCGCGCCAGCCGGCGGAGGTGTTCGACGCGGGCGGGAGCCTCATCGTTTCGGGATACAGCAGATCGAGTGTCCAGTCCGCTTTGGACAAGCTCGAGCAAAGCGGCTCGCGGGTGACTTCGCCGCTTGCGCGCGTCGGCAAGAAATGGGTGGCGGCCTGCGAGCACCCTCAGATCGCGGTCAGCGCCTGCAAGGTCGAGCAACTGGGAAGCACCCGGATCGTGACGGGGCCGACGCGGGAAGCCGTTTCCGTTAAGGTGGAGGAATTGATGGAGTTCGGCGGCGTCATCGTCCGTGATGTCGAATGCGCCGGCGACGTGTGGACGGCAGTCTGCGAAATGCGCGAGTCCTGACGGCCCCTGATGTAGGGGAGCATGAGGGGAATATCCCCTCATTTCGTTACCATCTCTTAGGGCAACTTGCCGGCGGCGACCATGCGGTTGAACAGGATGGATGCCGGGACCCAGCTCACGATGTCGTCAAACTCGCCGCCGGTCGCACCGGTATTCCCAGAGGGCGGACGGTAGATAAACGTCACAGTTGCGGCGGCGTTCGTATCTTCATCTATGTTGGTATTCGGGATCGAGCCATCGGCGAAAGCGGTCCCTGAATCCGATGTGCCGTAATTGTTTCGTCCATGCGAAAAAATCACAGCGGGCACTCCGGTGACCATGTCCGCCAGGGCGAACGGCGGCGTAGTTGCCCTGGTTCGGATGGTCTTGGTGCCAGCGGTGGAAAGGCTGAATGTCGAGTTCGCGTACGCCGGCGTCACGCTATAGCGATTGATTTTCCCCCAGGGATCCAGCTTGGACGTTCCCAGGGCGGTCCATGGAACAAAGCCCGTGCAGTTGGCTTCGGAGGCGCACGCGCCGCGTTCGGTACCGTTGGTGGCGGAAACAGCCGGGCGCGGGAGGCGGCCGTTGATTACGGCGAAGCCGATGATCGCCTGGCGGGTTTCGTCGAGGATCTTTTGCGTCTCGGCGATCTGGCGTTGCTCGACCTGGGTAGTAAGCGGAAAAAGTATGCTTCCGATGAGCAGGGTGATGATAAAAATCGCCACCGCCATTTCGATGAGGGTGAATCCCTCCATGCCTGGCCGGAAGCCGGTGTTATGGAATGGTGTAGATGCGGGCACGGTTATAGGCTGTCGCCGCAGGGGTGACATAGTTGTCGTCATTATCATCGTAGTTTTCCGCGTCCAGGAAATACGCGTCGGGCCAGACACCCCGCGGGCTGGTGCTTGCGCCTCCCGGAGTCAGCAATACAAGCTGGAAACCCGGAGAACCATTGACACTGAGCGATGCGGCCGTGCACGTCGAGCATGCCAAGTTGAGGATATCGAGAAAGTTGCGGCCCGACGAAAAGTAAGTCACGTGGGACCAGCCCACGGCATCGGACCCACAGCCATTCGTGAGCCAGTTCGGCAGGGCCGGAGTGTTCGTCGGCGGTATGGAAAGCGCCACGAGGCTATTCCAGTTGACGGGCGTCGCGGTCCCGCAGGGAAAGCGGTGGCGATTTTCGCCGTCGTTGCTGTCGCCATTCCAGACATCGGCCCAGGGGTAGATTCCTCCCAGAAACAATAACGACGTCGCGGTGGCCGCTCGATAGCCCTGCAGCAGTGACCGCATCTCACGCGCTACGCGCTGCTCGACAACCGGCATGAGATCGGCGTTGGTCATGGCGAGAATGCGGTCGTTGAAAAGACTGGACGAAGGGTCCTGGAGGGGTCCCTGGATGAACGGTCCATTGATCGTGGCGTTCACGATGTTGCCGGATGGCCCTACGGCGGTATCCAGATAATTCGATGCGCACAAGTTTCGCGCGATCACGGTCCCGGTGGTAGAGCAGGTTGCCGTACTGGAGGCGTCGCGGTTTTGCGCCCCGAGCGCAGCACCTGGGGCAAAGATGACTGCTATTGCCTGGGTAGTGACAGTGGTTGCTGTGGCGCTGGTGCTACCGGTGTTGTTGTGGACGGTCAGAGTACCGACGATGTCGCTGGTGATTGGCGCTGTATTCGGAGGAGAGCCGGGGGCATTGTAATGCCGGAATGGACCGGACACGGCATACCACAATGTCTCGCCCGAGCTGTCTTTTGGCTCGGGAATTCCCAGCGATCTCCACGGCACTCGCCCGATTGCGCCCGCCGTGCAGGTGGGGCCAGGGTCGTTACCGCTGTTGGTCGCGTCCGGGCAGGGAAGCTCTCCCGGCCGGATGTTGGGGTTCATGGGTGTTGGCGTTCGCGAAGCGGACCATCCGATCAGCGCTTCCTTGACGCGCGCCATCTCCGTGGCAGTGTCATGCGCTTGCCGATTCGCAGTGGAAACCGACGTTGAACTGATCGAGCTGAAAATGATTGCCGCTGTGCCCAGAGCGATCAAGACAGCGGTAAGAAGCATGGCCTGACCACGTTGACGGGCAGCGATCGGCACATGCCGTGGTCCAGTTTGTACACTCATGTCGGGCGCTAACGGGCAGGAACCGAGGGTGGCCCTGCAGGAGCAGGCGTGGCCCCCGGTCTCGCGCTGGCGGTTTCCTGCAATGCTCGCGAAACCGCGTCCTCGATCACCTGCTGTTGCCGTTCCTCGCGCGCCTCCTCGGCCTTGGCGCTCTCGGGCGATACGGGCTTGCCGGTCCGGGCGTCCGTTGCCGGCTTGGCTGCAGGTATGGGCTCGGGCTTGGAGACCTCGAGCCTTCGGGAATATCCCTCCTCCACGGCGCCCGACAGCAGTTCGACGCTCTGTCCGGGCTTGAGGCTGACGCTGCGGCCGGACTGGGGCACTTGCAGCGTCACGCTGCCGTCGGGCCGCACCCGGCCGACAATGGCACCGCCGAACTGCTCGCGGTCGTACACCGGCTGGTTGTTAAGCCAGGCAGTGGACTTGCCGTCGCTACGCCGCACCACCCCGCCGTAGATGATGGTCTGCGACACCGGCGCCGCATCCTGCTC
>Ga0208685_1000203_pt1 | contig 22366 bp, 18 predicted proteins | sample EasRivMeERMLT890_FD_187533 | JGI IMG/M metagenome (GOLD analysis project Ga0208685, IMG submission 187533) | Soil microbial communities from meander-bound floodplain in the East River, Colorado, USA - East River MetaG ERMLT890 (SPAdes) (version 2) | ecosystem: Environmental > Terrestrial > Soil...
CTGAAGTATGGGATGGGTTCCAAAGGCGCTTACTCCCAGAATCAGCGCCGCGGCCGACGTCGAAAAGAGATTGGTGGCAGCCCAGGGAAACAGGACCGTGGTCAACGCGGCCAAGCCGTAGGCTCCCAGCAGAACCTTCTGCGGATGCCAGCGGTCGACCAGCTTGCCGCCGAGCAGCGGTCCGAAAATACTACCGATCATCATCGCCGTGAACACCAAACCCACCGAGGTGGGTGCCATGCCGAGATCGTGAGTGAGATAGAGCGGCAGAAAAGTCGAGACGATGCCATGACCAGAACCGCCCGCGGCAACCACGGCGGCCAGAAGAATCCAGCGTAGGTTGGTATTGCCGATGGCCAGCTTGCTGGCTTGCCAAAATGCCGGTTGGTTGCGACTTTCCGTTTCATGTTTCTCGCGCGGATCCTTCAAGAAAATACACATCGCCACGCCCACGATGATCGCCGGCAGCGCGAATAGAACCGTGGTAACGCGCCAGCCCCAAAGGGTGATGAGAATGGCGGCAAACATCGGGATCAGCGCGGTACCGACGTTTCCCGCGGTAAAGTGTGCTGCCAGCGCCGTGCCCAAATTTTTGCGTTGGAAATGATGCGAAAGGAGGGCGCTGCCGACGGGGTGCTGGGCTGCGCCGCCAACCCGGGACATCACCGTCCAGAGAAAGAATTGCGGAAAGCTCTGCGCGACGGCGATGAGGACGAAGCAAATGCCGACACACGCATTGCCGAGTCCCAGTAGCAGATGACGCTTGACGAATCTGCCCAAGCCGCCGGCGACGAGCTGCAAGGATCCGCCCACGGCGCTGGCCACGCCGAGCATGATGCCGAGCTCGGCATAGCCGAAGCCGAGCTGGACTAATACCAGCGGATAGACGAGGGGCTTCAGCGCCGACTGGGCGTGATTGATACCATGAGCGAGACTGATCAAGGTTAAAGCTCTGCCCGAGCCGTGGTGGTCATGCTCATGACCGCCGGCCTCATGATCGTGGTCATGATGCTCGCTCATGAAACGGTTTCCCTCCCGAAGCCGGAAGAAATATTGAATAATATCAATCTCAAATTCGTGCCATTTCCATGCAAAAAATTTACTGCTCGATCTCCGGGGTTGTCGTGACGAGCTTGCCGTTCTGAACTCCCTTGGTCGCAATCAGCTTACCGGCAATCTCGTGCACCTTGTCGCCGCGGCCGCGGATGACAATGACCTCCAAGCAGTTATGTTCATCGAGATGAATATGCAGGCTAGCGTTCACGGCCACATGGGCCTTATGCTGCATGTCCGCCAGGAGATCGCTCAGGTGATGCACCCGGTGGTCATAGACTAGGGTGACAACGCCGATAACTTCGGTATCCGCCTGCCCAATCTTCTTTTGAATCAGGTGATCCCGGATCAGGTCGCGGATCGCTTCGGAGCGGTTTTGATAGCCCTGGCCGCCGATGCTTCGATCGAAAGCGTGCAGCAACTCCTCCTCGAGCGAGACCCCAAATCTGGATAAATGGTGCATAGTTCTATCTCGAAAATGTTGCGTAACACGAAATTTGCTACCGTGTCAAATTAGCCTGGTAATGAAAATTGCCGCTTACAAATTGTGGTTTCCAATAGAAGTCCCGAGAAGTCACTGCGTGTCCGTCTCCGCCGGCAGTCCATGATCGGCATTAGCCGTTACTCATGGCGATGCACCCTTGAGCAGAAACTAAGCGCTCGAATTGACATAAGCGTGTATGCTATGATACCAGGCATTAAGTCAGTTATCATGGATACTCCGCATCCTAATAAAATACTGGGTCAATTCGAATTCGAGAACCGGCTGCGGGAAAAACGCCAAGGTAGCGGTCTGTCGCAGAAACAACTCGCTGCTATGGCAGGCATCACACGCCAGGCGGTTTGCGCCGTGGAAACGAATCAGTATTCTCCGGCAACGTCGGTTGCACTGCAGCTCGCGCGAGCTTTGCACTGCCGGGTAGAAGACCTTTTCAGCCTCAGGAGCGGGGGAGAGATCGTCGAAGCAGAACTCATCGGCTCGATACCGCGGGGCGCTGCGAATCTACGTGCTCAAGTTACCCAGGTAGGAGATCGCCTGCTGGTCCGTCCGCTAGAGGGTTTAGGAGAACTGATCAGCCTATCGGTTACCGCCGACGGTTTGATCGTTGATACCGAACCCGAAGGAAAGCGCGTCAAGGTGAAGCTATTAAAGGATCGAGACACCGTGCGGCGGCAAGTGGTAATAGGCGGCTGCGACCCGGCAATGTTTCTCGCGGCGGAGTATGTCAGCAAACACGATCGAGAGAGTCTCGTTCCCTATTTGATGGGCAACAGCCTCGCCCTTGCCGCACTCAAGCGCGGCGACGTTCACGTCGCCGGCATCCACCTAGCCGACCCGAGCTCCGGCGCCGGGAAACTTCCCGGCTTGAGAAGCGCTCTCGGCGACATGGACGTTATCGTCGTTACCTTCGCTCATTGGGAGGAAGGCTTCATGGTCCGCCGGGGCAATCCTAAAAAGATTCGCTCCGTTGCTGACCTCGTAAGACCCAAGGTCAAAATCGTCAACCGCGAAAAGGGGTCCGGTGCGCGCCAGCTGCTCGACAGGCAGTTGGGCGCAAGTAGCATTGAGCCCAATCGCGTCAAAGGATATCGAGATGAAGTCTCATCCCACCTGGACGTTGCCGCGCGACTTAAAGCGGGTCTCGCCGATGCGGGCATCGGCATACGATCTGCCGCGGCGATATGCGGCTTGGATTTCCTGCCGTTACAACGAGAGCGATATGACTTGGTGATTCCCAAAACGTACTACGACACGTTGCATGGTTTGAAAACGCTTCTCGATACGGTCGTTAATCGATCCTTCAGGGAGGAGCTTGAAGCGCTTGGGGGTTACGATACACGGGAGACAGGCGCGATACGCGAGTTAAACATGGCTTGACGGAGCAAGACGGGGAAAATGAGACTGAAGCTCTTTGTAACAATACTGATCGTGATCGGCTTTGTTGGCAGCGCAAAAGCGGATGAGATTCTAGTGTCGGCAGCCGCGAGCCTGACAGACGCTTTGAAGGAGATCGGCGCTGCCTATCAGACGAAAACCAAGCATATCGTAAGATTCAACTTTGGTCCGTCCAGCGGTTTGGCGCGACAGATCGATGAGGGCGCGCCGGCGGATATGTTTTTTTCTGCTGATTTGCCGCAAATGGATGACCTGGACAAGAAGGGCCGACTGGAGCCGGGCACCCGGAAGAACCTATTGTCGAATCAACTCGTGATTGTTGTTCCCGCAGATTCCAAACTCGCCATTGCGTTGCCCAAGGATCTGTTGAAGCCAGAAGTCAAAAGGATCGCTTTAGCCGAGCCGCCGGTTCCCGTCGGAACCTATAGCAGCAAATATCTGGAAGCCGAGGGCTTGTGGGACAAGGTCAAGCCGAAGGTGGTTCCGGTGCAAGATGTGCGCGCGACCCTGGCATCAGTCGAGTCCGGCAACGTCGAAGCCGGTTTCGTTTACAAAACCGACGCCGCCGTTTCCAAGAAAGTAAAGATCGTTTACGAAGTGCCCATCGATAAAGGACCCACGATCGTCTATCCCGTCGCAATCGTCAAAGAATCAAAACGCAAAGAAGCCGCCCGGGACTTCCTGAACTACGTCCAGAGCCCCGTCGCAAAGGACGCTTTCAAGAAATACGGGTTTGTCGTTTTGGAGTAGCTGTCGTTTGCTCTTCTTCTCATTCGAAACTTGGCAGATCACGCTTTTTTCCCTTGCCGTCGGGCTGGCCAGCACGCTGTTAATTCTACCCTTCGGCATCGCCTTCGCATGGCTCTTCGCGCGGAAAGATTGGCCGTTAAAGAGCGTTGTTGAAACGCTGGTGCTGCTGCCCCTGGTCATGCCGCCGGTGTCGACCGGTCTGATCTTGTTGAAGATCTTCGGCAGGCGCAGCCCCCTCGGCCAATGGCTCTACGAACGCGGCATAGAAATCGTCTTTAACTGGAAAGGCGTGCTCATCGCCATGTCAGTGATGTCTTTTCCCCTGCTCGTTCGCTCAGTCCGGACTTCTTTCGCGGAGGTTAATCCGCGCCTTGAACAGATCGCCGCCACGCTCGGCGCTTCGCCGCTAAGAATTTTCTTCGTTATTACGATCCCCCTCGCCTACAAAGGCATCGTCGCCGGAGCGTTACTGGCGTTTTCCCGCGCTCTCGGCGAGTTCGGCGCAACCATCCTGTTGGCCGGAAATATACCCGGCGAAACCCAGACGCTATCCTTGGCAATCTATAGTTTCGTGCAATTGGGCAAAGATCCCGAAGCCTTTACCTTGCTCGGCATTACGGTGGCGTTGGCATTCATTTTCGTCTGGTGCTCGGAATGGCTGCTGCGCTCAAGTAAGAAGGCGTGACATGAAGCTTTGCTGCCGCATCCCGTTGGCGAATTTCAATCTGGATATCGAGGTTTCTTTCGACGCGCGAGTGACGGCAATCTTCGGGCCCTCGGGCTCCGGGAAGACCACCTTGCTCGACGCTATCGCCGGTCTAAGAAGCATCACGACGGGCGAAATTGAAATTAGCGGCAGCACGCTTTTTTCGTCGGCCCGGGGAATCAATTGCCCACCCCGAGAACGAGGCATCGGCTACGTGCCACAAGAAGCCGGGCTTTTCCCGCATCTATCGGTCCGAAAGAATATTCTTTTCGGCGCCGGTCGCAGCACGGGGATCAGCCAGTCAAAGCAGATCCGGATGGAACATGTGTTGAGCGTGCTTGAGATCGGCGGTCTATTGGATCGCCCGGTTACCAAGCTCTCCGGAGGAGAGGCGCAAAGAGTGGCATTGGCCAGGGCGATCTTGTCTCAGCCACGATTGCTCTTGCTGGACGAACCTTTGGCTTCCCTCGACATTAGTCTCAAGGAAAAGATCCTACCCTATCTTGCCCGTGTACGTGACGAATTTGAAATTCCGATGATTTATGTAACCCATAGTCTGACGGAAGTTCTGACTTTAGCTGACTGGGTGTTAATGATCCGGCAGGGACGCTTGGTGACCCAGGGAGTTCCGAAGGAAGCGCTCAGATCAACGCATGCCATCCTGCAGATTCCGGAAGGGCAGGCCGAAAATGTCTTCACCGTTGCTTTTGTCGAGTCAGACGCCGAAGCCGGTCAAACCAGAGTGCGGTTGCAAGCCGGGCACGAACTTTTTGTTCCCTATCTCCCGGAACCGGAAAACCACACGCTCCAGATTCGTATCAGCGCCGATGATATTCTCATCGCTACTAAACGCCCTGAGGGCATTTCAGCCAGCAATGTCTTGCCGGGAATTGTTCGAACCATCGATGCGGTTGACGGCCAGGTGATGGTCACGGTCGCCGCCGGAGACGAATTCTATGCGCGGCTCACGGCCGCCGCGGTCAAACGACTCAATCTAGTGGAGGAAACTCCTGTGTTTCTGATCATGAAGACTAGATCGTTTCGTTTGCTCTGATCGATGGCAGATCAGAGAGCTTGCCGCGCACAGCAATGGCCGCTCTGCATCCCGTCCCAAACACGGTCGAGGTTCGCCGGCAACTTTGTTACACTCGAGACGTGGTTCTGCCCGTCGCAGGGATTCCGCGAATAGCGTTGGGTTGGTAAGCCGATGAAGGTAAAACCGTCCATTCTCTTGGTTCTCCTTTGTCTCATGGCGATGAGTTGTGGGCGCAACGAGCGCATGGACCTGATCTACGCCCAACGGTGCCTCGGCTGTCATGGCCCGTCGGGCCAGGGCGATGGTCCGGTGGCCGCTTCGTTGCCGGCGCGGACCCCGGATTTTAGACAGACGGTCGAAAACATGAACGTGACCGAGATTCGCCGGGTTATTGCTGAGGGCCGCGGCCTCATGCCCGCCTTCGAGCCGGCGCTTCGCCCAGCGGAAATCACCGACATGGTCTATATGGTCCGCTTCTTAAGCCGGGAAGGCCGCGACGTCAGTTGGTGGGAGCGCTTCGACACCTTGGTTGTCGCCCACTGCAACGTTCCCTGGGAGATCGTTTTGGGTTACGACGAGCCGCCGGAGAAACAAAAGCGTTAACGGCTGCCGGCGTCGTTCCTCCGGCGCCGCTCTGCGGGCCATGGACCGTCATTGCCCGTCAGGCGCGATGAATAGTTGTCGGCTTTTCTTAACTGCTCCTAAACCGTTTGATTTCGTTGCGTTTTTTTGACACTTTCAAGGACGGTGTTCATGGGCAACCTCAGCTTGACAAGGCAGGAGCTTAAAACTAAACTCTAACCTGAGATTTTGTGGTGCAAACTTCTATGGCGCTCGATCATATCGAACAGCTCGAAGCGAAGGTTAATCGGCTGATTGAGAAGCACGAAAGAATCAAAAAGGAAAAAGAATCGGTGGAAAAGAAACTTCAGCAAAAAGAGAGCGAGTGGCACCACCTGAAAGGGCAGATTCGACAATACGAGCGCGAGCGAGTCGAACTGCGGGATAAATTGGACAAGATTCTCGGGCAGTTTGCCAGTCTCGATCTTCCTGACTGATGTAAGGAAGAAGCCATGAAAAAGGCACTTGACGTTGAAATTCTGGGCCAAAGGCTGACGATCAGCAGCGATGCTGAAGAAGGCTATATGTTGAAGGTTGCCGGCTATGTGGACGAGAAGATGCAGGCCCTTTCAAGGGCCCAGAAACCGGTGAACAAGTCTAATATTGCCGTGCTTGCGGCCCTCAACATCGCCGACGAATACCATCGACTCAAGGAGACGCACGAATCGATTCTTAATCGGTTGAACCTGTTATCGAAAAAACTTTCGACGATGTTAACTGAGGAGGGTTAAAGCTCTAAAGCGATCGATGTACCCTGATGGTTTCGTGATCAGGGAGGTATTGGGAATCAATAAACGATGAAATGCGGGGGAAACTCTAAAAGACGCGGCGTGGAAGATGAGGGAATGGGGAAAGACATTCTGATGGATCTGATCCGTTGGTTTCTAGGATTGTTAAATTGGACGAGCGTTTGGCGGTCTTTTGTCGAAAGCCGAAATATTTGGATGGAAGCCCCACCAGGGAGCAGAAGCCTGGTGCCGGCGGTTTTTGTATATGGAAAGCCGTTGGCCAGGGGCCCAACCTTTGCGCCTCGTAGATCAGACCTTTAGCGATTCATTTCCCGCATAGCCAGTCTCTCGTCTCCCTACCTACCCTATTAGAGTTCGGTGTGAGGTAGGCTAAAATGAGACAGAGCAAAGATGGGTTGCGCGCCGGGGTTCTAGCCCAGCGCAGCCTGCTTTCAAAAGCTGAAGCCCTTTCGCGCAGTGGTGATATTCAAACGAGGGCCCTGCAGTTCCTGCCTTATGTTAGTTGCCGGTCGCTAGCACTTTATAGCCCCATACAAAACGAGGTTGAAACGGCAGAAATTCGGGATCGCGCCCTGGTTGCGGGGAAACGTGTTTTCTACCCGCGGTTGGGGCAACGGGAGTCGTTGGAATTGGTTCAGATAGATTCCGCCAACGAACTGAGTCCGGGTCGTTTCGGCATCCTGGAACCGATGGGTGACAAGCGATTATTGCCTCCACATCATGCGAAGCTGTTGATTGTCGTGCCCGGGGTTGCCTTTGATTTGCGAGGCAACCGTTTAGGGCGGGGCAACGGTTGGTACGATCGGCTTATAAAAGAGTTAGGCGGGGCAACCTTGGTCGCTCTCGCCTACGATTTTCAGATCGTGGACGAAGTGCACACTGAAGCATGGGATCAAAGAGTTCATTACGTTATTACCGAAAGGAGAATAGTCGACTGCAGCTCCATACTAGAGCAGTCGGATCAGGTCTCGTAGGTTATTATAGGAAAGGGGGATCTTGGCGTTGGATCAAAATATTTTGTTCGCCATTGTAGGTTCACTACTAGGTGTTGTCGTCACGCTGTCGATCATTTGGGTGCGGCGCAAGCAACAGCGCATGCAAATCGAGCTCGCCCAGGACGCAGCCGCCCGCATCATTGAGGAAGCGAAAAGGGACGCGAGCGCGATCAAGAAAGAGGCTGAAGTCGAGTCTAAAGACAGCGTCATAAAAGAGAAGGCTGATCTTGAGAAGGAGGTGCGAGAAACCCGGAGAGAGCTTCAAAGTTTCGAAAAACGGCTGGTCACCAAGGAAGAGGCCCTGGAGAAAAGGGTCGATTCGGTGGAAAAACGGGATAGTGACTTGGGGAGGCGGGAGGGCGCCATCAGGTCGCGCGAAAAGAGCATTGAGGAAAGGTCCGAGGAGTGCGGGCGCCAAATCGACGAGGCGAGAAAACAGTTGGAGCGAGTCGCGGGCATGACCCGTGAAGAGGCGAAAAGAAGCCTAATCGATCAAATGGTGGAAGAGGCGAAGCACGAATCCGCTAAACGCATCCGTGTCATTGAAGAAGAAGCCAAGGAAGAGTCCGCACGCAAAAGCCAGAAAATCATCGCCCTAGCCATTGAAAGGCTCGCCGGTGATTTTGTCGCCGAGCGCTCGGTGACGGTGTTTCCGTTGCCCAACGATGAGCTCAAAGGCAAGATCATCGGCCGCGAAGGGCGCAATATCCGCGCTTTGGAGGCGGCCACTGGAATTGATCTCATCGTCGATGATACGCCGGAGACGGTGGTGATCTCGGGCCATAATCCGATCCGGCGCGAAATCGCGCGATTGTCGTTGGAGAAACTCGTATCCGACGGGCGGATTCATCCCGGAAGGATCGAAGAGGTGGTGCGCAAGTCCGAACAAGAGTTAGAGGAATCGATTCGGGAAGCCGGGCAGAAAGCCCTTTTCGATGTCGGCGTTCATGGCGTTCACCCGGAGATCATCAAGCTGCTCGGGCGGCTGAAATATCGCTACAGCTACGCGCAAAACGTGCTGCTTCATTCCATCGAGGCGGCGTTTATCTGCGGCATGATGGCGTCGGAGCTGGGCTTGAATGAAAAGCAGGCGCGGCGGGCGGCGCTGCTCCATGATATCGGCAAGGCTGTGGATCACGAAGTGGAAGGGTCCCATGCCATTATTGGCGCCGAGCTGGCGCGCAAATATGGCGAGTCGCCCAAGATCGTCAACGCCATCGCCGCGCACCACGAAGACGTCAAAGCCGAAACGATTCTGGCGCCTCTGGTGGATGCGGCAGATGCGTTGTCGGGAGCGCGGCCGGGGGCGCGCCGCGAAATGATGGAATCCTATGTGCGGCGTCTCGAAGACCTGGAGCGCATCACCAACACGTTTAAAGGGGTAGAGAAGTCTTACGCGGTTCAAGCCGGTAGAGAGATCCGCATCATGGTCCAGCATGACATGGTGTCGGATGACGACTCGGCTCGCATGGCCCGGGAGATCGCCCGCAAGATCGAAAATGAAATGACCTATCCCGGACAAATCAAAGTTACGGTCATTCGCGAAGTGAGAACAGTGGACTACGCCAAGTAGGGGTTGTGACCGGATGCGGATTTTGATTCTAGGCGATGTTGTGGGTCGGCCCGCGCGCAGGGCGGTGCGGGACCTCGTTCCAGCCCTGGTAAAGAAAGAGGAGATCGACCTCGTTATCGCCAATGCGGAGAACGCCGCGGGCGGTATCGGGGTCGATATCAAGAGCGCGGGCGAGCTCCTATCCTCCGGCGTTCACGTGCTGACGTCGGGGAACCATATCTGGAAGAAAAAAGAGATTTTTCCCTATCTCGACGATCACGCCGCGCTGCTGCGGCCGGCTAATTTTCCCGACGGGGCGCCCGGCCGCGGTTGGTGCGAGTGGCAAGGCGCCAACGGACTGAAAGCGCTGGTGGTTAACCTCCAGGGACGAGTTTTCATGCCCAACCATGTGGACGACCCCTTTCGTTGTGTGGACGCGATTCTGAAAGAGCACGGTCACCATTCCAGAGTCGTGATCGTAGACATGCATGCGGAAACTACCTCCGAAAAAAATGCCATGGGTTGGTATCTCAGCGGTCGAGCTTCAATCGTGTTTGGCACGCACACCCACATTCAGACCGCCGACGAACGGATCCTCCCGAACGGGACGGCCTATATTACGGATGTCGGGATGTGTGGTCCCTTCGATTCGGTGATCGGCATGGAGAGAGAGACGGTCATCAAGGCGTTCATCAGTCAGCTGCCGCGGAAGTTTGAAGTCGCGCAGGGGAACGTCGTGCTCCAGGGAATCACTCTGGATGTCGATCAGGCCAGCGGTAAAGCCCGGGACATCCGGCGACTGCGCCTGTATTACGAGCCCTCTTGTTAGATCATGAAGGACGTTCACCACCAGCTCGAGCTGATCAAGCGGGGCGCCGTTGAGATCTTGCCGGAGGACGAACTGGTGGCGAAACTTCAGCGCGGTCGTCCCCTCAGAATCAAGGCCGGCTTCGATCCCACGGCGCCGGATTTGCACCTGGGTCACACGGTGTTGATCCAAAAGATGAAGCAGTTCCAAGATCTGGGTCATGAAGTCGTTTTTCTGATCGGCGACTTTACCGGCATGATCGGGGATCCCTCTGGAAAATCGGAAACACGCAAACAACTTACGCGGGAAGAGGTCGTCTCCAACGCGGAGACCTACAAAGAGCAGATATTCAAGATCCTCGACCCAAAGAAAACTGTCATTGAGTTCAATCATCGTTGGATGGAAAAACTCGATGCGGTCGGGCTGATCGAATTGGCGGCAAAGTATACCGTGGCTCGAATGTTGGAGCGGGAAGACTTCAAACAGCGTTATCAGAAACAGCAATCCATCAGCATTCACGAGTTTCTCTATCCCCTGGTTCAAGGCTACGACTCCGTGATGCTCAAGGCCGATGTCGAGTTGGGCGGGACGGATCAGCGGTTTAATTTGCTGATGGGTCGGGAGTTGCAGCGCGAGTATGGGCAGGAACCCCAGGTCGTATTGACCATGCCCCTGCTTGAAGGGCTGGACGGCATTCATAAAATGAGCAAGTCTTTAGGCAACACCATCGGCATCAACGAAGCGCCTGAGAATATATTTGGCAAGATCATGTCGATTTCGGACGAGTTGATGTGGCGCTACTACGAGCTGTTGAGTGACCGGAATCTTTCTGAGATCCAGCATGAGCGGACGCGCGTCGAAACCGGCGAGTTTCATCCCATGGAGGCAAAGAAATCTCTCGCCGAAGAGCTGGTGACCCGTTTTCACGGCGCAGCTGCGGCGCAAGCGGCGCGGGATTATTTTGAAACCCGGTACCAAAAAAAATCAACGCCGGGCCATATCCAAAAACGATTCGCCGCGTCCGAGCCCGTCTGGATTTGCCGCCTGCTCGTGGACCTGGATTTTGCCAAATCGGGAAGCGAAGCGCGCCGGCTGATCGCCCAGGGCGCCGTGAGAGTCGACGGCCAAACTATTTCCGATGTCAATTTTCACTTTCAAGGTGACCAGCATGAAGTTGTGGAGGTGGGTAAGAATCGTATTGCGCAAGTCGCGAAGTAAGGGTGAGACTCCTGATCTAAATCGATACCGCCTAGCCTGGTTTGTCTCTTGCCGAAAAGCCGATCCTGACCTTGTCCAACCGTCTGTTGCTTAGCAGGTAATCGTGTGTCTGTCTCGGTCTGAAGCGCCTGGGTAGTGCCATTTCCCTTGTGGAGTTGAAGGACCTCGGTCAAGCTGTTATAGGCGGTCTGTTCCCGCGGTTCTGTTAAATCGTGCTGCAATATTAACTACCGATGTCGGCTCGCATGCACCCCCGGAAGGCAAAAGCAAAACAGCGATCGTTTTTCGACTCGGCTTCTGGCCTATGGCTTATGGCTGGCGTGATTGTTCTGCTGACCGGCCTGACGTTTTTTCCCTCATTGAGAAATGGCTTTGTCAATTGGGACGACACCAAGAATGTCGTGGAGAATCCCCACTACCGCGGCCTCGGTTGGGCGAACCTCGGTTGGATGTTTACGACCTTTCACATGGGCCATTATCAGCCCCTCAGTTGGTTAAGTTTGGGACTGGACTATGTGATTTGGGGAATGAATCCTTTCGGATACCATTTGACCAATCTTCTGCTCCACGCGGCCAATGGCGTCGTATTCTTTTTTGTTTGCCTGCGCCTTTTTTGGTTGATTGATGCGTCGCCTTCGCCTCACAAAACGCACGCGTTACCGATGGCGGCGGCCTTGTCTGCTCTGTTTTTTGCAATTCACCCTTTGCGGGTTGAGTCCGTCGCCTGGGTTACCGAACGACGGGACGTGCTCTCGGGATTCTTTCTTCTTGTGACCCTATTTTACTATCTCAAAGCGGCAACGGCTGGAGCAGCCAGCTCCGATCGTCGGCGCTGGATAACCCTTTCTTTGGCTTCCTATATCCTCTCACTCCTGTCCAAAGCCAGCGGCATCACCCTGCCCCTCGTGCTGCTAGTTCTCGATGTCTACCCGTTGCGGCGGCTTGGGCCAAATCCGCGGCAATGGCTCGGCCCGGAATCGCGCAACGTTTGGCTCGAAAAAATCCCATTTTTTGTATTCGCCTTGGCAGCGGGAATCGTGGCCCTGATGGCCCAGCAGCAAGCGAAGGCGATTCGACCGCTGGAGCAATATGATGTCGCCTCCCGAATAATGCAGTCCTTCTACGCGGCTGGCTTTTATCTATGGAAAACAGTCTTGCCCTTTGGCCTCTCGCCGCTCTACGAGATTCCTCTAACTCCTGATCCGTGGCGCTGGTCATTTTTACTAAGCGGAACTCTGGTTGTTGGCATCACGCTAGCCTTGTTTGTGCAGAGGCGGCGTTGGCCCGCCATCTTCGCGGGTTGGCTGGTCTATGTGATTCTCCTCATGCCGACCTCGGGGATTGCTCAGAGCGGTGCCCAACTGGTAGCGGATCGCTATAGCTATCTTTCCTGTATGGTCTGGGCGTTGGCTGCCGGCGGAGGGTTTTTTCAACTTTGGCAGTTAGCGTGGAATCGGGGCGTATCCCGAAGGCTGTTTGACGCGGTTGTGATTCTTGTCACCTTGGCTTTGGTGGGCCTGGGAGCCCTGACCTGGAAGCAAACACAGGTTTGGCACGATTCGGAGAAACTATGGCGGCATGCATTATCCATCGACCCGCAATCTTATTTCGCGCATAACAATCTCGGCAATGGGCTTGCCACTCAGGGCCGATTCGACGAGGCGATGGACCAATTTCAGCAGGCCCTACGAATCAATCCTAAGGACGCGGACGCGGTTTATAACTTGGGCAATGCAGCCGCCCAAATAGGCAACTTCGAAGAAGCGGACAAACAGCTGCAGTATGCATTGCAATTGAATCCCAACAACCCCATGGCCGCTTATGACCTGGGCAATGTTCGGGTTAGGCAACGACGCCTTGATGAGGCGATTGAACAATTTCAGAGGGCATTGAGGAGTGACCCCGGATTGGCAAAGGCCCACTACAATTTAGCGCAGCTATTTTCGCAGCAGGGAAAACTCGACGAAGCGATAGGAAACTATCGGCGCGCCTTACACAGCGATCCCGCGCATGTGAAGGCTCGTTATTACTTGGCGGTCGCTCTCGCCGAACAAGGTGACTTCGAAGGGGCGAGCAAAGAATTCCAGGAATCCCTCCGCTTGGAACCGAACCTGGCCGAAGCATACGCAGGCCTGGCGCGGGTGCTGACGGCGCAGGGTAAAAAAGACCAGGCGGTCCGGCACTATCAGGAAGCCGTGCGGCTTTTAAAATCACAGAGTCAGAATCAGAACGAAGGGTTGAAGAAGTGACCTCGAGTGACGAAGCGACTGTAGAGATAGCAGCGATTGGCCCGGCAGAGAGTGTGCCGAGGAGCAGGGCTCCCAGGCTTGCGTCCTATCTGATTCCGGGTTTAGTCGCTCTCATTACTTTTGTCGTTTTTTCGCCGGCATTGCAGAATGGCTTTGTCAACTGGGACGACTACGAAAATATAGTGAACAACCCGCACTACCGTGGCTTAGGATGGAGCCAGCTCCGCTGGATGTTTACAACATTTCACCACAGTCTTTACCGGCCTTTGACCTGGATCAGCTTGGGACTCGATTATATTTTTTGGGGCATGAACCCTCTTGGCTATCATTTAACGAGCGTTTTGCTTCACGCAGCTAATGCCGTGCTATTTTTTTATCTAACGCAACACTTGCTCACATTCCGTCATAGAGCCACCGTTCTGGGGCGCAATCCGCCGGTCAGAATCACGGCGGCGTTCGCTGCGCTGATTTTCGCCGTCCACCCCTTACGCGTCGAAGCTGTGGCTTGGGTCTCGGCCCGAAACGATCTGCTTTCAGCCTTTTTTTTTCTTTTAACGGTCATTTTTTATCTGGAATACGCGAAGCGCAAAGTCAACGACGAATACCGCGCCGCGCATTGGTTCGCCGCCGCCGTCGCAGCCTACGCTTGTTCTCTCCTGTCAAAAGCGATTGGCATCACGTTGCCTTTGGTTCTTTTGGTGCTCGACGTTTACCCGTTGGGGCGACTCGGTAAGCAGGCATGGTTCGGACCCGCGGTCCGAAAAGTTTGGTGGGAGAAGCTGCCGTTCTTTTTTCTCGCTGTGATTACCGGGTTAGCGGCGGTTGCAGCCAAGTACGAGGCTGGCGCTCTTGTCAGCTCGGAAAGCCATGACCTAGCGGACAGAATCGCTCAAGGCTTTTACGGCATAACCTTTTACATGGTGAAAACCCTGCTGCCTACGGGTCTCGCTCCTCTTTATGAATTCCCCTCCGATTTCTATGTCTTTAACTGGCGTATCATTCTGTCGGCAATCGTTTTTTTGCTATTCAGTCTGGGTTTTTTCGCGGCAAGGCATCGATGGCCCGCCGGCTTAACAGGGTGGATTGTTTATCTTCTGTTATTAGCGCCGGTCTTGGGGGTCGCTCAAGCCGGCCCACAGCTGGTCGCGGATCGCTACAGTTATCTATCGTGCATGGTTTGGGCGATACTCTTAGCAACTGTGCTTTTCCGCCTCTGGCGGCCAAGGAATTTTAGCACGGCTCTCTTGATAGGGATTCCTTTGTTCACGCTTTTCGGATTAGGTATTCTAACTTGGAAACAGACCGAGATTTGGCACGATACGGAGAGACTCTGGAACCACGCGCTTGCCGTGCGTCCTTCGAGTATAGCCTACTTTCATATGGGCAGGTCTATGGCGCAGCGTGGCGATCTGGCCGAAGGTGAGAAGCACCTGCGTCGCGCCGTCGAAATCAATCCGAGAAACGATGTGATTCAAAGTAATCTTGCTTTGGTTCTGGCCAAGCAAGGCAATCTGGCGGAGGCGACGAAGCACTTTCTCCGCGCTTTAGAAATCAATCCGAAGGATCCCGCTACATTGAACAATATGGGAATCACGCTAGCTCAACAGGGCAAGTTGGATGAAGCGATCCTGCACTTTCACCGTTCTCTGGAGATTAGGCCGAACGACGCCTCAGGTCACACCAATATGGCGAACCTCTTGCTGGACCGAGGAGACGTGGACGGCGCCACAAAGCACTTGCGCATCGCCATCGAAATCGATCCGGCGGACGCGGATAATCACAACAGTCTTGCGATCATTTCGGCGAAGCGCGGCAATCTCGCGGAAGCCACCGAGTATCTGCGCCGGGTGGTGGAACTCAAGCCCGGAGACGCCGCAGCCGCAAACAACCTTGCCATTACCCTTGCGAAACAAGGGAGACTCGAAGAAGCGGCTCAACGTTTCGAAGCCGCGCTTCGCATCGACCCCAATTTCGCCGAAGCTCATGCAGGGCTGGCGCGGGTGCTGGCCTCGCAGAAGAAGCCGGAAGAGGCGATGCGCCATTATCAAGAGGCGCTGAGGATTCTCAAAGCGCAAAAAAGCGCCGAAGGCTCGGTAGACGGCAAGCGATGAAACTCAGCAGGGTTTTACGAATCCACGACAAGTTGCACCTAGTCCAGCGCTTGCCGGAGGGACGGGAAATCACTCACAGGAGCGGGATTGTCGGAACTCGCATAACTGCCAAGCCGCTAGACCGGATGATTCATGCACTGAGAAAACCGACGACAGAGTGAGTATAGGACGAGGAGTAAGCTTCGTAGAGAGCGGGCATAGGAGTGTAAAGCTTCATTGACTTATGGGGTGTTTGGCTGGCGTGTGCGTTTTCTGCTCGATGGTTGTGACAGCGCTTAAGTTTGCAAGTCTCCTCAAGGTACAGGCCCATTGCCCGCGACCGCAGAGGCTTGCTCCTCGGGTTCTAACGTCGCGAATAATCCGGGGGTAGCTAGATGAACAAAGCGGCCGGCGGCAAGGACAAGCGACCGCGGGCGCAAAGGCGTCGCGCTGAAACCAAGCCCAGCATTGCGGCGCTGACGGACACCGGTTGGTTTTGGATTATTTTCGGCTGTGCATTTCTCGTACGGCTGTTCTACCTGCTCGAAATCGCTTCGATCCCGCTTTTCTATCACCTCGCCGGCGACGGCCGAGCCTACGATGAATGGGGACAGAGGATCGCTGCCGGAGATTGGCTCGGGCAGGGAGTGTTCTATCAGGCGCCCCTCTATCCCTACTTCCTGGGATTTCTTCAGGCCGTTTTCGGCCATAGTCTTTGGCTGATCCGGCTCATCCAGATCGGACTAGGAGCGATTTCCTGCGCGTTGATTTTCGAAACCGGCCGCAATCTATTTTCGCGGCAGGCTGGAATTGCTGCCGGCCTGATTCTTTCATTCTATGCCCCGGGGATTTTCTTCGACGGGCTAATCGAGAAAAGTATCCTGGATTTTTTTCTGCTATCGCTACTCTTGTGGTTGCTGAGTCGATTGAAAACGACGGCGCTGTGGAGCCAGTGGTTGGCCGTGGGTGCCGTACTGGGCCTCCTGGGACTTTCGCGGGAAAATGCCCTGATCTTGGTTGCTGTAGTGCCGCTTTGGATCGCACTGGCTTTTTCCGGATCGTTAGTTACCAAACGGCTGCAATGGATGGGCTTTTTCTTTGCCGGGTTGCTTTTGGTGCTGTTTCCGGTGGGGCTGAGGAATTTGACGGTGGGGGGCGAGTTCAAACTAACAACGTCGCAGTTCGGACCGAATTTTTTTATCGGCAACAATCCCCGGGCCGACGGTACCTATGTGTCCATCGGAAACGTAATTGGCGAACCGCAACTCGAGGGCAAAGACGCCAAGCGGCTCGCCGAAAGAGCTTTAAGCCGGAGCCTGACTGCCGGCGAGGTATCCGATTATTGGTTGCAAAAATCGTGGGATTACATTCGCTCCCAACCCGGTCAATGGCTTGGGCTCCTGGGCAAAAAATGGCTGCTGGTCTGGAATACGCGGGAAATTGAAGACTCGGACGATTTTTACATCTATCGGCAGTGGTCTTGGCTGCTGAACTTTTTGGGCTGGATCAATCACTTCGGCATGCTGGCCCCGTTGGCGGTCGTGGGCGTCTTTCTGACTATCAAGCAGTGGCGTCAGTTGTGGTTTTTGTACGCGATGATTCTATCGTTGGCCGCCAGCGCAGCGGTTTTCTATGTCTTTGGCCGATACCGGTTTCCGCTGGTGCCGTTTCTAGCGCTGTTTGCCGGCGCCGGCATGGCGGCGGCCGTGGCGCTTTACCAAAAGCAGAACTTTCGTCGGTTGACCCTCGCTGCGTTGCTCCTGTTGTCGACAGGGATCGTCGTCAATTGGCCGATCATGGGCGCCAGTGGCCCTGGGCCCGGCGGTTACAACAACCTATCCAATGCTTTTTACAAAGCGGGCAGGATCGACGAGGCGATTCGCACAGCACTCAAGGCGATTGAATTACAACCCGATTACGGAGTTGCGCGTTACAATCTCGGCAACCTCTACGCCGCCCAGGGTCGATTCGATCCGGCCGGAGCTAATTTTCAGGAAGCGATCCGGATTTTTCCGAATTACGCCGAGGCCCACAGCAACTTTGGGCAGTTGCTTGCGGAAAGGGGAGATATTGAAACGGGCGTTAAGTATTTTCGCAAAGCCATCGAGCTTGACCCGTCGCTTAGCCGGGCGCACCTCAACCTCGGTGTGGCGCTTGCCAAGCAGGGCCGGATCGCAGAGGCGGTGCCACCGCTATATGAAGCGGCGCGGTTGGACCCGGACTACGCGGAGCCGCGCAATTACCTGGGAAACCTCTACGCCGCGCAGGGCCGGTACGACGAGGCGGCAAGGTTCTTTTACGAGGCACTACGAATCCGACCGGATTACGCCCAAGCGCATCAAGGGCTGGCTCAACTGTTGTTGATGCAGGGAAAGCAAGAAGCAGCGCGGCAGCACTATCAGGAAGCGCTCAGACTCCTGAAACTCCGGGGAGCCACGTCAAAAGCTCGCTGAGCGCCGGACCGGGATCTCTCGGGCGCGTTGATGTCGGTATTGCTAACCTGGAATGTGTAAGTCGAACGCGGCCGGTGGATCTATCACTTTGATGAAAGGAATTGGATCATCGCCGATTTGCACTGGAACGATTTTGAGCTCAGGCGTGCTGCGAAGCCCTTCCACCCAATGATACTTCAAAATGATTTCATCTCCCCGGACGTTGGACGCCGCGATCCGATTGAGGCCCGCGTTGGTCTTGCCCTCGCCTTTAACAAACCAAGTTAGCGGCTGATTCACTTTCATCATGTGGACGGGGCCGATCCGCTGATCCGTGGTAATCAAACCCGGAACCGCCCGCAGTCGCTCAATCGATGCCGGATCGAAGGCCACTACCGCGCCGATGTTGTAAAGGCGAAAATAGTTTCTGATGGCTTCGTCGCTGAGCGTCCGGATGTCTTTTTTAAGTAGTTTTCCGGAGTGAAATTCGGCGAAATGGTGACGGTCGTTGTAAAGATTGATCGGCCCGCCAATCAGCTCGCGACCGGTCCAATGCGGGATAAACGCGGATAGGTACATGCCATCATAAACAAAGCCGGTTTCATCCCCCGATTCTTCAAAGAGCACTCGGCCTGCCGCTGGGGTCTCCTGCTTGATCCATTCCACGATGGCATTTAATTCCGGGCGAAGCCGAGTACGCAACAACATTTTTCCGCTGGTTTCGGTTGCAAAAAGATTAAGCAAAAAGGCCAAGAAGCCACAGGCAGTTATGATGGGCACGGCGTAAGACCGGCGTGTTAGAGATCTTCCGTTTATTCCTTGGGCCAGGATATAAGCAGCGGCCAGGGTCAGGAAGAGATCGAAGGGAATCTTGAAGCGCAGCGGTTGCCAGCTTTTCACGAAAGGGATGAGTGCCCCAAAGTAAGCAATTGAGAAGAGCACGATCCCGGCGCTTGCGAGCATGACGCCCGCGGTTCGATCCTCGCTCCGCAGAAGCTTTGCTATGCCCCAGGAGCCCAGCACCAGCAGCATCAAACGGAAACCTTTCTCCCAAAAGGACGGTCGAAAGCTCCAGTAGCCGCTTGGGCCGAGGTAGTCTTTTATGAAGGTAAATGGATCGACGCTGGTAAATAGCGGCAGTTGATCGACGATGGCCGCGGAAACGTCGTCGGTGCGATGCGCCAATGCGACAGCCAGCCAGGGCAGATTCACGAGAGCCGACAAAGCTCCGGCCCCGGCGATCCAGATCACTAAATTGCGACGGAAGATCTGCTCTTGGACGAACAGGAGAGCGACGATGGGTGCCAGAAAGATGACGATGGATTGAACGTGGAGCGGCAAAATAATCACCGCGATAATAAGCCAGCCAAGATGAGTGGCGCTCCACAACGATGCATGCTTGGCGATGCGATACAAAAGTGTCGCCCCCAGGACGCTCATATAGGCAGCCGGCGGATAGCCGATCATCCCGTAGAAAAACATTTCTCGCGGCAGCGAGTTCCACCAGTAGGCCGTTCCCAAAAACGCGGCCATGAGCGCGGCGCTGTTCTTAATGTCTTCGCGGTCAAAAAAGAGATTGCGCGCGGCAAAATACATAAGCCAGGGAACCGCCGCCATGGCCAGAAACGCCAGCAACTTGAACCACTGGACCGGCGCCACTCCGAGGTACGAGAGACCCAGGGCGGTGAATTCAAAAAATTTGATACTCAAATCCTGAATCGTATTCGACGGGTAGCCGGCGACAAAAAGAGGATTGTAACCCCAGAACGTTCGATCCTGGCGCCAGAACGCTTCCATAGACTTGAGGTGGTGAAAATGAAGGCCCCAGTCCTGCTCAATAACCGGCTGATTGTTAAAGAGGCCGGTCAGAGGGACAAACAGAGACGCCAAACCCACGCAGTGAAGCAAGCACAAGATTCCTGTCCATGCCAAGGCAACTCGTTCGCTGGGCCAGCCAAACCGGGTTCCCAGTCGCTCCGATCGATCTTCGGTCGATGGTTGCGGCTTCTTCCTCTTGGCGGCTTTTCTAGCTGTCATTTTTAGTTGGCTAACGGAAATTTCGCGTATGCCGAAGACATCAGTTGTGCTGCAAGGGGCGCCGGCCCGGTGCTACGGGTTTTGCTTCCTGGATAACTTGATTGGCTGGGGCTGGAACAAGGCTAAAGAGACGGGAATGAGCAAGAAGTAACAGAGCGCTCCCAGAATCAACGTCGCCGTAATTCCAAGCTCAAGGCTGATGGCAATCGCGCCGATGGAAGCGAGCACCCCGGCGGCGCCGTTAATCCCCCAGAACCAAGGCGTGGGCCGGGAGTCGATGGCGGCAATGAGCCGCATGCCGGTAGGAAAGCCAAACCCCAACAGCAGCCCGGCCGGCGTGATGGACGCCACGCAGATAGCGATCCGTGCGCTGAGCGTGGCATGATTGAAAGCAACAAACAGCTCGCTCAAGACCAAAGGCAAGATCAGCAAGTAGGCGCCGGTTAGGCTTGCCCAGACGGCCATCCTGGCTCGATTATGCAGAGTCAATTGCTCTGAAAGAAAACTCCCCAACCCGGTTGTCAGTATGAGGCTGAAGAGCAAAACGCTAAGGGAATAGATAGGATGGCCGAGGAAGACAGTCATGCGTTGGAGCAAAGCGATCTCTACCATCATAAAACCGGTACCGATCAAGGCAAAGTACAGCGTCCCCCGAGTTGTCACTAAAACCCCAACGTCTTTAAGCGCCGAACGTAACGGCACCACAATCGCTGCCATAACGAATATCAACGAGATCAACAAAAGCAGCAGCAAAGTGATCGTGGCCACGAGATTCCCGTGTCTTACCCCGCCTCCCTGGGGTCCCCTTGCGAGCATTGTCTTCGTGTGGGCGAACGCGTGGAACGGCCTGGAAAGAGGCAATTGATTGAAAAAAAACGGTCGGTCATCCGTCGGGGGTGTCAGGTCAAACTCAAGACTCGATGTATAAGCGTCAAGCGTCTTTCGATCGCCGGCGGTGATAATGCGGTACAGCGTGTCGGAAGCCGGCACCCGGCCAGGACTCATAAGGACTTGATGCTGATATTCCGCGGCTGTGCTTTCGAGGGTCTGGACGTCGCTGGCGGACAACGGCGATCGAGCCAAGACGAGGGTAGCCACGGAACCCTGCGAAGCGAGAAATAAATGGCGGCGCGGCTCGGCGATGCCCATCTCCATTAACGTTGCTACGGCCAAGCTGATCAGTCTTCCGGTTTCATCCGGAACTGAGGAGTCATACCACCGGCTGACGGTCAAAACACCACTGGGCGTCAAGCGACTAAGAAAGATCTTCCAGGCTTCGACCGTATAGAGGCCATTTTCGCTCAAGGTGAAAGCCCCAGCGCCGGTCGCCGCCCAGGTGTCGACCAAGCTCATCTGGATCAGGTCGAAGAACTCCCGGCTTCGCGCAAGCCAGCTTCGTCCTTCATCCAATGCAAACTGAACCCCCGGCAACGCCGCCACGTTATTGAAATCGATAAAGTCTCGTTCTCGAGTCAGGAGCTGGACGAAAATAGGGTTGATTTCCACTCCGGCAATTTTTTTCCGGCCGAAAAGCGCTGCCGATAAGATGTCCCGCCCGGCGCCGACGCCAATCACCAGGACCCGTTCGCGATCGGTAAGAAAATAGGCCAGGTTAGTCACGTCGTATCTTAGAAACCCTACGTCATTCAAATTCCCGCTAAAGCGATAGGCGTAAGTGGCGGCATCGCCGTCAATGTTCAACTCCGTTTGGTAAACCGACCATTTAGCCTGAAACATCTTAGGCGACGGCCCCCACATCTCCGGTGTGCCGCGTTTCACCTGACCCACAACCACCCGGGAGAAGGAATTCCATTGCTTGAACAGATGCGAGCCGGGGAATTCGAATTTCCCTTTGACGGCGATCGGCTGGAGACCGTGGTCCGTGTGGGGATTGATCAGAGCGCTGATAGCGAGAACCGCGAGGATCCAGTAGTGATGCCGCAGGCATGAATGCAGAGGCGGTTTTAGGTCCGGCTCCTTGCCAATGCCGGAAACAGAAAAAGCCAGGGCACCGGCTGCCACAATGGCTGCAACCCATAGGACCGCGGAAGGTCCATCGGTGAAATTCAGGAGCAGCAACGCCCCCAGGCAACCGCTGGCTGCACCCACAAGATCGACTCCGTAAACGCGTCCGATCCGAAACGGGCTGCGAGTGAGCGCGAGACTCATCACT
>Ga0208685_1000204_pt1 | contig 22090 bp, 20 predicted proteins | sample EasRivMeERMLT890_FD_187533 | JGI IMG/M metagenome (GOLD analysis project Ga0208685, IMG submission 187533) | Soil microbial communities from meander-bound floodplain in the East River, Colorado, USA - East River MetaG ERMLT890 (SPAdes) (version 2) | ecosystem: Environmental > Terrestrial > Soil...
GTGGTGGCCGTCATGTCTCACGACGGGAAAGCTTGACGAGCTTCTGCACCCGCCAGTTGAGCGTGTCGGCGACGTAAATGTCTTCCTTGCGGTCGAGCGCGAGGAAGTGCGCTTCGCCGTAGCGGTTCGGCCCCTTGCCCTGCCCGCCGGTCGAGCCGAGCACGTTGCCCTGGAGGTCGAGCTTCATGATCTTGCCGGCGTGGCCGTGCGCCATCATGAGGTGCTTCTGGTCGCGGCACATGCATAGCCCGCACGGCGTGCCGGGATGCCGGCTCTCGCGCAGGAACGTGCCGTCCCCATCGAAGACCTGGATGCGCTGGTTCGAGCGGTCGGCGATGTAAAGGTGCCCGTTCGCGCCGGCAACGATCGAATGCGGGACGTTGAACTGCCCCGGGCCCTTGCCCTCCCCGCCCCAGGTCTTCAGGAAATTTCCGTCCGCGTCGAACTTGAGCACTCGCGACTCGCCCTTGCCGTGGCCCTGTGTCACGAAGATCTCGCCCTTCGGCCCGATCGCGATGTCGTTGGGCTCGTTGAAGCAGCGCAGGTGCCCGGCGGGATGCCATTCGTTCGAATTTCCCTTGATGCCCAGCACCATGAGGATGCGGCCCCGCGTGTCCATCTTGACCACGATGTGCGAGCCGGTGTCGGTGGCCCAGATGTTGTCGTCCGCGTCCACGCGCAGCCCGTGAGGGAGCGTGAACACACCGTCGGCGAGCGAGCGGAGGTAACGGCCCCGCTTGTCGAACTCCATCAGGGCGTGCGCGCTGCGGTTGAAGACGAGGATGTTGCCCTTGCGCGTCACCGCGACGCTCGAGCACGGGCCGAAGTTCATCCCCTGCGGCAGCTTGAAGATGTCGGGGACGGGCTTGTAGCCCAGGTCCGGCGCGTTCTCCGGGTAGCTGCTAACGGTATTCTTGTCTGCCTTCATCGTTTCGCTTCCTCGCCGACTGCAAGGCGATCGGGCAGCGGCAGCGGCTCCGAAGGCCGCACGCCTGCCCGCGCAGCCTCTTCCAGGAATTGAATCAATACTTGCGTGGCCGGCGCAAGCGGCCGTTGGCGGCTCCAGATCACACCGACTGGACGCGCGAGCCGCGGCAGCTCCAGCGGGAGGATCGCAAGCAGCCCCAGGGACTCGTAGTAGCGTGATACGTCCGTCGCCAGTGCGGCAATCGCATCGGTGTAGTGAAGGTAACCGCGGATGACGTGCACCGACAGCGTTTCCACGCGATCGCTGGGCACCGGTACGCCATTTCGTTCGAATGCGCGTTCCAGCGGCTCGCGCAGCAGCGTATTGACGGGCGGAAACACCCAGGGATAGGCCAGCATGTCCGACCAGTTCACATGCTTGCGACCCACGAGCGGGTGATGTCGTCCGGCAACCAGGCTCACCCCCTCCTCCATGAGTATCTTCTCGTTCAGGCCCTGGGCAATGCGATCTTCCGGCAGCCGCCCCACGATCAGGTCGAGATTGCCCAACAGGAGCTCGGGCAGCAGGTTTTCCATCAAGCCCTCGCGGGCCAGCACCGTCATGCCGGGGTGGCGGCTCTTCAGCATCGCGAGGGCGCGCGGCAGCAATGCGAGGGCGGCGGTCGCGAGCACGCCGATGCGGATGTTTCCCGAGCTCCCGGACGCGAGCCCGCGCAGCTCGTCGCGCGCCTGCGCCAGGTCGGTGAGCATGCTGCGCGCGTGCCGGATCAGACACTCGCCATAGATCGTGGGAAAGACGCCACGCGATGTCCGCTCAAAGAGCCTGAGACCCAGGCCCCGCTCCAGTTCAGCGAGCGACTTGGAAACGGCCGGCTGAGTGACGTGCATGTATGCGGCCACCTTGCCGAGATTCCTGATGTTGTCCAGGGCGACCAGTATCTGGAGGTGGCGTGGCTTGAGATGGGTGCGAATGTAGCTGTCGAGCTGTGCCATGAGAGCCCACCCCCGGAGCTTGGCGATATTACCAACTCGTTATGTCTGGCGCCACTCTTCTCATTGGACGGTAATCACGCCGGGTCACATCATTTCTAGGGTTTGCGACCCGGTAACGTCTTGGTTCGAAGGAAATCCGATGCCCAGCGCGCCACTCCCGTTGAAGATCGCCATCGCCACCTACGGCCACACGGCCGCGATCAAGGACGGCAGCATCCCATTCGAGGGAATCACGCCCGAATTCGTGCAAGTGGAGCCCCAGATCGCCGCCTACCGCCGCATGGTGCGCGATGTCGAATTCGACGTCTGCGAGCTCGCGCCCTCGACCTACATGATCGCGCGCGAGCACGGCTCGCCGTTCAAGGCCCTGCCGATCTTCGTCTCGCGCAACTTCCATCATTCCGGATTCGTCTACCGGCCGGACGCTGGCATCAACAAGCCCAAGGATCTCGAGGGCAAGAACGCCGGCGTGCGCGCCTATTCGGTGACCACCGGCGTCTGGGGCCGCGGCATCCTTCAGAACGAGTACGGCATCGACATATCGAAGATCACCTGGTGGGTGGACGACGAGGAGCACGTGACGACGCTGAAACTGCCGTCGTTCGTGAAGCACGTCCCCGCGGGCAAATCGCTCGTCAGCATGATGGCGTCGGGGGAGCTGCAGGCCGGCTTCACCGGGAACGCGGGCCTGGGTCGCACCGGCGCGCCCAAGGAAGGCTGGACCGCCGGAGCGGCCAAACCCGCGGATTCCAACTACACCGAGTTCTTCAAGGATTCGAGGAAGATCGAAGCCGAATGGTACAAGCGGACCGGGATCTATCCCTTCCACGGAATCATTGTCGTCAAGGACTCGGTGCTCAAGGAGCACCCGTGGGTCGCCAAGTTGCTGTTCAAGGCGTTCACCGCGGCGAAGGAACGCTACGTCAAGCACCTTCCATCTCCTGACAAGGTATCCGGGAAGGACAAGCAGATCGCAGAGCTGGCGAAGATCGTCGGCGATCCGCTGCCCTACGGCATCGAGAAGAACCGTGCCTCGATCGAGGCCCTGATCCAGTACGTCCACCAGCAAGGCATGCTGAAGCGCAGCTACAAGGTGAGCGAGCTGTTCGTGGACCCCGAGGCCTGATTCAACTTTTCACCTACTAACCGGAAAACGACATGGCCTCCAAGATCATCGACATTCACCCGCACATCATTTCGAAGGACGAGAAGAAATATCCGATCACGCCGCTCGGCGGCAAACGCTCGGTGTGGTCCAGCGAGCGGCCGATCGATTTCGAGAAACTGGTTTCCTCGATGAACGAGGCGGGCGTGGACAAGGCGGCGATCGTCCACTCCTCCACGACATACGGCTACGACAACTCGTACATGGTCGACTCCATTGCCACCCAGCCCAGGCGCTTCACGGGCGTCGGCGCGGTGGACTTTGCCGCGTCCGACGCCCCCGAAAAGATCCGCTACTGGCACGGCAAAGGCGTTACCGGACTGCGCATCTTCAGCGCGGGCAGCACCATGGAGAAGCAGGCCGACACGCTCGACGATCCGAAGACCTTCAAGGCGTGGGAAACCTGCGCAGAGCTTAAAATTCCCGTCGTCACCCAGCTGCGCCGCGAGGGGCTCCATATGCTCTACACGCTCATTCGCAGATTCCCCAACGTAAAGACCATCGTCGATCACCTGATGCACGCACCGAGGGGTGATCAGCCGCCCTACGAACGCGCGGCTTTCCTCTTCGAGCTCGCGAGATACCCGCACGTATACTTCAAGCTTTCAACCAACAACGTGCGCTTCTCGAGGGATGGCGGAGCGTCACCAGAGACGTTCTTTCCGAAGCTCGTGCAGGAAATCCCCTCGAACCGCATCGCGTGGGGCTCGAACTACCCCGCCTCGAAGGGCACGCTGAAGGAAATGGTGGACGAAGCCAAAGCCGCGCTCTCGTGCCTCAAGCAGAGCGATCAGGACTGGATCTTTGCGAAAACCGCGCAGTCGCTCTACCCCGCGCTCGCCGACTAGACGAACAGGAGACACCGATCATGAGCACCACCCAGGAAGCGCTGAGACTCAATGTCATGATGGGCGACTACCCCAACACGGTAGCGCTGACCCAGGGCAAGATTCGCAGCAACCGCCTGCAGCTGAACTTCGCTGAGGCGAAGGTTCCGCACGACCACTTCAAGCGCGTCGTGAAAGGCGAGTTCGACGTCGCCGAGCTGGCCATCATGACCTATCTCCAGGCCATCGGCTGGGGCCGCCCCCTCGCCGCTCTGCCCGTCGTGCTGCACGGGCGGTTCCAGCACGGGCAAATCGCCTACAACGCAGACCGCGGCGCGCTCACGCCCGCGGACCTGCCCGGCAAGCGCGTCGGCATGCGCACCTACCCGCAAACGACCCCCACCTGGGTGCGCGGCATCCTGCAAAACGACTACGGCGTCGACCTGGCCAAAGTCCGGTTCATCACGTTCGACGACGGTCACGTCCCGGAGTACCGCGATCCACCCAACGCAACGCGCGCGCCGGCGGGCAAGAAGCTCTTGCCGATGCTGCTGGCGGGCGAGCTCGACGCAGGCATCGTGACCGCCGCCGACCTGAAGAGCAATCCCCAGCTGAAGCAGCTGATTCCGGACCCGGCCGCTGCCGGACGGGCCTGGCACGCGAAGTACGGCGCGCTGATGGTCAATCACATCGTGGTCGTACAGTCCTCGCTGTTGAAGTCGGACCCCGCCGCGGTGCGCGAGATCTACCGGTTGCTGAAGGAGAGCCGCCTGGCCTCCACCGAGCCGGCGCCTAAGGACGGTATCGACATCCGGCCGATCGGCTATTCGGCCAACCGGCGCAACTTCGAGGTTGCGGCGGAGTACGCGTGGCAGCAGCGCATCATCCCCAAGGCGCTCAAGCTCGAGGATATGTTCGATGCGACGACGCGGGCACTCGACTGACGGACCGGTATCGGGATGTTCATCGCGCAGGAGACCTACGGAGCGGTGAAGCGCGTGGCGGTGAATCCCCCGCGCTGGCGCAACTCTGCAATCTTCGTCGCGGCGGCCGCCGCGCAGGTGGCGGCGGGCGCCGGGCATGCTCAAGACTTTCCATCGAAGACCGTGCGCATCGTGGCGTCCGAAGCGGGAGGCAGCGGCGATTTCGTCTCACGCCTCGTGGCGCAGGGGCTCACCAGCGCTTTCGGCCAGCAGGTGGTCGTCGACAACCGGGGCGGGGGTGTCGTGGCGGGAGATGTGGTCGCAAAATCCCCGCCGGATGGTTACACGCTGCTCCTCTACGGCAACACGCTGTGGCTGCTGCCGCTCATGCGCAAGCAGATCCCCTACGACCCGTATCGGGATTTCGCACCCGTCACCGTTGCGGCGCGGGCCGTTAACGTGCTGGTGGTGCATCCTTCTCTCCCCGTGAAGTCGGTAAAGGAATTGATCGCCCTCGCGCGTGCCCGCCCCGGCGATCTCAACTTCAGCTCGGCGGCGCCGGGAACGATGAACCACCTGGCGTCCGAGCTGTTCAAGTCCATGGCGAAAATCGACATCGTGCGGGTCTCCTACCGGGGCAGCGCATCCGCGTTGACGGCGGTGATGAGCGGCGAAGTGCAGATGATGTTCGCCGCCGCCGCGCCCGCCCGACCGCACGTGCAGTCGGGGCGCGTGAAAGCGCTGGCGGTGAGCACCGCAACCCGCTCGCCCTCCTACCCGGATTTGCCCACCGTCGCGGAAGCGGGCCTGCCCGGTTTCGAAGCAGTTTCGGTCCACGGCATATTCGTTCCGGTAAAGACACCCGAGTCGCTCGTGGCGCGGCTCAACCAGGAGATCGTCCGGATATTGCAGCGCCCCGAGTCCAGGGAGCGCCTGGCGGGCATCGGCGCGGAGCCCGTGGGCGGCACGCCAGCGCAACTCGCCGCCACGATCAAGGATGAGGTGGCAAGGATGGGCAGGATCATCCGCGAAGCGGGTATTCAGGAAAGATAGAAGGCAGTTCCAAGGAGGACATATGGCGGAGATCATCGGATTGGGCACGACGCATGCGCCCTCGATCTACCGGGTGCCCGAGGAGATGACGGGCGTCATCAAGCGCACGCTGGCGGGCAAGAAGCTCGACCCGAAAATGCGCGATCCGCGCAACTGGCCCGAGCCCATGCAGGCCGAGTGGGGCAACGACGAGGGAACGGCCGCTGCCCGCGAGTACACCCGCCGCACCTTCGAGGCGACGCGCAAGCTGCGCGCGCGCCTCGACCAATTCAAGCCTGACCTCGTCATCCTCTACGGCGACGACCAGTACGAGAACTTCGTCGAGGACATCGTGCCGCCGTTCTGCATTTACATCATGGACGAGTTCAAGTCGCTTCCGTTCGCGGGACAGGACGGCGAGCCGCGGCGCAACGTCTGGAACGAGCCGGGCGACATCGTGTTCACCCAGAAGGGTCATCCGCGGGCGGGGCGCTACCTGGTCAACTACCTGCGCGACCAGGAGGTCCACGTACCCTACGCCTACCGGTTGCGCTACAAGAACGGGCTGGCTCATTCGTTCATCAACACCCTGCTGTTCCTCGATCCCGACCGCAAGGGGTGGAATTACCCGATCCTGCCGATCCACATCAACTGCTACGGCGGCAACGTGATCCGCCAGCGCGGCGGCATGCTGGCCCCGACGGACATGAACGACGAGCCGGATCCGTCCGCGCCGTCCGCCGCCGCGTGCTTCGACATGGGGCGCGCCATCGGGCGCGCGATCGCGGCATCGCCCTGGCGCACCGCGATCATCGGCTCGGCGAGCTGGGGACACGGCTTCCTCACGCCGAAGAACCACTACCTCTGGCCGGACCATGCGAGCGACCGGAAGCGGCTCGCGGAGCTCAAGGAGAACCGCATCGCGGAATGGCGGAATTTCAAGCGCGAAGCCCTGGAGGATGCGGGGCAGCACGAGCTCACGATCTGGTCCGCACTTGTCGGCGCGATGTCCGACCTGGGCAAGAAGGCGCAGGTGATCGAGTACATCGAGAACTGGACGCTCAACACGGACTCGTGCTTCGCGGTCTTCAACTGAGCGCCGCGTTTCCCGGCCAGGAGATCGGCAAGTGGGGCAAGGTGATCCGCGAGGCGGGGCTCCGGGCCGACTGAAACTATTGCCGCAAGGAGAATCTAGCATGCACCTACGCAGTGTGGAATTGCAGATGCCGAACCGCGCGGTCGCAGTCGATTTCCTCAAGGAGCCGTGGGGCCTCGTCGACGCCGGCAAACGCGGGGACACGACCTACCTGCGCGGAACGGGGTCCTTCCATTACGTGATTGCCGTTACCGAGGGACCCGCCCGCGCCGTGGTGTCCTCCACCCTCATCGGCACCCGAAAGGAAGTCGAGGGCGTCTGGGACCGAGTCCGGAAGGCCGGTCTGAAACACAGCCCATGGATCGACGAGTTCGACGAGCCCGGCCGCGGCGCGGGCTTCAGCGTCTCCGGTCCCGAGGGGGAGCCGTACCGCTTCGTCGTCGAGCGCGATCCGGTGCCCGCGGCGTTGCCCGCGGACAACGCGCGCCCGATCCGGATAACGCACGTGGTTTTCAATTCGCGGGACCGCGAGGCCGCCTCGCGCGTACTGGTGGATACCCTCGGCTTCAAGGTATCCGACCGCACGCGCATCATGAACTTCCTGCGCTGTGACGACGTGCACCATGTGGTGGCCTACGCCGACTCGAAACAGGCGACACTCAACCATATCGCCTTCGAGATGCAGGATACCGAGGCCGTCATGCGCGGCATGGGCCGGCTGAAGGACGCGGGCTGCCCGAGCGTGTGGGGGCCCGGCCGGCACGGTCCGGGGAACAACACATTCTCCTATTTCGTCGCGCCGTTCGGCGCCTGCATCGAGTACACCGCCGAGGTGCAGCGCGTGGACGACAGCTACCGGACGGGCACGCCGGAGTCCTGGCAGTGGCCGCCCGGGCGCACCGACCACTGGGGCATCGCCAGTCGCGACAACGGAAAGCTTGCCGCCTCCGGCGAGACCTTCCCCTACCGGGAGATCGCGGCATGAAGTTCGTCCACGCACGCGCCACACACGCAGGCGGCGCTCGCATCCTTCGAATGCACAGCGCGATCGTGTGCGCGTCCCTGATTCTTTTCACGGGCGCGGTGCACGGGCAATCACAGTGGCTGCCCGAAAAGCCGGTGGAGATCGTCGTGCCGACCGGCGCCGGAGGCATCAACGACCGGATCTCGCGGCTCATGCAGCGGGTGCTCCAGGACGGGAAGCTCGTGCCGACGCCAATGGTCGTCATGAACAAGGCGGGCGGAAACCAGAGCCTCTCCGTCGTCTACCTCACTCAGAAGGCACCCGATCCGCATCACCTCCTCTACGCAACGGCGACGCTCTTCACCAACCAGCTCGCGGGTTTGACGCCGCTGGGCTACAAGGATCTGTCACCGCTCGCGTGCCTGGTGGTGGACCATACGGTGATCACGGTGGCAGCCGATTCGCCGATCCGCTCCCTGCGCGATCTCATGGATCAATTGAAGGGCGATCCGGGGGCGGTGTCCTTCGGCATGGTGAGCCGCGGCGGGCCGAATCACCTCGCGCTGTCCCAGGCGGTGCGCTCCGCGGGCATCGATCCGCGGAAGCTGCGCACGGTGGTGTTCAAGACCAACGCCGAGTCGAACATGGCGGTGATCGGCGGCCACATCCAGGCGGTCGTGTCGTCCGCCAGCGCGGCGCTGCCCCAGGCGCAGGCGGGCCAGACGCGCATGCTCGCCATCGTCGCGGCGGAGCGGGCGGCCGGTCCCCTCGCACAGGTGCCGACCGTGCGCGAGCAGGGTGTCAGCGCGACCGGCATCGCCAACTGGCGCGCGATCTTCGGGCCGAAGGGCATGAGCGCGGCGCAGGTCGCGTTCTGGGACAGCGCACTCGCACGCATGGCAAGCGCGGAGGAGTGGAACCGCGAGCTCGACGGCACCAACATGTCGCGGCAGTTCCTGCGTGGCGGGGACTTCAGCCGCTACCTCGACGAGGAATTCGCGGCGACGCGGGCGGTCATGACCGATCTCGGCCTAATCAAATAAGCTGCGCGACGAAACGGAGGAATCTTGGCGGTCACGCTGGGTTACGAGGCCTTGCAGGGCGCGCTGTCGATGCGGGAGGCGATCGATCTCCTCGAGCGCGCGTTCGCCCACGAAGCGGCGGGCGAGGTGCAGATGTCGCCCAAGTTCGTGACGGACTTCAAGGGCGGCGCGATGCGCATCCTCTTCGCCGCAGACAGCGCCTCCGGCTATTGCGCGATCAAGGCCTATCACAACATCCAGGGCGCGGGCGTGCGCTACGTCGTGTCGCTCTACCGCCTGAAGGACGGCGAGCTGCTGGCGCTCCTCGACGGACGGCACATCACGGATCTTCGCACCGGAGCGGCGAGCGGAGTCATCGCGCGCAAGGTGGCGATTCCGGGCCCGGTCACGGTCGGCCTCATCGGATCGGGGCATCAGGCGGCAACCCAGCTCGAAGCCCTTGCCGCGGTCTATTCCGTCCGCTCCGCCGCGGTCTACAGCCCGACCGCGGCAAACCGGGAAGCGTTCGCGCGAAGAATGTCGGAGCGACTGGGGTTTCCGGTGTCTGCCGTCGATTCGGCGCAGGCCGCGGTGCGTGGCCACCCGGTCGTCGCCGCGGCGAGCAGCGCCCGCGGCGCCGAGCCCGTGCTGCGGGGAGAGTGGCTCGGGCGCTGCCGGCTGCTGTGCGCCGTCGGCAACACCCGCGCGCAGTTTGCGGAAGTGGATGTGCGATGCTTCGAGGATGCGCGGCTCGTCGTCGTAGATTCCATTCACGCGCTGGAAGAGGCCGGGGAATTGAAGCGCGCGATCGCGGCGGGCGCGCTGCCGGAGTCGAAGCGCGCCACGCTGGGACAGGTCGTCACCGGCGCGGTGGGCGTGCCCGGCACGGGGCTCGTCGTGTTCAAGTCGGTGGGCACGGCGTTGCAGGACCTCGCGCTGGCGGCCCGCTATTACGAGCTGATCGGCGCGAGCGCGGGCGTGCCGACGGCCGCGGATCTGGCCCGCGTGAAGTAGAATCCGTCAGGTAACGAGAACAAGGAGACCGCGATGCTGATGCCGATCAAGTTGAAAGGGGTGATGCAGGCCCCGGTGTCGCCGATGAAGGACGATTTCAGCTTCGACGGCGAGGGGTTCGCCAAGATGGTGGACTTCCATGTCCGCCACGGCGCGCCCGCCATCGCGTGGCCGCACCACAAGGCCGAGTCGCTGAATCTCACCATCGCCGAGCGCAAGCTCGGCGCGGAGATCGCGGTCAAGACCGTCGCGAAGCGGGTGCCGGTGTCGATCTTCGTCGGCACGCTCTCGGAAGAGGACTCCCTCGACCTCGCGCGCCACGCGCAGAAGGTCGGCGCGGACGCGATCCTCACCATCTCGCCCTACTGCCGGCGGCCCGCTCAGGAAGAGATCTTCGATTCGATCGTGCGCATCGCGACGACAGTCGAGCTGCCGGTGCTCACCTATAACTCGCCGTGGCGCAACGGCGAGGGCGTGGAATTCACCGGGGAGCTTACCCGGCGCCTGATCGACCGGCTGCCCAACTACATCGGCATGAAGGACGCGAGCTTCCACAGCCAGAAGTACCTCGAGATTTCCCGCGTCGCGCTCGACATGCGCCCGGGTTTCGCGATCATCATGGGCGTGGAGCACCTGCTCGCTTCGTATCCCCTCGGTGCCTGCGGCTCGTTCTCCTCCTCCGGCGCGATCGCGCCCAACCTGTGCAACAAGTTCTTCGCCGCGCTCGAGGCGCACGACTGGGAGACGGCGCGCGAGTGCCAGTTCAAGATCTCGGAGCTGTGGCGGATGTTCAAGGAGCAGTACCCCTCCTCGCTCAAGGGCGCGATGATCATGATGGGCCGCCCGGTCGGCCCGACGCGCTCGCCGCTGCCGACCGCGAGCAAGGAGCGCCTCGAGTTTCTGCGCAAGCGGCTCGAGGAGCTCGACATCCTGCAGACCGAGCCGCACGGCTGGTAGATGGCGACTTTCCAGCCCGGCCTCGTGCACGCGCCGGTCACGCCGTTCAGGCGCGACCAGAGCGTCGATTACGCAACCTACGCGAAGGTGATCGAGTTCCACCTGCGCAACGGGGCGGAGGCGCTCGCGCTGCCGATGCCCGAAGGCGAGGACATGAGCCTGCGCGACGGGGAGCTGCGCGAGCTCCTCGAGTTCGCCGTGAAGCAGGTGAAGGGACGGGTGCCGGTGCTCGCCCACGTGAGCGACGCCGGCACGAGCCTCGCGGTGGAGCGCGCCGTGCACGCGGAGAAAACCGGCGCTGCGGCAATCCTCTCGCATCCGCCCTACTTCTGGCACCCCAGGCCCGCGATGGTGGTGGAGCATCTCGCGCGCATCGCGGCGGCGGTGAAGCTGCCGTTCTACGTGTGCAGCCCCCCGGTCGAATCGCCCGGCACGGAGCTGACGTCCGACATGGTGATGCAGTTGATCGAGCGCGTGCCGAACCTGGCCGGCGTGGTGGACGCGAGCCTCGACTTCGTGTTCATGGAGGAGGTGATTTCGGGCGGGCGTCGGCTGCGGCCGGGATTCCAGCTCCTCGCGGGCCGGGACTACCTGGTATCCGCGGCCGCGCTCGGCGGCAACGGCGCGATCGTGCCGCTCGCCGGCATCGCGCCCAAGCTCGTGCGTCGGGTCTACGACCTGTGCCGGCAGCAGAAATTCGTCGACGCGCGCGGCATGCAGGAGGACATCGCGCATCTGCACCACCTGGTGCGGGAAGCAGGAGCCTCCGGGTTGAAGGACGGCCTCGCCGGCATCAAGTGCGCCATGGCGGTGATGGGCCGCGAATGCGGAGTGCCGCGCCCGCCGGTCAGGCCGCTCGGCGAGGTCGAGCGGGGGCGCTTCGAGGAGGCCGTGCAGTCGCTGGCATTCCTCAAGACCGAGCCGCACGGATGGTAACTATAAGAGGAGGAGACTGATCGTGATGTTCAATCGTGAAGTGATTCGAGCAGCAGCGGTTCTAGCCGTCGGGTTGGCAATCGGGCAGCCCCTTGCTGCCGGTGCCCAGGCCGCTTCGTCTGGACAGGCTTATCCGACCAAGCCGGTGCGGGTGATCGTGGCGTTCGCGGCCGGCGGCTTTGCCGACTTCATGGGGCGCCAGGTCGGGCAGAAGTTGACGGACCGGCTGGGGCAGCAGTTCGTGATCGACAACCGCGGCGGCGCCGGCGGCACCTACGGCGCGAAGCTCGCCGCCGACGGCGCGCCCGACGGCTACACGCTGCTCGTGAACACGGCGGCCAGCACGGTTGCGCCCAGCCTCTACAAGAATCTCGGATACGACCTGGTGAAGGACTTCACGCCGGTGGCAAACACGGTCTCCGCCGCGGGACTGTTCGCGGTGCTCGCCTCGCATCCGTCCCGGGACCTGAAGGACTTGATCCAGCGCTCCAAAGGCAGGCAGCTCAATTACGCCACGGCGGGGGTCGGGACATCCTCTCATATCGGGGCCGATTACCTTCTGCGGGTGCTGGCAAAGCTCGACGCGGTGCACGTCCCGTTCAAGGGCGGCGGGCCTGCGACCATCGCGGTGCTGGGCAACCAGGTCGAGGTGCTCTATGGCTCGATGGCCGGGCTGCCGCACATCCAGGCGGGCAGGATGAAGGCGCTGGGAGTAGCGAGCTTGAAGCGCATCGAGGCCCTGCCCGACGTTCCGACCATCGCCGAGGCGGGGTATCCCGGTTTCGAGGAGCGCTCGTGGGTGGGGTTCTTTGCGCCGGCGGGGACACCCACCGTCACCGTCAATCGGCTCAACCAGGAGATCAACCGGGCGATCGCGTCCCCGGACCTCGCCGCGAACATCAAGACACGCGGCATGGACACCCATCCGGGCTCGCCCGCCGATTTCGCCCGGTTCGTGCGCGCGGAAGTCGAGAAATGGGCGAAGATGGTGAAGATCACCGGAGTCAAGGTGGAATAGGCGATGGCCAGGATCGTCGGCGTCTTTCAGACTGCCCACACGCCGTTCTGCTACCGCAGACCGGAGGACTGGAACCGGGCCCGCAGCGGGCGCCCGTTGCGGCCGGACGTGCCGCTCGACGACCTCGAGTCGAACCGGCGCAAACACGCCCGGGTCCAGGAGGGCTTCGCCGTGTTGCGGCGCAAGCTTGCGGAAGCGCGCCCCGATGTCGTCCTGATCTTCGGCGACGACCAGCTCGAGTGCTTCGACTTCACCAATTACCCTGCGTTCTCCATCTACGTGGGTGAGACGTTCGAGGGTGCCCTGACGAGAGACGATGCGCCGATGGGTGGAAAGATGGAGTCTGCCCCGCCGAAGAAGGTTCAGCTCAAGGGCCACCCGGAACTCGCCGTCGCGCTGTTGACCGGCATGATGAAGCGCGGCATCGATCCGGCGTACAGCATGGACATGCCCAAGCCGCAGGACGGCATCGGGCATTCCATCCTGCGGCCGGTGCAGTCGCTGACCGATCTCGCGACGCCGATCGTGCCCTTCCTGATCAACTGCTACTACGCGCCGCAGCCGACCGCCACGCGCTGCTACCAGGTCGGACGCGCGGCGCGCGAAATCATCGAGGAGTTTCCGGACGGCCTGCGCGTCGCGGTCATCGGCTCCGGCGGGCTGTGGCATACGCCCCAAAAGCCGGGCGCGTGGCTGAACGAGGCCTTCGACGAGGAACTCCTCGCGTTCATGGCGCGGGGCGACGCCAAGGGGATGGCGGCGCATTTCGATGCCTACCGCATCCCGGAGGGCGACACCAGCCAGGACATCGGCGTGCGCGGGCGCACGGTGACCGGCATGCCGGCGTTCGGCGGGCCGCAAGGCGGCACGCGCGAGATCTGCAACTGGATTGCGGCGGCCGCGGTCGCCGAGGGCACAACCGCGACCATCGTGGACCGCGTGCCGATCTACGCCTCGCCCATCGACGCCGCGTTCGCGTATTTCAATCTCTAGCCGCCGCCGGTAGCCGACCGGGAGTTGCGGCGCCTATTCGCCGGGCAGGTTCGCGTCCCTTACGACTTTCGTCCACTTCTCCTGCTCCGCCCTGACGTGCGCGGCAAACGCCTCGGGCGTGGTCGGCGTAAGCGTGATGCCCTGGTCCTCGAGGCGCTTGCGCAGCGTGGTGCCGGCAAGCAGCTTGTTGAGATCAGTGTTGATTTTGGTAATGATGGCCTGCGGCACCTTGGACTGCGTGCATAGCCCGTACCAGCCGGTGACGTCGTAGTTCTTCACGCCCTCCTCGGCGAAGGTCGGCACGTCCGGCACCTGCGCGTTGCGCTTTCCCGAGGTGACGCCGAGCGCCCGCACCCGGCTGGCCTTGATCGCCGCCAGCGGCCCGCCCGCGAGATTGCCGACCGAGGACTCCATGTGCCCGCTCATCACGTCGGCAAGCGCCGCGGCAGCACCTTTGTACGGCACGTGCACGATGTTGATGCCGGTAATGGTCTTGAGCAGCTCGATGGAGAGATGTGGCGAGCCGCCGACTCCGGAGGACCCGAAGTTGATCTTGCCGGGATGCGCCCTGGCGTAGGAGATGTACTCGCGCAGGCTCCGCGTGGGCATCGAGGGATGCGCCATGAAGACGTTCGGCACGCCGCCGATCATCGCGGGAAACGCGAAATCCGCTATCGGATCGTACGTGAGCCTCGCCCGGAAGCGCGCCGGCGTGATGGCATGGGAGCCGATATTGCACAGCACCAGCGTGTGGCCATCAGGTGCCGACTTGGCCGTGATCTCCGTTGCAATGTTGCCCGAGGCGCCCGGCCGGTTCTCGACGAACACCTGCGCGCCCCACAGCTCGGTCAACGCCTGCGCAATAAGGCGCGCCGTCGTGTCGACGCCGCCGCCGGGCGTGTAGCCAACCATGATGCGCACCGGCTTCGTCGGATACTGCTGTGCCGCCGCGGGCATTCCCCCGCACAAAACCAGCGCAGCAAGGCACAGCACCAGGTTCTTCGATATCAGAGAGCTCTTCATCGTCTCCTCCCTCTCAGGTCATCCATCCGCCTTGATCATCTGCGCGCCCCGCTCCGCGATCATCACGGTGGGCGTGTTGGTGTTGCCCGAGGTGATTGTAGGCATGATCGAGGCATCGATTACGCGCAGGCGCTCGATGCCGCGCACGCGCAGCTGCGGATCCACCACCGCCGTGGAATCGCCCGCGCGCCCCATCTTGCAGGTCCCGACGGGGTGGAAGATCGTCGTGCCGATGCTGCCCGCCGCCGTGACGAGCGCGTCGTCCGACTGAAATTGGGGGCCGGGCATGAATTCCTCCGGCTCGTATTTCTTCAAGGCATCGGTGCAGGTCACGATGCGGCGCGTCAAACGAATCGAGTCCAACGCGACCTTGCGATCGTCGACTGTCGCGAGGTAGTTCGGCGCGATCGCCGGATGCGCGCGCGGGTCGGGCGCGGTGATCCGCACGTGCCCGCGCGAGGTCGGCCGCAGGTTGCACACGCTCGCGGTAAACGCCGGGAATGGATGGGGCGGCTCGCCGAACCGGTCGAGCGAGATCGGCTGCACGTGGTACTCGAGGTTGGGCGTCACCTGGGACGGATCGGACTTCACGAACGCGCCGAGCTGTGACGGCGGCATCGTCATGGGCCCGGTGCGCGACCACGCGTACTCGACCGCGATCTTCGCCTTCGCCCACCACGAGTGCAGCATCGTATTGAGGGTCATTACGTTCTTCACCCGGAACGCCATCCGCAGCTGCAGGTGGTCCTGGAGGTTTTCGCCGACCGGCAGCTCGTGCGCGACCGGGACGCCCCGCTCCTGGAGCAGCGCCCCGGGCCCGACACCGGAGAGCTGGAGGATCTGCGGGCTGCCGATCGCGCCCGCGGCAAGAATGGTTTCGCGCCGGGCCTCGGCGAAACATTCCTCGCCGTCCTGGAAGTACTCCACGCCCCGCGCGCTGCGGTCCTCGAGCCTGATACGCTTCACCAGCGCGCCGGTCACGACCTTGAGGTTGGGCCTCGTGAGCGCCGGCCGCAGGAACGCCTTCGACGCGTTCCAGCGCACGCCGTTCTTCTGGTTCACCTCGAAGCGCGAGACGCCGCTGTTGTCTCCGCGGTTGAAGTCCTCGGTCCAGGGGACGCCCGACTCGATGGCCGCGTCGCGGAAGGCCTCGATGATCTCCCAGCGCGCGCGGGGCGTCTCGACGCGCCATTCGCCGCCTGCGCCGTGCTTCTCGTCCGCGCCGCGCCAGTGGTCCTCCACGTTCATGAAGACCGGCAGCACGTTGCGCCACGCCCAGCCCGAGTCGCCGCTCAAGGCCGCCCACTCGTCGTAGTCGCGCGCCTGACCGCGCAGGTAGAGCATGGCGTTGATCGAGGACGAGCCGCCGAGCACGCGCCCGCGCGGGTAGCCGATGGAGCGCCCGTTCAGCCCGGGCTCGGCGACGGTGCGATAGCACCAGTCGGTGCGCGGGTTGCCGATGCAGTAGAGATAGCCGACCGGGATGTGGATCCAGATCCAGTCGTCCCGGCCGCCCGCCTCGAGCAGCAGCACCGTGACTGCGGGATCCGCCGAAAGCCGGTTGGCGAGCACGCATCCGGCGGTGCCCGCGCCCGCGATCACATAGTCGAACGTGCCCGCGCTACGCATCGAGCCTCAATGCGGTTCCTCGGGCATTTCATAGCCCTTGCGGATCTTCAAGCCCTTGATGACCTCCTTCACCGTGCCGGACAGCGGCAGAGAGAGGCGCGCGAGGTCTGCCTCGTGCAGCACGATGCTCATATCCTTCTCGGCCCACGGCATGGGGCGCTCGCCCGCGCCGCTCTCCAGGGACCAGTTCGTCCCGCTGCCGTGAAGCAGGGCCTCGCGCAGGCGCCGCGGGTCCACGCCGAGCGCTTGCCCGAGCCGCAGCCCTTCGTCGTTCGCCGCCGTGCACGCCCACAGCAGAAGGTTGTTGACCATCTTTCCGACCTGCCCGGCGCCCACCTGCCCGAGATGAAAGATGTCCGATGCAAAGCTCGCGAACGCGGGACGGCAGGCCTCGAACGCCGCGACGTCCCCGGCTCCGTAAATGAGGAGCTTGCCCGCCGCGGCTGCCGGCTCGCCGCGCGCGAGCGGTATGTCCAGCAGCGTGACATTGCGCTCCCCGAGGCGCGCTGCAAGTCGCGTCGCGTAGCGCGGCGCAACCGTCGAGGCCAGCGCGACGACAGGCCGCGCGCCTGCCCCGGCGAGAATGCCGTCCTTGCCGAACACGACGTCCTCGACTTCGGACTCGAATCCGACCACGATGATGACGAGGCCCGCGGCGCGCGCGACCTCGCGCGGCGAATCCACAATCTGCACGCCGAGAGCGCGGGCTTTCGCGCAGGCATCCGCAACCGGATCGCAGCCGATCACCCGGAACCCCTTGGCAATCAGGTGCCCCGCCATCGGACTGCCCATCTTGCCCAGGCCGATCAGCCCCACCGTTTCGATGGAATTCATTTCAGTCGATTTGCAGGGTGCCGGCCTTCACCAGCGGCCTCAATCGCGCCGCTTCGCTCGCGATGAGCGCGCCGAATTTCTCCGGCGTGCCGCCCTCGACCTCAAGGCCGAGCTGCTCGAGGCGGCCGCGCACGTCCGGCGTCTGCAGCGCGCGATTCACGCCGCCGTTCAACTGCTCGATGAGGGCGCGCGGCGTCTTCGCCACAGTGACGAAGCCGATCCACAGCGTCGAGTCGGCGCCTTCCACGCCCTGCTCCTTGAAAGTCGAGATCTCCGGCAGGGCCGCCAGCCGTTTCGTCCCGGACACCCCAAGGACCTTGAGGCGCCCGGCTTTGACATGGGCTTCGCTGGAAATATACGAGGTGTACTGTGCGTCTACCTGGCCCGCCACGAGGTCGGTGAACGCCTGCACCGCGCCCTTGAACGGGACGTGGACGACGTCGATCCCGGACGAGAGCTTGAGCATCTCGAGCGCGACGTGCGGATTGCTGCCTGTGCCGGGGGAAGCCCAGTTGATCTTGCCAGGGTTCGCCCGGGCATAAGCGATCAGCTCCTTCAGGTTGGCGGCCGGGAATCGGGGATTGGCGACGATGAGGTTCGGCGTGTAGCCGACGTAGACGATGGGCGCGAAATCTGCAAGGGCGTAGCTCGGCCTCTTGCGCAGCACGACGTTCAACAGCGCCGGCCCGGGATTGGTGAGCATGATGGTGTAGCCGTCCGGCGCGGCCCGCGCGACCAGCTCGGCGCCGATGGCGCCGCCGGCGCCGGGGCGGTTGTCGATGACGAACTGCTGGCCCCAGTATTCGTGGAGCTTCTGGGTGATCAGGCGGGCGACGATGTCGGTCGAGCCGCCAGGCGTGAATGGAACGACCAACCGCACCGGCTTGCTGGGGTAACCCTGAGCGCTCGCGCACGAACACGCCAGCGCGGCCACCAGCAGCCCGAGGCGGAAGGCGTCACGCGCGCGCCGTCGCACGCGCTGCTCCACGGCGCTCGGTGGCTTGCGCGACTTTCCGCTCCATTTCCTTGATCCACTCCTCGCGCCGCTTGAAGCCCGGGGTCGCTCGCACATCCTGCTCGACGGCTGCCCACAGGCGGGCATCGGGAAGCGTGAGATCCACCGCGATACGGTGGGGCTGGGGCACGTGCCAGGGCGTATGCATGTAGAACTCGATGCGGTTCTTCTCGGGGTCGAGGAAGTACGCCGACAGCGCGTTGCCATGGCTTACGGGCCCGAGGTCTTCCACCCCCGGCTCGCGCTTGAGATCACCGTAGAGCGTCTTGAGCGTGGGAAGGTCGTCCACGAGGAAGGAGAGCTGGTTCACCATGTTGAACGGAAGCCTGTCCGGCCGGCCGGTCGCGAGCACGAGCTGATGATGCTCGCGCGGGTCGCGCGTCATGAAGCAGATCTCGCCGTCGCCAGAGAGTCGCGGTGCGCGGTCGGCGATTGCGAAGCCCACCACGCGCGTGTAGAAGTCCGCCATGCAATTCATGTCGGTCACGTAGATGCCGACGTGGGTGAATGCGAGTGAAAACGACATGGCGGTTCTCCTCTCCGGCGGGATGGAAAGTATAGCTCAGCCACCTCCCAGCGCTGCGCGGGCGGCGCGCTCGCCGCTGCGCAGTGCGCCCGCCACGGTGCCGTGCTCGCCCTCGTGGTCCGCCGCCTCGCCGGCAAAGAAGAGCGTGTCGTGGAGCGGCTCGGCGAGCGCCCGCCGCGCGCCGTGTCCGCCAACCGCGACATAGCTGTAGGCCCCGCGCGCCAAGGGGTCCTGCTGCCAGTGGTGCACCCAGGCGGCTGCGAGGCGATCCTCGATGCCAGCCCGGATGCCGAAGAGGGACGCCAGGCTTGCCGTGGCCTCGCGCACGATGCGCGGCGCTGCGGCGCCCGCAAACCGCGCCGCCTTCGGACCGCCCGCCCATGCGACCACAAGCGGTACCGTTTCCGGGAGCGCGGTCCAGAATGTCGGGAACGCCGCGCGTGGCGAGTGGAAGAACGAGACCCCCCTATAGCGCGCGCCGTCGATCTCCTCCCAGAACGCGGTGCGAAACAGGAGCGCGGCTTTGATCACCGCGCCGGACTCGAGCCGGTCCAGCGCCGCGCGCTTGTCCTTGAGCGGCGGGTCGAAGCGTACGGCACCTGACGTACGTGCGGGCAGCTTGAGCACGCCGAGCGGCAGCGTGACGATTACGCGCCGCGCCGTTACTCGAAAGGTCTTCCCCTGCTCCGTTCCTTCGATCTCGACATTCCCACGCCGCCAGCGCACCGCGCGCACGATGCTCTGCAGTCGCAGCTCAACCCTGCTGCCGCGCAGGCTTCCGGCGAGCGCAGCGAGCAGCGCACCGTAACCTCCCTGCGGCCGGAAATGGCCGGGTCCTGATGCCTCCTCCCCGGTCCACTCCTCGGCGATGGCACGGGCGCTGGCGCGCGCCGGAATCGCCGCGTCGTAGCCCTGCACCCGCATCCGGGCAAACGTGCGAGCCTCCGCGGACAGTTGACGCCGGCTACGGGCGAGAAGCGTCGCGAACGAAACATCCCTCCTTTCGAGAGCGCGCGCGTGACGCTGCAGGACGCGCTGGACTTCCGTGTAGAGACGATCCCCTCTGGGCCGCAGCGTTCCGCCGACGACCGCCAGACGAACGACGGGTGCATCCACCGCGGCGATGCCCGCCTTCCGCATCCGGGCGAGCGTCGCCTCGGGATTTCCATGGATGAATTCGGCGCCAAGCTCCACCGGAACCGGCACGCCAGGCACGTCGAGCGACCAGACGCGGCCGCCGATTCGATCCCGCGCCTCGAGCACGACAGCCGACCTGCCGCCGCGCGCGATCTCCACCGCCGCCGCCAGTCCCGCGGCGCCCGCGCCAATGATCAGGACGTCGTAAGAAGGGGACGCACACATTTATTTCTGAAAGTAGCGCAATTCACGTAGAGGAAATAATTGTGTGCGTCCCCTTTTTCGCAGCGGAAATGGCGTGCCAGACGCGCGCCGGCGTGTACGGGAGATCGAGGCGGTCGATGCCGAGCGGCCGCAACGCGTCCAGCACCGCGTTCGCCGCCGCCGGCACCGCGCCGGTGGTTCCCGCCTCGCCGCCGCCCTTCGCGCCGAGAGGGTTGTTCGGCGAGGGCACGGAATGGTCGTAGAGGCGCGCGTCGCGCAGCACGGAGACGCGCGGCATGAAATAGTCCATGAAGCTCCCGGTCAGCAGCTGGCCGGACGCGCGATCGTAGATGCAGTGCTCGCCCAGCACCTGCCCGAGGCCCTGCACGATGCCGCCGTGTATCTGGCCCTCGAGGAGCACGTGATTCAACACGCGGCCGCAATCGTCCACCGCGACGTAGCGCTCGATCAAGATCACGCCGGTGTCCGGGTCGACTTCGACTTCCGCCACGTGCGCGCCGCCGGGAAAGCTGCGCTTGAGTTCGATCTCTCCCTGCGCATCAAGCGGGTGCGGAGAGGCGCCGGCGCACTTCGCGGCGAGCTCCGCGATGCCGATGGACGCTGCCCTGCCGCGGGCCCGGTAACGGCCCCGCTCGAACACGACGTCCTGCGGGTCCGCCTTCAGCTCCACCGCCGCCAGCGTGAGGCCCTTGCGGATCACCTCGCGCGCCGCGTGCACCATCGCGCCGCCGTGCGAGATCATCGAGCGCGAGGAGATGGTGCCCTCGCCCGCGAGCTTGGGCCCGAGCGGGTCGCTCGCGCGCAGCGCGATGCGTTGCGCGTCCATGCCGAGGACCTCGGCGACGATCTCCGGGAATACCGTCTCGTGCCCCTGGCCGGACGGTCCCGCCAGTGCGTAGACCCGCGCGTTGCCCACGGCATCGAAGCGAATCGCGGCCTGCTCCCGGGGACTCGCGCCGCCGCCGGAGGGCTCGATGAAGATGGCGCAGCCGATGCCGCGGAGCTTCCCGCGCCGCGCGGCCTGCGCCCGACGCGCCTCGAAGGTCTTCCACTGCGAGTGCTTGACGGCAAGCTCGAGCAGGCCGGGAGGATCGCCGCTGTCGTAGACGAAAGCGGCAATCGGCGTCTGGTAGGGAAACGCGTCTTTCGGAATGAGGTTGCGCCGGCGCAGCTCGATGCGGTCGATGCCGGTCTCGCGCGCCGCCGTCTCCACCAGCCGCTCGACCAGGTAGCTCACGTTGGGCCGGCCCGCGCCGCGGTAGGCGGAGGTCGGCGTGGTATTCGTGAGCGCGAGCCGGTGACGGCCGAAGATCGCGGGGATGCGGTAGGCATTGCCCACGTGCGCCGTGGCGGTCATCGTGTTGATGAGAGGTCCGGGCTGCGACAGATACGCCCCCGAGTTGACGATCCAGTTGAAGCGGATGGCGAGGAAGCGGCCGTCGCGGTCGAGCGCGAGCTCGCCCCCGAGCCGCGCCGCGCGCCCGTGGTAGTCGCTGACGAATGTCTCCGAGCGCGACGACACCCACTTGATGGGCCGGCCGAGCGTCTTCGCCGCGAGCACGGCGGCGCAGTACTCGACGTAGGCGTCGGAGCGGATGCCGAATGCGCCGCCCACGTCCTGGGCATGTACGCGGAATTTCTCTGCCGGGATGCCCGTCACGCCGGTGAGCCCCGCCAGCATCAGAGAGATGCCCTGGGTGCTGGAGTAGACATCCCAGGTCCCGGTCGCGGCGTCATAGGCGGCAAGGCAGGCCTTCGGCTCCATCGGGTTGCCAATCATGCGGTTCGATTCCAGCGTCAGCTGCGTGACGTGCGCGGCCTGCGCGAAAGCCTG
>Ga0208685_1000205_pt1 | contig 22077 bp, 22 predicted proteins | sample EasRivMeERMLT890_FD_187533 | JGI IMG/M metagenome (GOLD analysis project Ga0208685, IMG submission 187533) | Soil microbial communities from meander-bound floodplain in the East River, Colorado, USA - East River MetaG ERMLT890 (SPAdes) (version 2) | ecosystem: Environmental > Terrestrial > Soil...
GGTGCATCTTGTCGTGGATGGCGTTCAGCGTCGCCATGTCGAACAGCCCGCGCCCGACGCCGGACTGGTTGGTCGCCACCACCACGCGATAGTCTGCCTGGGTGAGCTGCGCGATCGCGTCGAGGCTCCTCGCGATTGGCTTCCACTCGTCCGGGCTCTTGATGTAGGACGGGCTGTCGTGGTTGATGACGCCGTCGCGGTCCAGTATGACGAGCTTCATGCCGGCCTCACGCGGCGAGCTTCGACAGGTCTGCGACGCGGTTCATCTCGTCGCGAAGCTTTTGGAGCAATGCCAGCCGGTTCTGGCGCAGCTCGCGGTCCTCCACCATGACCATCACCGAGTCGAAAAACGCATCGACCGGGCCCTTGACGGCGGCAAACGACTTGAGAACCTCGGTGAAATCGCCGCGCTTGTAGAGCCCCTTGGTATTGATTTCCGTGATCGCAAGGGCCGAGTAGAGCTCGCGCTCGGCGGGCTCCGTGAAACGGTCCGGATCGACGCTCGCGAAGGATTCGCCCTTGGCCACGGCCTGCTTGAGTATGTTCACCACGCGCTTGTTGGCCGCCACGAGGCTCTGCGCCTCCGGCAGCTTGGTGAAGGCGCGGACGGCCTCGAGCTGGCGCACGGTATCCGTGATTCGGTAGTGCTCCGCGCTGAGGACGGAGTCGACTTCCAGCGCCGAATAGCCACGATCCCTCAGATAGCCGCTCAATCGGTCCCGGATGAAGCCCTCCAGATCCGTGTTGGCGCTCCCGATCGTTCCGTTGTAGGCGGCGAAGGACTGATCGATCAGATCATGCACGGACAGCGGCAGGTCGCGCTCGATGAGGATGCGGATGACCCCAAGGGCGGCGCGCCGCAGCCCGAAGGGGTCACGCTCGCCGGTCGGTGCCTGCCCGATGCCGAACAGGCCGGCGAGCGCATCGAGCTTGTCGGCGAGCGCGACCGCCATGCCGACCGGCCCTTCGGGGAGGATATCGCCCGCGAACCGCGGCCGGTAATGGGCCTCGATCGCATCGGCGATCTCCCGGGGCTCGCCGTCGTTCAGCGCGTAATAGCGCCCCATGGTTCCCTGCAGCTCGGGGAACTCGCCGACCATCTCCGTGAGCAGATCGGCCTTGGCAAGCAGGGCGGCGCGCCCCGTGAGCCGGGCGTCCGCCTTGAGCCATTCCGCGATCTTCACGGCGGTCTGCCGGATGCGCTCGACGCGTTCGCGCTGGCTGCCGAGCTTGCCGTGATAGACGACTCCGGAGAGGCGCGGCAACCGCGCCTCCAGGCTCGTCTTTCGATCCTGGTCGTAGAAGAACCTGGCATCCGCGAGGCGCGCCCGCAGCACGCGCTCGTTGCCGTGGATGATCTCCTTCGGCAGCTGGGTCTCGAGATTCGACACGAAGAGAAAACGGGGAAGCAGCTTTCCCGTCCGCTTGTCGCGAAGCGGCACATATTTCTGGTGTCGCTGCATCGAAAAGACCAGGCATTCCTCCGGCACCTCGAGGTACTCGCTGCCGAATTCGCCCGCATAGACCGCCGGTGATTCGACCAGCGCGGTGATTTCGTCGACGAGCGCGTCATCCGCCACGAGCGCCGCTTCCGGCCCGGCGGCAGCTTCCAGCCCCTTGATGATGAGGGCGCGCCGCGCCGCAAAGCTGGCGATGACCTTGCCCCGCTCGCGCAGCGTCTTCTCGTAGTCGTCGGCATGCTTGAGCGCAATCGCGCCGGCGGACAGGAAACGGTGGCCGCGTGTCGTGTTGGAGCTTTCGACGCCCAGCACGCTGCCCGGCATCATGCGCGAACCATGGAGCATCACGAGCCCGTGCACGGGCCGCGCGAACTGCACGTCGCCTGTGCCCCAGCGCATCGTCTTCGGGATTTGCAGCGCTTTGAGCGCGGCTTCCACCCTGCCGGCGAGGATCTCGGCGAGCGCCTGCCCCTTTGTCGTGACGTGCGCGACGTACACCTCGCCCTTGGGCGTGCCCTGCTTCCGCAGTGCCGTGACCGGGACCCCGCACTTCCTCGCGAATCCTTCGACCGCCTGTGCCGGAGCGCCCGACGACGGCCCCTGAACCTCGCGCGCCGAGTCCGGGGCGCGGTCCCGAACGTTGGCGATGCGCACGGCGAGTCGACGCGGTGTGGAGAAGCTCTCGGCACCCGCGCCGGAGTCGATCAGGTGCGAGGATGCGAGTCCCTCCAGTGCCTTGCGCGCAAACTCTTCGCCAAGACGCTTCAGCGCCTTCGGCGGCAGCTCCTCGGTCAGCAGTTCGACCAGAAGCGTTTCGGTCCCTTCCGCCTTGCCTGTCTTCCGGGTGGGCATCGCTCAGGCGCGCGCCTTCTTCCTTGCCGTGGGCGCCGTCTTGAGCATCGGGAACCCGAGCTTCTCGCGGGATTCGTAATAGGCCTGGGCGATCGCCCGTGCCAGGTTGCGGACGCGCCCGATGTAGGCCGCGCGTTCGGTAACCGAGATTGCGCCGCGCGCGTCGAGCAGGTTGAATGCGTGCGAGCACTTAAGCACCATCTCGTACGCCGGCAGCACGGCCTGCGCCGCGATCAGGCGCTTCGCTTCCGACTCGAACTGGCTGAAATGCTGGGACAGCATCGCGATGTCGGCGAGCTCGAAGTTGTAGCGCGACTGCTCGACTTCGTTCTGGTGGTAGACGTCGCCGTAAAGGACGGGAGTCGATGCTCGCGTCCCCGCTCCGTCCACCCAGACGAGATCGAACACGCTGTCCTTGCCTTGCAAATTCATCGCCAGCCGCTCGAGCCCGTAGGTGAGCTCGCCCAGCACCGGCTTGCACTCGAGGCCGCCGACCTGCTGGAAATAGGTGAACTGCGTGATCTCCATGCCGTTCAGCCACACTTCCCAGCCCAGGCCGGACGCGCCGAGCGTGGGCGATTCCCAGTCGTCCTCGACGAACCGGATGTCGTTCTTGCGCGGATCGATCTCGAGCGCGTCCTGGAGCGAGCCGAGATAGAGGTCCTGGAAATCCTGGGGCGAAGGCTTCATCACCACCTGGTACTGGTAGTAGTGCTGCAGGCGGTTCGGATTCTCCCCGTAGCGGCCGTCCTTCGGGCGGCGTGAGGGCTGGACGTAGGCGGCGTTCCACGGCTCCGGCCCGATCGCGCGTAGGAAGGTCGCGGTATGAAACGTGCCCGCGCCCATCTCCATGTCGTAGGGCTGCAGCAGCACGCAGCCGTGGCGATCCCAGTACTGATTGAGCTTGAGGATGACTTGCTGGAACGTCAGCATCGGGGCGTCTGAGTTTTCGGTAAATGCCTGACGAACCATTTACCGCTGTCCACTTCCCCTCGCCACTCGGGAGAGGGGGAAGGGGTGAGGGGTCGGGCGTCGGCAGGCATTGTCACGACGCTCGTCAAGCCCCAAATCTTACAGATTTTTGTCAGGGGGCGGAACGCACGGAGCGGCGCGCGAGCCAGGCGACCACCGCGATCAGCGCGACGCACACGGCGAGCACCGCGTAGTTTCCCCAGCGCACGTACGGCGTCGCGCCGCCGTAGCCCTGGACGGCGTACGTGACAGTCGCGATCTCGAACTCGGGCGCGGCGGCGAGCACGTTGCCGCGCGGGCCGATCACGGCGGTCAATCCGGTGTTGGTCGCGCGCAGCATGGAGCGACCGGTCTCGAGTGCGCGCGCCTGCGCGATCTGCAGGTGCTGCCGGGGCGCGAGCGAGCGGCCGAACCAGGCCACGTTGCTGACGTTCGCGAGCACCGTTGCTTCGGGCAACTGGCGGATGATCTCCTCGCCGAACGCGTCCTCGTAGCAGATGTTGACCGCCACGCGCTGGCCCGCCACGGCGAGGGGCCGCTGGTCTTCCGCGCCGCGCGAGAAATCCTGCAGCGGGATCGCGAGCACGCCGACGATCCAGGCGAGCACGGGCCGCAGCGGTATGAACTCGCCGAACGGCACGAGGTGGGACTTGCGGTAAGTCTGCTGCGGCGAGGTCCCGACGGAGACGACGCTGTTGAAGTACTCGCCGCTCGCCACGCGCTCGGGCACGCCGATCAGGATATCGCCGCCCCGTCCGCGGGCGGTTTCCGTGAGCGCCGACAGGTAGTCCGGCGGCACCTGCTCCAGGAAGAGGGGCAGCGCAGTCTCGGGCATGATGATGAGCTCGCCGGGTGCGGATTCGGCGAGCAGGCGGTAGGTTTCCAGGGTCGGACGCACGCGTTCCGCGCGCCACTTCAGGTCCTGAGCGACGTTGCCCTGCAGAAGGCTTGCGTTGAACGGCGCGCCGACGGGAGTGGTCCACGCGATCTGGCTCAACCCCCAGCCGCCGAGCCAGATCGCTAGAAGGATGAAGGTAGAAGGATGAAGGATGACCCGGCCTGTCTTCTGGCTTCTGCCTTCTGACTTGTCCATCGCACGCAGGCCGAGGATCACGATAAGTCCGGCTGTGAGCGCGACGGCAAGGGTGACGCCATAAATTCCCAGCACCGGAGCGTAGCCCGCCAGGGGACTTTCCGGAACCTGGGAGTAGCCGGTTGCGAGCCAGGGGAAGCCGGTGAAGAGCCAGCCGCGCATCCATTCCGCGAGCGTCCAGGCAGCTGGGGCGAGAATGCCGAATCGGACGGCGGGCGCAAGGCGTGGCCAGGCGGAGGCGTACCCCGCCGCAGCGGGACAGAGCGCGTAAATCGCGCAGAACAAGAAGGTGGCGATCGTGGCGAGCGGCGCGGGCATGGCGCCAAATTCGTGCAGGCTGACGTAGACCCACGAGGCCCCGAACAACAACAGCCCGAGACCGAAAGCAAAGCCGGTCAGTGCGGCTCCCCGGGGTGTGCGGGCCTGCGACCACAGGTAGAACAGTCCCGCCAGGGTCACGACCGGCAGCGGGAACATGTAGTACGGCGCGTAACCGATGACGGTCACCGCGCCGAGGAGAAATGCGAGGACGACCGAAAACATCAGGGATGAGGGATGAAGGATAAGGGGTTTAGACCATCGCTGGGCTGGCGTCCTTCCCTCCGCCCTCCGCCCTCCGCCTTCATCCTTACTTCTTCTTTGCGACCTGAAGCAGGTGCAGCCGCCGGCTATCGGCGCGCAGCACCTTGAACACGAGGTTGTCGAAGCTGATGCTCTCGCCGCGCTTGGGCACGCGGCCGAAACGCGACAGGAGCAGGCCGCCGATAGTGTCGAATTCCTGCTCGCCGTAGCGGGTGCCGAAAGCCCGGTTGAAGTCGGCGATCTCGGTGAGCGCCTTGACCCGGAACTGGCCCCCCTTCTCGGGGACGATGTTGTCCTCGACGTCTTCGTAGTCGTACTCGTCCTCGATGTCGCCGACGATCTGCTCGATGACGGCTTCGATCGTGATGAGGCCCGCCACGCCCCCGTACTCGTCCACCACGATCGCCATGTGGTTGCGGTTCTTGCGGAACTCCTTGAGCAGCACGTTGAGCGGCTTCGAGCCGGGGATGAACACCGCGGGGCGCAGCATGTCGCGGACGTTGAACTCCTCCTCGCCGGCATAATGGCGCAGCAGGTCCTTGGCGAGCAGGATGCCGATCACGTCGTCCTTGTTCTCGCCGATCACCGGGAAGCGCGAATGCCCGGTCTGGATCACCGTGGGGATGAACTGGTCGGGCGATTCTCGGATGTCGATGACGTCCATCTGCGCGCGCGGCACCATGACGTCGCGCGCCTGCATCTCGGAGACCTGCAGCACGCCCTCGATCATCGCGAGCGCATCGGCGTCGAGCAGGTTGCGCTCGTAGGAGGAGCGCAGCAGCTCGACCAGCTCCTCCCGGTCCTCCGGCTCGCGCGCGAGCCAGGCGCCGATACGCTCGAGCAGCGAGGGCTTGTGAGGGGGCGGATCGTTGGGCATTACCCGTTAACCCTGTAGGGGTCGGGAAAGCCGAGCCCGGCGACCACCCGGGATTCGCGCTGTTCCATCTGGCGCGCCTCACGCTCGGTTTCGTGATCGTAGCCCTGAAGGTGCAGGACCCCGTGCACCAGCAGGTGCGCGTAATGGGCGGCGGCGCTCTTCTTCCCGGCGCGCGCCTCGCGCGCGATCACGGGCGCGCACAGCGCGATGTCGCCCTCCAGGCGTGGCCGTTCGCGCATGACGAACGTGAGAACGTTCGTGGGTTGGTCCTTGCCGCGGAAGTTGCGGTTGAGCGCGCGCGCCTCCTCCGTGCCGACGATGCGCACCGTGACCCGCGCGTCGCGCTCGAGCGCGGCCCGCGCCCAGCGCTTGAGCCGCTCCCGCGACGGCAATCCGCGCGCATTGATCGCGTATTGCACGGTGAAATCGAGCGTCGGGTTCATGGTGCGCGGTCGGGGGGGCGCTGCTTGGGCACGCGCTTCTTCCGGTTATCCGCAGCCCCGGCCTTGTAGTTGCCATAGGCGTTGACGATGCGCTGCACCAGCGGGTGGCGCACCACGTCCTCGGCGTCGAAATGGGTGAAAGCAATTCCGCGCACCTTCTTCAGCACCTCGCGGGCTTCGACGAGTCCGCTCTTCTGGCCGCGCGCCAGATCGATCTGCGTTACGTCACCCGTGACGACCGCCTTGCTGCCGAAGCCGATGCGGGTGAGGAACATCTTCATCTGCTCGGGGGTCGTGTTCTGCGCCTCGTCGAGGATCACGAACGACTGGTTGAGCGTGCGCCCGCGCATGAAGGCGAGCGGAGCGATCTCGATCGCGGCGCGGTCGAAGAGCCGCGCCACCTTGTCGAAGCCCATGAGATCGTAGAGCGCGTCGTAGAGCGGCCGCAGGTAGGGGTCCACCTTGGCCGCCATGTCCCCGGGAAGGAAGCCGAGCCGCTCGCCGGCCTCCACCGCCGGGCGCACCAGCACGATGCGCTTGACGGCCTCGCGCTCGAGCGCGTCCACAGCGCACGCGACCGCGAGATAGGTCTTGCCGGTCCCGGCGGGGCCAATGCTGAAAGTGAGGTCGTGCGAGAGGATGTTGTGCAAGTACTGCACCTGGCGTGGCGTACGCCCGTGCAGGTCCTGGCGCCGGGTGATGAGCTGGGGACTGCCCTCGGGGCCGCGGTTCTTGCGCGGGCCCGCGGCCTCGATCAGCCCGAGCTGCACGTCCTCCAGCGTAAGCCCGCCCTTCGCCTGCTCGTAGAACGACCGCAGCACCTGTGCCGCCACGCGGGTCTGGTCGGGCCGGCCGGTGAGGGCAAAGCGCTCGCCGCGGCGCGCGATGCCGACGTCGAGCGCGGTCTCGATCTGGCGAAGATTCTCGTCGAGCGCTCCGCACAGGTTGGCGAGGCGCTGGTTGTCGACCGGCCGGAAAGCGATTTCGACGGGCATCAAGCGAGTTCGCCGCGCAGGGAATGGGGCAGCGCGGCGGTGATGGTGACATCCACGAGCCGGCCGATGAGCTCGCGCGCCCCCGGAAAATTCACGACGCGGTTGTTCGCGGTACGCCCGGTAAGCTCGGCGGCGTCCTTCTTCGCGGCGCCCTCCACCAGTACGCGCTCGCGTGATCCGACCATGCCGCGGCTGATGCCCTGCGCCTGCTGCTCGATCCTCGACTGCAGCCGCTGCAGCCGCGCGAGCTTCACCTCGTGCGGCGTGTCGTCGGGCAGCGCCGCCGCGGGGGTGCCGGGGCGCCGGCTGTAGATGAAGCTGAAGCTTGCGTCGAAACCGACCTCCTCGACGAGCCGCATCGTGGCCTCGAAGTCGGCGTCGCTCTCGCCGGGGAACCCCACGATGAAGTCCGACGATATCGAAATCCCGGGGCACGCTGCGCGCAGCTTGCGCACGATCGCTTTGTACTCGAGCACGGTGTAGCCACGCTTCATCGCGGCCAGCACGCGGTCGGACCCCGCCTGGACCGGCAGGTGGACGTGGGGCGCGAGCTGGGCGATGCGGGCGTATGCGTCCACCAGGCGCTGCGTGAATTCCCTGGGATGCGAAGTCGTATAGCGCATGCGCTCGATGCCGGGTATTGCCGCCACGTATTCGAGCAGCATGGCGAGGTCCGCGGGCTCAGATTGCGCGGTGGCGCCCCGATAGGCGTTGACGTTCTGCCCGAGCAGAGTCACTTCCTTCACGCCCTGCTGCGCGAGCTCCGCGACCTCGACGAGAACGTCCTCGAACGGGCGCGAGACTTCCTCCCCGCGCGTGTAAGGCACCACGCAGAACGTGCAGTATTTGCTGCATCCCTCCATCACCGAGACGAAGGCAGTCGCGCTCTCGGCGCGCGCGGGCGGCAGGCTGTCGAATTTCTCGATCTCGGGAAAGGACACGTCGATTTGCGGCTTGCCGCTTGTGCGGCGCGCCTCGATCATCTGCGGCAGCCGGTGCAGCGTCTGCGGTCCGAACACAAGGTCGACGTAGGGCGCGCGCGCAATGATCGCCGCGCCCTCCTGGCTCGCCACGCAGCCGCCGACGCCGATGACCAGCCGCGGGTTGATGCTTTTCAGGTGCTTGACGCGCCCGAGATCCGTGAACACCTTTTCCTGGGCCTTCTCGCGCACCGAGCAGGTGTTGAAGAGAATTACGTCCGCGCAAGCGGGGTCCGAGGTTGGCTCCAGTTCATGGGACTGCCGGAGCACGTCGGCCATGCGGGCCGAGTCGTAATCGTTCATCTGGCAGCCGAAGGTTCGGATGTACAGTCGGCGCGGCACGTCGAGCAAGGATGCGCGGGTCAGGGCCGTTGGGTCCTGGCGGGCTTGGCCGGGAGGTTCAGCTTCACCCGTTCGACCTCAGCAGGCAGCAGTATGAACAGGCGCGCAATGTCGCCATGCATGTCGGGGACAAACAGCACGGAGGCGGAGTCGGGCAGGGCCCCGTGCACGATGATCCGGTTGTGCTGATCATAGATGCGCCCCCCGGGTGCGAGGCGCACGATTTTCTTGTCGATCTGGAGCAGGGGGTAGGGCTGCTGCTGCTGACCGCTCAGTGCGCCAAGCCGCCCCTCGCTGGGCAGGAAGCGTTGCAGCTGGGCCGGGCTCGCCTGGGCAAAAGCCAGTGCCGCTGTCAGCACCCATGCACCACTTCGCATCAAACCACGGTAACACAACGCCATCAGGCTTCAACCGTATTCCAGAGTTGTTCGATCCGACGCGATGCCCCGCTGTTGTTCCGAAAATGGTGGCGAGTCAGGGATTTGAACCCCGGACCAACGGATTATGATTCCGCTGCTCTAACCGCTGAGCTAACTCGCCGTGGAAAGCCGGCGAGTCTAAAGAGGGGGGCTCCCGCTGTCAAGTTAAGCCACTGAATCTTTGCCGGATTCGGGTTAGGAATCCGGTGCTTGTCGCTGCTCTTCCGAAGATGCTATGCTCGTTTTGAATAACGAATCCGTATTCCGAATCATGAAATTCGGATAAGCGGTCCACCTGAATCGAACTACGCCATGAGGATGAGACTGGCATGAGCACCCCATACAAGATTCTTATTCTGGGCGCGTCCTACGGGTCGCTCCTCGCTACCAAGCTGTTGTTCGCAGGTCATACGCTGAAGCTCGTCTGCCTGCCTGCGGAGGCGGATCTTATCAACAAGGAGGGTGCGCGCGTCCGCCTGCCGGTGAAGGGCAGGGAGGGGCTGGTCGAGATCGATACCCGGAAGCTGCCAGGTAAGTTGTCCGCGGATGGCCCGGGCGCGGTCAATCCCGCGGATTACGATCTGGTCGCGCTCGCCATGATGGAGCCGCAGTACCGTTCCGCCGGCGTGCGCGAGTTGATGGACGCGGTGGCAAGGTCCAAGGTGCCCTGCATGTCGATCATGAACATGCCGCCACTCACGTATCTGAAGCGCATAACCGGACTCAACACCGATGCGTGCAGGAGCCCCTACACGGATCCCACTGTGTGGGACGCTTTCGACCCCAAGTTGATGACGTTGTGCAGCCCGGACCCGCAGGCTTTCCGTCCTCCCGACGAGAAAGTCAACGTGTTGCAGGTCAGGCTTGCGACCAACTTCAAGGCGGCGCGTTTCGAGTCCGATGCCCACACCGCGATCCTGCGCCGGCTCGAGGCGGATATCGAGGCGATCCGGTTCGACACCGGATCCGGGAAGATCGAGCTGCCGGTCAAGTTGAAAGTGCATGAGTCCATCTTCGTGCCGCTTGCGAAGTGGCCCATGCTGATCGCCGGCAATTACCGCTGTGTGCAGAAGGACGGAATGCGCTCGATCAAGGACGCCGTGCATGGCGATATCGAGGCCTCGCGGTCGGTCTACAACTGGGTCGCGAAGCTGTGCGTGTCGCTGGGCGCGAGCGAGAAGGATCTCGTTCCCTTCGAGAAGTATGCCAACGCGGCGCTGTCGCTGGGCAGCCCGTCGTCCGCAGCGCGGGCGCTATTCGGTGGCGCACCCAACATCGAGCGGGTAGACCGCCTGGTGCAGGCTATTGCCGCGCAGAAGGGCATGCGCTCGGACGTCGTAAACGAGACGGTTGCCCTCGTCGACGCCCGGCTGGAAGCGAATCGCAAGAAAGCCGCCTGACCCGGCGCGGTCAATCCGTTCGTGGTGAGCGAACGGCAACCGCACTTCGGTGTTATCGTAGGTCGCGGGCGTTGCATGAACTCCACATTTGATGTCGTGATCATCGGCGGCGGGCTCGTCGGGCTCTCCCTCGCGCGCTCGCTCGCCGGCAGCGGGCTCTCGCTGGCGTTGATCGAGCCGCAGCCGCCGGCACCCTCCACCACCGGCGCCAACTGGGAGAGCCGCGTCTACGCGTTGAGTCCCGGATCCGCCGCGTTTCTCCAAAGCTGCGGCGCGTGGCAGCGGTTGCCACCCGAGCGGATCGCCCGAGTCGAGCGCATGCGTGTGTATGGCGATGATCCGGGCGCCCGCATCGAGTTCAGCGCATACGACGCGGGTTTGCGCGAGCTCGCCTTTATCATCGAGAACAACCGGCTCCACCACGCGCTGCGCGAAGCCGCGCGCGAGCAGGAACTGCGCATGCATTGCCCGGCCGGCTGGTCCACGCTCGAGTTTCACGAAAGTCACGCCGCGATCGGGCTCGAGGACGGCACCGGGCTCACCGCGCGCCTCGTAATCGGCGCCGATGGCGCGGAATCGCGAGTGCGCAAGCACGCGGGCATCGCCGTGCGCGCAGCCGACTACCGGCAGCTCGGCGTGGTCGCGAATTTCTCCTGCGAGAAGTCCCACGATGACACCGCTTTTCAATGGTTCATGCGCGACGGCGTGCTGGCGCTGCTGCCATTGCCGGGCCGACGCGCTTCGATGGTGTGGTCCATTGCCGAGGAAAGGGGACTCCGGCTGCTCGCGTTGCCGGAGGCCGCGCTCGCAGCCGAGGTCGAGGCCGCGAGCGGCGGCGTGCTGGGTGCTCTGCAGGTCATCACGTCCGCCCGCGGTTTTCCGTTGAAGCTGCAGCGCGTGACGCATTTCACGCGGCCGCGCCTTGCGCTGGTGGGGGATGCCGCACATCATGTGCACCCGCTTGCGGGACAGGGGGTGAACCTCGGGTTCCGCGACGCGCGTGCGCTCTCAAAGGTGCTTGGAGAGCGCGGCCCGCAGGGCGATTGCGGAGATTTCGCGCTGCTGCGGCGCTACGAGCGGGCGCGCCGGGAAGACGTGCTCGCCATGCAGGCTGCAACCGACGGGCTGCAGAAACTTTTCAACAATGACGCTGTCTTGCTCTCGAGGGTGCGCAATCTGGGTCTGACGCTCGTTGACCGACTCCCCTGGTTGAAGAGCTTCCTGGTGCATCACGCCGTTGCCTGAGTGGGATCGCTCCCTCACCCCTTCCCCCTCGGGCCCTCACCCCCGCCCCTCTCCCGGGTGGAGAGGGGAGGCTCGAGATTCCCTTCTCCCCTCGGGAGAAGGGCATGGGATGAGGGATGGGAGAGGGGAAATGGACCGCGGTAAATGGTCTGTCATCGATTTACCGAAGGCTCGACAGGAAAGAATACGACGATGATACGAAGACTTGCGACTCTCTGCGCGATCCTGGCCGGCCTTGCCGCCGGAAGCGCGATCGCCAGCGAAGCCGCGATCCGGCAATCATTCCAGGCGCGGTTTCCCAACGCGGTGGTGGAAAGCGTTGCGCGCACGCCATTCGCGGGAATCTACGAGGTGGTATTCAACGGGCAGATCGCCTATACCGACGAAAAGCTCAATTTCGTGTTCTTCGGCAATCTTGTGGACCTGCGTGCCGGCGCGGAGCGCAACCTTACGCGCGAGCGCAATGCCCAGCTGGCCGCCCAGTCGCTCAGGAAATCGGCGGACAACGCAGTGAAGCGCGTGCGAGGCAACGGCAAACGCGTGCTCTACACCTTCGAGGACCCCAACTGCGGCTATTGCCGCGAGCTGCAGAAGGAGCTGATGAAGGTGACCGACATCACGATCTATACTTTCCTGTGGCCCATCCTGTCTCCCGATTCGATCGAGAAGTCGAAAGCGGTGTGGTGCGCCAAGGATCGCGCCAAGGCGTGGGACGACCTGATGTCGCGCGGCGTGACGCCGCAGGCGGGCGCCAAGTGCGACGTGCCCTTCGATAAGAATCACGAGCTCGCGCAGCGCTTCGGCATTCGCGGCACCCCGGCGGTCTTCCTGGTCGATGGGCGCCAGGTCGGGGCGGGCTACGTGCCGGCCGCCGAGCTCGAGCAGGCGCTCAACTCCGTCGCAACGAAGTAACTCCCAGCGCCTATCGTTGAGATAGGCTCCAGTCAACAGGGGACGGCGCCGGCCGTTATCCCCTGAATGCTGCGCGCCGCCCGTTCCCGCCGTTCATCCAATTCACGACCATCACTTACCCGTTTCGGGTTTGCGCTTGCGGCGTCGGTGCTTGCGCACGGGTTGCTGCTGTCGGCCCCGCCGCGGGGCTTGCCATGGCGAGGATGGGCGTCCTATCCAGCGACCGCGCCAATGACGGTGCGGCTGCAACCCCTCCCGGTCCAGGTACCGGTGGTCGCGGTCATTCCCGCTCAGGATTCGCGCCAGGCGCTGTCGGCCACGCCGCGTCCGGCGGCACGCGCAGAGAGACCGCCCGACGGGGAATCTTCTTACGGCGCGCCGCAACCTGCCTCAGAGGCGCCTGAATTGTCCTTTGCGCCCGATACGCGCTATTACCCCGCGCGCGATCTCGACAGCTACCCCTGGCCGCTTGCGCCATTGGAGCTCGGGCGGCTCGCAGGGGAGCGCGGTGGCGAAGTGCGCCTCGAGATGCTGATCGACGAACGGGGCATCGTGCAGGAGGTGGTTTTCGTCCAGCCTACTCGATCGGGGCAGGCTGAGGAAGAGCTTCGCGCCGCCCTGGCCGCGACCCATTTCATGCCGGGCCGCAAAGACGGTCGTGCGGTAAAGAGCCGGCTGATGCTGCGATTGGACCTTGCTCCCGCGGTCGGCGTCCGGTAACGGTCCTACTGAGTCCTGTAGGAATTCGGCAGCAAGACCCACATCCTGAGCGGCTGCTTCATGCGGCCGGCCTCGCGCGCGGCCTCCTCACCGTTTCCCCAGAAGAAGTCCGCGCGCACCGCGCCGCGGATGGCGCTGCCGGTGTCCTGCGCGAGCATCAGTTGGTTGAGCGGCCGGCTGGAGAGCGGCCAGGTGGTGGAGATATAGACCGGGGCACCCAGCGGCACGAACTCGGGGTCAACCGCCAGGCTGCGGCGCGCGGTCAGCGGCGCCCCCAGCGAGCCGAGCGGGCCGGGCAAGCCGGCCGGCAGCTCGCGGAAGAACACGTAGCGCGCGTTGACATTCAGCACCTCGGTGAGCTTGTCGGGGTTTGCGCGCGCCCATGCCTGGATGCCCTGCATGGACGCCTTTTCCAGTGGCAGCTCGCCGCGTTCCGCGAGGTACCTGCCGATGGAGCGGTAGGGAAAGCCGTTGTGATCGGCGTAGCCGACGCGCAGCGTCTCGCCGCTCTCGAGGACGACGCGGCCCGAGCCCTGGACCTGCAGGAAGAAGAGCTCGATGGCGTCATCCACCCACACGAGCTCCCGTCCAACAAGCGGCGCGCGACCCTGTCCGATCTGAGCCCGATCGTAGTAGGGCACGACGCGCCGGCCCTCGAGCCGGCCCCGCAGGCGCAAGCCCTTCAGCTCGGGATAGGCCTCCGCGAGGTCGATGACCAGCAGATCGTCGGGGACGCCGTAGACGGGATAGCGGTAGCGCGCGGTGGCGTTGCGGCTTCCGCGCAGCAGCGGCTCGTAGTAGCCCGTGATCAGCCCCTCGTCTGCGCCATCGGCGCGCGTCACCCGGTACGGCGTGAAATGGGCCTCGAAAAATCGCCGTGCGGCGTCGCGGTCCGGGTTCGCGATGCCGGCAGCCGCCGCGCAGGCTTCCCGCCACACGCGCTGGTTCCCGAGCGCGCGGCAGCTCGTAAGGAACGCCTGCCACGCCTGCGCTGGATCCTCCGCGCGCCACTCGGGAAGATCGTTCCAGGACGCCTGGCGCAGCGCGCCCGTGTCGATCACCGCAGGAGGGCCGGGCGGCGGCGTTATCTGAACCGGGGGTGGTGTGGGCGCCGGTTGCGGCTGGATGACCTCGCAACCTGGGACGGCGAGCATTGCCGACAGGGCGAGCACGCCCACGCTGCACAACTTGCCTTGAGGCGGCGACCCGCTAGAGTGTTGCTTTACGTCTGGCTGACGCGGCATCGACGGGCTGCACCGATGAATGGCTTGCTCCTGCTACTGCTCGAAGCGGGCGTCGCGCTCGCGCTGCTTGTGTTCATCGTCTGGTGGACGTGGCCGCGCGGGAAACACCGCGACGGAAAGGATGGCGGGCCGGACCACCGGTGAGCTCACGTGCGCTCCAGCAGCAGGCGCCGGAACCAGCCGCCGGTTGCAGCCGGCTCGTCACTCAGCACGCGCAGCCCTGGCACGCGCGGCACCACGTCATCGAGCACCACGTCGAGCCGCGTGAACAGCCGTTCCGCGAACGGATTGAGCAGGCGGCGCAGCGGCGCGCGCTGGTTGGGCTTGAGGAACTTGTCGAAGACGAGAATGCTGCCGCCCGGCCGCACCACGCGCGCGGTTTCCGCGAGCGCGCGGCCGGCATCGGGCACCACGGCGAGTATCAGATGCAGCACCGCGTGGTCGAAGCACGCGTCGCGGAACGGCAGAGCCAGGCTGTTGCCGAGCACCGGGAAGGACTCGTGCCGGGTGGCGCGGCGCACGCTGCGCGCGAGCATCGCGCGGGTGAGATCGAGCCCGATGTAGCGGTGGCCGCGCGGCAGGAACTGGAAATCGAGGCCGCTGCCGACGCCGTTGATGAGTACCGTGCCGCGCGGCTCGCGCGGCAGCGCGGCGAGGCTGTCGCGGCGCGCCGCGCGAAACGTGGGGCCGGCGATCAGATCGTAGACCGGCGCGAGGAAGGTGTAGCTGATCTTCAGCGACATGTTGCTGAAGGGTCAGTGCAGCACGCGCGGCATGGAGAGCGTGAATTCGGGAATGGGCGCGTCGAACTGCATGCCGTCCTCCGCGACCATCTGATAGGTGCCGCGCATGGTGCCGACCGGAGTCGCGATCGCCGTGCCGCTGGTGTACTGGAAGCTTTCGTTCGGGCGCAGCATCGGCTGCTCCCCGACCACGCCCTGTCCGCGCACCTCCTGCACCTGGTTGTTGGCGTCGGTGATGATCCAGTGGCGGCTTACGAGCTGCGCCGGAAGCGAGCCGGTGTTGGTAATGGTAATGGTGTAGGCGAACACGTAGCGGCCGGTGTCCACGTCGGACTGGTCCGGAATGAAGGCGGTGCGTGCGGCGACGGTGATCTCGTACTTCTTGTCCGTCATGGAGTGATTGTTGACCAATTCTTTCGCGCAGGCAAGCGCCGGTACGGGTAGAATTCCGGCGATTTCGAAAGGCGCGCATGGCGAAGGACTATCGCATCGCTCCCAGTCTGCTGTCCGCGGATTTCGCCCGGCTCGGCGAGGAGGTGCAGCAGGTGATCGCGGCCGGTGCCGACCTCCTGCACTTCGACGTGATGGACAACCATTACGTTCCCAATCTCACGGTGGGCCCGTTGGTGTGCGCGGCGATCCGGCCGCTCACGCGGGCGCCGATCGACGTGCACCTCATGGTGAAGCCCGTGGACCGCATCGTGCCCGACTTCGCCAAGGCCGGCGCCAACATCATTTCGTTTCATCCCGAGGCCTCCGAGCACGTCGACCGTACCCTCGCGCTCATCCACGAGCACGGCTGCAAGGCCGGACTGGTGTTCAACCCGGCGACCCCGCTCGATCACCTGGACCATGTGATCGACCGTCTCGATCTTGTCCTCATCATGTCGGTGAATCCGGGATTCGGCGGCCAGGCGTTCATTCCGCAGGCGCTGAAGAAGCTCGCGGCCGCGCGCGCACGCATCGCGGCGAGCGGGCGCGACATCTGGCTCGAGGTCGACGGTGGCGTGAAGGTGGAAAACATCGCGGAGATCGCGCGTGCCGGCGCGGATACGTTCGTCGCGGGCTCGGCGATCTTCGGAACACGGGACTACAAGGCCACGGTGCGAGCGATGCGCGCCGAGCTCGCTAGGGTTTAGATCATCCGCAAGCAGCGCTTTCCGCTTTCCGTCAAGGCCGTCATGATCGACCTCGACGGCACGCTTGCCGACACCATTCCCGACCTCGCGGAGGCGGCGAACCGGATGCTGCGCGAGTTCGGCCGGCCCGCGCTCGAGCCGGCGCTCGTACGCACGTTCGTCGGCAAGGGAATCCCGAAGCTGGTCGAGCGTTCGCTCGCCGGCACGCTGGAGGGACGCGTGGACGGCGGGCTGCTGGCGCGGGCGCTCCCCATCTACGAGCGTTGCTACGCCGAGGAGAACGGAAGGCACACCGTGGTTTTTCCGGGGGTGCGCGAAGGGTTGCGCCAGCTGCGTGACATGCGGCTGCGGCTTGCCTGCGTGACCAACAAGGCGGAGCGTTTTACGCGGGCGCTGCTCGAGCAGCTCGATCTCGCGCGCTGCTTCGAGCAGGTCATCGCGGGCGATACCCTGCCGCAAAAGAAGCCCGACCCGCAGCCGCTGCTGCACGCCTGCCACGGCTTCGGCATCGCCCCAGGTGACATGCTGATGATCGGCGACTCGGCGAACGACGTCGAGGCGGCGCGGGCCGCGGGCTGCCCGGTGTTCTGCGTCGATTACGGCTACAACGAGGGACGGGATGTGCGTGAGCTCGACGTTGATGCTATAGTAGCGTCCCTTATCGAAGCGACCCGGCTGATTCAAACAGCATAATCATGCACGACGCGGATCACGGAATCGAGAAGCAGGCGGCCCAGTATTGGCGCCGCTGGTGGCGCTGGCACAGCTAGCCAGGCCCCGGCGCGCGGCGTGCGCGCCCGTGTTTTTCGAACGTTGTCTGTTTTCGTGGAGTGATCGATGACTGAAGCCGAGTTCGCCCGCCTGGCCCAGGCGGGCTACAACCGGGTCCCCGTGGTGCTCGAGACGTTTGCCGATCTCGACACGCCGCTGTCCATCTACCTCAAGCTCGCCAACCGGCCGCATACCTATCTGCTGGAGTCGGTCGTGGGCGGAGAGCGCTTCGGACGCTATTCGTTCATCGGACTGCAGGCCGAGACGAGGCTCGAAGTCCGCGGCGAGGTCTGCGCCGAGTTCCGTGGCACGCAGGTGGTGAGCGAGCAGCGGGTTCGCGATCCGCTCGGCTTCGTAGCCGAATACCTTGCACGCTTCCGGGTCGTGCAGGATGCGAGCCTGCCGCGATTCTGCGGCGGCCTCGTCGGGTATTTCGGCTACGACACCGTGCGCTATGTGGAGCGGCGACTCGCCGGTGTGCGCAAGCCGGACGAGCTCGGAACGCCCGACATCCTTCTGCTCGTATCCGAGGAGATCGCGATCGTCGACAACCTGTCGGGCAAGCTGACGCTGGTGGTTTACGCGGAGCCTGGCAAGCCGGGCGCGTATCAGGCGGCGCGCGCGCGCCTCGCGCAGCTGCTCGCGCGGCTGCGCGAGCCGGTGGAGATACCTGCGGACACACGCGGCGCATCGCAGCCCGCCGTCTCGGGCTTCGGGCAGGCGGCCTACCACGCCGCGGTGGAACGGGCGAAACGCTACATCTTCGAAGGCGACATCATGCAGGTAGTGCCCTCGCAGCGCATGGTGAAGCCGTTCCGCGCCACGCCGCTCGCGCTTTACCGGGCGCTGCGCACAATCAATCCCTCGCCCTACATGTATTACTTCGACATGGGCGGGTTCCACGTGGTCGGCGCGTCGCCCGAGATCCTGGCGCGGCTCGAGGGCGACATCGTGACGGTGCGGCCGATTGCCGGCACGCGCCGCCGCGGCGCGACGCCCGCGGAGGACGCCGCGCTCGAGACGGATCTGCTGGCGGACGAAAAGGAGCGCGCCGAGCACATCATGCTCGTGGACCTGGGACGCAATGACGTGGGCCGCGTGGCCCGCACGGGCAGCGTCCGCGTGACCGAGCAGATGGTGGTCGAGCGCTATTCGCACGTGATGCACATCGTCTCCAACGTCGAAGGCCGGCTCAAGCCCGGATTGAACGCCGTCGACGTGCTGCGCGCGACGTTTCCCGCGGGAACGGTTTCCGGCGCGCCCAAGGTCCGGGCGATGGAGATCATCGACGAGCTGGAGCCGGTCAAGCGCGGAATCTACGCCGGCGCGGTCGGCTATCTGGGCTTCCATGGCAACATGGACGTTGCGATCGCGCTGCGCACGGCCGTGGTTCGGAAAGGCACGCTCTACGTGCAGGCGGGCGGCGGCATCGTGGCCGACTCGCAACCGGAGGCGGAGTGGCAGGAGACCCAGAGCAAGGCGAAGGCCCTGCTGCGAGCGGCGGAATGGGCCGAGTCCGGTCTCGACACCCGGCTCGACTGAGGGCGCGTCATGTTGCTCATGATCGACAACTACGACTCCTTCACCTACAACCTGGTGCAGTATCTGGGCGAGCTGGGCGCGGAGGTCGAGGTGCTGCGCAACGACGAGATCACGCTCGAGGGCATTGAGCGGCTGTGGCCCGCGCAAATCGTGATTTCCCCGGGACCGTGCACGCCGAACGAAGCGGGAGTCTCCGTGCCGCTGGTGAAGCAGTTCGCGGGAAAAATCCCGATATTGGGGGTGTGCCTTGGGCACCAGGCTATCGGCCAGGCGCTGGGCGGCAGGATCGTGCACGCCAAACGGCTCATGCACGGCAAGACCTGTGCGATACAGCATGACGGACGGGGGGTATTCCGCGGATTGCCGAGCCCCTTCACCGCGACGCGTTATCATTCGCTCGCCATCGAGCGGGCGAGCCTGCCGGATTGCCTCGAGGTCAGCGCCTGGAGCGACGACGGGGAGATCATGGGCGTACGCCACCGGACGCTCGCAATCGAAGGTGTGCAGTTCCATCCCGAATCCATACTGACTGAGCACGGCCACCGGTTACTGAAGAACTTTCTCGAGCGAGGCCAGCCATGACGCCGCAGGAAGCGCTTACCCGTGTCATCGAGCACCGCGAGATCTTCCGCGAGGAGATGCTTTCTCTCATACGCTCGATCATGACCGGCCAGGTCTCGCCGCCGCTGATCGCTGCGATCCTCATCGGCCTGAGGGTCAAGAAAGAGACCATCGGCGAGATCGCCGCGGCGGCCGAAGTCATGCGTGAGTTTGCCGCCAAGGTCGCGGTGAAGGATCCCGGGAATCTGGTCGATATCGTCGGCACCGGCGGCGACGCGGCGCAAACATTCAACATCTCGACAGCGGCGAGCTTCGTGTGCGCCGCGGCCGGCGCGCGCGTCGCCAAGCACGGCAACCGCTCGGTCTCGAGCAAGTCGGGCAGTGCCGACGTGCTGGAAGCACTCGGCGCCAATATCAACCTCAAGCCCGACCAGGTCGGGCGCTGCATCGATGAAACCGGCGTCGGCTTCATGTTCGCGCCCAACCACCATGCCGCGATGAAGCACGCAGCGCCGGTGCGCCGGGAGCTGGGCGTGAAGACGATATTCAACATTCTTGGTCCACTCACCAATCCGGCCGGGGCGGGGCGCCAGCTGATGGGCGTGTTTCACCCCGATCTCGTCGGCATTCAGGCGCGCGTGCTGCAGCGGCTGGGCAGCCGGCACGTGATGATCGTCTACGGGCAGGAGGGGCTGGACGAGATCTCGCTTTCCGGGCCCACCCTGGTCGGCGAGCTGACGGAGGGCAGCGTCAGGGAGTACAGCATCGCGCCGCAGGATTTCGCGCTGAAGCCGCAGGACGCCGCCGCGATCAAGGTGGATGGCGTCGAGCAGTCGAAGGCGATGGTGCTGTCGGCGCTCGCCAACGAGGCAGGCGCCGCGCGCGACATCGTTGCGCTCAATGCCGGGGCCGGAATCTACGTCGCGGGCCTGGCGCCAACCTTGGTGAGTGGCGTGCAGAAGGCGCTCTCGGCAATTGCCAGTGGTGCGGCGCGCAAGAAGCTCGACGCGTTCGTGGGCTTCACCCGGTCACAGGCCGGTGGCTAATATCCTCGACCGAATTGTCGCGGTCAAGACCGACGAAGTCGCCCGCGCGAAGGGCGTAACACCGCTGGCAGCCGTGCGCGCGGAAGCGCGTCAAGCGCAGCCGGTCCGGGATTTCGCGGGGGCGTTGCGGGCGAGAATCGCCGCGGGCAAACCTGCGGTCATTGCCGAGATCAAGAAAGCGAGTCCCAGCCGCGGCGTCCTGCGCGAGCCGTTCGACCCCGCGGCGATCGCGGCAAGCTACGCGCGCCACGGCGCGACGTGCCTGTCGGTGCTCACTGATGAGCAGTTCTTCCAGGGCGCGCTCCAGCACCTGCGGCAGGCGCGCGCCGCCTGCACGCTGCCGGTGCTGCGCAAGGATTTCACTCTCGACCCCTACCAGGTGTACGAAGCGCGCGCCGCGGGGGCAGACTGCATTCTGCTGATCGTCACCGTCCTCGAGACCGCGCGCATGCGGGAGCTGGAGGAAGCCGCGCACGAGCTCGGAATGGCGGTGCTGGTCGAGGTGCACGACGCGGCCGAGCTTGAGCGCGCGCTTGTGCTGAAGACCCCCCTGATCGGCGTGAACAACCGCAATCTGCGCACCTTCGAGACCCGGCTGGAGACAACGCTCGATCTCCTCGACCGCATTCCGCGTGACCGCATGGTCGTCACCGAGAGCGGGATTCTGACGCGCGAACATGTCGGCACGCTGCTCGCGCGCCGAGTGGGCTGTTTCCTGGTCGGTGAGGCTTTCATGCGGGCGGCGGATCCCGGTGTCGAGCTGGACCGTCTCTTCGGCGAAGCGGCATGATGGACCGCGCCGCCGCGGTTCTGGCACAATGCCGGCATGCTGCCTACGCTCGATGAATTGATCGTCGCCTTCGACAAGGGCCTGCGCACGGTGTTTGCACCCGCGCAGTCATTGCGCCCGACCCCCGGGGACGCGATTGCCGAGGCCGATCTCACCGGCGAGCAGCGCGCGCATGCAGCGGCGCTGATGCGCGTCAATCACAGCGGCGAGATTTGCGCGCAGGCGCTCTACCAGGGCCAGGCACTGACCGCGCGCAACCCGCGGGCGCGGGCGGCACTCGAGCGCGCTGCGCAGGAGGAGACCGAACACCTGGCGTGGACCGAGCGCCGGATCGAGGCGCTGGGCGGCCGCAAGAGCGTGCTCAACCCGGCGTGGTACGCGGGCTCGTTCGCGATGGGCGCGCTGGCGGGATTGCTGGGCGACCGCTGGAACCTGGGGTTTCTGGCGGAAACCGAGCGCCAGGTCGTGAAGCACCTCGAAGGGCACCTCCAGCGGCTGCCTGCGGCCGACGGGAAAAGCCGCGCGGTGCTGGAGAAGATGAAGGAAGACGAGGCTCGCCACGCCACCAGCGCCATCACGCACGGCGGCGGCGAGCTGCCGGAACCCGCGAAGCTCGTGATGCGAATGTCATCGAGGGCGATGACCGAAACCGCCTACTGGCTCTGAGGGGACGCACACAATTTTCGCCCGCCGTTCTGCTCGAAAATTGTGTGCGTCCCCAATTTCCCTTCACGCTTCCCGAAGCTCGAAGTCGTGCGTGATCTCGGCGGTCTTGCCGAGCATGATCGAAGCCGAACAGTACTTATCCGCGGAAAGGTGGATGGCGCGCTCGACCTGCTCGCGCTTCAGCCCCCTGCCGGTGACGACGAAGTGGAAGTGGATGCGCGTGAAGACCTTGGGGTCCTCCCGCGCGCGCTCCGCGGCGATATCCACCACGCAGTCGGTGACG
>Ga0208685_1000206_pt1 | contig 22025 bp, 16 predicted proteins | sample EasRivMeERMLT890_FD_187533 | JGI IMG/M metagenome (GOLD analysis project Ga0208685, IMG submission 187533) | Soil microbial communities from meander-bound floodplain in the East River, Colorado, USA - East River MetaG ERMLT890 (SPAdes) (version 2) | ecosystem: Environmental > Terrestrial > Soil...
GGACGAGTGGAAGCCAATCGCGAGGAGCCTCGACGCGATCGCGCAGCTCACCCAGGCAGACTATCGCGTGGTGGTGGCGACCAACCAGTCCGGCGTCGGGCGCGGGCTGTTCGACATGGCGACGCTCAACGCCATCCACGACAAGATGCACCGCGCGGTCGGCCAGGCGGGTGGGCGCATCGATGCGGTGTTCTACTGCCCGCACCCCATGGAGGCGAACTGCGGCTGCCGCAAGCCCAAGCCCGGGCTGCTCGAGGACATCAGCCGGCGCTTCAATACGAGCCTGCAGGACGTGCCGTGCATCGGCGACCAGTTGCGCGACCTGCAGGCGGCAGCGGCAATCGGCGCGCAGCCGATCCTGGTGCTGACCGGCAAGGGCGCGAAGACACAGCGCGAGGGCGGGCTGCCTCCGAACACCCGGGTCTACGCCGACCTCGCCGACGCGGTGAAGCCCCTCGTACGATGACTGCCGTCCTGCGGTCGTCGCTCTACGCGCTCTTCCAGGCCGTCATCACCCCCTTCTTCGCAGTCCTCGCGCTCTTCTTCATTCCGTTCCCGGCAGCGGCCCGCTACCGCTTCATCACGACCTGGTCGCGCCTGATGCTGGCCGGCGCCGAGACGATACTCGGCATCCGCTACCGCGTGCTCGGCGCGGAGAACGTGCCGGCGCCGCCGTTCATCGTGCTCGCCAAGCACCAGTCGGCATGGGAAACGCTGGCGTTCCAGGTCATCTTCCCGCGGCAGGTCTGGGTGGTGAAGCGCGAGCTGCTGTGGATCCCGTTCTTCGGCTGGGGACTGGCCTTGCTTGCGCCGATCTCTATCGACCGCGCGTCCGGCCCGCGCGCGTTGAACCAGCTGCTCGAGCAGGGGCGCGAGCGCCTGGCGCGCCGCTACTGCATCGTGATCTTCCCGGAGGGCACGCGCATCGCTCCCGGGCGCCGCGGCAAATACCAGGTCGGCGGCGCCTGGCTCGCAGTCAAGACCGCGACGCCCGTGCTGCCGGTCGCCCACAATGCCGGCGAGCTGTGGCCCCGGCGCGCCTTCGTCAAGCGGCCCGGGGAAGTCACCGTGAGCATCGGCGCGCCGATCGACCCCCGGCAGCTCACACCGGATGAGTTGATCCGGAGGGTGGAGGACTGGATCGAAGGCGAGATGCAGCGCATCGGCAGGAAAGAGTGACAGGCATAACCTGTCAACCGCGCGCGGCGGATCGCGTTTTACTGGTTGCTCCGCAGCGCTTACTATTCCCGCCCATGCGTGCCCTCCTTTCGCTGATCGCGCTTGCGGTGCTGCTCGCGGGATGCGGCTACAAGACGCCGCTCTCCCTGCCCAAGCCCAAACCCGGCGAAAAGGCCACCGCGCCCAAGTCTCCGCCAGCCGAGAACGAGAAGAAGCCCGCGGGTGAGCCGTGACACACTTCGACTACCGTAACGGCGAGCTGCACGCCGAGGCGGTGCCACTCGCGCGAGTGGCGGACCGCTATGGCACGCCGTGCTACGTCTACTCGCGCGCGGCGGTCACGCAGACCTACCGCGCGTTCGATTCCGCGTTTGCCAGGCACGACCACCTGGTTTGCTACGCGGTGAAGGCGAACTCGAGCCTCGCCCTGCTCAACGTGCTCGCCCGCCTCGGCAGCGGCTTCGATATTGTCTCGGGGGGTGAGCTCGCGCGCGTGCTGGCCGCGGGCGGAGCCGCCGGCAAGATCGTGTTCTCCGGGGTGGGCAAGACTGCCGAGGAGATGCGCCAGGCCCTGATGGCGGGGATCCTGTGTTTCAACGTCGAATCGGAGAGCGAGCTCCTGCGGCTCGAGACCGTGGCGGCGCAGTGCGGCAGGACCGCCGCGTTGAGCCTGCGCGTCAACCCGGACGTGGACCCGCGCACCCATCCCTACATCGCGACGGGCTTGAAGCAGAACAAGTTCGGCATCCCCTACGAGGACGCCCCGGCGCTCTACCGGCGCGCGCGGGAGATGCGCCACCTCACAATTGCCGGCGTCGGCTTCCACATCGGCTCGCAGCTGACGGAAGTCGCGCCATTCGTCGCCGCGCTCGACCGCATACTCGATCTCGCCGATCGCCTGCGATCCGAAGGGTTGAACCTCGGCCATGTCGACATCGGCGGCGGTCTCGGCATCCGCTACCGCGACGAGTCGCCCCCGGCACCGGCAGACTATGCACAAGCGATCACCAGCCGTCTTGGCGGCCGCGCGCTGAAGATTCTGCTCGAGCCCGGACGGGCGCTCGTCGGCCAGGCCGGCGTGCTGCTCACGCGCGTGGAATATCTGAAGCACGGGCGCGAGCGCAACTTCGCGGTGGTGGACGCGGCGATGAACGATCTCCTGCGACCGGCGCTCTATGACGCGTGGCACGATGTCCTGCCGGTGCGCGCCGGCAGCGGCAGCGCCCGTTACGAGATCGTGGGGCCGGTGTGCGAGAGCGGTGATTTCCTTGCCCGCGACCGCGCTCTCGACCTGCGCGAGGGCGATCTCCTCGCCGTGATGGCGGCCGGCGCCTACGGCATGAGCATGAGCTCGAACTACAACACCCGCCCGCGCGCAGCCGAAGTCATGGTGGACGGGGCGGAGCTCCACCTCATTCGCGAGCGCGAAGCGGTGTCGGAGCTGATGGCGCGGGAGATGCTGCTGCCCTGATCAATCAGGGGTTGAGCTGGCGGTAGACCGCGGTTGCGACGCGCAGCAACTCGTTGCGTTCGAGCTCGCCCGATAGCGCGTACCCGAGCTTGCCGTCGAGCCAGTAGAAGACGCCCACGCCGTGCTCCTGCGCGAAGCGAAACGCGGTTTCGCGGCTGTCGTCCGCGTTGACGCGGACATACAGCGTCAACCGCTGGCCCTTTCCATCCTGGTACATGAACTGCGCCACCGGTCCGCGGTCGCCCGGCAGCAATCGCCCGCCGACCAGCGTGTATCCCAGCTCACCGAGGTGCGGCACCTTGAGCGAGGCGCCGAGCCGCTTCGACAGCCACCTCACCAGATGGGCTTCCTGGTCGGCCCCGACTTCGACCGGGTGGCGCACCTCCGGACTGTAGACTACGTGGGCGATCGCGGCGCGGCGCGGCCAAGAGTTCGCTTCGGCGCGCCGGTCCGAGTTGTAGGCGTGCAGCTGCCAGCCGATCACTCCGCCCAGCGCGAACCAGGCGACCATCGCGGCATAGCGCAGGATCGGCCGCATCCAGTACAGGCTCGGCACCTCGAGCCGTCGCGGCGGCGGCTCGTCGAGCACCGGGTCGAATTCCCGGCGCATCGCCGCGATCTGCGCGCGGTAAGCAGCAAGACGTGCCGCCTCCTCGGGGCGTTCCGCCAGGTAGGCTTCGATCTCTGCGACGCGCGCAGCCGGCAGCACGCCCTCAACATAGGCGTGCAAATCAGCTTCGGTGACGACGTGCCGGCTCATTTCACCACCTTGAGCGCGGCGGCCCTGACATCACTGCCCAGCAGCAGGCGCATTCGCTCGCGGGCGCGCGAGAGGCGCGACATGACGGTCCCGATCGGGACATTCAGCACCCGCGCCGCCTCGTCATAGGTAAACTGCTCGAGGCCGACGAGCAGCACGACGGCGCGCTGTTCGACCGGCAATTGTGCCAGCGCATCGCTGATGTCTCTCAGCTCGGACCAGTCCGGCTCGCGGTACTGCAGCCCGTTGGCGGTGGGCTCGTCGAGCGGCTCGTGCGGGTAGCGCATCCGCGAGCGGGCCTGGTTGACGAAAATGTTGTGCATGATGGTGAACAGCCACGCCCGCATATCGCTGCCGCGGCGCCACAGGTGAAACCGGGAAAGCGCGCGCTCCAGCGTGTCCTGCACGAGGTCGTCCGCGGCCGCGCGATCCCCGGTCAGCGCGCGAGCGTAGCGGCGCAGCCGCGGGATCTGCTGCGTGATCAGGCGATCGAGATCACCCACGAACGCCTCCCCCAATCGAGTAAACAACCATGAGTCCGCCCCTATTCCGCGTCAGGATGCCCGCCCGAGGAACGAATTGAACATCATCTCGTAGGCGTTTTCCAGGTTTCTGACGAAGCGCGGCGTGTCGAATAGCGGACAGGTATCCCGGCCCTCCTGCACCCTGCGCCGTAGGTCGTTCAGGCGCCCCGGGGTGGTCGCCAGCTCGATTACGAGCCGCTCGAAGTCGCGCGCGTTGTCCGTCACCAGGTCGTGCAGGCCGGCGCTCACCAGCACGCTTCCCGCCACGCGGGAGGCAAAGGTGTCGCCGACGCGGGTCACCAGCGGGCATCCCGCCCAGAGCGCGTCGGCCGCCGTGGTGTGCGAGGTGTACGGGAACGTGTCGAGCGCAAGATCCGCAAGCCGGTAGCGGGCAAGATGATCCGACACCGGCCGGTGCGGCGCGAACACGATGCGCTCGGCGGCAATGCCCTGCTCCGCCGCCGCGCGGCGCAGATTCTCCGTGGCCCAGCGATTTGCCTCGAGCAGCCAGAGCACGCTGCCGGGAGTCGCGCTCAGGATGCGCATCCACGACGCGAACACGTCCGGCAGGATCTTGTAGGCCTGGTTGAAGCAGCAATAGACGAATGCTCCATCCGGCAGTCCGCAGTCTTCCCGGCTCGGGACATGATCACTCATTGCACGCTTGCGGTCATTAATCTGATAGCAGTCCGGCAGGCGTACCACCTTCTCCGTGTAGAAGGATTCCGATCCATCGGGAATGATGAACGGATCCGCGACCAGGTAGTCGATGGAGTCCGTACCCATTGTCCCGGGATAAGCCAGCCAGTTGACTTGGACCGGCGCCGGCCGTAGCGCAAGTATCTGCGGCCGGCATCCCAGCGTGTACCCTGTCAGGTCGACCAGGATATCCACGCCGTCGTCTTGGATTCTTTTCGCCGTCACGAGATACGATTCCCTTGAGACATCCGTAAACCGGTCACACGCTTCCTGCAGCCGCGCGCGAATCGCGCTCTTGTCGTCTGGCCCGTGGGCATAGGCAAACACCTCGAAGCGGTCCCGGTTGTGGAGCTCGAAAAGTTGCGCGATCAGGTATGCCGTCGCGTGCCGATGAAAGCCCCACGACAAATAACCTATCCTGAGCCGCTGGCGCGACCTGGGCGCCAAAGAACTGAATGCCATACCGCTCCGCGCGAGGGCAAACGGCAAAAGCTCTCGCTGTGCCCAGGCCTTGGCACAGGCCAGCTGTTCCGCCGGCGTAGTGGGTATCGATAGCAGGCTGAACGGCGATATTTGTCCGCCGCTTCCGGTCGCAACTGCCTCGCGCAACCGCCGCCACATCGTCTCGATGCCGTCCCACTTGCAGAGGTGCTGCCGCACGTGGGTCATCCCTCCCAATGCCGACACATGGTCGGGATTGAGAGCGAGGGCTCGGCTGTATGAAGCAAGGGCGTCCTCGAGCTGGCCCTGCACCTTCAACGTTTCGGCGAGCTGAAGATGAACGTCCGCATTCTCCGGATCGAGCTCAATCGCCATTCGATAGCACGCGATCGCCCCCTCCAGATCTCCGATCAGCCGGTTCGCACCCCCGAACCCGGCGTGCGCGACGGCACGCTTAGGATTGACGTTGAGCGCACGCCGATAATGCGCGATTGAATCCGGGAGCCTTCCTTGCAGCTTCAACAACGTACCCAGGTTGCAGTGCGCCTCGAAATTACTCGGGTCGAGACGCAGAACTCTCCCAAGCAGCGCTTCTGCTTCAACATGGCGTCCCTGCTCGGTCCGGACTATTCCGAGATTGACGTGGGCGTCGACGTGGTTTGGAAATTCTGCGATCGCCTTCTGAAAGCAAGCGACCGCTTCATTCACGAGACCCTGGGTGCGCAACACGCTCCCGAGGTTGTTCATTGCCTGAACGTGATTTGGCTGCAGCTCCAATGCTTTTCGATAGCAGGCAACTGCCTCGTCGAGCCGCTGCCGCTGCTCATGGACGAGCCCCAGATTGTTGAGGGTGTCGGCACTGCCCGGCTCGACCGCCAGGACGCGCTCGTATGCGGCGGCGGCTTCGTCCAACCGACCGCCCATCCGATGCAGATTCCCGAGGTTAAAGTTTGCGAGCGGGTTGCCCGGTTGCAGCTCTAGCACCCTGTTGTAGGCGGCCATCGCGTCGTCCAGCGCGCCGCGCTCGGCCAGCGTATTGCCGAGATTGAGATGGACATCCGGGATCTCGGGAGAGCGCCGGGCGGCCTCCCGCATGGCCACTTCGGCGTCCGGGAGCTTCCCCTGCGACGCGAGCGCGATTCCCAAGCGCATGTAGAGCGGCCCGTGCGAAGCGCCGAGTGCGAGCGCTTCCTGAAACAACGCCTCCGCGGACGTGAAGTTCCTCAACGCAAGATGCGCGACCCCCAGGTTCTCCAGCATGGTCGCATCCCGCGATCTTCCTTCCAGGGCCTGCCTGATTAGCGAAACGGCGTCGCCGGGGTTCCCTCCCGCCAGGCGCACGACGCCCAGCAGGTGCAGGGCGTCGGGGTGGCGCGGATCATCCTTCAGAATCTCGCCGCACAGCCGCTCCGCGCCGGCGAGATCCTGCGCCCGGAAGCGCCCGAATGCTGCGCGCAGCCTTTCAGTCATTTGGTTCTGCATGTCGATGGGCCGCAATGGTCGGCGTGGCGGGACTCTACACGAGAAACACAGTTGCCAGGCCGAGGAAGATGAAGAAGCCCCCGCTGTCGGTGATCGCCGTGATCATGACGCTCGAGCCGAGCGCCGGGTCGCGCCCGAGCTTCTGCAACACCAGCGGGATGGTCACGCCCATCACCGCGGCAAGAAGCAGGGCGAGCACCATGGCGCCCGTCATCACCGCGCCGAGCTTCCAGCTATGGTAGATCAGGAAGGCGAAGATCCCCACGACGCCGCCCCAGATCACGCCGTTCAGAGCGCTCACGCCCAGCTCCTTGGCGAAGAGCTTGCGCGCGTTGACCGCGGAAATCTGCCCCAGCGCGAGGGCGCGCACGATCATGGTGATGGTCTGGTTGCCGGAGTTGCCGCTGATCCCCGCGACGATCGGCATCAGCGCGGCGAGCGCGACGATCTTGGCGATCGAGTCCTCGAACACGCCGATCACGCGCGAGGCAATGAATGCCGTCACGAGGTTGACCGCGAGCCACGTCCAGCGGTTCTTCACGCTCTTCCAGACCGATGCAAACAGGTCCTCCTCCTCGCGCAGGCCGCCGGCGGTGAGCATGTCGCTGTCGGTCTCCTCCCGGATGTAGTCCATCACCGCGTTGACCGTGACGCGCCCGATGAGGCGGCCGTCGCTTCCCGCCACCGGCGCCGACACCAGGTCGTAGCGCTCGAACGCCTGCGCGGCATCCTGCGCCTTCTCGTCCGGGCTGAACCGCACGAACTCCCGCCGCATCACCGTGGCGACGGCGGTCTCCGGATCGGTGACGAGCAGCCTGTTCACCGCCAGCAGGCCCTCGAGCCGCCCGGCGCGGTCCACCACGAACAGCTGGTCAGTGTGGTCCGGCATCTCGTCGAGGCGGCGGAGATAGCGCAGGACGACCTCCACCGTGACATCGTCGCGGATGCTGATCATGTCGAAATCCATCAGCGCCCCGACCGTGCCCTCGGGGTAGGACATCGCGGCCCGTAACTGCTCGCGCTCTTCCGGCGCGAGCGAGCGGAAGACGTCCTGGATCACCTCGCTCGGCAGGTCCGGCGCGAGGTCTGCAATCTCATCGGTGTCGAGTCGCTCGGTCGCGGCGACGAGCTGCCGCTGGTCCATGTGCGCGATGAGCGTTTCGCGCACCGCGTCGGAGACTTCGAGCAGGATCTCGCCCTCGCGTTCGGGCTTGATCAGGTCCCAGGTGATGAGGCGCTGCTCGAGCGGCAGCGCTTCCAGGACGTAGGCGATGTCCGCCGGATGCATCGTCTCGAGCTGCTTTCGCAGCTCCACCAGGTGCATGCGGTGCACGAGGTCCTCGACCAGCTCCTGGCGCGGGCCCTGCTGCCGGTGCACGAGGCTCTCCACCACCTCGTGCTTGCGCAGCAGCTCGGTCACGCGCCGCAAGCTGTCGTGAACGCTCGGGCGGGTATCGCTCGTATCGGGCATGAGACCCGGGATTGTAGCTAACTCAATGCGTGCTGCTTTTTTTGATATGCGCGGCAAGCTCCTGCGCAATGGCGCCCAGAGTCTCCTTCCAGGTTCCTCGAACCTGTTGCTCGAAGATGCGCGTGGACGGATACCACGGGCTATCGGTCCGCCCTGCGAACCAGTACCACAGCCTCCCGCCATCCTGCGGCGCCATGAGCCAGACCGGGCGCCCCAGCGCCCCCGCGATGTGAGCCGTCACGTTGCTCGCGGTGATCACCAGGTCGCAGGCGGCGCACAGCGCAGCGAGTCCCTCTAGGTCATCGTGGAGGTCGAGGTCCGGCAGATGGTCGATGCGCGCTCCGGTCTCACGTTCCATCCTTTCGCGCTCCCTCGCCGTATCGCCATACTGGAGGTCGATAAAGCGCGCGCGCGGCACGCCCAGAACCTCGCGCCAGTCAAGCAGCGACTGGCTCTTGCTCACACCGAATTCCTGGTTCGCGCTTTTCCACGCGATGCCGACGAGGCAGATGCTCATATCGCCCTTCAATCGCGCTCGGTACGCTTCGGCGCGCTTCAGGTCGGGCTTGAGATACCCCTGATGCCGGGGAAAGCTCTCGATCGTGGGCCGCAGCCACCTGCCCAGGCTGCCCAACGGCGCCTGGCAGTCGAAGTCCTTGGGGTCGGCCGGGGGATCCCGCTGCGGGACGACCGCAAGTTGCGGAAACGAACGCTGATACAACGATACCAGCCGTGGATCGACTTCCAGCGTAATGCGCAGAGGGGACGCGGCAAGGTCTGTCAGCAGGCTGCCGTAAAGAATATGATCGCCGATTCCCTGCTCGGCCCACAGCAGCAGCCGGCGCGGTCGCGACAAATCCCCATCCCATTGCGTGAAGTCGTAGCGTTTCGCCTCGGCTTTGCTGCGGCGCCAGCGCCATTCATACTGTTCCCAGCCTTCGGACAGGCGGGCCGACGCGAGAAGCGCGCAGCCGAGATCCCACTGCGCCTGGGCATGGCCCGGATCGAGCGCAAGCGCGTGGCGAAGGTACTTGATTGCCTCGGCGTAGCGGCCGGAGTGCTGCAGCGCGATGCCAAGGCTGAATTGATGGTGCGCCACGCCGGGCTGAATCGCGGCTGCACGGCGATGAGCGTCAACCGCCTCCTCGAACCTTCCGAGACCGTGCAGCGCCGCGCCGAGGGTACCCCAGATTTCGGCGTGTTCGGGCGCAAGCTTGAGCGCCGTCTCGCACGCCGCCACAGCCTCTTCATCCTCGCCGCACGCGTGCAGCGCGTTTCCAAGGTTGTTCCATCCCGCCGCGAAATCCGGATCCAGGTCGGTCGCGCGCTGGCAGGCGACCAGCGCCTCGCCCGGCCGGCCCGATCCCAGCAGCGCATTGCCGAGATTGCTCCACACCGGGGCGAGCTGTGGGTTGACGTCGAGGGCACGGCGATAGGCGTCCATTTCCCCTGCCTTGTCGCCCGCAGCACCCAGGAGGTCACCCAGGTTGCTCCAGGCCTCGGCAAAGGCAGGGTCAAGCTCGAGCGCGCGGCGATAGGACGCGATACCTTGCGCCGCTTCCCCTTGCTCAGCCTGTATGGCGCCGAGGTTGAACCACGCCACCGCCAGCCCTGGCGCGAGCTCGATCGCCCGGGTCGCTGCGGCGCGCGCCTCTTCCAGCCGGTCCTGCCAGCGCAGCGCGTGCGACAGCTCGCACCATGCACCGGCATCCCGGGGGGTGCGCTCCAGCACGCGGCGGCAGGCAGCTTCCGCATCGGCAAGCCTGCCTTCCTTCCTAATTGCTTTCGCGCGCTCCAGCGGGTCGGGTGGTGAAGGCTTACCTTTCGCGGCGCCCTCTGCAATGCTTACCGGGTCCGTCCAGCCCTCGAATGTCAACTCCTTCAGCCTCTCGGCGGCGGCCTCGATCAAGGATGGCCATTCGGCGTATTGCACGCCGGTGAGAATCTCCACCGCCGGATACCAGAGTGAGCGGCCGTCTCCATCGCGCGACCAGTAGTGAAAGGGCGGCTGATTCGCCGGGTAAAGGAGCCACGTGCGCTTGCCGAGCGCGCCCGCGAAGTGCGCGGTGGCGTTGCTGGTGGAGATCAGGAGATCGCAGGCTTCCAGAATCGCCAGCACCTCCTCCAGATCGTTGAAATAGTCCACGTCGTCGAAATGCAGCAGCCGAACCCCCGTCATCGCCTCCGCCGCGCTACGCTCGGCGGCGGTGTCCCCGTACTGCACGTCGACGAACCGCACGCCCGGAAGCTTGAGCAGCGGGGAGAAATCCGCCAGCGGAACATTCTTCTTCTCGACAAACCAGTCTTCCCGCGTACTGCGCCAGGAAAGCGCTACCTTGAGCCCCGGCCCGGACGCCACGAGCCGCTGCCGGTAATGCGCCACGCGCTCGGGCCGCGCGCTAAGCAGCTTCGCCGGCTGCCGCGAAAAATCCTCGCGCGTGCGTCGAAAATATCCCGGCAAGGAACCGGCGAGCAGCACTCGGCCCGCATCGCGCAGCCCGACGTGCGGCGGGTCATCCAGCGCGGCAAAGCGGCTGCCCGGAAAAGCCCGTTCGTAGGCCGGCAGCAGCCGGCGGTCCACTTCGTATATGAACGGCACGGCCCGGGCGATAAGTTCCGGTATGAGCGTGGAAAACAAAATCTGGTCGCCGATGCCCTGCTCTGCCCAGATCGCCACGGGGCCCGTCCCTCCTTCGACCGGCCCGCCCCAGCGTGGGAGGCGCTCGTAGAGATCCACTGTTTCTACGCTCTTCCTGAGTGTTACGCGCACCGGCTCGCACGGCAGCCGCGCCTCATACTCGGACCACCCCTGATCGAACTCGCGATGAAACAGGTGAGCGAGTGCGAGGTTGTAGCGCGCTTTCTCGAACGTCGGGTCGAGCGCGAGCGCGTGCTCGTAGCGCCGCCTGGCGGCGCTCCACAGGCGCAACCGTTGCAGCGCGAATCCGAGCGAGTTGTATGTTTCGGGATTCGCGGGGTCGATGGCAAGCGCGCGCTGAAAACAGGCGATCGCTTGCTCGGGGTGGTGCAGCTTGGTCAGGGCGTCGCCGAGGTTGTGATGGGCTGCGGCAAGGCGCGGGTCACGCTTGATCGCGTCCTCGAATGCACGCGCCGCCTCGCTCCACCTTCCCTGGGGCGTCAGCATCATGCCGAGCCTCAGGTGCGCTAACGGCCGGCTGGCATCCACGGCGAGCCCGCGCCGCACCGTGTTTTCCGCCTGCGCAAAATCGCCAAACCCCGCATACGCCATGGCGAGCGCATCGAGCGCGTTCAGGTTCTCAGGCTCGGCGCGCAGCGCGTTGCGCAGGAGCGGGATCGCTTCGGCTGCACTCCCACGCTCGAGCGCGAGGATGCCCAGCATGCGCAACGCGATCGGGTTATCCGGGGCGCCGGCAAGCACCTCGCGGCACAGCGCTTCGGCCCGCGCGCGGTCACCCGCCCTGAGACTATCTTCCGCCTGCTCGAGGAGCCGATCCATCGTGCCCGGGCCCAAGCTGTCCCAACTCACGGTCGAGCCGTTCTCTCACGTGTTCGATCAGGGAGGCCCAATCGGCGAGATGCGGCGCCGTGACAATCTCCACCGAGGGATACCATAGACAACGATGGGTTCCACCGTGCGCCCAGTAATGAAACGGCGGCCGATCGGCGAGATATAGTAGCCAAGTACGCCTGCCGAGCGCCCCCGCGAAGTGCGCCGTGGCATTGCTGGTCGTGATCAGGAGATCGCACGCTTCCAGGATCGCGAGTACCCCCTCCAAGTCGTTGAAGTGATCCACGTCTTCAAACCGGGCTATTCGCGCCCCTGTCGCCGCCTGCACCGCATGGCGCTCGTCCGCCGTGTCTCCATACTGCACGTCTACAAGATGCACGCCGGACAGCCGCAGCAGGGGAGCGAGGTCCGCAAGCAAAGCGTTCTTCTTTCCGGTCACCCACCAGTCCTTCCGCGTGCTTCGCCAGGAGAGCGCCACCTTGAACCCCGGGCCCAGCGTGGCGAGCCGCTCCCGAAAGTCCGCAACGCGCCCGGGCAGAGCGTGCAGGAGCTTTGCAGGCTGCCGCGCAAAGTCCCCGCGCGAGCGCCGGAACAGTCCCGGTAGCGATCCGACCCGCAGCACGCGATCCGTCCGCATCAGCTCTTCCCGCGGCGGTTCCTGCCGCGCCACGAACCGCACGCCCGTGAACGCCCGCTCGTACGGCCTCATGAGACGGGGATCCACCTCGTACACCAGCCCCACCCCCACACCGGCCAGGTCCGGAATGAGCGATGAGAACAGCACCTGGTCTCCGATGCCTTGCTCCGCCCAGATCGCCACCTCCCGGACCGAGGCTTCCGCTGGGCCGCGCCAACGGCGCAGGCTGTTATAAGCGGTCATGCTCACCGGGGCGGCGCGGACGTGCTGGTTTCGAAAGCTTCGCACGTCAAACCGCCGCTCATACCCCGGCCATGCGTCCTCGAACTCCATTCGATATAACTTCGCAGTCGCCAAGCCCCACTGGGCTTCCGCGTCCGTGGGGTTGAGTTCCAGCGCGCGCACGTAATGCGGCACCGCTTCGTCATGCCGTCCCTGATCAAGCAGAGCTCCAGCGAAACTCGCGAGGTGGCGGGCGGCCGCCTCCGGCTGTAACGCCACTGCTTGCTCAAACGCGGACACTGCTTCCTCTTTCCTGCCCATGGCCAGTAATGCTTTGCCGAGGTTGGCATGCCCGTCGGCGTAGTCGGGGCGCTGATCGATCGCCTGCCGGATCATCCGAACGGCTTCCTCCAGATTGCCCTGCTCCAGCATGACCGATCCCAGACTATTAAGCGCCTCCGGATAGACCGGATGGAGTGCGAGTGCACGCTGGTAGCTTGCGGCCGCCTCGTCCCAAAGCTGTTGCTCAAACAGGGCGTGGCCAAGGCTCGCGTAATGGTCCGCACTGTTCGGATCGATCGTGATTGCCCGCCGGAAACATTCTGCCGCTTCGACCCCCTTGCCCGATTCCAGCAATGCGGCGCCGAGTCCGCTCAATGCATGGGCGTCATCGGGGTTGAGCCCGAGTGCCCGCTCGTAGCTCGCGACGGCCTCCTCCCAATTGCCGGCGCGCATCAGCTCGTGGCCCAGGTTGAGGTGCACGCCCGGATCTGCGGGCGCCGCGGCCGCCGCCTGGCGGAAGATGTCCACGGCTTCCGCGCTCCGGCCTTGCGAGGAAAGCGCGAGACCGAGCCAGGTGAGCGCCGCAGCCCCTGCGTTTCCGGGCGCGAGGGCGCGGCGTAGCCACGACTCGGCCTCGACGTAGTTTCCGGCCTTGAGCGCGGCGGCGCCCATGCCTTCAAGCAGCTGCAGGTTCTCCGGATCGCCGGCGAGCGCCCGCTGTAGCAGTTCGCCCGCGCCCGCGCCATCGTCCTGCTGGAGGCGCACGGCCGCGGCCAGCTCAAGCGCGCGCGGGTGGCGCGGGGCGCGCTCGAGCACTTCCCGGCTCAGGTGCTCGGCGCGCGCCAGGTCGCCCGCCGCGAGCGCGGCGGCTGCCTGCTGCAGCTTGCGATCCAGCGTAGCCGACATGGGATTTCGTGGGGCGTGAGCCGAATAGTATCAATCCCGGAAGACGCGAGAAGGCGAGTTTCGTTCCGTTCGTCGTGTCGCCCGTCGTCCAGTCTATTTGCGGCCGGGCGGATTGCCTATTGCGCCACCAGCGCGCTGAGCGGCACCGCTTCAATCCGATCGGCGAGCGAGTACCGGCGCGGCCCCGGATAGACCACGTACAGGATCTCAAGCCGCAGGTCCTTCATCGCCGTGCGCATCGAAGGAACCAGCCGCGGCGCGTCCATGCGCTTGAACTCCACCCCGACCCGGCGGCCATCCTTGAGCATCAGCAGGTCGAGTTCCGCGCCGGCGTGCGTTGCCCAGAAATACGCTTCGTCCGGGGCCGCGATACGCAGCATCTGCTCCAGCGCGAAGCCTTCCCAGGAGGCGCCGGATTTCGGATGAGTCAACAGCCCGTCGGCGTCCGGGACGCCCAACAACTCGTGCAGCAGGCCAGTATCACGGAAATAGATCTTCGGCGCTTTGACCTGCCGCTTGCCGAGGTTCTCATGCCATGGCAACAACTGGCGCACCATGAAGGTCTGTGTCAGCCAGTCCAGGTAGCGCCGGACGGTGCTTTCGTTTACGCCCAGCGACCGCGCCGGCTCGGCGGCGTTCCACACCTGCCCGTGATAGTGCGCGAGCATGGTCCAGAAGCGCCGCATGGCGGCCGCGGCCGCCGCGATACCGAGTTGTGGCAGATCGCGCTCGAGAAACAAACGGATGAACGACTCCCGCCAGCGCCGGCTCTCCGCTTCAGAGGCGGCCAGATAGGATCGCGGAAAACCGCCACGGGACCATAACGTCCGCTCCGCCTTGGTGCCGATTTCGTCGAGCGTGAAACCGCCGATCTCAAGCACCTCGACCCGCCCCGCCAGCGACTCGCTCGATTGCCGAAGCAGCGCCGGCGAGGCGCTGCCCAGCAGCAGGAACCTGGCTGGCGCCGCATCGCGATCCATGAGCACACGCAACACCTTGAACAGCTCGGGCGCGCGCTGCACCTCGTCGATCACGACCAGGCCACGCAATCCCTCCAGCAGCGTCAGCGGCGCCTCGAACTGCGCCTCGACCCGCGGGTCTTCAAGGTCGAAGTAATTGGGCGAATCCGCTGGGACGAAGCTTCTCGCCAATGTGGTCTTGCCCACCTGCCGCGGGCCGACAAGAACGACCCCGCGGCTGCGGTGGAGCGCTGCCGAGACCGCTTTCCGTAGGCGTAGGCGGTCGATTTGCATGCCGGATTATACCTTGAAAATCCCGCTTTCAATACGGGATTTTCAATACAACATGGGGGTGCCGATAGCGCTCACCACCGGTCGCCGCTTACGGCTTGCCCGATGCGCTGCGGCGTGGTGACCCCCTATCGGGCAAAAAAAACGGGCACCCGAGGGTGCCCGTTTCGATGCTTCTGTTGCGGTTAGAACCGGTGCCTCAGCACGAGGCCCGTTGCCTTCTGGGTGCCGCCAGCCGAAGAGGCCGTCTTGCCCTTCGAGAAGGTTGCCTTGCCGTCGTTCGCCAGCTGGGAGTAACCCACCGAGACCTCGGTCCGCTTGGAAATCGCGTAGGAGTAGAAGATCGCCATCAGATCCGCGCCGGTGGCATTGGCGCAGCTTGCGGTCGACGCCGTTCCGCTCCAGCAACCGGCGCTGGCCGGACCCTTGTACGAGCCGACGTTTACGGCAGAGCTACCACTGGTATCACCCACCATAACGTACTGCGCCCGCAGGGTGTGCGGCCCAGCGATGTTCCAGTCGGCGAAGACGCCAAAGCCGTCGAGATCCATATCGGTGCTGTTGGTGGTCTCGTACTCGCTCTTGCTGTACATGGCCCTCACGTCGAAACCACCCATGCGCAAGCCCAATACCGCCGTCAGGGTCGTATCGTCGCCGCCACCGTACTGGGCGGCGCCCGCCCCGATAGTCTGGGCAGCCGGGTTGTAGTCCTGATGGATCTCGTAGCCCAACCCAACGTAGAACGGCCCGGTGGCGAATTGCCCGCCCAAGCTGTACATGCGCGGATCGAGGAGACCCGCATCCGGATTGCCCGTCGATTCGTTGGCCGCGCTGAACGCTGCCAAGAATGAGAAGCCGCCCCAGTTCGGGCTGTGGTAGTTCACCGAAGACGCCTGCCGGCGGAAGAAGGTGCCCGGGTTGTTGACGCCCGTTGTAGTCGGCGATGGATTCTGCGTGCCGCTCGCGCTGCCGCCGTTCAGCAGCACCGCGGAGCCGCCGGTGAAGGCGTTCGTGCCGCCGAACCACCCGCGCCCGCGATTGAAGATGAGCTTCTGGGGCTGATCCCAGTTGCCCACGAAGAAGTTGCCGAAGCCGCCCCGGAAACCAACCCCGCTGTTACGGGCGCACCACCCCTCGGCGTTAGCCGAGCCTGTGATGAACGCGTCCAGCGAGCTCGTGCACTGGAACCACACGGATGTACCGCCACCCAGCTTTTCCTCGGCGCGGACATACAGTTCCGGCTCAGACGCCTCGAGGATGTCACCCGACTTCCCGACGCTCTTATTGTCCGGGTCATGCATGTAGTAGAACACCGTCAGCGAGCCGCCGATCTGCACCTGGGCCAGCGCCACTGCTGGCGCGACCAGTGCTCCTGCGACGGCCATTGCCATCACTTTCTTGTTCATGCTGAACCTCCTGTGAAGTTGCGTTCCCTCGGGGCAATCACATCACGTGTTTGCGACAACCCCGAATCCACCCCCCTCTATTGCCGAGAGGCTGAACGCTATGGTGCCGCTGTGTGCGTTGCAGCAGCAACAACATCGAGCACATTTGCCCGTATATTCAAGATTTTTGTTGCACTAGCGCAACAAAAATTGCGCAATACCGATAGGCGTTGTATAGCAGTATAAAGTTACAATTATTCAATGAGTTAAGTTGCATTATCGGTCTGGCCAGGAGATTGCCAAGTTAGCCGGTAAACTCGCAGCAAATGGAACACACAAAACAAGGTGTCGATAGTCTCATCAGGAGCGCTCTCGAGCATCACCGCGCGGGTCGCTTGAACGAATCTAAAATCCTTACGGAACAAGCCCTTGCAATTGAACCTCGGCATCCCGACGCGCTCAACCTGGCGGGCGTGGTTGCGCTTCAGAGCGGAGATCCTCAGACGGGGCTCCGCCTGATTCAACAGGCGATGGAGATCCGGCCCGACAATCCGGGTTTTCACGCCAATCTTGCGCAGGCTCTGATTGCGACACGCCGCTTGCCGGAGGCGCACGCCGCGTTCCGGCGCGCCTCGACGCTTGACCCGCGGACGCCGCACTTCGCGGTGGGCGCCGCGAGCTGCCTCGCCATGCAGGGCCAGCTGGGGCAAGCCGAGCAGGAGTTGCGCGCGGTGACGCAACGCCATCCAGGCTACGCGCTCGCCTGGTACAACCTCGGCAACGTATTGCAGGAGCAGGAGCGCTTTGAAGAATCCCTGGAGTACCTCCGCCGGGCCATCGAACTCGATCCCGCGCTCGCCGACGCTCACAACAACCTGGGTCGGGCATTGCACAAGCTCGAGCGCTTCGAGGCGGCGGAGCAGGCGTACCGGCGCTGTCTTACCTTGCGGCCGGATTACGCCGTCGGCAACTTCAATCTCGCTTCTGTGTTGATGGACCGGGGCCGGTTCACGGACGCCGTGACGGCGTGCCGGCAAGCGCTGCAGCGCGCACCCCGCGATGCCGAGCTGCACCTCAAGCTGGGCAGCGCGCATACCCACCTCGGCGAGATGACCGCTGCCCTCGAGGCGTTCCGCGCAGCAGCCGATGCCGCTCCGGAGAATCCCCGGGCGCTATCGGCGTATGGCTACGGGCTCATCCGGACCGGGAACGAACAGGAGGGGCTTCGGTGGCTGGAACAGGCATGGGCACTGCAGCCGGAGTCACAGGCGTTTCGGGCAGCCCTCTCCACCATCCATTTGTCGCTGGGAAATCTGCAAGCCGGCTGGGCACTGTACGAGTGGCGGCCCGCAAGAATCCACTTCCTGGCAGGTAACCCGGGGCTGCGTTTGGTCAAGGAGCTACCCGACAATCTGCGGGGGTTGAAGATCTGCCTGCTACGCGAACAGGGGCTGGGCGATGAGCTGTTTTTCCTGCGTTTCGCGGCAGCGCTGAAGTCACGCGGGGCGGAGATCATCTGCCGCGTCAGCGCGCGGCTTGTCTCGATGCTTGAGCGCGTGTCGGCGCTCGGTCGGATCGTCGCCGCGGAGGATGCGTTGCCGGAAGCGGACCTTTACATGCTGGCAGGCGACATGCCTCGGGCGCTCGGGGAGACCGGTTTCCCGCCGCCGGTCGAGCTCGCGCCGTCGCCACCGGAGCTCGAATCCATGACGGATCGTCTTGCCGCGCTGGGCCCACCTCCCTACCTGGGCCTTACCTGGCGCGCCGGGATCGCCCCCGAGCAACAACGTGGAATGGACTGGGTACTGCATAAGACGGTGCCGCTCGAGTCGCTCGGCCACGCGTTACGCAATGCAGAGGGCACGCTGATCGCGCTGCAGCGCAACCCCGAGGGAGGGGAGGTGGAGCGGCTGGCAATGCTCTCCGGCAGGCCCGTCCACGATCTCACGGCGCTCAACGAGGATCTCGAGGGCATGTTGGCGCTGCTTGCCATCGTGGATGACTACATTGGCGTCAGCAGCACCAACATGCACCTGCGCGCGGGGGTGGGTCGCAGCGCGCGGGTGCTGGTGCCCGGTCCCCCGGAATGGCGCTGGATGGTGCGCGGCGAGGAGTCGCCGTGGTTCCCGGGCTTCCGCACTTACCGCCAGGCACCGGACGGTGATTGGAGTGACGCGCTCGCGAGACTCGCTGGCGATCTGCGCAGGTAGCGGGTCCACGCGGTTGCTGGTCAGCGCGTGGGAAGACGCGCGAGTCCTTCAAATAACTCACACCACTCTCGCGCGATCCTGTCCGCCGCAAATTTCTGCATGACCTGCGCCTGGCCTCGCCCGATTCGCGCCAGCACTTCGCCTCGATTCTCGAGCGCCCATTCGATGCCCTCGACGAGATCCTTGCCCAACCATGCCGCATCGCGGAAGGGGAGGTAACTCGGCAACGGGCTACCTACAACAAAGCGGCCGGCGTTGATTGCCTCGGCAATCCTGTTGGCAGAGGCTCCAGCCTTCAACGCATCGGCGGGATCGCTTGGAACAAGCACAAGGTCGCATTCGTGCAATGCGCGTTGCTGCGCTTCCAGTGACCATGGGATCAGCCGCGCATCGAGAGCGGGCGAGAAATGCGTGTTGATCGCCTGTATCCACTCCCTCACTTCGTCGTGGTCCTCCGTCACGACGGTCAAACGGCAACGCCGCCGAGCAGCGAATCGAGCCACCGCCTCGATGCAGTCATCCATATAAGGAAGATTGGTCAGATAACCGAACCAAAGCAACTCCACTCGGGCTGCAGGCGCGAAAGCCGGCTTGACTGCGGCTCCAAAAATCGCGTCCTCGATGACGAGAGGCTTGCGCGGTGTATGAGGCGAGATCAATTCGCCCATCCTTTCTGTATTGACCACAACCGCATCGCACGTCTTCAACACCGAAGAATAGAAAGCCTGCACGCCTTCCGGTTTCCGAAAGGGGTAGTCGCAGATATCGACGACCAGGCGGCAACCGCTGGCTGTCGCTGCAGCACACGCGTCAAGCCACGGCTGCAATGGGATATCGTAGTAATACTTGGGAACAACGCAGATCCTCGCTGATTCCCATTCGACCGGCCTGGCGCGATCGATTTCGGCAGGATCCAGAAATACGTTCTGATTTCCGCGCCGCCTCCATGCGAGCGCGGCGACTGCCACCCGCAACCTGACGCTCGCGAGATGGCAATCAGCCAGGCCCAGCTCCGGCTCGGGGTTCGAGGCATACTCCATCGCTCTGGATGGGATCAGCCAGACCGTCTTCATTGAGCCGAACCGCGCGTCGGGACCGGTCGCCCGGCAACGATCACGCCGACATCTTCCAGGTGTACTGAAGGATTGGCGGCCGCTGCGTTGACTTCTCGCCCACCATCCGCATGTCCCGCGGCTCCCGCAGCTTGAATTGGGCGGGTTCCTGCCGGATGTTCACGAGACCCACCTCCGCCATCAGGGCGGCGAGGCTCTGCGGTGTGTAGCCCCAGCGGTGAACCATGAGCGGATCGCGCCAGGACGGGTCACCGTAGAACACCCACATCGACCTCTGCCCTTCCGGACCCGGCCCGGCATGCAGCTCCGGATTGGCAAGGAAGGTCTCGCAGGCGGATTTGAGATTGGGGCATTCGAGGATCATGAGACCGCCGGGTTTCAGCACGCGAATCCATTCCCTCAGCACATCGATGACCTCCCACCGCCAGAAGTGCTCGACGACATGGACCGACAGGATCTCGTCCGCCGAATTGTCCTCGAACGGCGTGAGGCGATGGAGGTCGCACAGAACGTCCGGGCGCTTGCCCGCGCGGGCCTCCGCCACGTCCACGTTGACGTAGCCGGGAAGGATCTTGTCTCCGCAACCCAGGTTGAGCTTCATCGAGTCGGCTGTTGCAGCTTGCGTCCCAGCATGTTGACCATCAGGTACGGCAGGTACTTACGATTAGCGCCGGGGCCAACCTCGGCGTATTGCGCCATCCTGTTATCCCAGTCCTTCTGCGCGTCCGTGATCTCGACGAGTTCGCCACTCACGTTCGTCGAATAGTAGCGATGCTCCCAAACCAGATCATCGAACAGGCTCTCGATGCCGCGCCAGGAAAACCGGAAATAGTCGTCAGGATACGGATGGTAGCGCCATACCCAGGGCACGGACATGTAAACCCTGCCGCCCGGCTTTGTCAGGCGCACGATATTGCGCGCCATCAACCACGGCCTGGCAACATGCTCGAGCACGGAACAGCAGATGATCAGCGAGAAACGCTCCTGCTCGAGCCCGCACAAGTCCTGAGACAGGTCGCCCACCACGTCGACCCCCGGTCCGGCTGCCATATCGAGACCGACATATTCCGCGTGCCGGATGTGTTTTCTGAACGGAACTGTGTTTCCGTAATCCTTGCTGCCAACCTCCAGTATTGAGCCGTTCACCTCCGGCACGAAGCGCTGCAGGTAAAGCAACTGATTCTGGTCGCCCACGGTCAGCGAACCTCGAAATAGCCCCTCACCGCAAACGTGCATCCAAACTTGCCTTCCCGCGCGTCATCGCGCTGCAGGCGGTCCGGATGGCGGTCAACGTATTCCGCGATTGCTTCGTAGGGCCCGGGGCCGAACTCCGGCCGCACCGGGTGGCCGTTGACGATGGTGTCCTCGACAATCAGGTAGTCACCCCGCCGCAAGTGCGGAACCCAGGCCTCGAGCTCGCGCAATACGTGCGACGCCGTGTGATCGGAATCGAGTATCAGCAACAGGCCACCCCGCCGCTCCCCCGGTACGAGCGCCATGGCCTGCTGCCGGATGGATTCCGAGGCGCTGTCGCCCAGCAGGAGTCGAACCCTCGGATGCTCGGCAGCCAGGGGATCCAGCGCTTCGTGCGTGATGTCAATGCTGATGACCCCCCCTTCGCGGCTCGCAGCGGCAAGCAGGTCCGCGAAGTACAGCGCCGATCCCCCGTGGCGCGTGCCGGTCTCGATGACCCAATGAATATTTCTCTCGAACAGGATTTCCTGGTAATTCCACATATCGAGGGGCAGCTTGAGGGTTCGCACCCCCCGATAGTGGAGAAATTTCCAGACATTCGTGTCGTAGAACCAACGCAGGTACGCGAGCCCGGCTTCGTTCACTGGGGAATCCCTTCCGCGTCCGTCCCAGTTGCTTATTGCCGGTCCGCTCGGCCGAGAAGTTAGATGCCGAGGCCGGCGAGCTGCTTCTCCGGGTAGCGCGTGCCGGCGGTGACGTTGAGCGGGAAGGCCCTGGCCAGAGTATCGATCTCGTCCTTGGACAGCCTGATATCGGCCGCCGCGCAGTTCTGCTCGAGATAGCTGCGGCGCTTGGTGCCGGGGATAGGCACGATGTCATCGCCCTGCGCGAGCAGCCAGGCAAGCGCGGCCTGCGCCGGGGTGCACTTCTTCGCAGTCGCGATCCTCTCAATCGGCGCCAGCAGCGCGGCATTTTTCCCGATGTTGTCCGTGCTGAAGCGCGGGTGCTCGCGCCGCCGGTCCCTGGGCAGCAGCGCATCGAGCGTCTTGATGGTCGCGGTGAGAAAGCCGCGGCCGAGCGGCGCATAGGCCATGAAGCCGATGCCGAGCTCGCGGCAGGCCGGAAGGACGTCTTTCTCCACGTCACGGCTCCACAGCGAGTACTCGGTTTCGACCGCCGTGATGGGATGGACCTTGTGCGCACGACGGATGGTCTGTGCGCCCGCCTCCGAGAGCTGGAGCCAGCGCACCTTGCCCTGCTCGACCAGCCGCTTCATCGCGCCTACCGTATCCTCGATCGGAACGGTCTTGTCCATGCGGTGCATGCCGTAGATGTCGATCGTCTCCACG
>Ga0208685_1000207_pt1 | contig 21913 bp, 16 predicted proteins | sample EasRivMeERMLT890_FD_187533 | JGI IMG/M metagenome (GOLD analysis project Ga0208685, IMG submission 187533) | Soil microbial communities from meander-bound floodplain in the East River, Colorado, USA - East River MetaG ERMLT890 (SPAdes) (version 2) | ecosystem: Environmental > Terrestrial > Soil...
TCTATATACGAGACACGACGCTAAACCAGACGACGCTGGTCAGCCGGGCGACGGGCGCCGCCGGCGCCAAGGGCAACAACCAGAGCTCGGCCCCGTCGATAAGTTCTGATGGCCGCTACGTCGCCTTTACGTCGGAGGCGACGAACCTCGACCCCGCCGCCACCAATGCTACGATTTCCGTCTTCGTCCGCGATCTAGTGGCTAACACGACTAAGCTGGTTAGCCGGGCAAGCGGGGTTTCCGGCGCTGAGGGGACTGGCCATGACTCAGAGCCGTCAGTAAGCGCCGACGGGCGATACGTGGCCTTCACGTCGTCCTCAACCAACTTCGATCCTCTGGATCTCACCAACACTAACGATGTCTATGTCCGGGATCTCGTGAACAACTCGACTGCCCTGGCGAGCCGGAACGGAGGCACCAAAGCAAACGGATTCAGCAACTCACCGGCGATCAGCGGGGATGGCAGATACGTCGCGTTCAACTCCGACGCGTCAAACCTGGACCCGGACGACACGTGCGCATGCGGGGATGTGTACGTCCTTGACACGCTGTTTCAAACGGCCACGCTGGTGAGCCGCCCGGATGGGACCGGCGCAGGCGGGAACGGTGCCAGCGGCGCAGCGTCCGTTAGTTTCAATGGACGGTACATCGCGTTTGATTCCATTGCCTCGAACCTCGATCCGGCAGACACGGACGCGATCTCCGATGTTTTCGTGCGCGATACATTGGCCAACGTGACAAAGCTCGTGAGCCGCGCGACAGGCGCTGCGGGAGCGAAGGCGAATGTCGTAAGCGACAACCCTTGGCTTAGCAGTACAGGGCGTTTCGTCGCCTTCAACTCAGACGCTGCGAATTTGGACTCCAATGATTCGGGTGATTTCACGGACATCTTCCTTCGTGATCTGCAGATGAACGCTACGCTGGCGATAAGCCTCACGAACGCGGGAGCCCACGGTGACAATATTTCCTTATACCCGGCGGTTGCGACGGACGGCACAACCGTATTCCATTCGATGGCGACGAGCCTCGTCGCCGGCGACACGAACAGCACATGGGACGTGTTCCGGGTTGACGACGTGGACCGAGACGGGATGACCAACGGGTTCGAGTCCGCGACGGCATGCCTGCAGCCGACCATACACGACGCCGGCAGTGACGGGGACTACGACGGGCTGCTGAATGGGGCGGAGGTGTCGATCGGACTGAACCCCTGCAGCGTTGACACAGATTTCGACTTGCGTGCGGATACGTCGGACCAATGCCCGTTTACTCCGGAGGACATTGATGCCCACGAGGACGGCAACGGATGCCCGGACGTGGACAACGATATGGACGGGATTTGCGACGACGGACAGTCTGCAACAGGATGCACTGGCACTGACAGCGGAAGGTACGAGTGGGAACGGCCGGAAGAGGATCCCGTGGACTGCCGCAACGTGGCCGAGGACTATGACGGATTCCACGACGACGACGGTTGCCCTGAGGCGGACAACGACTACGACGGATTCCCGGACAGCGCAGACGATTGCCCGGCGACGGATGCGACGGTGGGGGATGATGGCAGGGCGGACACAGGTGACGAGCCGGTCTTCTACCTTACGCCTTACCAGTCGCGCGAGGACTTTGACGGCGTGCTCGACTGGGACGGTTGCCACGACAGCCCCGACGACGACTACGACGGCGACGGCGCCGGGGACGAAACCGAGGTCTTCACGATGCAAACGGACCCGATGAATCCCGACACCGATGCAGACTCAGTGGTCGATGGGACGGACAACTGTCCCAACTGGGCAAACGCCAGCCAGGGCGTGCCTTCCTGGGCCATACCGGCGCAGGACAGCGACTGCGACGGCTGGAACAAGACGCGGGAGCAGCACGTGGGGACGGACCCAACGACGCACTGCAATGCCACCAGCACCCTCAACGACGAACCGGACTTCTGGCCCACGGACTTTAACGACAGCAAGTTCACGAACCTCGCGGACGTATCCTCATTCAACCCTACGTACAACAAGTTCCCGGGGGATGCCGGCTATAGCAAGCGCCATGACCTCAACGCGAGCAACGGCGTTACGCTGGCTGATGTGTCGCTGATGAATCTCTTCTATAACAAGCCCTGTAGTTAGCCCCGCCTGGGTGGCCCGCCACCGGACGACGGCACCAGCGTGTGGCAGCTTATCGTCGTTTCAGGAGTCCTGTGGGTATTAGGCCTGGTGGCGCTGGGGGCGATCAAGTTCGGCTGGCGTCGCTGAGCAGGGTTGATCGATTATTGACGGGGTGGCTTAATCGATGTCGAATGTCGGAAAACGAGCAGCCACGATGAGGTCCAGCAAGTGATACCCCACGGTAGTGGGGTTGGACTACGACTGCGGCTGCTTGCCGCGGTAGCGGCTGCTTCCGTAGCGTTAGCGCTACTGTTCACGCAAGTGGCGCCCGGAGAGGCACTGACGTCCGTAGATGCCGGAAACAACTGGTTCTGCAACACCTCGTACGAGAACGGCGTTTGCGAAACTGTGGTAAACGTGGGTGAGTCGGTCCAATGGGACGTCGTGCAGGGCGTTCACACGGTGACCGAATGCGATGATTCTTTCTCGACCTGCCCTGTTTCGGGAGGTTTTGACTCGGGGATTCTCTCGAATGGTGAGTCGTTCAGTCATACATTCACAGAAGTTGACACCGTGGAGTACCTGTGTACGCTCCACGAGGAGCAGATGCGGGGGAGAGTGGTCGTCAACGCCGCCCCGCCAACTTCCACACCGACGCCGACGCCTCCGACACCATCGCCGACTCCCGGCCCCTCGCCGACTCCCGCATACGTATTCAGCGAGTTGGCATCGACTGGCAAGAACGAGGCGTCCGGTATCGCCATAGTCCCGGGGACCCAGGACGAAGTGGTGATGACCACCCGGATCGGCAATCTGTGGAAGGTCGACCTATCCCAGCCACTTCAGACACCGGCGCCTTATGGCAGTATCCAGGATCGGGTGACGAGGAGCGGTGACGAGGGGCTACTGGACGTCAACTTTGAACCTGGCGATGCGAGCAGGGTTTACGTCAATTACACGAGGGGTACGGAATACTATCGACCATATTCAGAGGACCCAAACAAGCCCCCCAACCCGGTTATGCCGCCGGACCCAAAGAGAAACAGGATCGCCCGCTTTCCTGTTACCGGGGGGATTATGAATGCGGCTGCGGCCAGCGAGGAGACTATTTACGAGAGTCTGAGGCCGGGCGATTGGCATACGTTAGGCGGGTTTGTGTTCGACGCAAACGGATACCTCTACGCCGGATCCGGCGACGGCGGCTGGATTTACGCACCGTTCGACAGTGATGGCGGTCAGGGTGTGGAGAATGATCTCGCGACAATCATCAGGATAGATCCCAACGATGCCTCGCCCGGACATACGATTCCGCCGGGCAATCCGTTCGACGACGGCGGCGGGCCAAATGCGGATCAGGTGTGGGCGTACGGTCTGCGAAATCCCTGGCGCATCGGCTTTGACACGCTGAATGGCAATCTCTGGGCAGGCGATGTTGGACAATTCATGTGGGAGGAGGTCGACCTCATTGAGCCGGGGAACAATTACGGTTGGTCAATAATGGAAGGCCCAGTCTGCATGGGAGGGGTGGCCTGCACACCACCAGCGAACCACATCCCGCCTCGAACCGCATACTGTAACCGATACAACACAGGCGAGCCCTCGTGTGAGTACGACGACGACTGCGCGATCATGGGAGGTCTTGTTTACCGAGGGACGAATCTGCCTGACCTGTATGGGCATTATGTTTACGGGGACTTCTGCACCGGGAGGATCCGAGCGTTCGATACTGCCACCAGCAATCCAGCGTACCTGCTGATGGACACAGGCCTCAACCCTGTGGATTTCGAGCAGACGCCTGATGGGGAGATCCTGTTGCTCGACTATGATGGGTCTATCCACCAACTTGATTTCGATACCGACGCCGACGGTCTGGGAGACTTGATTGACAATTGCCCGGCGTGGGCGAACCCGTTGCAGAATCAACCACCCTGGACAGTGCCCGTTGATGACTCAGATTGTGACGGGTGGACAACTGCGCGCGAGGAGCACGTGGGGACGGACCCGACGAGGCACTGCAATGCCACGTCGACTCTCAACGACGAACCGGACTTCTGGCCAACTGACTTCAACGACAGCGGATTCACCACGCTGGCAGACGTGAGCCTGTTCAACCCCACATACAACAAATTCCCGGGCCAGGAAGGATACAGCCAGCGGTTCGACCTTAATGTGACGGATAGCGTCACGCTGGCGGACGTAGCTTCGTTGTCGGCCTTCTATAACAAGAGCTGCTCGTAGCCGTGAACTAGCGGCTCTTGCGAATTACGGCGTTCGGCGCAAATCGGCTGGTATCATCCGGGGCGTGAAGGTTGCTGCTGTGGGCGTTGATATTACGGAGATTGACCGCGTAGAAGCCGCGCTGGGCCGCTTCGGGGAGCGGTTCCTGCAGCGCGTCTTCACCCCGATGGAGGTCGCCGTCTGCATGGGACGGAAGGACAACCCGCGCATCAGCGAGCTGGCGGCGCGATTTGCCGCGAAAGAGGCGGTGATGAAGGCGCTGGGAACGGGCGCGAAGGGGGTGGCGTGGCGGGAGATCGAAGTGCTGCCGAACCGGCGCGGGAAGCCACTGGTGTACCTGCACGGGCGGGCGAAAGCGCGCGCCGAGAAGATTGATCTGACCGGACTGGACATCAGCCTGACGCACGACGGGAATCTGGCGATCGCGATGGTGGTGGGGCAGTCGCGGGACCTGGTCGGGGAGCGGGATGCCTGGCGGGAAGAACTCGCTGGATACTTGAGGGAGCGCGGGGCGCTTGAGTGGGGACGTGATGACTGACTTCTTGACGTTGGAGGACCTGGCGGCGCACACCGGGGAGTCCGTAGATGTGCTGCGCGAATGGCAAGAAAAGGGGCTGATCGGTCGTGATCCTGAGGGCTATACGCGAATTGACGCAGAGTTTGTAAGGCTGTGCCGCTTGTGCGTGCGCCGCGGTCTGACAGTAGAAGACGTCACAGGTGTCCAGGGGGTCTTTAGCCTCCGTTGGTACGACGACAGGCGCCGCGGTATGATCGCCGGCCCCGCAGGTGAGTTGCGGCAGGTAGCCGAGCGCATCGGGATGGACGAGGCCCAGGCTCGGAGGCTCTGGGTAGCAGCGGGGCTGATGGACCAGGGCGAGTCCGCAGACCGGGCAGACGCGGCCATGCTGCGCGGATCGAAAACGGCGCTGGACGCGGGTTATCCGGAAGAAGCCCTTCGCGAGATATTCAGGGTCCTGGCGGAAACGATCGGCCGATTTGCGGAAGCGGCACAGCACACAACGCACCGGTACCAGCTGGAAGTACCAATCATCCAGGGCGAACAGGTCGAGGATGTAAAAGAGCGAGCACATTCAATGTCTCCTGAGATAGTTCCTTTGATCGAACCGATGGTGCTCTACTTCCTCCGCAAGGCGATGCTGCGGGCGCTGCGAGAAGATTTCGCCGTGCATGTTGCGATCGAGAGCGGAAAGGCAACTTATGGTGAGGTGCCCGGGCGGATCAGGCGGACAATCGGGTTCATCGATATGTCGGACTTCACGCCGTTGACGGCCACCAAGAGCGATGTCGATGCTGCCACCGTGCTCCGGCAATTCTCGGACATGGTCAGGGGCAGCGTGATGAATGCCGGCGGGAGTGTCGTCAAGCAGATCGGCGACGAGTTCATGCTGTCCTTTTGTGATGCGGCGAGTGCCGTCAATTGCCTGGCAGGGATCCATCGATCAATTGAGCAAGAACCGCAATTCCCCGCCGTTCGAACGGGGCTGCACGCCGGGGAAATGCTGTACCGCGACGGGGACTATGTCGGTACCGTGCCCAACACGGCCGCGCGCATTCGGGGGATGGCGGGAAGCCACCAGATCATGGTGAGTGGCGAGGTGAGGCGCGAGGCCGGGAAAGTCGAGGGCGTAGAGTTCGTGCGCGTAGGCCGGCGGGCGCTCAAGGGGTTGCCGGAAGATATGGAAGTGTTCGAGGTTGTGGCGGGCGGCGGCGAGGATGGCGACAGGGCGGTGGACCCTGTATGCGGTATCGAGATGGCCTCGATCGCCGTGGCGGCGCGGCTGACCCTAGATGGCGCGGAGCGGGAGTTCTGCTCCGACGATTGCCTCCGTAAGTTCGTCGTGGAACCGGCGAAGTATGGCGCAAAGGGGGGCGAATGAAGAGCAAGTACCTGGGGCCGACAGGGAGCGCGTCACCGCGGCCGATGGACCTTGATGAGCTGGCTCGCCATTCGGGCGAGACGGTGGACCGGTTGAAGAAGTGGTGGGCGGCGGGAGTGATTGGGAATGACGGCGGCTTCACTGCGGACGATGTGGGGCGAGCTCGGCTGGTGCATGAACTGTTGCATTACGGCCATTCGCTGGATGAGATCGCCGCGGCTTTCCGGTCGCGGGACTCGGTGCTGGAGTTCTTCCTGCAGGGGATGGCTGAGCGTCTGAACCGGCAAATGTTCCCGGTGCCTGAGGCAGCGGAAATCGTGGGAATGGACCTGGCACTGACTCGGGCGATCGTGGATGCGACGGGGATGTGCGAGGGAGGCGATTTCCTTGATGAAGAGGACATCGGCTTCCTGCGCGCCGTGAAACTGGCGATTGACGCGGGTTACCCGGAAGAGGGTTTGCAGCAAATCCTGCGGGTGTACTCGGACGCGATGAGCCGGGCGGCCGAGGTGAGCCAGCGGACGAGCCACTTCTATCTCCACCAGCCGGCGCAGGGCGAGGAGATGATCGAGCGGATGCACGAGACGTTCGGGAAGACGGAGCCGCTGGTGGAGCCGGCGCTGCTGTACTTCTTCCAGAAAGGCGTGATGACGGCGGCGTGGGAAGACATGCTGATGCACCTGGAGGAGGCTTCGGGGCTGGAGGAGAAGGCGGAGATCCCGGGCCAGGTGCGCCGGGCGATCATGTTCGTGGACCTGGCTTCGTTCACGCCGCTGGCGGAAGCGATGGGCGATCTACGGGCGGCGCAGGTGCTGGACCGGTTCGGGGTGATGGTGCGGAAGGCGGTGCAGCGGTGCCACGGGCGGATCGTGAAGCAGATTGGTGACGGGTTCATGATCGTGTTCCCGGAGTGCTTTTCGGCGGTGTCTTGCGGGCTGGAGCTGGAGGAACGGACAAGCGCAGAGACTTCGTTTCCGGCGGTGCGAATCGGACTTCATTTTGGACCGTTGCTGTACCGGGAGGGTGACTACGTCGGCTCGAACGTGAACATCGCGGCGAGACTGGCGGCGGAGGCCCAGCGGCACCAGTTCCTGGTAACCGACGAGGTGCGTCGCCGCGCGAAAGAGTACGAGGCAGTGGACTTCGCACGGCTGGGAAAGCGGAAGCTGAAGGGGCTGAGCGCCCAGGTGGAGGTGTTCGAGGCTCGCGCGGCAGATCCTACCGATGTGGACCGGTTGCTGGATCCCGTGTGTGGTATGGAAATCGGAACGGCGGAGGTGGCAGCGCGGTTGTCCATCGACGGGCGGGACTTTGTGTTCTGTTCGGATGAATGCCTTAAGCGGTTCGTCAAAGCACCGTCAAAGTACTCGGTATGAGAGTCGTCACCGTCGCCGAGATGCAAACGCTGGAGCGGGACTGCGGAGTGCCAGTGGCGACTTTGATGGAGAACGCGGGGCTGGCCGTGGCACAGGAGGCGTGGCTGATGCTGGGCGAGATCGCGGAGCGGCGGATCCTGGTGCTTTGTGGGCCGGGCAACAACGGCGGAGACGGCCTTGTGGCGGCGCGGCACCTCAAGGAGTGGGCTGCGGACGTGACCGTTTACCTGCTGAAAGGGCGAGAGGCGGACGACGAGGTCTTCAAGGCCTCCCAGGGAGTCGGAATTCCGATGATCGTCGAAGGTGAGGCTGATGCGAGGAAGCGGCTCGGGGATGCTCTGGGCGGTGCGGAACTAGTGATTGATGCGCTGCTTGGAACCGGCCGGGGACGCGTGATCGAGGCGCCGCTGTCGGGGGTATTGGAGGCGCTGCGAGAGGCGCGAGGGCGGCGCTTGCCGCCGAAGCTGCTGGCCGTCGATGTGCCGACTGGTGTGGACGCGGATACTGGAGCGACGGATTCGGTGGCAGCTGCCGCTGACGGTACGGTCGCTCTGGGGTTCAGCAAGGTAGGGCTGCACGTTTTGCCCGGGTCGAGGATGGCAGGCCGAGTCGAGGTAGTGGATATCGGGATTCCCCCATGCGAAGGCAGCGACAGCGGCGAGACGGAGGTGCTGACTCGGCGCTGGGCGCAGGATCGTTTGCCGGAGCGTCCGGCGGATGCACACAAAGGGACCTTTGGCAGCGTGATGGTGGTGGCGGGGTCGCCGCGGTACACGGGAGCCGCGTACCTGGCGTGCACGGGATCGATGCGCGTGGGTGCGGGGCTGACGACGCTGGCTTGTGGCAAGTCGATACATCCCATCCTGGCCGGGAGGCTGGCGGAGGCGACGTTCGAGGTGCTCGACGACAAGGACGGAGAGTTGAGCGCGCAGGAGGCAGGCGTGGTGGCGCGGGCGGTCGATGGACGCTACGAGAGTGCGTTGATTGGGCCGGGGCTGGGGCAGAGCGGATACGTACAGGCGTTTGTGAAGGCGCTGTTGCCCGGACTGGGAGCCGGGACCGAGGAGCCAGGGGCCAGGGGGTTGCGGGCGGTTGTGATTGATGCGGATGGGTTGAACAACCTCGCGAAGATCGAGGGGTGGCCCTCGTTGCTGAAGGCGCCGACGATTCTGACTCCGCATCCGGGAGAGTTTTCGCGGCTGACGGGGTTGGCTATGGAGGAAGTACTCGCGGACCGGCTGGGGTTGGCCCGGAAGTACGCGACGGAGTGGGGGGTGACGGTACTGCTGAAGGGTGCGCCCACCGTGGCGGCGGCGGCGGACGGGAGGGCGAGGATCAACGCGTTCGTGAACCCTGGGATGGCGACGGCGGGGACAGGCGACGTTCTGGCAGGGGTGATTGCGGGGTTCGTGGCCCAGGGAGTGGAGCCTTTCGATGCAGCGTGTCTCGGGCTCTATGTAAGCAGCTGGGCGGGCGAGATGGTGCGGAAGGAGATGGGGTCGGCGGGGATGCTGGCTGGCGACGTTGCGGCGGCGTTGCCGCGGGCGATGCGAGACCTGCGGGGAGAAGGGGCCGTGGAGCGATCGTCGGGGCCCGGGCGGGAGGACTTGTTGGCGATGTTGGGCGGGACGGCGACTAGTAAGGAGTAAATATTGAATAGTGAAGGTTGTGAGTTGAGGGCGCCGACCTAAGCTACCCGCCCGTCGGGGTCCTTAACCACAACTCCGTCCTTCACCACCAGCCTCACCCTCGACGAGTCCGCCAGGATCTCCGGGTCTGCGAGCGGGTCGCCATCAAATGCCACGAGGTCGGCGCGCTTGCCGGCTTCCACGGTGCCGATCTCGTCGGCCATGCCGAATAGCTCGGCATTCGTTCGCGTGGCTGAGACGATGGCCTCCAATGGCGAGAGTATCTTTGCCTTGAGCACGAGTTCCCTGGCCTTCATGCTCATCGCCGGGCCCAGGAGGTCGGATCCGGAGCCGATCTTGACGCCAGCAGCTTTCGCGATGCGTACGGCCTCTGCGCCCGCCTTATGCACCTTCGCAAGCTTTTCCTCCTGGAACCGGGAGAAACCGAGCGCGGGCCCTGCCGATGCAAGGACGTCATACGTGATCAAAGTCGGCACGAGGAAGGCGCCGGCTTCCGCCATAGCCGCCGCAGTCTCGTCGTCCAAAAGGTTGCCATGCTCGATCGAGCGCACTCCGGCCTCGACGCACTGGCCGATGCTCCGCGGGTGGTAAGCGTGCGCTAGCACATAGGTCCCGTGGGCCTCCGCCGCTCCAACCGCTGCACGCAACTCACCAAGCGTGAACTGCACCCCTTCAAGCGGGTCTGAGGGGGAGGCGACGCCTCCTGAAGCCATCACCTTGATCTGCGAGGCGCCCCGGCGCAACTCCTCTCGCGCAGCCCGCCGCACTGCGTCCGGCCCGTCGGCGAGGACGTAGCCGGCGAACATCCCTGCGATCGGCGCTACCGGGTGCTCCGACTGGTGGGGCGGGCGCCAGTCGCCGTGTCCGCCGGTCTGGGAGATGAACGCGCCGCTGGCGAGCAAGCGGGGGCCGCGAATCAGTCCCTTGTCGACCGCTCTGGCCCAGGCCGGGTCCAAAGCGCCCGCGTCGCGAACCGTAGTAAACCCCTGGTCCAGGGTATCGCTCATGAAGGATGTCACCCTGGCGAACCAATCCACCCAGGGCTGAGTCGGCGCGCCGTTCGGCTCCGTCAACGCGAAGTGGACGTGCGCGTCAGTGAGGCCGGGTAGAAGGAAGCAGCCGGTGAGGTCGACGTCCGTCGCGTTCTCGCTTCGCGCCGCGCCGACGCCTGTGATTCGCCCGCCCTCCACTGAGACGCCCTCGCCCGACCGGGGATCAGCCCCGGTCCCGTCGATGAGGGTGGCGCCGTGGAGGTGAAGCGGGGACATAGCGTCCGTCACGATAGCACGCTACGGCCAATGGTGCGGCCCGCAAACAGGGTGGTACGATAATGGATAAGGTTGACTAGCAGTATCGGCATGAAACGTAACCGCTCACGTCTCCGCCGCGCATACGTCCCTGGTTTTCGTGGCCTCGGATACATTCCCGCTCTAGACGGCCTCCGTGCCCTGGCGGTCGCTGCTGTGCTCGTCTACCACTCTGGCGCAGGCTGGCTGCCGGGGGGATTCCTCGGCGTCGAGATCTTCTTCGTCATCAGCGGCTACCTGATCACCAGCCTGCTCATCAACGAGAGGGCATCGACGCGCGACACGAACCTCGGGGCCTTCTGGCTCCGCCGCGCTCGGCGGCTTCTCCCCGCTGTGTTTCTCCTCATCTTCGTCGTTGTCGCTTATGTCGCGGTTTTCCTGCCAAACGAATTGGCCTCACTTCGTGGCGACGCCGTCGCGGCGATGCTGTACGTCAGCAACTGGCACCTCATCTTCGAAGACCAGTCGTATTTCGAAAGCTTTGCCCGGCCTTCGCTGCTGCAGCACCTGTGGTCGCTCGCGGTCGAGGAGCAGTTCTATATCCTCTGGCCCATCCTCTTCGCAACCGTATTCTCCCGGTTCAAGCCCAGGGTGGCCGCCGCCGTCACCCTTGCCGGCGTGGCCGCCTCCGCTACGCTGATGTTCGTCCTCTACCAGCCGGGGACAGACCCTTCGCGCCTTTACTACGGCACCGACACTCGCATTGGCGGCCTTCTGCTGGGCGCGGCGCTTGCGTTCGTCTGGAGGCCGGGCGGCTTGCCCCGAACGGCGATCGCCGACCGGGGAATCGTGGATGCATTCGGCGCCATTGCCGTGGTGGGGTTGGTCGCGATGTGTGTCTTCGTCGGCGAGTATGACCCGTTCCTTTACCAGGGAGGCTTCGTCGTGACCGGGCTGCTCACTGCCATGCTCATCGCGGCCGCGGTGCATCCGGGCCCGTCGGCCCTGAAGTCAGCGCTCGGGCATCCGGCTCTTGTCTGGATCGGGATCCGCTCATACAGCATCTATTTGTGGCACTGGCCGGTGTTCATGCTGACCCGTCCGGGCGTCGACGTGAACTTCGATGGCATTGCGCTGTTCGCGTTTCGTGTCGCGATTACCCTCGTTCTCGCGGAAGCATCGTATCGATTTGTTGAGACGCCAATACGCCGAGGCGGCCTGGGCCGTGCGTGGGCCGATCTGAGGGAGCGTGCCTCGCCGGCGCCGTTCCGCACGGCGGTCGTGACTGCTGCCCCGGTGATGGTGGTTCTCGGAGCTGTTTCGGCGCTATCCATTGCCGTGGTTACGGCCGATCCGCCGCCACCTCCGGAATCTCTCGCCGCCGGAAGCGTTCGCATCACATCATGGTCACAGCGCGATATCGACGGCCGGCTGGCTCTTAACATCGCGACGGCCACTCCGGAACCTGTGCCTGTGGATTCGGCACCCGCCGTTGTTCCCCAGGAAGCTTCAGTGCTCACACCCGCCCCGGGGGCTATTACGTCCGCCCCGATCGCACCGCGGGTTCTCGCCGTCGGCGAGTCGGTGATGCTGAGCGCGACGGCCGGGCTGCTCAGTGCGATGCCGGACATCGAAATCGACGCTGCGATCTCCCGGAACATCCGGGAGGATATTGAGGTAATTCGTCAGCGCCGGGATGCCGGCACGCTAGGCGATGTTGTTGTTCTTCATATAGGCAACAACGGAGTGGTGACCAACGATCAATTCGCCGAGATCATGGATTTATTGTCGGCCGTGCCACGGGTGGTCTGGATGAACCTGAAGGTGCCGGACCGGCACTGGGAGGAAACCAACAACAACCTCTTCGCGGCCAACGTTCCTTACTACCCCAACGCGACGCTGATTGACTGGCATTCGGCCGGCGAAAGCCACCCCGAATTTTTTCTCGAGGACGGCATCCACCTGGAACCGGCAGGGTACCAGTACTACGCCGGTCTGATCGAGCCTTACACTCGCTGAGTCCCGGTCACGTTTATTGGCCCGCGAGGGGCATGGGGCAACGCTCCGCTCTTACATAATTCTTATGATTTTCTGTTATATCTACTGAGGCAGGCGCCTGAAACGTCGCTAGACTTCACCCTGTTGAGTTAAGAGAGCGTCCTGGATGCTAGATTTCCGTTGGAAGATCTACTGCCTGGCCAGCTCGACGACCGCCTCCTGCTCCTCGTCCCGCACTTCGTGGCCCGACACGTCCACGACGACGCGCTTCAGCTTACCTGTAAACGCGAAGGGCTCATGATAGTCGTTACTCACCGCTGATCCGACCTGCCTCCCGCACTGAACGGCCTCGAACAGGCCGAATACGAAGGGTGCGGTCTGCCGCAACGATCCTTCCGCGACCTGCTTCCCATCGACGAACAGGCGCATAACGCCGCCAGCGCCGAAGTATTCGCTTCCCGTTTTCTCGAAGGAGAACGTGAGACGGTGGTCGCCGGACGCCACTTTCTCGTCGGAGACGATGGTTTCCCTCCACTTGTCGAGGAAGTTGTACGTGTACTTCAAGCGGCCGTCGTGGACGTAGAGGGAGAAGCCGCCAAACCGATCTCCGTTCGCGAACAAGACTCCTTCGGCGCCGTCATCCGGGATGGTGACTTCCGCGGTAATTCTGTGCGAGCGGTTTTTCACGTTGACTCCGACCGGCATGCCGACCGCGGCGCCGCCGGGGTAGTAGACGAACTGCTTCCTCGGACCGGCGACGTGCGGGCGGCCGAAGTTGCGCCCGATGATCTGGGCGTTTATCGGAAGGACGTTGTAGCGAGCAGCGTGCACCCACCAGATATCCTGGAGCTCCCGGAGCTTCTGCGGGTGCTCGCCCGCCAGGTCGCGCGCTTCCGCAAAGTCATCCTCGATGTGGTACAACTCCCAGGTATCCTCGTCGAACGGCTTCATCGGGTCGGTGACACCGTCGTAGATCATCCCCTGGGTCCCGTGATACGTCACCGCTTTCCAGCCACGGTGGTACACGGCGCGGTTCCCCAGCATCTCGTAGTACTGCGTGTCGTGAGCGCTCTTTGCCGCCGGGTCAGCCAGCGTATGTGCAAAGCTGTGGCCTTCAATTGGGCTCTGGGTGACGCCCTTCACCTGGTGGGGAGGATCGATGCCAAGCAATTCCAGCACAGTTGGCGTGATGTCCACCGCGTGGGCGTACTGGCCTCTAATTTCGCCTTTTGCTTCGATGCCTGCCGGCCAGTGAATGATGAAGGGGTCGGCTACGCCGCCTTCGTGCACTTCGCGCTTCCACCTCTGGAACGGCGTGTTGCCGGCCCACGCCCATCCGAAGGGGTAGTGATTGAATACCGACGGACTCCCAAGTTCGTCAATTCGCGCCAGGTTCTCCTCGAACGTTTCCGGGATCCGGTTGAAGAACGACGCTTCGTTCAACAGCCCATGTGGGCCGCCCTCAGCACTTGCTCCATTGTCCGAGATCGCGACGATCAGGGTGTTGTCCAGCTGCCCGGTCTCCTCCAGGAAGTCGAGGAGCCGGCCAATCTGCGCGTCCGTGTGCGACATGAACCCCGCGAAGACTTCCATCATCCGGGCGTAGAGGTGCTTCTCGTCGTCGCTCAACCCGCCCCATTCCTGGATCCAGTGAGGCCGCGGTGGCAGTTCAGTGTCCTGGGGGATGATGCCCATCTCCTTTTGACGGTGGAAGACTTCCTCGCGGACGGCCTCCCAGCCTTTGTCGAACTTTCCGCGGTACTTCTCGACCCACTCGGGCGCGACGTGGTGAGGAGCATGTCCGGCTCCGGTACAGAAATAGAGGAAGAAGGGTTTGTTGGGATTGGCGTTCTTTAAGTCCGTCAGGTACTCGATCGCCTTGTCCGTCAGATCCTCCGTCAGATGATAGCCTTCCTCCGGCGTTCGTGGCGGAGGGACGGGATGGTTGTCGTGGACCAGCTCAGGATGCCACTGGTTCGTATCGCCGCCCAGGAAGCCGTAGAAGCGCTCGAAACCCCGGCCCAGCGGCCAGCGGTCCCGCGGGGCGCCGGCATTCATCTCCTGGTGTGGGGTAAGGTGCCACTTGCCCACGGCATATGCCGCGTAGCCGTGCGGCGTCAGCATCTCTGAAAGAAACCCGTTCTCAAAGGGAATCTCACCTGTGTATCCCGGGAATCCGGAGGCCCCTTCGACGATGCAGGCCATGGCGTTGGAATGGTGGTTGCGGCCCGTCAGCATGCAGGCGCGGGTAGGCGAGCAGAGTGCCGTGGTGTGGAAGTTTCGATAGCGCAGACCGTTGGCGGCCAGGCGGTCCAGGTTAGGGGTTTCGCAAAGGCCACCGAAGCTGCTCAGTTGTCCGTAGCCTACATCGTCCAGCACCAGGTACAGGACGTTTGGTGCGCCCTCCCTGGCCCTTAACGGTTCCGGCCACCACGCCGTTGACTCGCTGATCGATCTGCCGATGACACCTTTGAAGTTACTGGGCATGTGGGCTCCCTCCCTGCGAAGTGCCGCCAATGATAGCAAGCGGACACACGGCGCGGGAACCGGAAGGGCGCGCGACTTAGTAGTAGCGGCAGTGCGGCCACGGCGAGAGGCCATCGCCGCCACCCGCCAGTGCTGGAAGGTACTTTCGCTCGTATGCGACCTGGGCGTTTACCCAGGGGTCGTTCCACCCGGGAAATTCGCCGCTGATCTGGAAGATTCCGTAATATCCCGCAGGGTTGTATGCGTTCGGGTTCAATCCCGACTCGCACGATGCGATGCGGACCATCTTGTCGCAGTTCCAGGGGAGTGAGCAGATCGCAGCAATGACGTCAGCCTGCGAAGCGGTTCGGGCTGCTGGCGGTGGCGGCGGCGGGGCCGTCGGCTCCGGTGTTGATTCTACCAGCGGCTCCACGTACACGGGCTCCTCTTCGATCACCGGTTCCTCGTAGACGTAGACGGGCAATTCAGGTGGCATCAAGAACTGCGACGCAGGAATTGGGATCGTTAGAGTGTCACCCGGGTGGAAGATGTGGCCCAGGCCAACGCCGTTGACAGCAGCAATGCTGTCGCTGGTGATACCGAACCACTCGGCAAGGGAATTGAAGCTATCGCCGTCGCGGGCCACCATCGTGGCCCAGGGCTCTGGCGTGGGTGCTGCCGGCGGGGCGGGAGCGGCCGGCGCGACCGACACAGGTTCGCCGGCCCGGGTGTCTTCAATCGCCCATACCCGCGGAGGGGTTCCCCACTCCTGGGACTGCGAAGCGGGTGGAGCGACGACCAGGGATGCTGCGTTCGGGGATCCGCCTCTTTCGCCGAAACCGACGATCGCGGACACAAGTAGCGCGATCGTGGTCAGGCCCAGGACGGCCCCGTGTCGCAGTATCAGTTCATCCCTCCTGGCTAGTCCTTTCCGTCAACCGTTTCCTGCGATAAAACGCGTACTCCGGCTGGGAGAAATCTCGCACAGTTTGGATGAAAGCAGGGGAAGGTGCGGGAAGCCTCCTGGAACCGGCCTGTCCGTTATAGCGGCGGCCGGTCAGCGATTGCCGGACGATTGGGCACCCGGCAATTGACGGTAAGGATGCCACTCCTAGACGGGTTATGCAACCCCGGAGTTCGGCATCCGCACGAGTGGTGGACGTTGTGTAAACATTTTCTTTACACGACCGCAATGCCGAATGTTCGCTCCTTGAACTGCCTGCCTCGCGCGTACTAAAATTCGCGCTGTTCCCCCGTACGCGCAGCGTAGTACCCCAGGAGGCCAAATGCCCGAAAATGATGCCCGGAATGGCGCCGATCCGCTCGGTTCGCGCACACTGGGACGTTCCAGCCAGGCCGGCATGTTCCTGGCGGCCGCGACAATGCCCCGCGCCTTTGAGCGGACGCTCATGCCCCGCACCAACCTCGATCAGGGAGTCGTCACCGGCCTCTCAATGGCGCTCAACTATGGCGTTGGCGTCCTGGTCCAGGACGCCATCGAAGGCATTACGGCATTACTCCTCGGCGACCGCGGCGTCAAGGAGGAAGACGACACGCCCCAGCGACGAGTGACTCTGGCAGCAAACGCGGCCGCCATCAGCTTTGGCTTCCTCCTGCAAACATCTTTCAAGCAGCACCCGAACGAAGCCCCGACCCGGTCCGTTGCCCGCACTGCCGGGTACCTGCTTGCCGAAGGAGCAACGGCTGGTTTTGGCGTCGGCATCCTCCAGGAGTGGCTGGCCTCCATCGATCGCAGGAGTAAGAAGGACCGCAAGCTCCGCGCGCTTCCCGTCGCCCTGATCGGGGGAGGCGCCTTGGCTCTAGTTTCGGAGTTCGCGCGTCGACGCCGGGAACGGCTCTCCTTCGGAAACGATGACGCCACGATCGCTTCGGCGGACTGGAGCATCCGGCCTGAGAGGGCACTCGTCATTGGTGGCGGAGTCACGGCCGGACTTACTGCTCTGGCGATTGGCGAGCGCGTGCTGGCGACCGGCATCACCAGGGTCCTCGATTTCGGTCTGCCAGGCGGACAACGCCTCTACCGGCCCGCGGGCCATCTCGCCACTCTAGGAGTCGTGGCGGGCGCTGTGCTCCTGGCCATGGACCGGGCTTATCAAAAAGTGGAGGCGGGAGGCAGTAAGACTGAGGACGTGTTTGACGACGAACCGGATTCTCAATTTGTCACCGGCGGTGCAGGCAGCGCCGTCCCCTTTGACTCTCTCGGCCGAGAGGGCCGTCGGCACGTCGGCACCTACCTCCGGCCCGAATGGATCGAGGCCGTCATGGGTGAACCCCCAAAGGCGCACCCAATCCGCATCTTTGTCGGCCTCGATAGCGCTCCCACCGACGCCGAGCGTGTTCAGCTCGCCCTTGAGGAGATGGATCGGACCGGCGCCTTCGACCGCGAATTAATCGTCGCCGTCTCACCCACAGGTACGGGCTACGTCAACTACACGGCCGTGGAATCGGTTGAGTACATGACCCTCGGCAACTGCGCCACCATAACGCTCCAGTACTCGAAACGCCCCTCTCCGATGTCACTGGACCGCGTCTGGCTAGGGCGCAAGCAATTCCGGATGCTGATCGCCGGGATCCATCGGCGTCTCTACCGCATGAATCCCGAAAAACGCCCCCGGTTGGTCGTCTTTGGCGAAAGCCTCGGTTCCTGGACAAGCCAGGACGCCTTCCTTCACGGTGGGACCCAGGGACTGGAAGATGCCGGCGTGCAGCGCGCTCTCTGGATTGGCACACCGAACATGAGCCGCTGGAAGCACGAAGTGATCGGCCAGATTCGGCCAGATGTTGACCCCGCCACTGTCGGCGAGTTCGACAATTTCGGCCAGGTCGAAGCCCTGGATCCCCAGGAGCGCGGAGCTCTCCGCTACGTCATGATCACCCACGGAAACGACGGTGTCGCCTATTTCGGGCCGGACCTCCTTATCCAGCAGCCCAATTGGCTTGGCGAACCTGACAAGCGGCCGCCCCGGGTACCGAAATACACCAAGTACTCCACCCCCACCACGTTCGCCCAAACGCTGATCGATATGAACAACGCCATGTCCGTCGTCCCCGGCGAGTTCGAGGCCAAAGGACACGATTACCGAGGCGACCTCGCCAACTTCGTTCGCGAAGTCTATGACCTCAAGTGCACGGACGAGCAGATCGAGAAGATCGAAACGGCCTTGCGCCGCTTTGAGCTGATCCGCGGCGGTCTTCTCGAACTAGAAGGACGCCAGGCGCTCCCGGAGGACTTCACCATCAGGGATGACAGGCGGACGGGCCTCGGCCGCAAACCCAAATCGGAGCCCGAACACGCCGGGTAGTCGCCTCTTTGCGCGTCCGTCGGTACCCGAAGTCGCCGCCTTCGCGTCTGTGGTCGGCCTTCATTTCCTGCTTAACCGCGTCGTCCAGGACCGATTTCTCGTCCCGGCGTCAGTGGGAGGGGCTGCGATCGTGGCGGCGCTCGCGCGCGCTGCGGGCGCGACCCTGGAAGAGCAAGGCCTCAGCCCCCGCGATATCCCGAGTGGAATTGACGCAGGGGGCTGGTCCGGTGCTCTCGTTGCCGGCGCGACAGGCGCCGGCCTTCTCTTCCGCCCAACGCGCCGCTTCTACCTGGACGACCGAGTCATTCGTCACACTCACGTCGAAGCCGCCTACCAGGCGCTCATCAGGATCCCCTTTGGCACCGCCCTCGCCGAAGAGGTCATTTTTCGCGGTTCCCTCCACGCCCTCCTGCGACGCCGCCTGCCGACACCCGTTGCTGTCGTTGCGGGGAGCGCCCTGTTTGGGCTCTGGCACATAATCCCGACCCTCGACCGGATCGAGACCAACCCGTTCACGAAGGACACGAGCGCGGCTCATCGCACAGTGTCCACAGCCTCAGTCGTGGCCCTGACTTCGGCTTTCGGCCTGGGATTTGCTTTCCTGCGCTCTCGCTCCGGGAGCGTTGTCGCCCCCACGATGGCTCACGCCGCCGCGAATTCCGTGGGCTTGGCCGGCGGCTGGGCCTCTGCATGGATCCAGGCGGAGATGGACCGAAAGACGGCCGAAGTCCGAAGCCGGGGCCGGGGCGAACACTAGCAAAACGAGCCCCGAGAATTCGTTAGGAGAATGTTATCCCAACCCCCCTTGACAGCTTCCCCCGGGGCGTGATACTTTACCGCTGAGTTAATTAACTAACAGGTTTAGTAATGCCCACCGACACCCTCAGCAACACCTTCGCCGCCCTTGCCGACCCCACGAGGCGGGCGATCCTCGCCCGACTCAGCACGGGCGAGTCGAACGTCACCGACCTCGCGGCGCCGTTCGAGATGACCCTTCCGGCGGTTTCCAAGCATCTCAAAGTGCTGGAGCGGGCCGGACTCATCACGCGGGGCCGCGAGGCCCAATGGCGCCCCTGCCGCCTCGACGCCGGCCCTCTCAAGGACGCCGACGAGTGGATCGAGGGGTACCGCACGCACTGGCAAGAGCGCTTCGATCGCCTCGACGAATATCTGCAGGAAGTGCAGGGAAAGCAGAAGCAGCACGGCCGCAAAACGCCCCGGAGAAAGGAGAATAAGAATGGCCGCAAGCAACAGTAGCCAGGCAGCAACGGAGGCTGCCCTCGTCATTGAGCGCGTCTTCGATGCCCCCGTTGAACTGGTGTGGAAGGCATGGACCGATCCCAAACAGATGATGAAATGGTGGGGCCCGGAGGGTTTCACGGCTCCTGTCTGCGAAGTTGATTTCAGGGTGGGCGGCAAGGTGCTTGCCGCCATGCAATCACCGGACTTCAACGACGGCAAGCCGATCTGGAGCACCGGTACCTACAAGGAGATAGTCCCCATGGAGCGGATCGTCTCCACCGATTCCTTTAGCGATGAGCATGGCAATCTCGTACCGCCCTCCGACTATGGCATGGAAGGAGATGCACCCCTCGAAATGCTGCTCACCGTCATCTTCGAGGACCTGGGCGGGAAGACGAAGCTCACACTCCGCCACGAAGGACTCCCCGCCAGCGAGAGTGAGGGCGCCAACGTCGGCTGGAACCAGTCGCTGGACAAGCTGGCTGCCCTGCTGGGTTAAGCCCGGTGCGCCAGTAGAAGCGACAGAAGGAGGAACTTCGGATGAGAAAGCTATCGGTAAACACGTTCCTTACCCTGGACGGGGTCATGCAAGCCCCAGGTGGAGCTGGAGAGGACCCCAGTGGCGGATTCGAGCATGAAGGCTGGTCAGTCAATTTCTGGGATGAATCGATGGGGCAGGTCATGGACGAGGCGACGAAGAAGCCGTATGACCTCCTCCTCGGGCGAATCACCTATGAGATCTTCGCCGCCCATTGGCCCAAGGTCACCGGCGATCCCATGGCAGACGGACTCAACTCCGCCAGGAAGTACGTTGCCTCCAGGACGCTCAAGGACCTGGAGTGGCAAAACTCGACCCTGATTCCCGGGGATGTCGCCGAGTTCGTTGCCGCGCTCAAGGAGCAGTCCGGTCCGGAGATCCAGGTCCACGGCAGCAGCAACCTACTCCAGACGCTGATCGAGCACAATCTCATCGACCTCTACCGGCTATGGACCTTCCCGGTCGTGGTCGGCCAGGGCAAGCGCCTGTTCGGTTCCGGCACACTTCCCTCGGCCCTGCGTCTTGTCGACAGCAAGACTTCGAGCACCGGCGTTGCCATCAACACCTACGAGCCAGTAGGCGCCATCCCCTACGGCACTTTCATGATCGACGAGCAAGGCGAAACTTCGAAGCTATGGACTGAAACCCAGGTATAAGAAAGCTACCGCTTTCACCGAAGGAGGACACAAATGGTTGAACAGACAAGCACCCTCAAAATAACGACCCCGTCGGACATCACAGTCGTCATGTCCCGCAGCTTCAACGCCCCACGCCAGCTCGTGTTCGAGGCACTAACGAAGCCTGAGCACATCGTCCGCTGGTTCGGCCGCAAGGTCGATGACATGGTGGTCTGCGAGGTTGATCTCCAGATCGGCGGGACCGCCAGGTTCGTCTGGCGGTTCGATGACGGAAGTGAGATGGGGATCACCTGGGTGTTCAAGGAGATTGTCGAGCCGGAGCGGATCTCGTTCTCCGAGACCTTCGACGAGCCGTACCGGGAGGAGATGGGGGGCACGACCGCCAACGTCTTCGCGCTGGACGAGCAAGATGGCGTAACCACGTTTGCCGGCACCACCACCTACAAGTCCCGCGAGGACCGTGACCGCGCCCTTGCCACCGGCATGGGAGACGGCGCCAGTGAGGTCTTCGAGCGCCTCGCCGAGCTGCTGGACGTCCTGCAGAGATGAGCCCGGCCGCCACAATCGACGCCTACCTGGCTGAGCTTCCCGCCGACAAGCGGGCAGCCCTGCAAAAAGTCCGCGCGGCGGTGAAGGCGGCCGCACCCGAGGCCGCCGAGTCGATTTCTTACCAGATGCCAGCGTTCAAGTACAAAGGCCGGCCCCTCGCCTACTTTGGCGCCTACAAGAAGCATTGCAGCTTCTTCCCGGCGAGCGGGTCAGTGGTAGAGGCGAACGCCGACGCACTAGCCGGCTACGACGTCGATAAGGGTACGATCCGCTTTCCCGCCTCGAAGCCGCTACCTGCGCCGCTGGTGAAGCGCATCGTCAAGGCGAGGATTGCGGAGATCGAAGCCAGGGACCCGGGCAAGAAGAAAGTCAAAGCATGAGCAAGGTCAGGTTCAGTATCACGATGTCGCTGGACGGATACATCGCCGGTCCTAACCAGAGCGTTGAGCATCCTTTGGGGGAAGGGGCCGATCACCTTCACGATTGGGCGATCGGCACCGCGTTCTTCAAGGAAATGCACAACGACCAGAGCGACGGCGAGACGGGAATCAACGACGACATCCTTCGAGAAGCCTTCGAGAACCTCGGCGCCGTCATCATGGGCCGAAACATGTTTGGCGGCGGGCCCGGTCCGTGGCCAGATGAG
>Ga0208685_1000212_pt1 | contig 21626 bp, 24 predicted proteins | sample EasRivMeERMLT890_FD_187533 | JGI IMG/M metagenome (GOLD analysis project Ga0208685, IMG submission 187533) | Soil microbial communities from meander-bound floodplain in the East River, Colorado, USA - East River MetaG ERMLT890 (SPAdes) (version 2) | ecosystem: Environmental > Terrestrial > Soil...
CAGTTACGGGGAAGCGTCATTCGACCCAGTAACTCTATTGGACCGTGATGTTGCCCTTGCGGATCACTTCCCCGTAGCGGGCGATCTCGCTCTTGAGGAAAGCGCCCAGCTCTTCCGGCGAGCTCCCTACCAAGGTCAGTACTTCGCGCTGCGCGAAAGCGCGCACGGTTTCGGTCGCCAGAGCTTTCCTGATCGTGGCATTCATCGTCGAAACGATCTCCTTGGACGTGCCAGCCGGGAAATACATCGCGAACCAGTTATCGGACACGAAACCGGGCAGCAGCGAAGTCATGGTGGGCAAACCCGGGAAGAACGGGGATGGTTCCGGAGTCGTCACCGCGAGCGCACGGATCCTCCCCGCCTTGAGCTGCGGTGCCGCCAGTATGCCTTCCGCGATCTGGAAGTCCACCTGGCCACCCATTACCGCCACCATGGAAGGGCCGCCGCCCTGGTAGGGGACAGTCGTAAACCGGACTCCGGCGAGCTGCTTGAACATCTCGGCCGAGAGGTGACTGGTGCTCCCGGGCACGTTGATGGCCGCGTTGAGAAAATCGGGCTTCTTTCGGGTTAGCTCGATCATCTCCTTCGCCGTTGTAGCCGGCACGCTGGGATGCACGATCAGCACCATTGGCGTCGTGCTGACAAAGCTCACCGGCGCCAGGTTCTTCAGTGGATGGAACTTCATCCGGTTGCCGTAGAGCGTCGTGTTGATCGCAAGCGTGGCGGTCGTGAATAGCAGGGTGTAGCCGTCGGCCGGAGAATTGACGACGAGCTCCGCGCCAATCATGCCGCTTGCCCCGCCGCGGTTGTCGATGATGAAAGTCTGGCGCAACTGGTCCTGGAATTCCTTCACGATCACCCGGGCCTGGACGTCGGTGCCCCCGCCGGGCGGAAACGGCACGACCACGCGCACCGGCTTCACCGGATAGTTCTGTGCCCAGAGATGCGCGGGCAACGCAAGTGCCGCAAAGAGCGCAAACGCGGTCAGACGTTTTTTTTCCATGATCCCCTCCCAAAATTGCATCATACAGCCCCGAGTGCACGCGGCCGGGCCCGGGCACTGAAACAGCGGCGAACTGCGCGCCTGAACCCATTATTTATCACTCACCATTTCTTTCTTTCCGGTCAGGCGCAAGTACTTCTCGTAGAGCTGCTCCTTGGTCTCGACGTGCCGCGGGTCGTTGGGGATGCAGTCCACCGGGCAGACCTTTACGCATTGCGGCGCGTCGAAGTGGCCGACGCACTCGGTGCACTTGTGCGGGTCGATGACGTAGATCTCCTCGCCCTGCGAGATTGCGTCGTTCGGGCACTCCGGCTCGCACACGTCGCAGTTGATGCACTCCTCGGTGATTTTCAGCGCCATCGTTACTTGCCGCCGAGCTGCTTGACTTTGGCCTTGAGCCGCCGGGCGACGGCCGGCGGCACGAAATTCCTGACGTCGCCGCCCAGGATGGAAATCTCGCGCACGATGGTCGCGGATACGAACATGTGCTGCTCGCCCGGCGTCAGAAACATTGTTTCGACATCGGGGTAGAGCCCGCGGTTCATCCCGGCGAGCTGGAACTCGTACTCGAAGTCGGACGCTGCGCGCAGCCCGCGGATCACCACCCGCGCCTTGTGCTGCCGCACGAATTTCATCAGCAGCCCGGAGAAACCCACAACTTCGACATTTTTCAGGTCCTTCAGCACCCTGCGCGCCATGTCCACGCGCTCGTCACGGGTAAAGAACGGTTGCTTGGCGCCGCTATCGGCCACCGCCACGATCACGTGATCGAACAACTTCGCCGCCCGGCGTACGAGGTCCTCGTGTCCCAGCGTGATCGGGTCGAAGGTTCCGGGGTAGACCGCCTTTTGATTCATGGAAAGACTCCTAGATCCCGTTTCAGCAGTTGATAGGCCACCTGCCCGGCCCGGCCCTGCTTCCATACCGCCCATCCCGGCAGCGGCTTGGCGCGGGTTGCGCGCTCCACGTAAACAAGCGCATCGGTCGCCAGGTGCCGCGGCAGCAGCGGCGCGACCCGCGGCCAGAGATCGGACCGGTACGGCGGGTCGATGAAGACAACGTCATAGACCGCGTCGTCGGCGCGCAGGGATTCTAGCGCATCCGCTCTCTGGAGTTCCACAACGGCGGCATCGAGCGCGGCGCGGCTCGCCACGAGCGCGCGGTACACGACCGGATCGCGCTCCACCATCACCACGCGCCGCGCTCCGCGCGAGGCCGCCTCGAATCCCAGCGCCCCGCTGCCAGCGAAGAGATCGAGGCAGGCCTTGGCGGTAAGGTCCTGCCCGAGCCAGTTGAAGAGGGTCTCGCGCACCCGGTCGGGCGTCGGGCGCAGGTCGGGGCGAGGCGGAAAGTGCACGAGCCGGCTGCGCCACGCGCCACCGATGATGCGCACCCGGTTCCGGATCATGGGGCGGCGGCGCGGCCCGACGCAGGCGTCAGCGCGCTTCGGCCGATTTCTCGCTCTCGCCGCCCGCGACCACTACCGTCACCATGCGGGCGGGGTCGATGCGGCGCCGGAAGGCGTCCCGGATGTCGTCGGCCGTGACGCGCTCGACCTGCTGCACGAAGTCCTCCAGGTAGGTGAGCGGCAGGCGGTAATAGCCGATCATCGCCAGGTATTCGTGGATCTTGCGGTTGCTGTCGATACGCAGTGGGAAGCCCCCGACAATGTTGCGCTTGGCCGCATCGAGCTCCTCTGCGGTGGGCCCGCTCGTCACAAATTCCGCCAGGGTCGCGCGCGCCACCTCGAGCGCCTGCGCCGCCTGGTCGCGCCGGGTCTGCATGCTGATGATAAACGGGCCCTCGCGCCGCAAGGGGTAGAAATAGCTGGCCGCCGAGTATGCGAGACCGCGCTTCTGGCGGACTTCTTCCGTGATACGCGAGACGAAGCCGCCGCCGCCAAGCACGAAATTGCCGACGTAGAGGGCAATGTAATCCGGGTCCTGGCGTGAAATGCCGGGCGACCCGATCAGGATATGCGCCTGGGCGGCGTGGTGCGGCACCATGCTGGTCGCCGGCTGCGCCAGCGCGCTGACCGGCGGGAGCTCCGGGGCCTGCCCGCCCGCCTTGGGCAGCCCGCGCGTCAATTCCTCGGCGATCGCTTCGGCCTCGGCGCGGGTGACATCGCCGATCAACGCCACCACCGCGTCGCGCGCAGCGTAGTGGCGCCGGTGGAACGCACGCAGATCCTCGCGCGTGATGCCCTTGACTGAATCCACCTCGCCGCTCGAGCGCAGGGCATAGGGATGCTCGCCGTACGCCAGGCGGTAGAAGGTGCGGGAGACGATGGTGTCGGGCTTGGTATCGGCCTCCTTGAGGGATCCGATCAGGCGCACCTTCTCGCGCTCCAGCACTGCGGCCGGAAACAACGGAGCGCGCAGGGACCGCGCCAGGATGTCGAGGGCCTGCTTGCGCTCCCGCGCGCTCGACAGAGTGCGCACGGAAAGTCCCGCGCGGTCGGGATCGAAACGCCCGCCGAGCTGCGCGCCGATGTCGGCGATGCGGCGCGAAACTTCATCCTCGTTCATGCCGTCCGCGCCGCTCTTCAGCAGCCGCTGCGTCATGCTGGCGACGCCCGACTTGGCCGGCTGGTCGTAGCCCGCCCCCGCCGGGAACTCCACGCTCACGTCGAGCATGGGCAGGTCGCGGTTCTCCACGAAGTAGACGCGCGCCCCGCTCGCGGCTTGCCAATGCTGGATGGGCAGGATCGCCCATGCCGGCGCCGCCGCGACCAGCATGGCAGCGGCAATCCAGGAAAGGAAAATGCTATTGCGCATGGCGCAACGGCAAGGACGGTTTTGCCCGCCGCGCGCCCTCGAGCGGCTGCGGATCGAGCGTGGCGATGGTCAGTGCATCGTCCTGGAAATACTTGCGCGCGACCTCCCGCACCTGCTCGGGGGTGACCTCGCGCAGCTTCTTAAGCTGCAGGTCGAGCGTCCGGTGCGAGATGCCTGCGGACTCGAACGACGCGATCTGGCGCGCCTGGAAGAACATCGAGTCGCGCTGGAAGACATGCGCGGCGACCGCCTGGGCCTTGATCCGGTCAAGCTCTTCCGTGCTTACCCCCTCATCGATGATCTTCGCCATTTCCCGCCGCAACGCCTGCTCCACCTCCTGCGCGCTCCTCCCCGGCGTCGGCGTTGCGCCGAGGTAGAAGAAACCCGGGCCCCGCGCGATCGAGTCATAACTGGCGTCGGCCGAGGCTGCGATCCGCGCTTCGCGCACCAGCGAGCGATTCAGCCGCGCCGCCTCGTTGCCGTCGAGCACCGCCGCCAGCATTTCGAGCGCATAGGGCTCCCAGTCGCGCTCGGGATCGCGCAGCGCCGGCGTGCGAAACGCGATCAGCACGTAGGGCAACTCCGCCGGCGCCTTGACGGTCACGCGTTTCACGCCGAGCTGGGGCGGCTCGTCCTGCGGCTTGCGCTGGGGCAATTCGCGCGAGGGAATCGCGCCGAAATACTTCTCAGCGAGCGCCACCACCTCGTCCGGGCCCACGTCGCCCACCACCACCAGCGTCGCATTGTTGGGGGCGTACCAACGCTGGTAGAAATCGCGGGCGTCCTCAACGCGCAGGTTCTCCAGGTCGTTCATCCAGCCGATGATCGGGTTGCGGTAGGGGTGCGCCGTCAAGGCGGTCGCCATCAGCTGCTCATAGACTTGCGAGCGCGGCCGGTCGTCGGTGCGCAGCCGCCGCTCCTCCATCACGACCTTGATCTCCTTGGCGAACTCGTCGGGCGAGAGAATCAGGTTTGCCATGCGATCGGCCTCGAGCCGCAGGGCGAGCTCGAGGTGCGACTTCTGCAGGACGGCAAAGTAGCCCGTGTAGTCATTGCTGGTGAACGCGTTGTCGCGGCCGCCGGCGCCGGCAATCGCGCGCGAGTACTCTCCCGCAGGCGTGTTCGGGGTGCCCTTGAACATCATGTGCTCGAGCACGTGCGCGACACCGGTCACGCCATTCACCTCGTCTACGCTGCCCACCTGGTAGAGCAGCATCATGACGGTGACCGGCGCGCGGCGGTCGGTCTTGACGATCACGCGCATGCCGTTGCCGAGCTTGTGCTCGGCCGTGTCGCTCTGGGCCATGCCCGGGCCCGCAGGCAGTGCCAGCGCGAGCAGTGCGAGGAAGAGCTGCTTGAAGGATTTCATGCGGACGCGCTTCGGAAGCACCGGATTTCAGGCTAGAATTGTATCCACTCGCGTGCCGGCCCTCCACAACGGCTGCCGGCCGCTATCCCACCACCCGCATCTAGACTGCCCGGCGCGTGTTTAGTTCTACAGCCTCTTCCACCGACGGTGGCCGCTGGTTTGCGCGCCTGCGGGACGGGCTTGCCAAGACGCGCCACCGGCTCGGCGACCGCCTGGCCGGATTGCTGGGCACGGCGCGCCCGCTCGACGATGCGTTCTACGAGGAGCTGGAATCGGCACTGATTGGAGCCGACGTGGGGGTCGCGGCGAGCACCTGGCTGCTCGGTGAACTGCGCGAGCGCGCGCGGCGCGACGGATTCACCGATTCCAGCCAGCTGCGCCCGGCACTGCAGGACTCGCTGCGCAGGCTCCTCGAGCCAATCGCCATCCCGCTTTCTGTCGAAGCTCATCGCCCGTTCGTGATCATGCTCGCGGGCGTCAACGGCAGCGGCAAGACCACCTCCATCGGCAAGCTCGCCCACTACTACCAGAACTGCGGCAAGTCCGTGCTGCTCGCGGCGGGCGACACGTTTCGCGCCGCGGCGCGCGAGCAACTCGCCTCCTGGGCCGAGCGCAACAAGGTTGCCGTGATCGCCCAGCAGTCCGGCGATCCGGCGGCGGTGATTTTTGACGCGGTCAAGGCCGCCGTGGCGCGCGGCACGGACGTGGTGCTCGCGGATACCGCGGGGCGGCTGCCCACGCAGCTGCACCTGATGGAGGAAATCAAGAAAGTGAAGCGCGTGGTCGCCAAGGCGTTGCCGGGCGCGCCGCACGAGGTGCTGCTCGTGCTCGATGCCAATACCGGACAGAACGCGCTCGCGCAGGTGCGGGCGTTTGATGACGCCATCGGCGTGACTGGGTTGATCCTCACCAAGCTCGACGGCACCGCCAAGGGCGGCGTGATCGCGGCCATCGCCCGCGAACGGCCGATCCCGGTGCGCTTTGCCGGCATCGGCGAGGGACTTGACGACTTGCGGCCGTTCGACGCCGACGCGTTCGTCGCGGCGCTTTTCGACTGATTCACCCCCCCGGTAAGCACTCACTAACTGCCCCGCACCGCGCGTAACCGCATGATTTCCTTCAGCCAGGTCACCAAACGTTACCCCGGCGGGCTGGAGGCATTGCGAGGCGTCACGCTGACGATCGAGGCCGGAGAAATCGTGTTCGTCACGGGCCCATCCGGGGCCGGCAAGAGCACTCTCCTCAAGCTCATGGCGGCTATCGAGCGGCCGACGAGCGGCAGCGTCGTCATCAGCGGCCAGAACGTCGGGGCACTGCGCCCGCGCGCGGTGCCGTTCCTGCGCCGCAAGCTCGGCCTCATCTTCCAGGACCAGAAGCTGCTCTTCGACCGCTCGGTATTCGATAACGTCATGCTGCCGCTCGCCGTAACCGGGTTCGAGCGGCGCGAGGCGGCGCGCCGGGTGCGCGCGGCCCTCGACAAGGTCGGGCTGCTCGCCAGGGAGAAGGTGCACCCGGTCAGGCTCTCCGGCGGCGAGCAGCAGCGGCTCGCCATCGCGCGCGCGATCGTGCACCGTCCCGCGATCCTGCTCGCCGACGAGCCCACCGGCAACCTCGACGCCGCCTACGCGGCCGGCATCGGCGAGCTCTTCCGCTCGTTCAACCAGGTCGGGGTGACCGTGGTGATCGCCACTCACGACGAAGCGTTCGCAGCGCGGATGAAGCCGCGCCATATCGCGCTCAAGGAAGGGAAAGTGGCATGAGCCGAGGAGCAGGGGCCCCGCTTGCGGGGATGCGACCGGCGAATGACACATGCCGCCGACGTGGTAGCGCTGGCACCATGATGGCGACAATCGAGGCGGCGGCGCGATGAAAACCTGGTGGTGGCACCACATCGATGCGCTGCGCACGACGCTCGGGCGGCTCCTGCGCACGCCCGTTGCGACGCTGTTCAATGTGAGCGTGATCGGCGTCGCGCTCGCGCTGCCGGTCGGGCTCTACGTCGCGATCATCAACCTCGAGGACCTCGCCCGCTCGCTCGGCTCCGACCCGCAGCTTTCGGTATTCCTCGCGCTCGATGCCGGCTCCGCCGATGTCAAGCGGATCGCGGCCCGCCTGCAGCAGCACCCCTCCGTCCGAGAGGCCCGCTTCGTGTCGCGCGAACAGGCCCTGAAAGAGCTCAAGGCGAGTACCGGTCTCGCCGACGTCATCGACAGCCTGCCCGGGAATCCGCTGCCGGACGCATTCGTAGTGCTGCCGCGGGCCACCGCTCCCGAGATCCTTGAGCAGTTGCGCGACGAGATTCGCCGCTGGCCGAAGGTCACGCATGTGCAGCTCGATGCCGAGTGGGCGCGGCGGCTCGAAGCGGGCCTTCGGGCCGCTCTGCTGGCGGTATCGCTGCTCGCGACCCTGTTCGCGTTCGCGCTGGTGGCGGTGACCTTCAACACCATCCGCCTGCAAATCCTCACCCGGCGCGAGGAGATCGAGGTCTCCAAGCTGATCGGGGCGACCAATTCCTTCATCCGCCGGCCCTTCCTCTACTACGGGGCGCTCCAGGGGCTTGCAGGCGGCCTGGCCGCGTGGGCGATCATCTGGGCAGGCGTCACCATCCTGAACGGCGCGCTCGTGGACTTGTCCCGCCTCTATGCCGCCCGGATTGAGCTGCGCCACCTTGGCATAGAGGACAGCGCGAGCCTGCTGGTCTTCTCCGCGGCGCTCGGCTGGTTCGGGTCCTGGCTTTCGGTCAACCGCCACCTCGCCGCGATCGAGCCGCGCTAGGCCCCCCTGCTACGGGGCTGCCTGCCGGGGTACCCGGCCGCGGGGCCATTTCCAAGCCACTGATTTGAGGCCGGTTTCGGTCCGGGATCTGGGATTAAGCCTATGAATAGAATGAACTTTCATGGCTGCTGGCACTCTCATGTGTAGAGTGCTAGGATAGCGCCAGAAAGGGGTAACCATGACGAGTTTCGCATTGCCGGTCCCATTGGCTGCGGGCAGCCTGGAAACCTATATTCAGTCCGTCAACAGCCTTCCGCTCCTCACCGTGGAGCGCGAGCGGGAGCTTGCCCGCCGCTACCGCGGCGCCGGTGACCTGGAGGCTGCCCGTGAGCTGGTACTGGCGCACCTGCGGGTCGTCGTCGCGATCTCGCGGGGCTACCTTGGCTACGGGCTGCAGCAGGCCGATCTCATTCAGGAAGGCAATATCGGCCTCATGAAGGCGGTCAAGCGCTTCGACCCCGAGCGCGGCGTGCGCCTGGTGTCGTTTGCCGTGCACTGGATCCGGGCCGAGATCCACGAGTTCATCCTGCGCAACTGGCGCATCGTGAAGGTCGCCACCACCAAGGCGCAGCGCAAGCTCTTCTTCAACCTGAGGAGCCTGAAGAGCGGCCCCGCCACCCTCGGCGTCGAGGAAGTAAAGGCCGTCGCCAGCCACCTCGGCGTCAAGCCCGACGAGGTGGTCGAGATGGAGACGCGGCTGACGGGACGTGACATCGCGCTCGAGCCCGCGGGCGACGACGAGGACGAGTCGTTTGCGCCGATCTCCTACCTTGAAGCGGAAGATGCCGAGCCCGGCCGCATTCTCGAGCATGAGCAGACCGCGCGTCTGCGCGGCGAGGGCCTGGAAAAGGCGCTCGCGGAGCTCGACCCGCGCAGCCGCCGCATCATCGAGGCACGCTGGTTGACCGAGAAGGAGTCGGCAACGTTGCACGATCTCGCCGCCGAGTTCGGGGTCTCCGCCGAGCGCATCCGGCAGATCGAGGCCAAGGCGCTGGCGCGGATGAAAAACGTGATCGGCGCCCAGGCCGCGTAATTCAGTAACCACGCAAACAAAAAGCCCCGCTGCGGCGGGGCTTTTTCATTTCAATGTCTCGGCCAAATGGCTGGCAAGCCATTCGCCGCAATCCATTTCCCCTCTCCGCTCGATCCCTCATCCCCGCCCTTCTCCCTAGATGAGAAGGGAGGCTTTACCCTTCCTCTCTTCACTCGGGAGAGAGGGAAGGAGTGAGGGGATGGAGGGGGAAGGGGTGAGGGATCTTCAGGACCCCAGCAGAATGCGGATGTCGTGCAGGATTGCGGGCGCGCCGGCGCCATACTGGGCGAAGAGGCGCAGCCGTCCCTGGGGATCGAGGATATAGGTGCCCGCGGAATGGTCCACGCTGTAGTGGCCATCCTTGGCTGGCTGCTTGCGGTAATAGATCTTGAACTCCTTCGCCACGCGCGCAGTCGCCTCGGCGTCCCCGTAGAGCCCGAGAAAAGCAGGATTGAACGACGGCACGTATTGCTTCAGCACCTGCTGCGTGTCGCGCTCGGGATCCACGGTGACGAACAGCACCTGGACCCGGCTGCCGTCCGGGCCGAGCTCCCGCACCACCTGCGCCATCTCGGCGAGCGTCACCGGACACACGTCCGGACAGTGCGTGAAGCCGAAGAACACGGTCACCACTTTGCCGCGGAAATCAGCCAGCGTGCGCGGCTTGCCGTCATGGTCCGAAAGATTCAGTTCCTTCCCGAAATTCGCGCCGGTGACGTCCGTGAGCCTGAACTTTGCGGCCTGCGGGCGTTCGCCGCAGCCAGCAAGGCATGCCGCCGCCAGCGCACACAGGATCGCTGCGAGGAAATTCTTCAAGCGAGGCCCGCGCCGCCCCTACAGCGGAACGCGGATGTAGTGATCGAGGAGGAGTGCCGCGAAAAGCGCGGTGAGATAGACGATGGAGTAGCGGAAGGTCCGCTGCGCCAGGCGGTCGCTGTAGGCAGTGTAGATCCGCACTGCGTACCACAGGAAGACCGCGTCGAGCACGAGCGCCGCGGCGAGGTAGAGCACGCCGCTCATGCGCGTGACGAACGGCATCAGGGTCGCCGCGGTCAGGATCACGGTATAGAGCAGCACGTGCAGGCGCGTGAACTTGTCCCCGTGCGTGACCGGCAGCATCGGCACGCCGGCCTTGGCATAGTCGTGCTTGCGGTAGAGCGCCAGCGCCCAGAAATGCGGCGGCGTCCAGGCGAAGATGATGAGGAACAGCAGCAGCGCGTCGGCCGCGATCTCGCCGGTGACCGCGGTCCAACCCAGCACCGGCGGCATCGCGCCGGAAGCGCCGCCGATCACGATGTTCTGCGGCGTCATCGGCTTCAAGACCACGGTGTAGATGATGGCGTAGCCGACGAAGGTAGCGAGCGTCAGCCACATGGTGATCGCGTTGACCCATTGATAGAGAATGGTGAGCCCCGCTCCGCCCACGATGCCGGCGAAGACGAGTGTCTGCAGCGAGGTCACCTGCCCGCGCGGGAGGGGCCGGGCGCGGGTGCGCGTCATCACTGCGTCGATCCTTTGCTCGACCAGGCAGTTGACCGCCGCGGCCGCGCCCGCGGTGAGAGCGATGCCGAGAGTGCCCGCGACGAGCGCCTGCAGCGGCACCATACCCGGCGTGGCGAGGAACATGCCGATCACCGCCGTGAAGACGATGAGCGACACCACGCGCGGTTTGGTGAGCTGGTAGAACTGGCCGATGCGGGAGGCGAACGTAAGGCCCGCAATGCTGGAAGGCATCTAGCTTGATCTCGTCTTGCTTCCGAGGAGGGTGAAGTTTAGCATCATCCGCGCGACCGGGAAAAGGACGGCAGGATATCCATTCACCCGATGCGCGAGGCCTTGAGCAGGCGCGTGAGGTCCTTGATCATGCGCCGCGGAACGGGTTGCGCGCGGAGCGGGCTAGCCGGACAATTACACATTCCGTTGCGACCATTCGGCGGGATTGTTGTTCATGATGGCGCCGCAGCATTTCTTCAACCGTATGGAGACCAGTCAAATGGAGCAAAACCGCATTAATACCGGCCGCCGTTCTTTCCTCAAGGCGGGTTCGCTGGCGGTGGTGTCGGCCGCGATCGCAGGCAGTGCCGGCAACGCCGCCGCGCAGGCCGCCAGGGTGGATGAGAAAGATGCGCAGGCGCAAAGCCTCGGCTACAAGCACGACGCGACGAAGGTGGACAAGGCCAAATTCTCGAAATTCCAGGTCGGACAGACCTGCGCGAACTGCACGTTGTATCAGGCCAAACCCACCGACGCATGGGGCGGCTGCCCGCTATTCCCGGGCAAGCAGGTGGCCGGGAAGGGCTGGTGTTCCGCCTGGGTCAAGAAGGCTTAACTGGCAGTTCGATCTGCCGGTTCAAAGGCGGACGCAGCGAGCGCGAAGACAAGGATTAGGAGAAGGCGATGACAAAAGCAGCATCATCTAGTGGCGATCCAAGAATGGTCACCGGCTTATTCAGAGACAGCAAGAGTGTCGAGCGCGCATACCAAGCCGTTGCTAAGCGCGGCTATGACACAGGGGACATCCACGTGGTCATGTCCGATGACACCCGTAAACGACACTTCTCTGGTGATCATCAAACCCAAACTAATACTGAACTGGGCAGCAAAGCAGAAGGTGGCGAACTTGGCGGCCCCACCGGGGGAACAATTGGCACCATCATCCCGCTCCTCATCGCCGGCGCTTTCTTATTACCCGGCTTGGGTTTGGTTTTCGCTGGGCCCATAGCCGTAGCACTGGCAAGCGCCGGCGCCGCTGGCGTGGCGGTTGGCCTTATGGGAGCGCTTAGCGACTGGGGGATCTCGGAAGAGCGCGTCCAACAGTATGAAGCGGGTATCAAGGATGGCGGCGTTCTGATGGGAGTGAAAGCACGCTCCGATGAGGACGCTCGGCATTTCGTGCAGCAATGGAAGGCGAGCGGCGGACAACACGTGCATTCATGAACGCGACCTGTTGCCCCGCGCTCTCTCATCACCGCAGCCTCGTCGCCCAAGGGCACGGAGCCGGGCGGCTGCAGGGATTCCGCCCCGCTGTAAGGAATGCGGTAGCGCTGGCGAGCTTCAGCTCCGCCCGCCGGTGCCCTCATGCCGTTCCAACTATTTGCGGGTAATGCAGTCAGTTCTACATGCCCTGATTACCGCCGGCAGGCAAGCCCCGTTCCAACTATCGAGGCCGATCCAACTGCGCCTCCACGACCGGAAAGTTGGAACGGCACTAGCGCACTGACGCTGCGCGCCTGTCGCGGCGGCGCCCGTCACGCGGGATCTTCAGGCATGCCGCGCTGCACGCCTTGAGCGAAGGACGCGACCCAATGAGGCGGAGCCCAAGGGCGCACCCTTGACCCTGTAGTACTGTCCAAGGTTTATCCTGTCCTTCGTACGGAGCAGCGGGATGACGACATTGACCATCAGCCAGGGTCACGGCAATGCCTTTCCCGCATACCGACTCGAGTGGCAGGAGCTCGATTCGTTGCAGCGGCGTATCCATTCGTTTCTGTTCGGCATTCGTGCCGAGATGCCGCCCGCGGGGGCGGCGGAGCTCACCGAACACGAGTTGTTTCTCGCCTGGCGCGCGCAGGGCAGGCCGGTCGAGGCGCCGGGCGTGCGGCGATAGGTCGTTGCGTCCTCGAGGATCGAAATGAAGCGACTGCTGTCGAGGTTTTTGATAGCCGCCGTGACAGCGATGTCGGTCTCGCCTGCCGGCGCGCATGGTCTCCTCGACCGGGCCGTGCCTGCTGCCGGCAGCGCGGTTCACGGGTCGCCGCCGCAACTCAAGCTGTGGTTCACGGAGCGGCTCGAACCGGCATTCAGCAAGGTCCGAGTGGTCGACCGCAACGGCAAACAGGTCGACATGGGTGATCCGGAGGTCGACCGCGCCGATGTCAAGCTGCTCCGGGTGTCGCTGCCGAAGCTTGCGCCTGGCACGTATCGCGTGAAGTGGCGCGTGCTTTCCGTCGACACCCATGTCAGCGAGGGCGCCTTTACGTTCAATGTCGCGCCGTAAGCGCAGGCGACTACCGACCGACCGCGAGCGGCAATGGACACGCTGTTAGTCGCCGCGCGGGCCGCCCACTACGCCTCGGCCATGCTGCTGTTTGGCGAGCTCGTGTTCGTGATTGTCGTGGCGAGACCCGCTTGGCGCCTCGCGCAGCGCGCGGGGAGCAGCGACGGCGACGACGTCTACCGCCGGCTTCTCGTTGTCGCGCGCTGGAGCGTCATCGCAAGCATCGTATCGGGCTTGGCATGGCTCGCCGCCAAGGCTGCCGTGATGAGCGGCATGCCGGTCGGGCAGGCGATGAATCGCGAAACGCTCGGCCTGGTGCTCGGCAATACCGTCTTCGGTCACGTTTGGGTGCTGCGCTTTGGCCTCATCCTCATTCTCAGCGCGGTACTTCTGGCGCTGCGGCGATCGGCCGACGATCCGCGCAGGTCGCGCCTGGCGATCGGCGCAGCCGTGGTCGCTGCCGCGTACCTCGGTTCGCTCGCCTGGGCGGGGCATGCGGTCGCCGGAAAGGAGCCCGACGACTTCGACCGGATCGTTGCCGCTGTCGCGCACCTGCTCGCCGCGGGCGCGTGGCTGGGCGCGCTGCCGGCGCTTGTGTTTTTGCTCGACGGCACCCATACGCTCGACGCAGTGGCGCAGGCGACGCGGCGTTTCTCGAACCTTGGTTTGGCAAGCGTCTGCGCGCTGGTCGTAAGCGGTCTTACCAACGCCTGGTATCAGGTCGGCGATGTGCCGGCGCTGATCGGCACCGACTACGGCACACTCCTGCTCGCGAAGCTCGGATTGTTCGCAACGATGCTGGGCCTGGCAATGACGAATCGCGGGGTCCTGACCCCGCGGTTGGCGGGCGGGGATCGCGGAGCGCTGCGCTTGCTCCGGCGTAACGCCATCCTGGAAATCGCCGCGGGAACCGGCGTGGTGGTTATCGTCGGCGCGCTCGGCATCACGGTCCCCGCAGAGCATCAGTCTCCGGTCTGGCCATTCGATTACACGCTAAGCTGGCAGCCCCTTCAACAATCGGCCTGGATGCAAGTGGCTGTGGCGGCGGCCGGGACCGTCGCGTGCATTTCCGCCGCTATTACGGTGAGAGGAGCGCTCGGTCGACCGCCGCGCCTGCGTTTTGCCGCTCTCGCGGGGATAGCGATACCGGCGGGAATATTTGCGTGGCTGCTGGGCGTGCCGGCGTATCCAACGACCTACTCGGTGTCGCCGGTCCGCTACACCGCCGACGCGATCGTGAGCGGCGCTGCTCAATACGCTTCGCAATGCATTGCCTGTCACGGCCGTGACGGCCAAGGTGATGGACCCGCTACATCCTCGCTTCCGATCAAGCCGGCGAGTCTGACCGAACGCGTGCCGAACCGGCGCGAGGGAGACCTCTTCTGGTGGATCGCGCACGGCGTTCCCAAAACGCCGATGCCTGGATTCGCATCGAAGCTGAGCGACCTGGAAATCTGGAATCTGATCCAGTTCCTCGACGCTCAAGCAATGGCGCGGAACGCCACCGCTATGACGGATCGCGTTAAACCTTTGCGTCCGGTCTTTGCGCCCGATTTCACGTTCGAATTCATCGGGCGCCCGCAGGAATCGCTCGAGCAACAGCGGGGAAGCCGCGTCACGCTGCTGGTCTTCTACACGCTGCCAGAGTCGCTCCCGCGCCTGCGCCAACTCGCGATGCAGGAGCGTGCCTTGAGGGCGGCGGGCGCTCGCGTCATTGCCGTGCCGATAAGCGCGTCTTCCAGTGCGGTCAATGCCGGAATCGCAGGAGACGGCGAGTCGATCTTCGCGATCGCGAGCCCGAAAGTGGCCAATGCGTACGCACTGTTCGCGCGTCAGGCCGATGGCTGGAATGAAGGCGCGCGGAAGCACCTCGAGTTTCTGGTCGATCGTCACGGGTACCTGCGGGTGCGCTGGATCGGCGTCCCGGATACGGCATTCGAACGGACCACCGACACCCTCAGTCAGATCGACCTTCTGATGCGCGAACCACCGCGTGCGCCGGTGCAATGGGGACACCGGCACTGATCGCATTGACGCAGTGATCGCCAAGCGCGAGACGCGGCGTCAGGCCGCGAGGCAGCTTTTTTTTGCGCCGCGCCGACGGCGGATCGTGCGTAACGCGCGGCTCTGGCGCTGCGCTCGGCGAGGAAATCGGCGAGTACTTCGGCTTCTGCCGGTTATTTCGAATGTGCCACGATGTAGTCGACGGCCGCCTTGACCTCGGCGTTGCTCAGCGCCGCGTTACCACCTTTGGCCGGCATCACCCCCGCGCTCCCCTGTACCCCGTTGATGGCGTTGGCATAGAGAGTGTCGACGCCCTTGGCGATGCGCTTGGCCCACTGGCCCTTGTCATCCAGCTTCGGCGCGCCGGCAATACCGGCACCGTGGCACACGACGCAAGCGGCCTGGTAGATTTGTTGCCCGTCGCGGCCGGCCGGCGACGCCGCCGCCGCGATTTTCGCAGGCTCCTTCTGAGTTTCCGCCGAAGCGACGACAACCTGCCCGACGGGTTTGATCCGTTCGGCCACAGTTGAACCGGTGCCCAACTGCGCGGGGCGTTGCCGTTGGACCCGGTCGGGGACGCCGCGGTGATGGGCCACAAGAATGAAAAAAAACAGCATCAGCACGGCACTTGCACTGATCCCAAGAACGATCGAAACGTTCATCGCGTTGCGCTTTTCAGTCATGATGTGTTCTTGTAGTAAGAAACGGAGTCCGACAATGGATGGGCTCGCCGCAATTCGATCCGATTACGCTACAACAACCCCTTAACGAAAAAGACGCCGCGCGTAAAGAAGGTGTAGTCCGCTTCAAGCGCCCCGATGCCCAGCAGCACCATCAACAACACCGGCGGGACCACGATGACATACACCAATGCCAGCCGCTCCCAGAACATGTGCATGAAGATGGCAACGATCAGCCCTGCCTTCAGCAGCATGAACACGATGATCAGAAACCACCTGAGGTAACCCTGAAAGTGGAAGTAGTCGACCAGATAAGACGCGGCGCTGAGAATGAACAGCAATCCCCAGATCTTGAGGTAAATGCCGATCGGGTGTTGTTGCCCTTGTGCGTGCGCGACGGGACGTTGTTGCCCTCCTGCGTGCGCCACGGGATGTTGCTGCCCTTCTGCGTGCGCCATGCTTTCCCTTACCAAAGATAGAAAAGTGCGAAGATGAATACCCACACCAGATCGACGAAGTGCCAATACAGGCCCATGGTTTCGACGATCTCGTAGTTTCCCTTCCTGCCGGTCAAGAAGCCTGGCCGCTGGTGATCCAGATCCCCCCGCAATACCTTGATCGCCACGATGATCAGGAATATCACGCCGATTGACACGTGCGTGCCATGGAAGCCCGTGATCATGAAGAAGCTCGAGCCGAACTGGGCCGCGCCCATGGGATTGCCCCAGGGGCGTACCCCATCCTCGATCAGCTTGGTCCACTCAAAGGCCTGCATCCCGACGAAGGTGGCGCCCAATGCCGCAGTGATCAGCAGCAAGATAAAGGTCATCTTCTTATTTTTTTCATAACCGAATTTGACGGCCATCGCCATCGTCCCGCTGCTGCTGATCAGGATGAAGGTCATGATGGCGATCAGGATGAGGGGGATGCTCTGGCCGAAGAGCGTCAACGCGAAGACCTCACTGGGGTTGGGCCAGGGCTCGGTGGTGGACATTCGCACCGTCATGTACGAGATCAGAAAACTGCTGAAGATGAAGGTGTCGCTGAGGAGGAAGATCCACATCATGGCCTTGCCCCAGGGGACGTTCTTAAACGCCCGCTGGTCCGAGGACAAGTCGGCGACGATGCCTGGCAAGCCTTCAGGCAACGGGAGGGATTCTCCCGCGCTCGTGAGCACAGGTTGCGTCATGTACTTTGATCCCCTCTAGGTAGACAACAGCACGGCGAACACGACCAGCCAAACCAGGAGCAGATAGTGCCAGTACATCGCGCACAGCTCCACGCTCAAGCGTACCTTACCCACCTCAATGCCGCGCCACACCTTGGCGGTGGTCCTGCCCCAGGCCACCAGGCCGCCCAACAGGTGCAGACCGTGCACCGCAGTGAGCAGGTAAAAGAAATCGTTGGCCGGATTGGCCGCTACAAAATAACCCGAGGCGTTCAGTTGTTGCCAGACCACGAGCTGCCCGGCCAGGAACACAAAGGTGAGAACGCCCCCGGCCACCAGGCCGCTTCTCACGTCGCCTGTCTGTCCCCGATTTGCCGCGGCCCGCGTCCACTCCATGGCGAAACTGGTCACGATCAGCACCCCTGTATTCAGCCACAGCAGCCCCGGTTTCGGCATGGGGCTCCAATCCCCCAGTTTCATTCGCATGGCATAGGCGCTGATAAAGAGCGCGAACAGGGACGTCACCACCGCAAGAAATACCCACAGGCCGAGCTTCGCCGTGGGCCGGGACATTACGTCCCCGTAAACGTCTTTGCTGGAACCCTGCGCCGCCCAGGGCTGGACGTTGATGGTTTGTTTTAATAGCCACCAAACAATGACGGCCATTAAGCCGCCCAAAAATACGCCCAAAAACAGTAATGGAATAAAGTCACTCACGTCTCAGTTCCCTGGGCGCCTAGGCTTTATCCCTGGCAAGGGTGGCGGCCGCGCCCGCTGGAACGTTTTGCGGGATGAAGTCTTCCTTGGCACCCGGCACGCTGTAATCGTAAGCCCAGCGATAGACCAGCGGCAGCGTCGGGCCAAAATTGCCATGCGTCGGCGGGGTATCGGGGGTTTGCCATTCCAGCGTGGTGGCGTTCCAGGGGTTGCCGCCAGATGGCTTGCCTTTGAAATAGCTCCAGATCAGGTTGTAAAAAAACACGATCTGGAACGCGCCCACGATCAACGCCGCGATGGTGATACCGATGTTCAAGGAATGGGCCGATGCGGGAATAAAGTCCGTGCCTTCAATCCCGTAATACCGACGCGGCACGCCCAGCATGCCCAGGTAATGCATGGGGTAGTAGATGCCATAGCTCCCGAGGAAGGTAACCCAGAAGTGTAATTTGCCGAGGGTATCGTTCAGCATGCGCCCGGTGATCTTGGGGTACCAGTGGTAGATCGCCCCGAACACAACCAGGATGGGTGCAATGGCCATCACCATATGGAAGTGGGCGACCACGAACATGGTGTCCGAAAGCGGCACGCTCACGGTCGGGTTTCCGAGGAACAGGCCCGTTAACCCGCCGTTGATAAACGTGAAGATGAAGCCGATGGCGAACAGCATGGGGACGGTGAGGTGGATGTTGCCGCGCCACAACGTCAGGACCCAGTTGTAGACCTTGATGGCCGTGGGAATGGCGATGATCAGCGTGGTGGTGGCGAAAAAGAAGCCGAAGTACGGGTTCATGCCGCTGACGTACATGTGGTGTGCCCACACCACGAAGCTCAGGCCGCCGATGATCAGAATCGCCCACACCATCATCCGATAGCCGAAGATATTTTTTCTTGCATGAACACTGATCAAGTCGGAGACGATGCCGAAGGCCGGCAGGGCGACAATGTAGACCTCGGGATGGCCGAAGAACCAGAACAGGTGTTGAAACAACACCGGGCTGCCTCCGGCGTGGTCGAGCTGTTGGCCCATCGAGACGATGGCGGGCATAAAGAAACTCGTGCCCAGTGTCAAGTCCAAGATCATCATGATGGCGCTGACGAACAGGGCGGGAAAGGCCAACAGCGCCAGGATGGTGGCCATGAAAATGCCCCATACCGTCAAGGGCAGCCGCATCATCGTCATACCGCGCGTGCGCGCCTGCAACACCGTCACCACATAGTTCAATCCGCCCATGGTGAATCCGATGATGAAGAACGCCAGGGATACGAGCATCAAAATAATTCCCCAGGTCGCCCCCGGAGTGCCCGCCAAGATCGCCTGGGGCGGATACAGGGTCCAGCCGGAGCCCGTGGGCCCGCCGGGCACGAAGAAACTCGCGGTCAATAACAGCACGGCGAATAGATAGACCCAGTAACTCACCATATTGACGTAGGGGAAAACCATGTCGCGGGCGCCGACCATCAGCGGGATGAGGTAGTTGCCAAACCCCCCCAGGAACAGCGCGGTGAGCAGGTAGATGACCATGATCATTCCGTGCATGGTGACGAACTGAAGGTAGTTGCTGGGGTCGATGAACGAAAAGGTGTTCGGGAACCCCAGTTGCAGCCGCATCAACCACGACAACACCAACGCCACCACTCCGATCCCGATCGCGGTGATCGCATACTGGATGGCGATGATCTTGGCGTCCTGGCTCCAGATGTACTTCCCGATGAAAGTTTTCGGATGGTAAAGCTCGACCTCCTCGACTTCCGCAGGCCGGACAAAAGCGGTTGCGTCGTGCGCGACGTAATCCATCAAAATCTCCTCATCGCCAATTCTTAATTAATGCTCTAATCCCTTGAGTCTCATCATTATAATACTTATAGCATGAATACAATGGCGCTCGAGCGGACCGGTCAGCGCAAGGTATTGATGTAGGCAACGAGGTCATTGATTGCCTGGTCATCGCCCAGCGATGCGGCCATGGATGCCATCTGCGGACCGTACAGGTCTTTGGGATGGGCGCCGCGAATACCCTGTTTGAAATTTTTCAATTGAGTGACCAAATACCAGTCACTCATGCCCTTCAGCCCAGGGGCATTCGTTGCCTGTATGCCGCGCCCATCAGGACCGTGACAGGCTCCGCAGGACACATAACGCTCTTGACCGTTCTTCGCATTCCCCTTCACTGTCGCCGGGGCAGGATTGTCCGGCAGCGTCTTGATATAAGCGACGACGTTATCGATGGCGGCGTCATCACCCAGCGTCGCCACCATCGGCGCCATCGTTTTGCCGAACACATCCTTGTCGTGCGTGCCCCGAGCACCTTGCTTGTAATATTTCAATTGCCGTTTCAGGTACCAGTCTCCTTGCCCACTCAATTTCGGCGCATTCAGCGCAGGATTACCTTCCCCTTGCACGCCATGACAGGCAGCACACACTGCATACAATGGCTTGCCTGCTGCAGTATCGCCGGCTGCTTGCACTGAGGTTTGCGCGAACGTTGGATGGCTGCTTAACCACGTCTGAAACGCAGTCTCGTCCTCCACCACGACGCTGCCACGCATGACAAAGTGCCCGACGCCGCATAATTCATTGCAGAGGAGGTCGAATTTCCCGGTCCGGGTGGGGGTGAACCAGATAAAGGTGACCAGGCCCGGCACCAGATCCATCTTCGCCCGGAACTGTGGTACCGCGAAGTTGTGCAGGACGTCTATGGAGCGGAGCAGCGCCTTGACCGGTCTGCCGAGGGGGAGATGCACCTCGGGGTCTGATACCAAAACGTCGTCCTGCCCATTGGGGTCGTCGGGATTCAGGCCAAACGGGTTCTTATCACTGACGTGCCGGGCATCGACGGTGCCTAATACCCCGTCCTTCCCGGGAAAGCGATAGCCCCAGTGCCACTGCTTGCCCACGACCTCAAACACCGCCGCGTCTTTCGGGACGTCGACGAAATTCGCCCATACAAACAGGCCGGGGGCCAACATGGCGGCGATGCCCACCGTGGTCAAACCGGTGAGCCACCATTCCAGCTTCTTGTTCTCGGGCTCGTACGCCGCCCGTGCGCCTTTCCGGTAACGGTAGCGGACCACGGCATAGGCCATGAACAAATTGACAGCGACGAAGACAAAGCCCGTGATCCAGAACGTGATGCTGATCGTGTCGTCCATCGCCACCCAGTTGGAGGCGATCGGTGTGAAATACCACGGGCTCAGGAAGTGAAACAGGACTGAGCCAACGATCAATAATATCAACACGATTCCTACGACCATACGATGTTTCTCCAGGCTGCCTGTTTATTGCGTGCTGACTTCCGCAAAGATTTAACTTCGGCCGCGGTGACTGCATCGCCGGTACCGGCGTAAATTCTCTCGCCGCGCGCTCTGAGCTCAACCAGCGTCCACTGCTTCGCGGAGTCCATCGCGGCCTTGATCGTCGGCTCGGGGCGGGAGGTATCCTTCATCGCGATGAGGGTCTTGATCGCCGGGTAGGCCATGCCGATCAGAATGAAAAACGGGATGATGGTCCAGACGATCTCGACCGTCGTGTTCTCGTGGAACTGCCGGGCTTGGCGCCCCGCCGACTTGCGGTGCCGGATGATGGCGCAGGTCATGGCGCCGAACACCACCACGAAGGTCCCCACGACGATCCACATGATCAGCGTGTGCAGATCGTAGATCTCGCGCGCGATGATGGTCTGCGGTTCGGGCAGGTGGTACTGGTTAGCCGCTGCCGCCCCCGCTGCGAGCCCCACCGCCGCGGCTGCAAACAGGCGAAACCACCTGCCAATCATGCTTCCCTCATTGGTGATTCAGATCCGTTGTGGTCGCTACCGGACGGCGCGGCGGGCGCGAGCCGCGCAGCTGGCGCTTGAGCTCGCTCGCCGCATTCAATTTCAGTTTGCGGCCGCTCGACCTACCTCCGCGTAGAGCGGTTGGAATGTATCACAGGCCCCCCTCGCCAAGCAACGAGGAAAACCGTGCAAAAAACCTCGGGCTCGCGATTCCCGCGTCAGCCAAGCTTGCGCGTGTCCAGCGCAACGCCGGCCGTGGAGTCCGGCGTGGCGGTGAACGCAATGCGCGCGAGCAGCGGCGCGGCGATGAGCATTTCGAGCGTGCGC
>Ga0208685_1000213_pt1 | contig 21595 bp, 22 predicted proteins | sample EasRivMeERMLT890_FD_187533 | JGI IMG/M metagenome (GOLD analysis project Ga0208685, IMG submission 187533) | Soil microbial communities from meander-bound floodplain in the East River, Colorado, USA - East River MetaG ERMLT890 (SPAdes) (version 2) | ecosystem: Environmental > Terrestrial > Soil...
CGGGGTAGGGGAACTGAATGGTAGTTTCTGCACGCCCCGCGGCCGCCACATCATCCGCGCCAAGATCGGGGCCGGGCAGCCGCTCAATGCGGTCTTTATCGAGCGGCGCCCCACTGGCGAGGTTTACTCACCGGAGCTGGCTGGCCGTTCCCCCGGACGCGACTGGATCCTTACTCGCATCCTCTGGCTTTCGGGCTGCGAGCCGGGATACAACCGGCTCGGCAAGGTGGATACCATGCGGCGCGCCATCTATATCCATGGCAGCCCGGATACGGCTGAGATGGGCAAGCCCGGGTCTCACGGGTGCATCCGCATGCGGAACCAGGACATCGTCGAGTTGTTCGACCTGGTGCCTGTCCGTGCCCAAGTACGGATTCAGGAATAAGTCCTGGACACGGCTGGATTTTGCGTCGCCAGATGAGATTTCCAGACTATAACAGTAGCTTGGCCAAAGGCTTAGGTTCACCATCTCATGGCGGAGGTGCGATTATTGTGCGATGCGATAAAATGGGTTAAATTAGTCCATTACTTAGCTTAGAGGCTTACCGGCTCATGGCTGACAAACCGCACCTTGGCAACGGACACGGCAAGGCAAATGGCAATGGCAGGGGCAAGAACGGTAACGGCCACGCTACCGCCATGAGGCTGGCCGGTAAGGTGGCCATCATTACCGGCGCGGGCAGGGGCATCGGGCACGCTACCTCGCTGAAATTCGGCCATGAAGGTGCCAAAGTCGTCGCCTGCGATATCAACGCCGACCAGGCCCAGCAGGCCGCCCAGGACGTCATCGGGGCCGGGGGCGAGGCGCTGGGTTGCCAGATCGACGTTCGGGATCCGGCAAGCATCGCGCGTATGGTGAACTCGGTCATCAGGAAATACGGCCGGATCGACTGCCTGGTGAACAACGCCGGTATCGTCCAGGACGCGACGCTCAAGAACATGAGCGAAGCGCAGTTCGACGACGTGATCGAGATCAACCTGAAGGGCGTCTATAACTGCACCAAGGCGGTCGTGGACATCATGCTCGAGCAGCAGTCCGGAGTGATTCTCAACGCTTCCTCCATCGTCGGTCTCTACGGCAACTTCGGCCAGACCAACTACGCGGCAAGCAAGTTCGGCGTCATCGGCATGGTCAAGACCTGGGCCCGCGAGCTGGGCCGCAAGGGCATTCGCGCCAACGCCGTGTGTCCAGGATTTGTCTTGACGCCCATCCTCGAAAAGATTCCGGAGAAGGTGCTGAAGGCGCTCGAAGAGCGCGTGCCGCTCGGCCGGCTCGCGCGGCCCGAGGAAATTGCCAACACCTTCGCTTTCCTGGCTTCGGACGAAGCGAGCTACATCAACGGCGCGGTCATCGAGGTCAGCGGAGGACTCACGCTCTGACGGCGTGAGTCCTTAGGAAAGAACGGAACATAGGCGGAGTGGCGCTCCCGGGTTCGTTTCTTCGCTGTTCACTAGTTACGAATCACGACTTACGAATCACGGCTTCTGGTGCTCCACAGCGAGCACGCGAATCTTCACCTTTCCCACCCAGTCCATCAGCGGCATCAGCTCGGCCAGGTTCTCGCCTTCGACCAGTTTGATGTGAGTCGCGTCGGCCACCGCCTGGCCGAAGGTGGGATCGATGGCCTGCCAGCTTGCACCGACCAGGCTTTCCGTCCAGCTGTGATAGAGGAAGCCGTTGAACTGTTCCGAATACACGAGCCCGTTCACCACACGAGTAGGAATGCCCGCCGCGCGCGCGAGGGCGGCATAGAGATAGGCGTGGCCCTGGCATTCGGCCTTGCGTTGGTCCAGCACGTCGAGTGCCGAGAATACATCGTGGGGCGCTTTTTCGATGTTGGCGTCCAACCACTGCAGGATGCGCGCAATGCGATCCGCGGTTGATGGACTGTCGGCGACGATTTCTCCGGAGATACGCCGGATGGACGGGTCGTTGCTCTGGACCGTCACGGACGGCCGCAGATAGCGCTCCTGGAGCGACTGCAGCGGCGCTCCGGCGCCGATTTCCGGCCCTTGCCGGACGCGCCTCATCTCGCAGGCTGTATCCTGCTTCGAGGCGGTGCAATGCTGAAACGCGTCCGAAGGGGGCGTCAGGTCCACCCCCTGCAGGGAAATCCGCAGCGCCGAAACTGCCCGGGGATCAGCGATCGGGCGGTCGGGCCGTACTAGGCTGTATTCGACCAGGCTTTCCTTCTTGTTGAGGCTGGCAAGCGCCAGGTAGCGCGTTGCTGAGCCGGAATCCTCGAGAAAGGAAATCATCGTTCCATGCAGCGCCAGTTCGAACACCGGCCGGCCGTCGAGTCCGATCCAGGTAGTCACGCGCTGCCCGCGCATCGCGGTCTCGACCTTGAATGCGTTACCGAGGAACAGGTCGCTGTTCTCGTAGGCGGTGATGCGCTGGGCGACCTCGGCGATAGCCTGTATTTCGCCGTTGTAAACAGGGTAGATGTGCTCGCGGCCGATCTCCAGGCCGTGCAGCGCCGGGTAGAGGGCTATCACGCTCGATGGGTAGAGGCGGCCTTCCGCAGGCAAGCGCTGCTCGGTCGGCCTCCCGGCGCTGACGATAGTGGCCACCAGTTGGCCGGGCTCGCGTCTGCCGGAAACCTTGAGTTCGCTGCCGTCTATCTGATACTCGTAGGCGAACTCGACGATCGTGAGATCGTCGTTCACGACGTCGTGCGATTTGAGGAGGATTTTCTTCTCAACCCCGAGGAAGCGCAGCACGATCGAGGCCTCGGAGCGAATCTCGTAATGCCTGGTGCCCGTCACCTGGCGGATCGCGAATCGGGTGAAACCGATCTTCTCGCCGTTGAATACAATGCCGGTCCAGTACTCGGAAAAGGGGAGCCGTGCCAGGTCATGCTGGATAACTGGGGCCGGGCCGGCGTCACGGAAGTACTGGCCCGCGCAGCCACCGAAGGCGAGCAGCGCCATAGCCGCTGACAGGGCTGACAGGCAGCGCACAATTCCGGTCGTCCGGGGGACGGCAGTGGTCATAAGGTGTTGATCGCGGTAGCAGTTACGAGCATACTGCGGACTCGCCTCTAAATACTCAGTAGATACCCAGTACCTGACTATTATGGCTCCCGCGAGCGAGTCCCTCCAGTTCACCGTCAAGCCGGTCTACTGGACGGCCACGCAAACGACCCTGCGGGCAATCCGCACGAAAGTGTTCGTCGAGGAGCAGGGTGTGCCGCCCGACCTGGAATGGGACGGCCTGGACGAGCACGCTTACCACGTCATCGCCTATGCGCCCGACGGCACGCCGATCGGCACCGGCCGCCTCCTGCAGGACGGCCAAATCGGGCGCCTCGCCGTGCTCAGCGAATGGCGCGGCAAGGGCGTGGGCAGAGCCATGCTCGATATGCTGCTGGTGATCGCCAACAAGATGGGCTACGACGTGGTGAAGCTGCACGCGCAGACGCGCGTGCTCGGTTTCTACATCGGGCGCGGTTTTTCCAGGCAGGGCAAGGAGTTCATGGAAGCGGGGATTCCTCATATCGCAATGACCCGCAACACCGCCGATCAGACCGTGTGGCCCGCGGCCTTCCCCGGAGGCAAAGCGGCGCGCGGTTGAAGCGCCAGGCGCTGCGAGGTTTCTCCCAGCGGCGCCCCGTGCGCGCCAAATCTGCGTTCCACGAATACCACTTCGTTGCGTCTGCTGACGAGAAGCACGGTGGAAGCCCGCGTGCCGTAACGCTCGCCGGCGATGAAAGCGGGAGACAGCTCGCGCTCGCGTTCCAGGCCGACGCCGCTGTCCGGCAGTTCCGCGTCGGGCGCCACGCCGCGGTCGGCAAGGATGCGGAACAGGCCGTCCACCAGAACCGATTCTCCCGACGTCAGCAAGGCCGCGAGACGTTCCTTGCCGCGGCTGACCTTGGGCCACGGGGTATCGAGTAGATGGTTGCTCAAGCCGTGGACGCCGGCGGGTAGTTCCCGGATTGCCGGGTCGCGGTTTGAAAAGCCGTACAACCCGCGGGAATCTCCAACGATGAGCGTGTAGCCGCCATAGTCTGCGCTGCGCGGCGCGACATTCTCGAGATAGAAATGCGGTTCAGCGCTGCCGTGCAGGAATCCTGCCGTCAATTCTCCACGGGAACGCGGCGCGAGTTGCCGGGCGGTCCGCCCGTCGCGGTAATTGGTGACGGCCGCAAGGCGGCCGCCGCGCGTCAGCCCAAGCCACGTGCCCCCTTGCTCCAGGTCGCGCCCGCCGAACACGTCCGGATCATCGCTCCAAAAGGCGGCGGCGGCGCTGGGCCGCTCGTATGCTTCGTCCCGGTTGCCCGAGAACACCAGCGGGTACTCCGGGTGCGCGTGCCAGGCGAGGAGGATCAAACACATAATATGGTGAACGGTAATCGGTGAACGGTAAATGGTGAAGCGCAGGAAGATACGCTCGAGCAGGGCGATCTTTTCCGTTCACTGATCACCGATCACCGTTCACGGATGTTCGAAGCATTCCACATGCCGCGGTGTGCCGGGCAGCAGGAGTTCCGGGATGTTGAGGCGGCCAGCGGCTTCAGCCAGTTCCCATTCGAATTGCGCGTCATCGGCGACGTTGAGGTAGGTCTCCATCCACAGGTTCGACTCGCCGCGCTTTTTCATGAGCTGTCCGGAAACGCCAGTGGCCTTGTGGATGGCCGCGAAGAGGTCCCGGATCCTGCGCTCGCACTCGGCGGCCCTGGCAAGGTCGATGCGGTAGTAGACGTAGAACGAATAGGCCATGGCCGCATCCTATATGAATGAGTCGTGTATCGTGAATCGTCCCCGAGCCACTAGGTAAACAATGAGCGCAGCAGCAGGTGCGTGGGCAGAAAGATTACGATCGGGCCAGCAATCATCATCAACCCGAGGTGAGCCAGCGGCGGAATGCGTTGCCGGGGCCAAGTGCCCCAGCGGAAGACCCAGTTGACGTTCTCCACCTTGGGATCGACGAGCCAGTAGGAAAGCGGCAGCACGATCCATGCAAGCGCCGTCTGCGCGATGAGAGCGCGGGAATCGTAGCCGAACCGGAGCGCCATCCACAGCAGGAGCGGTGGCAGAAAGACGTGGAACAGCGAGATCGCCCGCAGGTAGCGCGGCCGTGCGGAATCGAACATGTAGTCGGTGAGACCGGCGATGCGTTTGCCGGTGAAAAGCCGGCCGAAGAAACTCACGTTCCAGACCAGTTCCGGCAGCAGGATCCCGACCAGCATCATGCTGGTCAGCAGGCTGCTTTCCAGCCACAGGGCGGGCGCCGTTACGATCAGCGCTATGTCCGAGAACCAGAGAAAGTTCCATAGCGGATACTTCACGGCATAGACGGCTACCGTCACGGCCGCGAATACGGTGTAGGACACCTTGACCCAGAGCGGAATCAGATCCATCAACCGGGCACTTCGTAGGGTAGGGGAAGCAGCTTCAAGGCTGGTCCGTCCGGTGTTTTCCAGTGAATGTCGCCCCTCCCGGCACTGGCGATCTGGACCACTGCCAGCACGTCCTGGCCGCTTTCCGGGGAGCGCGCGGCATTGACGATTGTGCCGCTGGCCTGCTCGCCGAAGCCGGGGCTGAACAGTTTGTCTCCCGGTTGCGGGTGCTGTTGCACCGCGATGTTGGCAAGGTACATGCGCTGCTTGAGGGTGCCGCGGTAGTGCATGCGCGCGACGATTTCCTGGCCGGGGTAACAGCCCTTGTTGAAGCTTACGCCGCCGATCACGTCGAGGTTCACCATCTGCGGCACGAATTGCTCCTGCGTCTCCGGCAGGATTACCGGAATGCCGGCGCGGATGACCAGCCATTCCCAGTGCTCGGGCCCCGCCTTGCCCGCAGCGCCAAGCGCCTCCGCCAGGCGCGGTGCATGTTCCCTCGATACCACTATCTGGTAACGATCCACCGGAAGGCATAGTACCGTCATCCCATCCGCGTGCACGACGTCGTGTGGTGATTTCGGCACCGTTCCCAACACCTGTTGCACCAGCGCAGCGGCGTCCTTGCCGGCAATTCCGATAAGCGCTCGGTCGCTCGATACATCCTCGACCTTTACTTTGGAGCGCAGGATGAATTTTGAGAGCTGTTTTTGCACCGGCTCGCGCAGGGAGGAGGGCAGCTGCATGAAAAAGCCCTGTTCCGAGCGCCATAACAGAAAGCTGGCGAGGGCGCGTCCCTGGGCGGTGCAGTGGGCGCCGTAGGTGCTGCTGCCGGGTGCCAGCGCGGCAACGTCGCAAGTCAACTGATTGTGCAGGAAGGGCTGCGCCTCCTCGCCTGAAAAGCGGATGAGGCCGGGGTGCGGCAGTTCGTGATATACCAGCGCTGCCGTCCTGGTGTTTTCCGTAGCTGTCATCCCTGCCGAAGTATATCAATTGCGGCCGGCCGCGGCGGCGCGTCGGTAACGCCGAGATGGGCTTCGAGCGCCGCGCGGTCGGCCAGCAGCGAGCTGCTCGGACCGAAATAGGCGATGCGGCCGCGATTCAGCACCAGCGCGCTGTGCGTCACCTCGAGCGCTATTTTCGCGTGCTGCTCGACCAGTACCACCGTCAGGGTATCTTCGCGCATGAGGCGCTGCAACGTCTGCAGCAGGGATTCGACGATGATGGGCGCAAGCCCTTCGAGCGGCTCGTCCATCAGCAATATCGCGGGGTTGCCCATGAGGGCGCGGCCGATCGCCAGCATCTGTTGCTCGCCACCCGAGATCTGGTTGCCCATGTGACTGCGCCGCTCGGCGAGACGAGGGAACAGATCGTACAAGCGCGCGAGGCTCCAGCGGCCCGGCCGGGCGGCGACTGTCAGGTTCTCCTCGACCGACAGCGACGGAAAGATTTCGCGCTCCTGCGGTACGTAGCCAAGGCCGAGGCGCGAGCGCTCGTATACCGGCAGTTGCTCGATCGGCCGGCCGTGGTATTCGATGCCGCCGGCGTGGAAGGTCGTGAGGCCCATCACGGTCGCGAGGAGCGTGGTCTTGCCGACGCCGTTGCGGCCGAGCACCGCTAGGGAGGCACGCTCAGGCAAGGAGAACGAGATGTCCTCGAGTACGACGGTCTCGCCGTAGCCCGCCCGCACCTTGGAGAGATTCAGAGCGCCTAACATAATGAAACGCGCGTGCGTTGCGAGCCAGAATTGTCGATAGCACGAAGCGAGGCGCAGCCAATACTCGCTGTATTGGCAAGCCTCGCGACAAAGCTAGTGGCGATTCTGGCCGCAACCCCCTTGGGCTGACACGGTTTTGGCCCGCGGCTGCCTGTTCGGCGCATGGCTGTTGCGAGGCCCAACCATGCCGCTGGTTCGCCGTCGCGAAAACCTTGACAGCGCAGCGTGTGTTTCATTGTGTTAGGCGCTCTTAAGGCCTCAATCACGGCGGCCCTCCCCGAGATACACGTGGCGCACGCGGCTGTCGCCCGCGATCTCTTCGGGTGTTCCCTCGACCAGCACCTCTCCCTGCACCAGCACCGTTATCCGGCGCGCAAAACGGAACACTACATCCATGTCGTGCTCGATGATGAGGATGGCGATGTCGCGCGGAAGGTTGTCGAGCGCCTGCAGGATGCGCCCGGATTCGAGAGAAGGCACGCCTGCGGCCGGTTCGTCGAGCAGCAGCACCCTGGGCTTCAGGCCGAGCGCGATGGCGATCTCGACCAGCCGCTGCTTGCCATAGGGCAGATCGAGCAGGCGGCGGCCCGCCTCCGCCGACAGGTCGAGCTCCGCGAGCAGCTCCAGGACTTCCGACCGCACTTCGTCGTGGGCGCTGGCCGGGCGCCACTTGCGGCCGGCAATGCCTCTGCGCTCGGCAATCCCGAGCGCGACGTTGTCGAGCACTGTCAGATCGCGGAACAGCGTGTTGATCTGGAAGGTGCGGCCGAGCCCGCGCTTCACCCGCGCCGCCTGCGCGAGACCGGTGATGTCGTCGCCGCCGAGCAATATGCGTCCGGACGAAGGCGCAATTCTGCCCGTGAGCATGTTGATGAACGTGGTCTTGCCCGCGCCGTTCGGGCCAATCAGGGCGCGGCGCTCGCCGGCTTCGAGGCGGAAGTCGATGTTGTCGGCCACGGTGAGCGCGCCGAATTTCTTGCACAGCTGCCGCGTTTCGAGAACGACGCTCATCGTCGCGCTCCACGAACTTTCTCCACGGCCAGATCGAGTATCCCGAGCAGGCCGCCGCGCGCGAACAGGACGACTGCGACGAGCAGCAGCCCGATGCCGAAGTACCAGTACTCGGGAAATTGCTTGGCGAGCTGGTCCTGCGCGATCATGTATGCGAGCGGGCCGACGAAGGCGCCGTAGATACGTCCCACTCCGCCGAGCACGAGCATCACCAGCAGTTCGCCCGCGAACTCGAAGCTCAACACGTTCAGGCCGACGAACTGATTGGTCTGCGTGAGCAACGCCCCGGCGCAGCCCGCCATCGTCGCCGAGATCGTGTAGATCGCGACCAGGCGGAAATAGACCGGAGCGCCGACGGCATGCATGCGGACGGCGTTTTCCCGGATCCCCACCAGCGAGGTCCCGAACGGCGAATAGACGATGCGGCGCGTGATCCACCATCCGGCGAAGAGCACCAGCAGGCAATAAAGGTACGCAGTTTTACCGAACATGTCGAACCTGAACTGGCCGAAGATCGGGGCAACAACGATGCCGGAAAGGCCATCGGCGCCGCCGGTCACGTCGGTAGCCTTGTTCGCGACTTCGAGCAGGATCGTAGTGATCGCGAGCGTGAGCATGAGCAGCGTAAGGCCCTTGGTGCGCAGGATGACGGTGCCGGTTACAACGCCCAGCAATGCAGCGGCAGCCGCGGCGGCGGCCATCTGCAGGAGAGGGTCGGTGATCCCCAGCTTGGCGCCGAGGATGCCGGCGACGTAGGCGCCGAGCCCGAAGAACGCGCTGTGTCCGAGCGTGATGATGCCGGCGTAGCCGATTATGAGATCGAGCGAGAGCGCGAACAGTATGTACACCAGAACGCGCGCGCCGAGCGGGAGGTACTCGGGCAACACGATGAACACGGCGAGCGCGGCCACCCACGGCAGCCATTCGAGCCAGCCGATGCGCGCGCCCGCGCCGTAGCTTCCGCGGCGGATCATACTGCCGCCTCGGGAAGATCAGCGCAACTTCCAATGCCATGGCGTCGGCGGCGCGGGCAGTTCGCTTTGGTCGCATCCCCGGAAACCGGGGCGCGTCGAGGGGCGGAAGAGGGGCCCCTCTGGGGATCTGACCCCGGAGACGCGCAGGGGATCGGCATTGGAACGACGCGCCCTTGATCGGCTCCACGGTCGCATCCCGCAAGCGGGCCCCTGCTCCACGTTGCGCCGATCCCTGCTCCCGGGCTCATACCCGAGCCCCGAACAGTCCCGCCGGCCGCCACAGCAGGACTACGATGGTCGCGATGTAGATGAAGAACGCACCGAACTGCGGCACCCAGTATTTGCAGGCGGTGTCGGATATGCCGATCAGCAGCGCCGCGACGAACGGGCCGCGCAGGCTGCCGAGGCCGCCGACTGCCACCACGATCAGGAAGTAGACGAGGTGTTCGAAGGGATAGATCGGCTGCACGGTAAGAATTTCCGCTCCGAGCGCGCCGCCGAGGCCGGCGAGGCCGCTGCCCAGGGCGAAAGTGATCGTGAAGAGGCGCCGCGTGTTGATGCCGATCGCCTGGGCCATCGGGCCGTTGTCCACTGCGGCCCGCACCATTGCGCCCCAGCGCGTGCGCTCGACCCCGAACCACAGGGCGCCGACCAATACGGCGCTGAACGCAATGAGAAACACCCGGAAAGCGGGAAAATCGCGTCCCAGCAATCCGAACTGGCCCTTCAGATAATCAGGCAGGGGGACCAGCAGCTGCATGGTGCCGAACAGAAACCGGGCGGTGGCCACCGCGATGAAGATCAGTCCGATCGTGAACAGGACCTGTGCCAGCTCGCCCGCGGTATACAGGCGGGAGTACAGCAGCCGCTCGAGTATCACGCTCCCGGCGGCAACCAGCGCGAACGCAGCCGCGAGCGCCAGGGGATACGGCACGCCAAAACGGTCCATTGCGGCGATGAGGATGTAGCCGCCCGCCATGGCGAAAACGCCGTGAGCAAGATTGACGAATCCCATCAGTCCCATCGTCACCGACAGGCCGACCGAAATCACGTAGAGGATCATGCCGTAGGCCGCGCCGTGAAAGGCGACGCTGACGAGCGAAGACAGGAACGCTTCCATCTAGCTGCCTGTCAGACCAGGAACAATCACCACGGCTGGTGGGGTTTTCAAATCGCCATGACCGGGAGTTGGCCGGGGTCAACCCCGACCAACGCCCGGGCAAATAACCTCCGGACCGCTTGCGTGGCCCGGGTTCGAGCAGGCATTACTTTTTGAGTTCCTTCCAGGGGTCTTTCACCTGGTGGATCGTTTCGAATTCCACGTTGGCGAGCTGGCCGCCGACTCTCCTTACTTCGCGGATGTACTCGTTCTGGATGATATCCCGGGTATCAGGGTCGATCGCGATCGGCCCGCGTGGGCTGTTCGGATTCTTGTACTTCTTCACCAGCGTCATGGTCCGATCCGGGTCGATCTTTCCCTTTTGCTCGCGGATCACGTAGTAGATCGCGTCCATCGCGTCCCAGCCGCCCACGGACATGAAGCTCGGCCAGGACTTTTCGCCGTACTCCTTCTTCCAGGCCGCGATAAAAGCCTTGTTCGCGGGACGGGTGGCTGCGGCCGAATAGTGGTGCGTGGTGATCACCCCGAGCGGCGCGTCGCCCATGTTGGGCAGTTCCTCGTCGGTGGTGATGTCTCCCGGGCCGATGAACTTGATGCCCGCCTTGTCGAGGCCGAGGTCGCCGTAGGCCTTCATGATCTGGGTCGCCTGGCGGCCAGCCGGCGTGAACGCGAACAGCACATCGGGCCTGGCGTCCTTCACCCGCTGCATGAAGGGAACGAAGTCCGGGTTGGCAAGCGGGATGCGCACCTTGCCGACGATCTTGCCGCCGCCTTCCGAGAACGCCCGTTCGAATCCCGCCTCACTGTCGTGGCCGGGGGCGAAATCGCTCACTGCGATGTAAGCGCGCTTGAATTTTCTGGACGCCCACGCGCCCATTGGATAGGACGACTGCCACAGCGTGAACGAGAAGCGCGCGATGTAGGGCGAGCGCTCGGTGATCACGGAAGTGCCGGCATTCATGATGAAGAACGGCAATTTCGCTTCCTGGGTGAGCGGGGCGATCGCCATCGCGTTGGGGGTGAACACGACGCCGGTGAGGATCTGGATCTTGTCGCGAACGATCAACTCCTGCGCGAGCTGCTTCGCCTTGTCCGGGTTCGGGCCGCCGTCATCGCGAATGACGAGTTCGATCTTGACCCCTGGGGGCAGCTTGTCCGCGTTCTGCTTCATGTACAGCTTGAAGCCCTTGTCGATGAGATCGCCGAGCGTCGCGAACGGGCCGGAATAGGTGTTGATCACGCCGATTTTGATCGTCTGCGCCGCCAGCGGTGCGGCTGCCAGCGCGAGCCCCGCAACGGTTGCGAGCACGACCAGCAGATTCTGGAATTTCATGACTTGTCCCTCCCTGTGCATGAGTGGAATTCTATTGGAACGCTGCGCTATTCTATGCGGGCTGCCACTCAATTCAGCCTCCCCGTGATTCTATCAATAAAATCATCGGGATGTAGTGGCAGCCGGTTGCCGCGCCATGCCACATGCTGATCGGGCCGCACCACCGCGTACCGGGCCTGATACAAGGCGCTGAATCTCGGGTCGGAGGGCGCGAGGACTTTGAACGGGACCTTGCTCCGGGCGGCGGCACGCTCCAATGCCGGCAAGTCGTTCCGGGCCGCCTTGCCATCGGTGAGCAGCGTGTAGCCCGGGCCGAAGTGGTCGTAGAGAGATGTGCCGTCGGCCTGCCAGAAGTGGGGCGCGAGACATCCAGGGTGGGCCGAGGGCTCGTAGCCGGTGACCTGTTCGCGCGGCGGCTCGCTGCTTTCAGGAATGATGATGGGAGTGTCCCGGTAGCGGTATCCCAGCACGAGCCCGAGGCTCCTGAACTCGTGCAGCTTGCCCTGGAGGATGAGCTGGCCCGCCGCTATGCGCGCACGGTCGCCCGACGGCCCCGACTGCTCGATACCCTCGCGCGCGAGCACGTCGCCCACCAGTGCGTAGTTTTCGAATGCTTCGTCCATGACCCGGCGGTGGACCGGCCTGCGTTCCCACTCGTAGGTGTCGAGCAGGCGGGGGCCGCCCCAGCCCTGGAGAGTGGCGGCGAGTTTCCAGCCGAGGTCGAGTGCGTCGGCAATGCCCATGTTCATGCCGTGACCCCCGGACGGGGGATGCAAGTGACAGGCGTCGCCCGCGAGGAACACACGCCCGGCGATATAACGGTCGGCAATCAGGTGGTACGCGGTCCACGGGTCGGCGTGGACGATCTCCAGGTCGAAGCGGAGGCCGCACGATCGCTGCACCACTTCCGCGGCGTCCATCGTGCCGGGGTCCAGCCCTCCGGGAAGGCGGGGCGCGATCATGAACCACAGGCCGCGCCCGTCCATGGGACCGAGGTAGGAGGGCAAATCCGTATTGACCATCCAGTACTGGATCGCGAGTCCCATGCCGTGCATTCCGGCGAGCGCGGGTGCGCGGAATATCACGTTGAGGTTAGTCGCAAGCGCTCCTTTGCCGGTCATGCCGATTTCAAGTGCGTCGCGGACCGTGCTGCGTGCGCCATCCGCACCGACAAGGTACCGCGCGCGGACCGTGCCGCGCGCGCCGGCTTTCAGGTCTGAAATTTCGGCGGTAACGCCGTCATCGTCCTGTACGAATCCGTCCAGGCGGCAATCGAAACGCAATTCGACCGCCGCCAGGCTCGCCGCACGCTGCCGCAGCACTTCCTCCAGAATGAATTGCGGGACCCATTGCGCGGATTCGGAATAAAGATCGTTGCGGGCAGGCGCGCAATGGAACGCGTTCTCGAATCGGGCGAGCTCAAAGCCGTTCAAGCGCGTGGCGAACACGATGTCGGCCGGGTAGTCCGGCGGCAGGGAGGAGGCCCGGCGCAGCTCATCGGCGATCCCCCAGCGGCGCAGGATTTCCCGGGAACGCACGTTGGTCAGCTTCGCGCGAGGGTTGTAGCCGACGCGGTCGTGCTGCTCGATGACGACGCACCGGACGGCACGCAACCCCAGCTCGATGGCCAGCGCCAGCCCGACCGGGCCGGCGCCCACGATGAGTACGTCGGTTCGGGTCTCGCTCAGGGCGTCTGACATAACGTTACCGACATCACGCGATTGTGCACTAAGATGGCCGGCGATGACGATAGACCTCGATGCTTACTTGTTGCGGATCGGCCACGCGGGCGGGCGCGCGCCGACGCTCGATACACTGCGCGCGATCCTGGCGGGGCACACAGAGACGATCGCGTTCGAGAACCTCAATCCCCTGCTGAAATGGCCGGTGCGCCTCGACGTGGGATCACTCCAGCGCAAGATGGTGCAAGGCGGGCGGGGCGGCTACTGCTATGAGCAGAATATTCTGCTGAGCCACGCGCTGCACGCGCTGGGTTTCGAAGTGACCGGGCTGGCGGCGCGCGTACTGTGGAACGCGGCGGTAGCCGGCGCGATTCCGCCCCGCACGCACATGCTGCTGCGCGTGGATATCGAAAGGCGGCCCTGGCTCGTGGATGCGGGCTTCGGCGTCATGACGCCCACCGGGCCGCTGCAACTCAAGGCTGAGGAAGAGCAGGCAACGCCGCACGAGGCGTTCCGGCTGCTGGCGGATCGCGATGAATTCGTGATGCAGACGAAAATCCGGGAGGGGTGGCGATCGCTCTACCGCTTTGACCTCCAGGCGCAGTTGCTGCCCGACTACGAACTCGCGAACTGGTACGTTTCGACACACCCGGAGTCGCGTTTCGTCAACGGCCTGATGGTGGCGAGGCCGGCTCCGGGCCGGCGCTACACGCTGCTCAATAATGAATTCACGGTGCACCACCTGAATGGCGGCACCAAGCGGCGGATGCTTGCAAGCGCGGCCGAAATACGGACGCTTCTCGTAGGTGAATTTCAGTTGACCTTGCCCGATACACCGGAGCTCGACTCGGCCCTGCGGCGGCTGATTGCGCCGGCCAGGTAATGCCTCGAACGGAGGCGAAGTTGGCGCCGATTCCCTCGGCTGCTTCTCAGGAGTCCCTCATAGCTCGTTATTCGGGAACCGTTTTTCTAATCCTGTCGTTTTGTTAGAATTGCTTTACCCCATCGTTCACCGTCAAATAAGTCACATTAGAACGATTCACTAAACGACTATTGGCTAAGAGGAAAAGGAAAACCATGGCAGAGGCAAAGGGCAAGAAGAGCGGCGGGAGCGGCGGGGACATGGACGAAGGCGCTCCCGCTGGCGCTGCGCCGCAGGCAACAACCGCGCGCCTGGGCATACGGTTAACGCCGGTTGGGAATTCCGACCAGCCGGTGGTGGCGAATTATGCCGTGCTGAACGTTGCGCCCGGCATGGCGTTCATCGATTTCGGGTTCCTCGAGCCCGGAATGCTGGCTGCGCTGCCACGCGTGGCGAAGGCAGGCGGGAAACTTCCGGAGCGGCTGAACGGCAAGCTCGCGGTGCGCGTGGCGCTGGGCTACGACGCGCTCGCGGGGCTGCACCAGCAGATCGGGCGGGTGCTGACCGGCCTCAGACAGCAACAAGCGGCGGGCAGCAAGAAGGCGGGCTAAATAGGGTCAGAGCCGAAATATCTTGACGCATGAATGGGACTGGGTCGAAAGCCCTATTTGTTCCGGCCCTATTTATTTCTATCGTGCGCCAATCAACCTGGGCAGCAGTCACCTCGAACGCCAGGGCAGGCAGGTTCGCCTCGTCCCCGGCATGCAGGTCAACGCAGAGATCCACCTCGGCACGCGTAGCGTTCTGGAGTATCTGCTGTCGCCAGTCCAGCAGGTCGCCTGACGAGCTCTTGCCACCATACTCTGCCTCTTTAGTCGATTGACGCGTACAGTTGCTCGTCGTAGAGGCTCCCTGACAGGGGGTTGATCACGAACAGGGGATCGTTCGCCACGCCGCTGCCCGGCGCGACGCCCGAAAGGCCGTCACGGAAGCGCTTCGTGTCCGCATGCACCGTATGCGCGTCGTGGTCCTTCGCGCTCTGCCACATCTCGACGATGGTCATGTGGTTCGGACGGTTCGACTGGGTGAGCGCATCGAACCGCAGGTTTCCCGTGTGCTTGCGGCTGTCGGCGACCAGCTTTTCCACCAGGGCATTGCCGCAGGGACCGCTTTCGTTGACCTGGCGCTTGCACGGCGGAAACTGCTCCGGCGGAATGATGTCCACATGCGTCACGACGTACACGGTGCCGCTTCCGCTCTTCGCGAACTTCGCGGGATCCGCGGCCACCAGCCCTGCATGCGGCCGCTCGTCGTAAGGGCTGTAAAGCAATGGTTGCAGCGCCTTGCGGAACGCCACCGTGCGCGCGGTCCTGGCATGCGCATCCCGCGCGGCCTGGTCCTGCCAGGCCTCGAGCAGGAGAAAGTGGTTCCTGCGGCCGGTTCCTTGCAGAGCTTCGAACCGGAGGTTCCCTGCTTGCTGCTTCGATTCGGCGCTGTGCTTCTTGAGCAGGCCGGCGGCTTTCTGCGCCTCGGTCGGTGCGACCTCGATGTAGGTGACGATGAAGTAGGGCTTCTCCGGCAACACCGTGCCGTCGCGCAGTTTCACCTCCGCCAGAGCCGGATGCGCGACGACGAGACTCAGCATCGCGACGCCACTCAGAAGCTTCCAGAAATGTTTCATGACCTCCCTCCTTATCGGTTGTCGATTAGAACGCAACGTCCGATCCGCTGGATTGCGACGGCATGCCTCGGCTTTCGCTAAACGCCCTCGCGCGAGTGGGCGCAGCCAGCGGGATCAGCGGTCACATATCGAGCAATCTAGTCCAACCGCGAGGGCGCGGCAAGCGCTTTCCCGAACCCCGGCTGTTTCGAGGATTTACCCGCGAATCCACCTCGGCACGCGCAGCGTCCTTGAGTATCTCTCCTCGCCGGTGCAGAAGGTCGCCTACGGGGCGGGTTGAAGCGGTAACCGATGGAACAGTTGCACTGACCCTGGTTAACTCGTGGATCAAGCAATACGGCGTGGTATATTCGATATCGAATCGCCCATCTCGGCAAGCGGCTCGCTCCACGCCAGGGAGAATTCGCCATGAAAAAATTGATCATCGCCGTGACATGTGCCACCTGCGCGCTCCTGTCCGCAGCCAACGCGCCGGCGCAGAACTATCCGTCGAAAACGGTACGCATCATCGTGCCATATGTGCCGGGAGGCACTTCCGACATCCTGTCGCGGTTGTTGAGCCCGAAACTCGCCGAAGTCTTTGGCCAAACGGTCATCGTCGACAACCGGCCCGGCGCCAATGGCAATATCGGCGCCGACCTGGTCGCCAAGTCCGCGCCTGACGGCCACACCATGCTGCTCGCCGATCTCGGTGCGCTGTCTATCAGCCCCAGCGTTTACAAGCTGCCGTTCGACCCCGTCAAGGATTTCGCGCCGGTGACCATGGTGACCTATTCGCCGCACTTGCTGGTAGTGCATCCGTCGGTGCCGGTGAAGACCGTGAAGGAGCTGGTTGCGCTCGGCAAAACGGGCAAGCTCAACTTCGGCGTCTCCGGAATGGGTGGCGCGCCGCACCTGGCCGGCGTCGCTTTTGAAGCGCAGACCGGCGTCAAATGGACCTACATCCCGTACAAAGGCGGCGCGGATGCGATCATCGGCCTTGCTTCCGGCCAGGTGGACGCCATATTCAACGGCATGCTGGCGACCTATCCGCACGTGAAATCGGGCAGGCTGAAACTGATCGCGGTATCGAGCGCGAAGCGCGTCGCCGCCATACCTGATGTACCGACTGTCGCCGAAGCGGGGCTCAAGGACTTCGAGACCGGCAGCTGGCAGGGCGTGGTCGCGGCGGCCGGCACGCCGAAAGAAGTCGTCGCCCGGCTCAACAGCGAAATTTCGCGCATTCTCAACACGCCGGAAATGAAGGGGAACCTCGCCAAGCTGGGCACGGATGTTTACACCATGACCCCGGAGCAACTGGGCAACTGGCTGAAGAGCGAAATCGACAAGTGGGCAAAGGTAGTGAAGGCCGCCAACGTGAAGCTCGAATAACGCCGGACAAGCTCCAATTGAAAAGCCCGCTCATGCGGACGTTTTATACGGCACGAAAAATCGGGGACTGAACTAATCCGGATTGTACGGACAATTCAATTGAGTTCAAGCTGCGCGCGGCTTACCATTGTATCCATGCAATTGCCGCAACAGCCCGTGGACGCGCCGGTCCGCGAGCCCCATCCGGTCCTTTCCGAGTACTACTCGAGCGCCGAAGGCAAGCAACGCTTCACACGGATCCTTTTCGACGCCGGCGCAGGCGACTACGACCGCTTTGACCGTGTATTCGCGTTCGGAACGGGATCCCGCTACCGGCGTGAAGCATTGCGACGCGCCGGGCTCGCTCCCGGCATGCGCATGCTCGACGTTGCTGTAGGCACCGGGCTGGTCGCGAAAGAAGCGGTACACATTGTGGGCGATCTGGGCAGCGTCACGGGCGTCGATCCGAGCCCCGGGATGATGTCGGTCGCTGCGACCGGCGGACTGGCGCTGGTATGCGGCCGGGCCGAGACGCTTCCATTTGCCACGGGCAGCTTCGACTTCCTGGCGCTTGGCTTTGCCTTGCGCCATCTCGTCAACCTGGAAAAGGTGTTCCTGGAGTTCCGCCGTGTCCTCAAACCGGGCGGGCGGTTGTTGATCCTCGAGATCACGCGGCCCGAGGGGCGGATTGCAGCGGTATTGCTGCGCACCTACTTGCGCGGCGTGGCGCCGTTCATAGCGCGCCTGTTGGGGCGCGACGCGAATACGCCCACGCTCTATCGCTATTTCTGGGACACCATCGAGGCGTGCGTGCCTCCGGATAGGGTCATGGCGACGATGGCGGCAGCGGGATTCTCTCGCATCAGAAATCAGCGCCAGCTCGGCATCTTCTCCGAGTATTGTGCGTCTGCCTAGAGTGGTCCGATCCTGTGCTTCTCCCGTTAAGGTCAACAAGTAGTACGCGGTGCCGTCGACCAATTCGGCGGGGACTGGATGGAGGTGGGGCGGGAGCGGTAACTGTGGAATAAGTCACAGCGGCCCAATCTGAATCTCTCTTCCGGCATACTTTTCGTTGCGAACCCGGCCCCGAAGGCCTAGCATGCAGCTATAACCACGCGCCTTCACAAGCGTGGAAGTATCCGGCCGCAAGGCCCTTCAATGCTCTCCGGGAAGACGTGTTCGTAAGCGGACATAGCGCCATTTACTATGGTTCTGTGTCGAGAAAACAGCTTCGACATCACCGGTCTTTCTTCGAGCGCTGAAGCTCAATGAATCCAAATATTCCCAAGAAAGTCATCGCGGGGTTCGGCCTGGGGCTCGCGATCCTGGCCGTGAATGCGCTGATCGCCGTCCAAACCGTCGTCACGCTCACGGACGCTACACAGGCCGTGGAGAACGGCCTGCGGGTCAGGGATTTGCTGAAAGAGGTCAGATCCGCCGTTACCAACTCCGAGACCGGGCAACGCAACTACATCTTTACCGGGAAAAAGGATTACCTGGAGCATTCTCTCGAGTCGCTGAAGTCCACCGAAAGCCAGTTGAGCGAGATTCTGGAGCTGGTCGGCAATGACCCCGCCGAGGTGGAGAAGACCAATCGCCTGCAGTTGTTGATCGGGGCGTGGGCTGCTCAATTCAGGGGCGCGCTCGATTCCGTTCAAGAAGGAAATATGGCGACTGTCATACAGATTATGACGACGGGAGAGGGCAAACGTACTCTGGCAAGCACCGACGAGCTGTTCCACCAATTCGGCGAATCGCAGGGCGCTCTGTTCGCGCGCCGGACCAAGGACCTGCAAAAAAGCGCTCACTTCAGCCTGGTGACGTTTTACGTAGCCACGTTTTGCGGGCTGATTCTCCTCGGACTGGTCTTCTACCTGGTCTACCGGGACATCGCGGAGCGCAGACAGGCGGAAGACAGACTCCGGGTCGTTGCCACCCATGACCCGCTGACCGCGCTTCCCAATCGCACCTTGCTCCATGAACATTTGTCGCACGCCCTCGCGAAAGCGCAGCGCTACAACAGGCAGCTGGCGGTCCTCTTCATAGATCTGGACCGGTTCAAGAACGTCAACGATACCCTGGGCCACGAGGCGGGCGACCTGCTGCTTCAGGTCGCGGCGCAGCGGCTCTCGGATTGCCTGCGGGAGACCGACACGATGGCCCGCCAGGGCGGCGACGAGTTCGTGGTGCTGATGGACGAACTCTCCGACCTCGAAGCGGTTGCCGGCGTGTGCCAGAGAATTCTGGACGCCATGGGCAGGCCCTTCATGGTGCAGGGACAGGAAATTCTTCTCACCGCCAGCATCGGCATCAGTGTCTACCCTGGGGACGGCAGGACCCTGCTGAAGAACGCGGACATCGCCATGTATCGCGCCAAGGAAAAGGGAAAGAACAACTATCAGTTCTACTCGACGCAAATCGACAACTATTCCGTGGAACGCCTGTCGCTGGAGTCCAGCCTGAGTCGCGCTATCGAACGCAACGAATTCACGCTGCACTATCAGCCCAAGGTGGACATCGCCAGCGGCCGCATTGCCGGCATGGAGGCTTTGCTGCGCTGGCAGCATCCGGAGCTGGGATGGATCTCGCCGGCCCGGTTCATCCCGCTGGCGGAGGAGAACGGCCTCATCCTGCCGATTGGAGCCTGGGTGCTTAGGACCGCCTGCGCCCAGAACCAGACATGGCGGCGGCAAGGCATGCGGCGCCTGCGCGTCGCGGTCAACTTATCGGCTCGCCAGTTCGGCGTGGAAAGCCTGCCCCAGGACATCGGTGCGGTGCTTCGGGAATCCGGGCTGGAAGGGGAGGATCTGGAAATCGAGATCACCGAAAGCATGGTGATGAGCAACCCCGAGCAGGCAGTGACCATGCTGCGACAGTTGAAGGACATGGGCATCCATGTGGCGATCGATGATTTTGGTACAGGCCATTCATCGCTTGCGTACCTCAAGCGCTTCCCGGTCGACAGCGTGAAGGTGGACCGCTCGTTCGTCGAGGACCTTCCGGGAGACCTCGAAAGCGTCGCGATCGCCCAGGCGATTATCGCCATGGCTCACAGTCTCCACATGAAGGTGGTGGCGGAAGGGGTCGAAAACGAGGCGCAGCTTCGCTTCCTGCGCGGCGAGGGGTGCGACGAGATTCAAGGCCATCATTTCAGCGAACCGCGCGCCGCATTCGAGATTCCCGAGCTCATGCGGAAGACCCTGCGGCCCAGTGGCCCCCTCTTCGTCGCGGAGCGGAGGCGCAAGGTGTCGTGACAGGCAGGACAACCGGTGTCATTGGACCGGTGTCATTGGTTCGGACCAGCGCAACGCGCTGATTCGCTGAAGTAGAACGTCAGATAAGTTCGGGGAAGTCCTCGGAACCTGACCTTGCTCTCTTGTTTTTGCGAGCCGGTCGGCAGTATGGCGAGGCGGGAGCGGTGAGATTCCGGAGATGGAGACTGGTTTTGCTCCGAACCCCTACCGCTCCGCGCCCCATACGTTGCGCCGACCCCGTGCATGCGCTCGCGGCTGATGCGGTATTGCGAGCTGAACTGCGATGCGTGCACGCTTGTCGGCGCCTTTGATCAAGTCCTCCGGCCGGTTGCCAGGTTGTCCAGCACAACTGATCGAGCCACTCGTGGTCGCTCGCGCTATCCGTCACGACATCTGCCTTAACTTCTGCTCGACGTAGCCGACGACTTCGCCCGCGAAACTCTCGTCGCCGCAATCGATCGCCACCCGCGCAATCTCGTCCCACGAGGAGATGCAGGTGTCAGTGGACAAGGCGAGAATTTGCGCCGCCTTGCTGGTGCAACTGCGCCCTTCGACCAACTCCGCCAGTCCACACCACCGGGATTCCATTGCGGGCGCCTGCGATCGACGCCGCTGCATCAGTTTGGAAATGTGGTTCAGGAATCTCACGGTATTCAGCATCGTCCCGCGCCCCAGCCGCGTCATGAGTCAATCCACACATTCTGAATAGGAGACTTCTCCCTTTTCGAGATGGCGTGTGCGGTAATAGACGTGGCCGCCCGGGCGGGGGGGGCTCTGGTGGTGCGGCCTGCTGTTCTCCGGAAATTCAACCGGACAGAGGCCATGCTGCGTGGTGGGCAGGGGTGGTGTGGTCCGGGTCGCGAAGCCGGCCGTGTGCGGGCGGAAAAAAAGGCGGGCCGGCCACAAGGGCCGGGCCCGCCTCCGGGAAAAGGGGGCTGCTAGATCTGGCCGGCGAGCGCGCGGACGCGAGTGACGAAACCAGCTTCGAGATTCGCCGAATCCTCCGGCAGCTGCGGACGCCAGTCTCGTTGAGCCTGTACGCTCGCAAGCTCGAGCATGCCGTTCGAGGGCCTCCAGTTCGCGCCTGGAAAACGACCGTCGTCGCGGTTCACCCTGGCGGCGCGCTGCACTGATCCGCCTTTCGATCTGTCCCTAAATGAGCTCATGGTTTATTCCCCCGGTCTGGTGTTTGGTTTTGTTTTCATCAGCGCAGGATTCGTGCCAGTCAGGCGGGGGCTGCCAGGAGTTTTTTTAAGGTATTATTTT